>Ga0209254_10002969_pt1 | contig 15486 bp, 13 predicted proteins | sample FrelakmetDIP11DI_FD_187148 | JGI IMG/M metagenome (GOLD analysis project Ga0209254, IMG submission 187148) | Freshwater lake sediment microbial communities from the University of Notre Dame, USA, for methane emissions studies - DIP11 DI (SPAdes)... | ecosystem: Environmental > Aquatic >...
GACACGGCGGCGGCCACGCCGGCGGCCTGCCCGGTCACGGCGCAGCACATCTGGCTGCGGGTCGCGGCGTGCGCGACCTTGTCGCCGGCCACGCAGCGCCCCGCGACCAGGAGGTTGTCGACGTCGTGCGGGACGAGGATCCCGTAGGGCACCTGGAAGTAGCGGCCCGTCGTGGGCAGCGCCAGAAGGCCATAGCCGTCGATGAACTCGGGGAAGATGCCGATCGAGTCCCCGAAACGGGCCTCGTTGCGCACGTCATGCCCGGTGAGGTCGTAGCGGCCGACGATCTTGCGGGAGTCGCGGATGCCGAGGCTCATGCCGAAGTTCCTCAGTCTGGCGTGCTCGAAGCCGGGAGCGAAGCGCCGGAGCGCCTCGAGCGCCAGCAGCGCCTGGCTGCGACCTTCGATCTCGGCACGCGTGAGGTCGCGCACGTCGGTGCTGTCGTAGCCCTTCATCACGACCATGTTGAGGTAGGTCGCCTCGCCGGCGTCGGTCAGGCGGCCCCACGTGCCGCCGATGCTGAGCACGCTCTCGGGGATGATGCCCTCCCGGCGGGCCATGTCGAACGGCTCCTGGAGGTACGGGCTGAAGAGGTCGTCCTCCTTGCCCGTGGTCTCCGTCCGCCAGCACCTGCCCCAGTCTTTGTAGGTGGGGGACATCTCCGCGATGTAGTCGAGGAAGCGCTGCCTGTCGACCCCCGTGCAGGAGAACGTGACGGTGACGCCCATCATCTCCTCGACGGGCGTCTTGCGACACGGCGCCCCGGCGCGGTGGGCGAGGTCGGCGTCGCCGCTGGCGTCGATCACTCTCCGCGCGAGGATCGCCCGGCGGCCCGACTTGCTCTCGGTGACCACGCCGGTCACGACGCCTTCCTCGACGAGGGGGCCGGTGGCGAGGCAGTGCAGCAGCGGCTCGACGCCGGCCTCCTTGACGAGCTCGTCGGCGACGCACTTGAAGAGCTCCGGGTCGAGCGCCTCGCTCTGCGACTGGGACTCCGGCAGGGTCCCTCCCATGGCCTTGGCGCGCTGCTCGAACTCGATGCCGATGCCTTCGCTGTCCGTCGTGCCGTCGTGCCGGTACCAGGCGATGGTCTCGACGCCGGCCTGGGTGATGACGCCGCCGAAGCACCCGTAGCGGTCGAGCAGGGTCGTTTGAGCGCCCTCGCGTGCCGCCCCGACGGCCGCCGCGAGTCCGCCCGGGCCGCTGCCCACGACGAGGACGTCGGTCTCGCAGAGTACCGGGGTCATCCGGCGCTCCTCGGCGATGTACTTCAAAGGACCTCCTGCACGTTCTTCAGGGCGCGCTTCGCAGGAAGCGACGCGCGCCCGGTGCTGGTGCCGAGGCAATCTACCACATCGGCTCCCGGCTCCGCCGCGCCCGCAGGGCGCGCGTGGCCAGACGCCGTCATGCTGCGTTCGGGTGTGGGTCGTCGCAGACCGCAGCCGGGCAGTCGCGCCGCGGCGCTTGACAGCAGTATGGCACAACCCTCATGGTACATACCAGAACCATGGTACATACCAGTGCACCGCTCGAATCGGAAGGGGCCATGACCAAGTCATCCCACACGTCCGCTGCGACGGCCGAAGCTGTGGCTCGCGGCAACGCGTCCGTCACGGCGCCCGGGCAGGCGAGCCGCAGACGCTCGCTCGCCTGCCTGGCCGCCGACGAGTTCGACGTACTCGTCATCGGCGGCGGCGTGACCGGGTGCGGCGTCGCTCTCGACGCAGCCAGCCGCGGCCTCTCCGTGGCTCTTATCGAGAAGCGCGACTTCGCCGCGGGCACCTCGAGCCGCTCCAGCAAGCTGATCCACGGGGGGCTCCGCTATCTGGAGCGCATGGATATCAGACTGGTGCGAGAGGCGCTCCACGAGCGCCGGCTCCTGCTCGAGACGATCGCGCCGCACCTCGTCAAGGCGACGCCCTTCCTCTTTCCGCTGAAGCGCCCTGCGTGGGACCGCTTCGTGATGGGGTCGGGTCTCTTTCTGTACGACTCGCTGGCCGGGATGCATTCGGCGGTGCCGCGCCACCGCCATCTCTCGCGGGCGGCGTGCCTGCGCGACGTGCCGGCGCTGCGCGCAGACGCGCTTCAGGGCGGCATCCGCTACTACGACGCCCAAGTCGACGACGCCCGGTTCGCGGTGGTGCTCGCCGGCACGGCGACCGCGTACGGCGCAGTGTGCGCCCCCGCCGTCGAGGTCGTCGCGTTTCTCCATCAAGGGGAACGGGTCTCGGGTGTCCGGGCGCGGGACCTCGAGTCGGCTGATGAGCTCGAGGTGCGCGCCCGGGTGATCATCAACGCCACCGGCGTGTGGACCACCGAGGTAGAGCGCCTGGCGGGAGTCGCGGACCCTCTCGTGGTCCGACCGTCAAAGGGCGTGCACATCGTCGTGCCGAGGGCGCGCATCGACTCCGACTACGCGCTCATCCTCCCCACCGAGAAGAGCGTGCTGTTCGTGCTCCCCTGGGGCGACCAGTGGATCGTGGGCACGACAGACACCGACTGGACCTTCGGTCTCGACCACCCCTCCGCCAGTCGCGCCGACATCGAGTACCTGCTCGGCCACGTGAACGCGGTCCTCGAGGACCCGCTGACGCTCGACGACATCACCGGGGTGTACGTCGGTCTGCGCCCGCTCGTGGGGGGCAGTGCGGAGGACACGGCCAAGATGTCGCGGGAACACGCGGTGCGGCGCAGCGCGCCGGGGCTCGTGAGCGTGGCTGGAGGCAAGTACACGACGTACCGGCCGATGGCCGAGGACGCCGTCGACGTGGCGGCGCGGGAGCTGCCGTTCGCGGTCGACGCCAGCCGCACGGCCGGCATCCCGCTCCTCGGGGCTGTCGGCCTGTCGAGTGCCGACTTCCGGCTGAGGACCCATCCCGGCGCGAAGGGTCTCGGCCCGGACCAGCTCGGTCATCTGGTGGGACGCTACGGCGCCCTGGCGTCGCGCATCCTGGACCAGGTGGTCGACGAGACGGCGTTGGCCGAGCCTCTGCTCGGCGCCGAGAAGTACCTGGCCGCCGAGGTCACCTACGCCGCGCGGCACGAGGGGGCGCTCCACGTCGACGATGTGCTCACGCGGCGCACCCACATCGGCTTCGACGTGGCCGACCGCGGTGAGCTGGCGGCCGAGCCGGTGGCCCAGCTCATGGCCCCCGAACTGGGCTGGGATCAGGCCGCCGTCGATTGCGAGATCACGCACTACCGGGCGCGGCTCGCCGCCGAGCGTGCCGCCCACGCGATGCTGGATGACGCCGCGGCGGACTCGGCACGTTCTCCGGTGCGCGACTTGCGGCTCTCGGCCGAGTAGACGCCGGCGGGAGATCCGCCGGGGAGCGGCCTCTTGCCTCAGCCCTCGACCGGCGGAGGGATGAGCACGAAGTTGCCGACGTGCGTCTTCTCGAGGAACTCGCGCTGCGCGTCGGCGATCCTTTCGAGCGGGAAGGTCTTCGCCACGAGTGGCCGCACGTCGCCCAGCTCGAGGTAGGAGATGAGGGCCGGAAACACCGGCTCGTCCCACGCCGTGCAGCCGATCAGGGTCAGGTCTGTGAGGTGAAAGTGCGCTTGTCGAGCGTCACGAGCGGGCCGGCGAATGACGATTGAAGGACGAGAAGATCCTGGTCGAGTGCAGCACGAACCGGACTTGACATTCCCGGCTTCACTTGACGGATGGAAGCTGCCACTCCGTCCTCGAGCAGGTTGGGCCAGTGACCCAGCAACGGCTGGGGGCATCAAGCGCAGGCTCGCGAAGAGCCCAGGGAGATTGCCGTGGGGACGACGATGAGCGCCAAGATCGCCGGCAGCAGCGAGTTGCCGAGGGCCTTCGTGACCGGGGGTTACGCGGGGACGTGGAGCACGGAGGACTCGCCCCGGTCGCCCGTGACGAAGCCTCCTGACCAGGGGGCGTAGCGTGAAGAAAGTGGCCGGTCGGCGCCCAGCTTGTGATCGAGCATCTCGACCTGTTCCTGCGAGGCGTAGGGTCCCAGGACGGAGCGCCCCATGTCGCCCGGCAGCAACTCGGCCGGGGCGAACACGAGCATCGACACCGGGATCAGCGTCGGCACCATGGGGCGCAGCATCCTGGGGACCCTACGTCAGTTTGAGTAAGCGGTCGTTCGGCCTGCCTTGTCAGGCCTTGATGAAGGCCGCGGACACGTCGCAGTAGAAGGCGCCGGGGCCTGTGACGCCGTAGACGGTCTTCTTCTGCGCGCGCAGCTGAGTGATGTAGAAGGCCACGATGATGGGCGTCTCATCCTGCTGGATGGCCGAGAGCTGTGTGGCCAGATCGAGCCGCGAAGCCTCGTCGGTGGTCGACATGTACTGCTGGAAGATGCCGGCGAACTCCTGATTGTTCCAGTGCGACGAACTCCAGGTGCTGTCGGGCAACAACATGGCTTGCACGAACACGCCGGGCGTCGGCCGGGGCCCCCACTCGGTGATGCCGAAGGGCACGTTGAGCCACGGGGTGGTGTCGTTGGAGCCCGCGTACCACTTCTCGTAGGCGATCATGTCGATCTTGACGTTGATGCCGGCCGGCTTGCATTGGGCCTGGATGAGCTGCGCGTACTGCGGCACCTCGAGGTAGTCCTCGGTGGTCAGCGTGACGTCGAGGCCATTGGCGAAGCCGGCGTCGGCCAGGAGCTGCTTGGCCTTCGCGTGGTCCTGCGTGCGCTCAATCGTGGGCGGCTGGTCGGGGTAGGGCGGCGTCTGGAAGAACGTGTCGTTGCCGACGATGCTCTTGCCCTCGAAGAGCGCCAGGTTGATGGCCTTGCGATCGAGGCTGAGCGCCACAGCCTGACGCACCCTCTTGTCAGTGAAGGGGGCCTTCTGGGTGTGCATCTGGAGTTCGCGGATGCCGGGCGACGCGTAGACGTCGACCCTGATGTTGGGGTCGGTCCACAGCGCCTGAGCGCCCTGGAAGACGGTCTGTGCCTGGACGTCGATTGCGCCGGACTGCAGCTGCAGAGTGGAGGCCGATTCGTCGCCGGTCATGCTCCAGTCGACCTGGTCCATGTAGGGCAGCTGGCGGCCCTGCGCGTCCTTCCGCCAGTAGTCCTGCCTCTTCACGGCGGTGCACTTCCGCTTGGCCACGTACTCCTTCATCGTCCAGGGACCGGTGCCCACGGGGTTCTTGACCCAGTCACCCTTGTAGCTGCGCGGCAGCATCACCGTGTTGTACGACGAATGGCACACCATGTACGGGAAGTCGGCGAACGGCTTGTCGAGGTTGAACGTGACGGTGTACGTGTCCGTCGCTACCGTGCCGCCCGGCGACAGGATGCCATTCAGGGCGACCAAAGCCGCTGAACCGCTCTTGGGGTCGACGAGGCGGTCCATGGTGGCGACCACATCGGGGGCCTCGAAGGGGCTGCCGTCGCTGAACTTGACCCCCTGGCGCAGTTTGAAGGTCCAGACTTCGCCCGTCTGGTTGGGCGTCCAACTCTCCGCGAGCCGGCCCTGGAGCGTCATGTCGTCGTTCAGGTCGATCAGGTATTCGCAGAACTGGGCGATGAGCGTGATGCCGCCCTGGTCGTAGATGGTGACCGGGTCGATATCGGTGATTGACGGCGAGATCACGACGTTCAGCGTCCCGCCCATCACGGGCTCGGGCAGACCGCTGGCGCTGGCCGCCGGCGAAGCCGACTCCGACTCCGACGTGCCGCCGCAGGCTGCCAGTAGCTGCCCGGCGACTGTGGCGGAGAAGCCGAATACGGAGGCGCGGACCAACAGCTGGCGCCGTGTCATGTGCCCCTTGTTGACCTGCTCGATAAGATGGTGTGCGTACTCCCTGCGGTACTGTTCATCGGTCATGTTCGCTACTCCCCCTTGGCATACGCCTGCGAAACGACGTGGGCGGTGGCGGCACCCCGCGCCGCCAAACCGCCCCCAGCAACAATTGGCGCACCGTACAACCTCTCCCGCAAGATAGCAACGGAGATTGACCGGTTGACGGCCGTCGAGAAACGTGCAGCTGAAACGTGATTCTCCTGCAAATGGACTCCTTCAGCATCGTTGCCTGATGAAATACGCCACTATCGCCACAGCGGGAGTCTTTTCGTCCCGGCTGGGCGGCGGGCGGAAGGTCGCCGTACCCGTTGGCGGCGGCCGCCTCTTCGTCACCGACCGGCCAGTCGGATCGAAGCAGTCTCGGCGCATAGGTGTCTTCCCGCGAATCACCTCCTGTTCAGACGCCATGATGTCGTTCGCTTTGGTTCCCTTGCTCGGACAATGGCACGCGCCGTCGTCATGCAGCCGAGCCTCGATCCAGGTCGCTGAGCGACAGCCTGCTCAGCGTGTCGCGGCTTGGGATGCCGTCCGCGTCCCACCCGCGCAGGCTGTAGTACTCGTCCAGGGACTCGCGGAAGGCGTCGTCGCCAATCGCTTTGCCGGCGGCGGCGCCGTCGGGATGAGACGTGCTCAGGATCCTGCCCGGCAGACGGTCGTCCTCCCGGCGCGCGCCCTCCCGAAGGTTCAGCAGCCGGCCGAGGTTCCAGATGCGGGCGCCGACGGTCATCAGCTCTTCGTGCGACGTCTCGCGACCCCACAGGTGCCTGAAGTGCACGCCGAGGAAGTCGGTGTCCAGGGCCATGTTGGCGCACCACACGCCGGTCCAGGCGAGAGCGCTGAAGTCCTGCTGGTCGACGACGAGCCGGGCCTTGCCCGCAAGCGAGTCGGCGGCGCCGGCGCCGCCGAGGATGTCGTCGGCGGCCGTGAACGCACGCATGTGGCAGGCCCCGCGGTCGGAGGTCGCGTAGCCGAGGCCCATGCCGAAGGTCCCGCGCGGATCGTAGGCCGGCATCTCCAGACCCTTGACCTCGGCGGCGAGGTCGGGGCGGCCCTTGAGCGTGGCGAGCGCGCGGGCGCCGAGCGCCAGCTCGGCGCCGAAGCCCTCGCGCGCGGCGATCAGCCGCGGCGCCTCGAGGTACGCACCGGTCTCGCCGAAGCGCAGCCCGTAGTCGGCGGCGCCGGCTTCGCAGAGGTCCATGGCGAGCGCGACGACCGAGCCGGTCGACATCGTGTCGAGTCCGAGCTCGTCGCACTCGCGGTTGAACGCGGCCACCGCCGCAAGATCGCTCACGCCGCAGTTGGAGCCGCACAGGCCCAGCGTCTCGAACTCGGGGCCCTCGCAGACGTAGTCCGGGAAGGCGTGGACCTGCCGGCAGGCCAGCGGGCACTGGGTGCAGGCGCGGATCTTCGTGCGGATGCGCAGCAGGGACGCCGAATCGATCGTGCCGGCGCCGTCGAACACCCCCGTCCGCCAGTTGCGCGTGGGCAGGGCGCCGGCGACGTTCACCGCCTCCACGAGGAACGGCGTGCCCTCCTCGTAGGTCCAGGCGTTGTCGGCACTCAGCACGCGCTCGTTCTGCAGGTCGAGGACGTCGCGCGTGAAGGCGCGGATGTCGCCGACCGTGACGGCGCCGGTACCGCGCACCGCCACGGCTTTGAGGTTCTTGCTGCCCATCACCGCGCCCGCCCCACCGCGGCCCGCCTTGTGGAACTGGTCGGTGGAGAGGCAGGCGAACGGCACCAGGTTCTCGCCGGCCGGGCCGGTCGACAGCACTTTGGCACCCGGCCCCATCTCCTTGCGGATGAGCTCCTCGAGCGGCGCCGTCTCGAGGCCCCAGTAGCGGCCCCCCGCCGGCACGAACTCGACGTGGTCGTCGGTGATGCGCACGAGGACCGGTTCGGGGGCGCGTCCCGTGATCACCACGAGATCGTACCCTGCGAACTTGAGCTCGGGGGCGAACGAGCCGCCCACATAGGAGTCCAGGAGCGTCCCGGTGGCAGGGCTCTTGCAGCCCACCGCGAGCCGGGAGCAGGTCGCGGTCAGAGTGCCGGCGAACGGCCCCGTCGCGAGGATCAGCGGGTTCTCCGGGGCGAGCGCGTCGGTACCGGGGGCGAGCTCGTCGAACAGGAAGCGGAGGAGCAGGCCCTTGCCCCCCACGAAGAGCCGCGCCTCCTCGGAGTCGAGCGGCTCGACCGAGGTCCGGAGCCTGGTGAGGTCGAGCCTCAGCACGTTGCCGGTGTAGAAGTCCATCGCCTCTCCTCAGGCCCGTGCTCGAGCGTATCGCCGCGAGCTCGCTATGCGCCGCGTCACACGTTCACCCCGGCTGGGACCAGCACGAAGTTGCCGAGGTGCCGCTTCTCGAGGAACTCCCGCTGTGCGTCGGCGATCCGGCTGAGCGGGAACGTCTTGGCCACGAGCGGCCGTATCTCGCCGCGCTCGATGTAGGAGACGAGGTTCGGGAAGACGGGCTCGTCCCACGCCGTGCAGCCGATCAGCAAGAGGTCTTTGAGGTAGAACGTGCGCTTGTCCAGCGTCACCAGCGGACCGGCGATGGCCCCGGATGAAGCGTACCGTGCGCCTCTCTTCATGGCCCGCAACAGGCCGTCGAAGGCCGGTCCCGAGACGTTGTCGATGACGACGTCCACGGACTTCTCGCCAAGGAGCTCGGCCATGTCCTCGCCGGTCTCGATGACGCGGTCCGCCCCGACGGCGTGCAGTTGCCGCAGGTACTCCTCGCGAAGCTCGCGGTCGCTGGGCGTGGTGTCCGGCTGCAGGCGCATGAACCGATAGGAGTCGTCCGCGATCACGGTGGCGCCACGTCGCTTGACCAGTTGCACAGCCGCCGAACCGACGCCTCCCGAGGCGCCCATGACGACGACCATTTCGCCCTCTTTGACCGCCGCACGATGCACCATGTTCTCGGCCGCCCCGTACGAGCATGGGATGGTGGCCAGTTCGACGTCGCTCCAGTCGCACTCCACCGCGAAGACCTCCGAGGCGGGGACCTTCACGAACTGCGCGAAGGCGCCGTCGAAATCGGAGGCCATCCAGATGTTCTCCAGGGACCCGAATCCGAGGGGACGCATGCAGGCCCGCACGAGCACGCGCCGGCCGAGCATGCTCTCGTCGTCGCCGGGCGCGACCTCCACGACGCGCCCGCAGCAGTCGGTGCCCTGGATGAAGGGGAATGGCGTCGGCTCGCTCCACCCCCCGTCCGCCTTCTGCTTCGCCTCCCGCTCCTCGGCCTCCGCTGTGCTCTCGGTGCTGTCGGTGACGCTCGTCGAGTACCATCCCAAGCGCGTGTTGATCTCCGTGTTGTTGACCCCGGCGGCGAGGACCCGCAGCAGGACTTCACCCGGCGCCAGAGTGGGCACGGGGACCTCACGGTAGTCGAGCTTGTCCAATCCTCCGTTGCCGGTGGTGACCACCGCCATCATCGTGGGACCAGCGCCCGTGAGCTCGAACCTGTTCGCATCGATGATCGTCTGTCGCCGCACCACGTCGTCTCGACTCGTCATGATCTCACTCGCTTTCGTCAATACTCCTGGAGAGCCCGCCGGCGAAGCCGGCCGGCCGATGGCGCCCCGCGTTCACATCCGGTGTCGCGGTTAGGCTACGCCTCATTTCGAGTCTCCGCCTCCTCGACCAGGCGCGTCATCTCCGCCTGCACATCGTCGGGCAGCGGCTCCGGCCGGTGCTCACGAAGGATGCGCCGAGCCTCGACCAGGGAGCGCTCGTAGATGTCGGTGCCTCCCAGCGCCAGCCAGTCCTCGTGTGCACGGCGGTCGATAAGGCGCGGCTGGCTCTGCTCGCGCATGTGCAGAAGCGTCGCATCGAGACTGAGATAGTCGCCGAAAGAGCCGACGGCGCGGATGTCGTCGACTGCCAGCGTCTCGTCGTCGACGCGGATGCCGGCTGCGCATTGCCCGATCATGGCGGCGAACTCGGCGTCCATGATCACGTGGCCGAAGTCGAAAGTGAGCCCTGACTCGATGATGCCGGCCCCGGCGATCACGTTCGCGCCCGCCATCGCCGCGAATGTGGCGGTCAGCGTCTTCTCGTGGCCAGATTGCGCGTCGGGGAGCTTGCTGTCGCCGAGGCCGCCGGCCACGAAGCTCGGCAGGCGGTAGTGCTGGGCCAGCTGCGCCACCGCGGCAGTGATGAGGGCGAGCTCAGGAGAGCCGACGCTGGCCGACGCCAAGTGCAGGTCCATGCCGGTGCTCACACTGCCGTAGATGGCCGACGCGCCCCGCTCGGCGAGCTGTGCTAGCGCGATGCCGGACAGTACCTCGGCATTGTGCGTCACGAGTGTGCCGGCGAGCGTGACCGGCGACGAACCGCCGGCGAGCGCCATCGACACCACATTGATGCCGACTCCGCTGCGGGCGGCCGCGAGAATGATCTCGCAGCAGTCGCGGGCCAGCTTGAGGGGACTCACGGGGCAAGCCGTGAAGGTGACCAGGGGGCGCTCGTGGACGGCATCCGTGGACCCCAGGATGGCCGCCTGCAGACCCATTATGCGCTCCGCGACAAACCCGCTCTGGGGGCCGATGAAGACGTGCTTGGTCGTGTTGCGCAGGATCGCATCGGCGTTGTGCAGGGCGGCGGCCTGTCGGGGAACGTCGTGGGCTCCGAGCGCACGATTGCACACGCCGAGCCCCTCAAGCGCATCGACCACGGCGGCAGAGGCCGCGACATCCGCCTTGCGCGGTTCGCGGCGCTCGCCGCTGAAGGGGTCGACGACGAAGATGCCCTCGCCGAAACTCGTGAAGACACTCCGCCCCCGCTCGACGACCACGTCGCGGGCGCGGTCTCGTCCGTGCAGGACGAGCGTGGGAGGCGACGAGCGCACGGCGTCCTCGATGACATGGGGTGGAATGCGCACCATCTTCGTCGCCCTATCCACCCGACAGCCGCCCTGAGCGAACACGTCGAGGGCATCCTCGCATTCGACGAACACTCCCGCCTGTTCCAGGACCTCGAGCGTCGCCAGATGGATGTCCTCCACATCGTCCTGGCTGAGCACCTCTATGCTCACGCCGGCGAGTCGCCGGCGCCCGGCTGCCGCGTTGCGCTTCATCCCGCCTGCCTCCTTTGCCGGCTGGTGCTCGGGCACGTGCGTCTTCCGTCTTCCCAGGTGCCGCCGCGAGTCGCCCTGCGGCGCTCGCGGCGGCTCCGCGTCAACGCTCGTGGCCGGGGTCGCCGGCGGGCGCAGGCTGCGTCGCCCGCCGCCTCATGCGCCGCCCACCCCGAGGTGCTTCTCGGCGTCGGCGACGATCGCCCGCATCTCCTCGGCGACGCCCTCCGGCAGCGGCGTGGGCACGTGGGTCTCGAGGATCTCGCGGGCCCGCGCCGTGGCGCGCTCGTGCAGGGTGGTCGAGCCGTCGGCGGCCCACTCCTCGCGGACGCGGCGGTCGATCAGCGTGGGCTGCGACTGGATGCGCATGTGGCGGTAGGTGTCGTCGTGACTGAGGAAGTCCTTGAAGGGACCGATGTCGTTGATCACGTCGAGGGAGAGGGTCTCGTCGTTGACGGGGACCCCGTTGACGCAGAACTTGATGAGACGCGCGAACTCGGCGTCCATGACGAGCTGGCCGTAATCGATGGTCATGCCCGACTCGAGCATCCCCGCACCGTAGATGAGGTTGGCACCTGCCAACGCCGTCAAGAGACCGGTGAGGGTCTTCTCGTGGCCGGATTGCGCATCCACCACCTTGGAGTCACCCTACTGGCCCGCCACCCAGCTGGGCAGCAGGTAGGCGCGCGCCATGCAGGCGATGGCGGCGTTGATGAGGCCGCACTCGGGGCTGCCGACGGAGGCGGAGGCGTAGCGCAGATCGATGCCCGTGGTGGAACTGCCGTAGACCATGGGCGCGCCCTTCTGCGTTAGCTGGGCGAGCGTGAGACTCGACAGCACTTCGGCATTGTGGGCGACGCATGTCCCGGCCAAGTTGACGGGCGATGACGCCCCGGCCATCGCCATGGAGACCACGGTGACGGGGACGCCCGAGTGCGCGCCCTCCATGACGATGTCGCACACGTCACGGATGAGCTTGAGGGGGCTGATGGGACACGTCACATACGAGAGGATCGGCCGCTCGCGCAGCTTCTCGGCGCCGCCGGCGATGGCGGCCGCCATCTCGCGCATGCGCGAGGCCAGGTAGCCGGTCAGTGGGCCGATGAAGGCGGGCTTCGAGCAGTTCGTGAAGATGGCCTCGGCGTTGTGGAGGGGCTGCGTGTCCTGGGGCACGTCGTGCGCCCCCAGGGGGCGCTCGATGACATCGATCTCCGGCAGGGCGTCGATGATCCGCGAGCAGTCGGCGACGTCCTGCTTGGTGGTCTGGCGCAGCTCGCCGCTGTAGGGGTCGATGACGTTGATGCCCTCGCCGAAGTTGGTGAAGCCGACGCGGCCGTCCTCGAGGACGATGTCGTTCTTGGGGTCGCGGCCGTACATCACGAGACGCGAGGGGGTGCTGGCGATCGCCTCCTCGACGACGTGCCCGGGGATCTTCACGACCCCGTCGCGCTCGACGCGCGCGCCGGCGCCGGCGAAGATCTCCTGCGCCTCCTCGCTCTCGACATAGACGCCGGTGCGCTCGAGTACGTCGAGCGTCCCGAGATGGATGTCGGCGATCTCGTCCTCGGTGAAGACGTCGAGCCGCAGGCCGCCGCTGCGGCGCCGGCCGGCATGGAGATTACGTTTCACGTCTGTCCTCGCTTCCTCGGGCCCGTCAGGCGACGGTGCCCGTGAGCCGCTTGGCCTGCTCGACCGCCGCCGCGGCGTTGGCGCCGTAGGCGTCGGCGCCGATCTCGTCGGCGAAGCTCTCCGTGACCGGGGCGCCGCCGACCATGACGCGGACCGAGTCGCGCAGGCCGGCCGCCTTGAGGGCGCCGATCGTCTCGCCCATCTTAGGGATGGTGGTGGTCAGCAGGCCGCTCATGGCGATGACCGCGGCGTCGTGCTCGGTGACCGCGGCCACGAACTGCGCCGGGGTGACCCCGGTGCCGACGTTGATCACGGCGAAGCCGGCGCCCTCGAGCATCATCGACACGAGGTTCTTGCCGATGTCGTGCACGTCACCCTCGACGGTGCCGATGATGATCGTGCCACGCTGGGCGGTCTCGCCGGCCGCGAGATGCGGTTTGATGAGCTCCAGGCAGGCCTGCATGGTGCGTGCGCTGAGCAGCACCTCGGGGATGAAGCACTCTCCGGCCTTCATGCGCGCCCCGACCGTGTCCATGCCGGGCATGAGGCCGGCGTCGAGGACCTGGCGTGCGCCGAGACCGTCGGCAATGAGCTTGGCGGTGAGGGCTTTGGCCGCCTCACCGTCGCCGGCGATGACGAACTGCGCGAGATCCCCCAAGGCATCCGATCCCATTCTCACTCTCCTTCGCTTCGTCGATGAGTTGTGCAAGGTCGCCCCGCGCCAAGGGTGCGCAGAGGCGACAAGCCCCACCGCGCACCAGGAAGACGCGGCGACGCCTCCGAGCCGCCCGTGGTCCCGGAGGTGTAGAGGATGTCGAGGGGCGCGGTGGCCTCGACGGAGACACAGGCGGCAGGCACAGCCTGCTTCACCAGCTCGTCCCAGTCGTGGTCTCTTCCCTGCACGAGCTGCCCCGTCGCGCCGGTGATCGGGCTGTCGTAGATGACCGCGGTCGCGTCACCTCGGCCGGCCAAGACATGGCGGTCGACGGCGTTGCAGCACGTGTTGAGGGTGCCGCCCGCGAACCAGCGCGGCACAGGACTCGCCGACCGGTCCAGGACCTTGTCCCATCGCCTGGTCCAGTCTACGGCCGCGCCGGCTTCGCCCCAGAAGGACTCTGGCCGCAGGATCGATGCCTCAAAGGCCGTCTCGTATGATCCGCTCACGCGACTCCCTAGGCCCTCAGTCGTGCCGCCCTGTCGTCGACACGCCGGGCAAGCGTTTCGCCGGCGGTGCGACAGTGGACTGCCACCGGCCGGGACCGACCACCACCCGATTGGTGTACACCAACCGGATGGTGTAGATTAGGGCATCGCCACAGGCCGTGTCAAACACGGGTCTCGTCGCGAGTGGACCCGTGTGCGGTCGCCGTGATCAGATATCAGTGACCGAGCGTAACGCCGAGGAGGACGAGTGGCCAACGAAACCGAGGTCCCGCTGCCAGCCCCCGTCGCCGACCTGCCGCCCACCGCCAGGCGCATCGTTGAGGTGTCGCGGCGTCTCCTCATCGAAAAGGGCTATCCCTCGCTCAGCCTCGAGACCATCGCGAATGCCTGCGGACTGAACAAGTCGGCGATCCGGTACTACTTCGGGAACAAGGCCGGGCTGATGGAGGCCGTCGTGGACACTTGGGTCCACGAGAGCGTCGACCTCGTCCTGTCCAGCTCCACCACCGGGCCGACCAAGGAACGTCTGCACGCCTTCCGTGTGGCCAAGCAGAAGATGAGCGAGAACACGGATCTCTACCTCGCGTTCCTTGAGCTGCTCCCGGAGATTCTGCGCGACCAGCGGCACAGCGAGCGGATCACGGGGCTCTACGAATGGGCCATGGAGATGTACAGCCGTTTCCTGGGGGCCGGGTTGCCAGACATGTCGGCGGAAGAGATGCGCGGCTTCATGCAGCTTATCATCGCCGTCGTCGACGGGCTGGCCGTGCAGCACGCTATCGACCCTGAGAGATTCAGGACCGGCGCAGCCTACGACATGCTGGAATCAATCATCGAGACCTGGATCGACGCCGGACGACGCCCGCGCGTGCCGTCCGGTTGCCGGTAGAATCCGCGGAGCGCCGTCCCGGCGGGAGCCGGCCCTCAAGGCGCTCCCTGGACGTGCAGAACGACGCCTGCCGACGGGAGCCTGACGATGCTCGAGTGGCCTTTGTGATCCTGGGGGTCCAGCAGGTCGCCGTTGGAGCGGCCGGCAAGGAGCGCCTCACCCGGCTGTGGGTCGAGATCGTCGGCCTGGCGCCCACAGGCACCTATCGATCCGCCACGGAGAACGTGGACAAGGTCATCGTCTCCGCCGGCGCCGGGCGACAGCCCTGCGAGATCGACCCGATGCAACCGGTCGACCCGGACGCGACGCCTCGCGCGAACGTGCCACCTCTCAACCACATCGGGCTGCGGGTCGACGATCTTGCCGCCGCCTTCGCCTGGCTGGCGGCGAGAGGCGCGCGCTTCGCTCTGGGTGGCATCAGAAAGTGAGCCCCGGGGCACGACGTCTGCCTCTCTCGCCACAAGGGCGACGAGGTGTCGCCTATCGAGGTTGAGGGCGCGCTGATTGAACTGGTGCAGGCGCCCGCGGCAGTGATCGACGCGCATGGCTCGAGAGACTGACGGGCTGCGCCCTGCCGGACGCGCTGCGGGCGCTGAGGACCCGCTCGCCGGCCAACGGGCGGGCGCCCCACCGGCGCTGCGCCTCTCGCCCGGAATGGGGATGGTGCAGCGGTTACCTCGCCTGTCGGCCGGCAAGCGTGGGCAGCTCGTCGGCGGCCATCGACGGAGTCATGTCGCCGCGCGCGACCGCCTGTTCGATCGCGGCAAGGCGCCTCCCGCGGCGCCGTCGCTCGCGAAACCGGTCCGCAGATCGGCATCGATGAGGCGCGACATGCGTTCGGCGCCCTGACCATGAAGATGAAGTCGGTCATCGCCGGGGAGTACACGGCGCCGCCGGCGCAGGGACCCATGATCACGGAGACCTGCGGAATGACCCCGGAGG
>Ga0209254_10002970_pt1 | contig 15486 bp, 13 predicted proteins | sample FrelakmetDIP11DI_FD_187148 | JGI IMG/M metagenome (GOLD analysis project Ga0209254, IMG submission 187148) | Freshwater lake sediment microbial communities from the University of Notre Dame, USA, for methane emissions studies - DIP11 DI (SPAdes)... | ecosystem: Environmental > Aquatic >...
CGCGATCTACGGTGCTGAGCTTGGTTTTGGAGCGGTCGAACTGGTCCTTGCTTTACTGCTGGTTCAATTTGCTGGAATTCCTTACAGCCTGATTTTCGGTCGGTTGCCAAATCCAAATGAGAAGCGGCGCCCCCTTTTCCTGGCGTTCATTGTTCTAAATATGATCTTGTTGCCGTTGGTTGGGATTCTTGGAGCCCGGCTACTACCGGCTGGTTTGAGTGGGGCTCGACCATCTCCTTTCCTCTCCACAGCAACTGCTTCAGGGCAAGGACTATATCTATCGGATAGCGATGCAATTCGATATAACGGAGATTGGCAGACGGTCAGCATTCCTGGGGAAGAAATTGGACAGGATACTGGGGTTACATTACTGGTGGCCTCACAACCTGGTACGGATTTTGAGCTCCCGTTCAATGGACAAAGCGTGAAAGTGGTTTATGCTCAGGGACCAGACCATGGAATTTGGGGAATTTATATTGACGACCAACCTTTGATTGACCCAGATAGCCTGAAACCAGCAATTATCGATGCCTATAATCCCACTGTTCGATATGATGTAAGTCAGTCTTTCAAGACTGAAGCGGCGGGAGAACATGTCTTGAGAGTAGTGAATGCCGGTCAAAAAAATCCTTCCAGCCAGGGAAATACTTTCTCTTTGGAATCACTTGAAGTGTTACCCCCTTCGCGTAAGAGTAACCTGGGGATCATTCTTGGGATGATCCTGGGATTGGAATTGGTCTGCCTGGCTCTTTCATTTCTAATTGGCCCACTATTCCTTAAGAAAATTGCGGAGCAGCTTACTACAAAGCGCAGCATCCTATTGGCGCTGCTAGTATATTCAATTGTAGCCATTTGGGGATATTTTCTTGATTCTGTTGTGGAATTTTGGTTCTTAGCCTGGATGGTAGCCATAGTACAAGGCGGAAGCCAGGCGTTGAGTCGTAGTCTCTATGCCGCGATGTCTCCTGCTGCAAAAAGCGGTGAATTCTTTGGATTGTTCGGGATCATGGAGAAGTTTTCTGCCATCATTGGTCCACTGCTCTTTGCTGCGGCTGGTTTAATTTTTGGCAGTAGTCGACCAGCCGTATTGAGCCTGATCGTAATTTTCTTTATTGGCGGTCTCTTACTTACATTTGTGGATGTTGATGAAGGGAAGCGCGTGGCTCAAGCCGAGGATGCCGAGTTCCTCAAAGGGATTTCGGAGGTTTGATCATTTGATATCTTGGTGATGGTTGCCTATGCTCCCTGGTTTGTAGGAGACTAATGATCGGTATACTTTCTTGGTGACGAAGTATAAGAACAGAATAATCCACCAGATAGATAATAATGGAAAAAAGGTTCTTAACCAGCGATTGCTATCCGTGTAATAATATAAATTCTCGGGCACCCAGATGTAACGACCACCAGATTTCTTGATATGGATCATATAACGACGGTAATTTGACATATCCATAAATAAATAATCCTGGTATTTCTCATCTTTATCCCAGAAAATGGAGAATTGTAAATTTGGGATGGGTTCAGTTGATCTTGGCGACCATTTTGTTCCAGTAAGCTCTCCAAACTTAGTGGTATCGCCTCGCTTTAATGCCATCTCTAATTCTTCGAGTAAATCACCAGGAGTACTATACCGCTGAAGATAGTTTTCAGTAAAGAATGCTGGATTATTTCTTATTCTTCCCAGGGCTAAACCCGTGAGCAGAAGAATAGCCATCGTGATAATTGGCAAGAGCACCAATATTAACATGTATTGTCGTTCAGCCAAATGGAGATTCTTCATAAACTTCTCTTCATTATCATACCATTGCTTATTTGCTCCGGGGTAAACTTGCTGATTATGGTTGAGTAAGTCCCCGTGAACATCTGAAAGTTACTCTGACAATAATACATTTTATTATAAATGAATTAATGGTAGGATTGCCCTAGCCATATCAACTGTTTATATTACCAAATTGAATAAAGAATGGTTTAAATTATGTCAAAATTATTGCCGATTAGTTTACGAATGATGATAACGCCATGAAGGAAGTGACCAAGAGATTGGTGATTGGAATTAGCGGAGCTTCAGGGGTTATTCTGGGCATCCGGCTCCTCGAGGTGTTGAGTTCAATCCAAATTGAAACACACCTGGTGCTCACCACTTCAGCTAAGGAAATCATAAAACGTGAGACCCAATGGAAAATCAAAGACATTTTGGCGCTGGCTGATTCAACTTATGAGAACGATGATATTGGTGCAGTACTTGCCTCAGGTTCATTTGAAACCATTGGTATGGTGGTGATTCCTTGCTCAATAAAAACCCTCTCTGCGATTGCCAATTCGTACACCGCCGATCTGTTATCACGAGCTGCGGATGTTACCCTAAAAGAAGGGCGGCATCTTGTCCTAGTCGTACGGGAGTCGCCTTTCACATATGGCCACTTGCGATTAATGACTTTAGCAACTAGATCTGGCGCGATAATCTACCCACCAGTAATAGCCTTTTATACAGACCCCAAGACGGTGGGCGATATCATCGACAATATTGTTGGTCGGGTATTAAAGCGAGTCGGAATTGAGAATACCCTTTTCAAGGAGTGGAGAGGGTAAAAACAAAATGAAGGGGTACGATCTAGAAAAAGCAGCTCGATGCGGCGAAGCTTCCTATATTTGGCGAGCGGGTCAGGAAAGAAGACTGCAGATGATGATAGAAGCAGCCGGCAATTGCTTGTGCGGAGATGTATTGGAAAATGGTTGCGGCGTCGGATTGTATTTAACCCACCTGGCGGAAACTGCTAATACTATTGTGGGATTGGAATATGACTTCGAGCGAGCCCAGCAAGCCGGAAATGCTGGGCGTACCTTTTCTAACGTTGCAGTGGTTTGTGCTGCAGGTGAAGGCCTCCCGTTTCCAGATGGAGATTTTGACCTTATTTTAAGTCATGAGGTGCTTGAACATGTTCAGGATGACCGTGCAGCAGTCTCCGAAATGATCAGAGTGCTCAAGCCAGGTGGTCGTATCGTAGTGTTTGTACCTAATCGTGGTTACCCTTTTGAAACACATGGAATGTACTGGCATGGAAGCTATCGCTCTGGAAATATTCCGCTAATAAATTATCTTCCGGATCATATCCGAAATAACTTAGCTCCTCATGCCCGTGTATACACATTTTCCGACCTGGAGGAGCTGTTCGAGGGGCAGCCTGTTCGTTATATTAATCGAAAGGTGATTTTTGGAGGGTATGATAATCTTGTTGCTCGCTGGCCAAAAGTAGGAAGTGTTCTACGAGCAATCTTGCAAGGATTGGAGCAAACCCCCCTGGAATTTTTTGGATTATCCCATTTTTGGTCAGTAGAAAAAATTTAAATTCCGAAATCGACCCCTATAATTATCAAAAATGCATCATCAAATCTCTTCGATTGGTTCTCGGAAGTCATAAATCCCATTTTGGATTGCCCAGGTTCGATGGCAGCTGGGACATGAGAGGGATTGTGGATTTTTAGAGAGTGGATGCTGACCGCATTTCGGACAGGCAAAAATCGTCTCTGCCGAAGGGGTCGAAGCACTCAGTGGTTGTTGCTCATTCTCTACTTGACCACTCGCTGAGGCTAGCACAAACACACTGGGGGTGAGTTGCCACCAGTTACCTGTAAGTTGAGCAAGCGAGTCCAGTTTCACTAACCATCTTAACGGGACGATTTTCTTGACCAACTCATGTCGGAAATGGGATACTGTCAGTTGGCGTTGGATAGCAAAACCACTTTCCTGGAGCCATTCACAGACTTTTCGGGGATGGAAATTAAAATTGAGTTCAACGAATTCCACTGGTTCCTGAGAAAATGGGTTCCACGCTTGGCGTTTCAGGAGATAACGGATGATTGCTTTGGTATTCTGCTTATTGGCATATTCAAGAATGAATTGCGCTTTCGGTTTCAGCGTTTTCCGGACTTGATTCAAAGCGAGGGGAACTTTCGCTAAATGGTGCAAGGTGCGAATCATCGTAGCAGAATCAAATGATCCGTTCACGAATGGCAAAGAATAGATATCTGCTGCCACATAAATATAACGCCAGCTGACCCCCAAGCTCTCCTGAGCTTGTTGTAATTGTGTGAGCGAGTAATCTAATAAAACAACACGTTCAAAGCTATCATAATATGGAGTGTTTCGACCAGCGCCGGCCCCTAACTCCAGTAAGAGATTACCGGAGGATGGTAATAATCTCCGAAGTGCGACGCCCTCTGATTGATGTTCGTATTCCCGTTTCCCAAGTTTCCAGAAGGTGGTCTGATAATCTGAGCCTTCGTAGCTACAAATAGGTGGACGATTTATGCTTGACTCCCGCTTTCCTTTTACAAGGTCATGCCATGGAATTATTTTTACGCCCGTTATAACCTCGTCCAAATCCCCGGTATCGAAATCCAATTTCCTCCATTATCTCGGGATCATAGATGTTTCGACCATCAATTAATACCGGTTGCCTCATCACCTGTCGGATGCGGTGTAAATCGAGGTTCTTGAACTCGTTCCAATCTGTAACAAGGATTATTGCGTCGCAATCCTTGGCTAAAGAATACGCGTCGTTGTGCATCTCTACTTCCGATAATATGGCTTTTGCCACCTCCATGGCCACCGGGTCATAAGCCCGCACCTGGGCACCTTCTCCCATCAATAATTTAGCAATCTCCAGGGAAGGAGCATCGCGCATATCATCTGTATTGGGTTTGAAAGACAGTCCTAATAGCCCAACAATCTTTCCATCTAAATCACCAATAATCTCCTTCACCCGTTCTATGACCATTGGACGGCGATCAGTGTTGATGTCCATTACGGTATACAATAATTGTGGATGTCTACCTTTATCGGCTGCCATAAAGGCTAATGCTTTCACATCCTTAGGAAAACAAGAGCCGCCATAACCCAAACCGGCTTCTAAGAAAAGAGCACCAATTCGCTTGTCGTAACCCATGCCGATAGCGACCTCTTTCACATCTGCGCCTAGAGCCTCACAAATATTAGCAATCTCATTAATAAAGGAGATTTTTGTCGCGAGGAATGCGTTTGAGGCGTATTTGATCATTTCTGCAGTTCGCAAGTCAGTGATCATGATAGGTGCTCGTAGAGGGAGGTGAAGCTGGGCAACTTTTTCAGCAGCCTCTCGATCTAAGGAACCGAGGATTGTCCGATATGGTTGCATAAAATCCCCAATCGCTGAACCTTCACGGAGGAACTCAGGACACGAAACAACAGAAAAGGGTATAGGAGCTTGTTGGTTCTTATTGATGATGTCAGACACCCAGTCTCCTGTTCCGACCGGAACGGTGGACTTATTGATGATAATTAGTGGCGAAGACATAGTTTTTGCTATTGTCTCTGCTGCAGACGCCACATGCCTTAAATCTGCTTCGCCATCCACTCCGGATGGAGTACCAACCGCAATAAAGACAAATTCGGTTCCTCTCAAGCCTTCTTCGTAAGATATGGTGAAAGACAACCGGCCAGCACTCACATTGCGATTCACTAATTCTTTCAATCCAGGTTCATAGATGGGCATTTCCCCACGTTTTAAGCCTTCAATCTTCTCAGATGAAATATCTAAGGCGCGAACACAATTACCCAAGTCTGCCAAGCAGGCTGCTGTAACTAAGCCTACATATCCAACGCCTACGACGCATATCTGTTTCATAAACTCTCCTGCATAAAACTCGAAATCCTTACAGATAGTTCTAGCCGCGCCAATATTACCATAACTTACCTAATTAAGACGTGTCTTGCATATTTTTGGTTGTTTTTCTTAAAGATAACAATCATCTGAGAGGTGTGACCTCTGTCACTTGATAATTCGCCAAAAATAGTCTAAAATATAACAAATAATTCCTATCCATATACTCAGATAAGGAGTTGACTTATGCAGATTACTCGTCAAGCAGATTATGCTGTACGCGCTGTGGTTTATCTAGCTCAAATTGGGTCAGATAGACGTGCAGCCACTAGTCGCATTGCGGAGGAGCAGAAAATCCCTCCCTCATTTTTAGCAAAGATAGTATCTCAACTATCGGTTGCTGGTCTTCTTCAAACTTCCCGGGGCGCGCGAGGTGGAGTATCTTTAGCAAGAGCACCCGAGGAGATATCACTGCTTGAAGTAGTAGAGGCCATTGATGGACCTATTCTGCTTAATGAATGTGTATCGTCGGTAAACGCATGCGAACTTGGCGAAAAATGCCCCTTACGCCCTATTTGGTACGATTCACAAGTTGAGCTTGTCACGCGCCTTAGATCAACCACCTTTGATCGTGTACTAAACGGTAAGAAACCCAGATCATAACAATATTTCCCTAAGCAGGGATTAGTTCAAGAAGACACATGAGACCGAGCCGATTATATTAGGCTCGGTTTTGTTTCTTGGCGTATAATCCTATTGTAAGAGTTGGTTTTTTCCATTGAATTTTGGAGGTAGATATGTCTGAACCACGCATTGTGCGTGCGCCACGCGGAACGATTCTGAGTTGTAAATCCTGGGCGATTGAAGCTGCATATCGAATGATACAGAACAATCTCGATCCGGAAGTCGCTGAACGACCACAGGATCTAGTCGTCTATGGAGGTCGAGGTCAAGCTGCGAGAAACTGGGAGTCGTTTGATGCAATTCTGGAATCATTGCGCAATTTAGAAGATGATGAAACCCTGTTGATACAATCGGGAAAACCCGTAGTTGTTTTTAAAACTCATCCGGATGCACCGCGGGTTCTAATCGCCAACTCAAACTTGGTGCCTCATTGGGCTACACAGGAGCACTTCGATAAACTGGCTGCGAACGGTTTGATTATGTATGGTCAGATGACAGCAGGTTCCTGGATCTATATTGGCACCCAGGGTATTCTACAAGGCACTTATGAGACTCTAGGTTCTTTGGCGCAACAGCGGGGGTGGACTTCCTTGAAGGGAAAATTTGTGCTCACTGCTGGATTGGGTGGAATGGGTGGAGCGCAACCAATGGCGATTACGATGAACGAAGGTGTGGGTCTTGTTGTTGAAGTTGATCCAGAGCGCGCTCATCGACGTCAAGAAATTGGCTATATTGATATGGTGGTTGATACTCTTGAAGAGGCAATGACCTTAGTGGAAGAGTCCGTAAGAAAGGAAATTCCCAAATCTATAGGATTGATTGCAAATGCAGCGGATATTTATCCGGAGCTAGTGATACGAGGAATTATCCCTGATGTAGTTACAGATCAGACCCCAGCCCACGATATATTAATGTACGTACCGTCAGGATTGAATGTCCTTGCGGCTGAGACAATGCGAAAATCTGATCCCGCAGAATATGAGCGGCGCTCGATGGCTTCCATGGCACGTCAGGTTGAAGCCATGCTGGCTTTTAAACAAGCAGGATCGGAGGTTTTCGACTACGGTAACAACCTACGTCAACGTGCTTATGATTACGGTGTAATAAATGCATTTGATTTCCCTGGCTTTGTGCCAGCCTACATCCGACCACTGTTCTGTCACGGAAAAGGCCCCTTCCGATGGGTTGCCCTCTCGGGCGATCCGCAGGATATTTATCGTACTGATGAAGCGGTTATGGAACTGTTTCCCGATGATGAACACCTCCATCGGTGGCTCAAGATGGCACGGCTTAAAGTGCCCTTCCAGGGATTACCCGCACGTATCTGCTGGCTGGGCTATGGAGAGCGCGCTAAAGCCGGTTTGAAGTTCAACGAAATGGTTGCCAAAGGTGTCCTTAAAGCCCCCATTGTCATCGGGCGCGACCACCTGGATGCTGGATCCGTAGCTTCACCTAATCGGGAGACCGAAGGTATGATGGATGGTTCAGATGCGATCAGCGATTGGGCGATTCTGAATGCCATGATTAACGCAGTTGGTGGGGCAACCTGGGTTTCATTTCACCATGGGGGAGGTGTGGGGATCGGATTTAGCCAGCATGCTGGACAGGTGATCGTTGCCGATGGCACTCCAGACGCGGCAAAACGCTTGATGCGCGTTCTGACCACTGATCCTGGTATGGGCATTGTACGCCATGCAGATGCGGGTTACCCGGAAGCAATTGAAGCTGCAAAACTACATGGAATAAAAATTCCGTTGTTGGAATGAACAATGGCTGAAGAGCAATACATCGGGCCTTACCTGATTGAATCTCGCTTGGGAAGCGGGAGATATTCCGAAGTTTATCGCGCTATAGATACAGTGCATAAACGCACGGTTACAGTCAAGGTGATCAGGCAAGAGTTTTTATCTGGGTTGAAAGACCCCACCCTATTCTTACAAAAAGTTCAACTTGCTGCGGACCTTATACACCCTCATATAGCTTGGGTTTGGGATATTGGTATTGAAAATCAACTCTTTTACCTTGCCGAACGATTTATTGATGGCCCCACATTGGGAACTATCCTGGCCGAATCGGGCACCTTGGCTTTAGGACAGGTATTACCTGTCTTTGCCCAGACTGCACAAGGTTTGGATTATGCCCATTCCAGAGGGTGGATTCATGGTGATATTACACCTAATAATATCCTGGTGAGCATCGAGTTGGGTGCTGTGGTAACCGATTTTGGATTGATGAGGGCCTTACAGGAAGAATCGCTTGTTTCAGGTCGTCAACTTTTCAGCGGTACACCTCCATATGTCGCTCCAGAGATTTCTCGTGGAGATCCATATAATGTTGCTTCTGACCAGTATTCGCTGGCGAGTGTGATTTTGGAGGCTTTGTATGGTCATGACATCTGTGAGCTGATTTCCGAGACCTTGTCAGAACATCCTGAAGCGCGGATTCTCCCTGCATCCTCTATAGATGATACATTCCGATATGATGATCATTCAAGTTTTCCCATCGAGCTTGAATCTGTATTTAAACGCGCGTTGGCAATTGAACCGATCAACCGGTTTCCCAGTGTTAATGATTTTGTCACTGCTTTAGAAGAGGCTGCTCCGAAAGAGGAACAAATCCCAGATTCTCACGAAAGTTGGGAAATAGAATCTCGAGCCATACTCGTTGCTGAAGAAAAGCAGCGCCAAGCTGCACTGGAGCAAGCACGTTTTGAAATTGAAGAAGAACTGAAGCGCGAAAAAGCGGAGCACACGGCACAAGTGGACACGGCCCAAAACCTTGAGGAAGCAAATCAGCCTCAAGTTCTGTCATCTTCTCAACGAAGGGAAAAGGAGCAAACCAAGGGTCGATGGGTGGTCTGGTTATTCCCAGTTGTTCTGGTCATACTTATGATTGGATATTGGTTAATCACCAACACTTCAAGAAGGGAAAATTTATTAGATGCACCTACGCACACTTATTTCCCAACTGCTGAGAATATGATTATTATTAAGGAAACTGCAACTCCGATAGCAACTTTTCCACCATCAAATACTCCAACCCCCACCCAGAAAATCCTAAGATCACCTACCCTGGTTCCTTCATTTACTCCCCAACCTTCTCTATCCCTTACTCACACAAATATTCCAACTAGGATTTCCACTGCAACCAGAGCTAGCAGAAGAATTGAGCGAGAAAAAGAGTTTCCCATCGGTTCTATACTCGACTAGTCAAGCTTTAGTAGACATTTGAAACGTCCTCTACTCACCCAGATTTCAGCCTTCATTGTTACTCGCACGGTGATTAATACCGCTGTGCGTATGGTATATCCTTTCCTACCTGCTCTTAGCCGAGAATTGGGTATGGATTTAAGAACAATCTCGTTAGCAGTGACCTTGCGCTCAGCCTCTGGCATCTTTGGTCCAATTCTTGCCTCTATCGCCGATCGACGAGGGCGTAAAACAGGGATGCTCATCGGTCTTTCTCTATTCACAGCTGGAGCTAGTTTGATGGTAATTCGACCATCGTTTACCCACTTTATCATTTCGTTGATCCTATGCTTGTGGGCAAACCTGCTATTCATTCCTTCTATGCAAGCCTATCTGGGTGACCGAATTCTCTACCACCAACGGGGTTCGGTACTGGCGCTAACCGAGTTTTCCTGGTCTTTGAGCTTTATCGTTGGAATACCCATGGTTGGTTTATTGATCGACCGATTTGGTTGGAAAGCACCCTTCACTTGGTTTGCTGTATTAGGGATTCTGGCGTTTATCGTATTGGGATCCATCCTTCCCAAAGATGAGGCTAATTCGTACAAAAAAGCTACCCTGATGCATAATCTGCGATCTATTTTCTTCTCAAGTTCAACCTTAGCAGGTGTCTTACTTGGTATCATGCTTAGTAGTTCGAACGAAATGATTAACTTGATATTTGGAGTTTGGTTAGAGGATGCTTTTAATGTAAAGGTTGCTACCCTTTCCATTGCCTCAGCCATTATCGGATTTTCTGAACTTACAGGTGAGGCCCTGGTATTTGGCTTTGTAGACCGCTTGGGCAAACATCGTGCTGTAGCTATTGGTTTAATCATCAATAGTGTAGTAGTGTTAGCTTTACCGATTGCTGGATCTAGTCTAATCGGTGCATTGATCGGATTGTTCTTTATTTATCTAACCTTTGAATTCACCATCGTTAGCAGCATTACCATGATGAGTGAAGTCATGCCAGCCGCTCGAGCTACGTATATGGCTGCATTTATTGCAAGCACAGCTCTTGGTCGCACTCTTGGCGATCTTCTTGCTCCTCCACTTTATCAAGCCAGCATTTTGTCAGGATCCTTTGCAGCCATTTTCAACATTGTGCTTGTAGCCGCAGCCTTTAACCTGTTATCTCTAATTTTTCTGCGTTTGATTAGAATCCCTCAACCGGAGCCCTTGTCAATGTAAGATAATTCAATCATCCGATTTTATTCTGAAGATCTTGGAAAATAACATAAACAAGTACAATTCTCGGTATAATCAGCTAAATCATGTTCAACACATTTAAGAGACACCCGATTCTGAAGTTTTGTCTAATCCTTGCAATCTTTCTGGCAGCTGTTTGGCTTCCTATCGGTCAGGTGAAAAATGGAGAGTCTAAGTTTGCCCTGGCAGCTCCAGAGTTGCAAATACCGATTTACACTCCGACACCTGGACCTGATGGACGTATCATCTATATAGTAAAACCAAACGACACACTATTAGGAATATCGTTGATCACCGGTGTCTCTATTGAGCAGTTACGAGCTTTAAACGAGCTTACTGGGGACACAATTTACGAAGGACAGGAGCTAATGTTGGGCTTGGGAGGTCCAGTCGAGGTTACTCCAACTCCAGGCCCTACTCCAACTGCTACCAAGATTTTACCGTCGCCTACCCCAAAACCAGGGAAAGGTGACATGTGCATCCTGGTGTTTAACGACCTGACTGGCGATTCGATTCGACAGGAGAGCGAACCATCTATTCCAGATGGGGCCATTAGCTTTGGTAATCGTGCCGGATCAGTTTCTGAAACAGTTGCCACCGTCATTGGGCTAGATCCACAATGTTTTACCGATTTACCAGAAGGCGACTATACAATCACCATAGCTGTTCCAGAAGGGTTTAATCCGACCACTAAAACTAGTTATGAGCTGGCTTTGAAGGCTGGGGATAAGACATACTTAAACTTTGGTGCGCAGGCAAATTCTCAAACTGTAGTCGAGGGTCCTGTCATACCTGAACCAGGAACTGGTCGATCACCTCTATTGGGAATAATCGGCGTGATATTCTTGTTATCAGGCGTTGGTTTTGCCATCTTCGCCAGGCGATTAATGAAGCCTCGTTAGAGATACCATGCTTATTACTTAAGAGTGATTCCTTTATAAAAAAACTATTCAAGTGCTTGTAAATTTACCTGCAGAATCGGATAATTCTTTCAAAAGGATTTATTTATTCCCAGTACGGTATGAGAATCCTGGAACGGGTAGTAAAAGTGATGGTCGTATATAATATTCAAGAATGCTCTTCTTCACCTCGGACGAAAGCTTTATTCACTCAGCATAGATAGTCAATATAAATAGTGTTTTTTCCTAAATATCCTGCGCATAAAGAATTCTACATGGTTAACAAGCAGAAATTTTACGTTGTTTGGAAAGGTCGCAGGACCGGGGTTTTTACAAGCTGGGAGGAGTGTTCTACAAACGTGAATGGATATCTTGATGCAAAATATCGAGCCTTTGGTAGCAAATCCGAGGCTGAGAAGGCCTTCAGAGGCGGTTATCCGGGAAGCAGGAAAGATCGAATTAAAATCCAGAACAAATTTTACCCCTTCACAAGCAAGCCAGTCACAGATAGCTACTCAGTGGACGCAGCCTGTAGTGGAAATCCGGGAGCTCTGGAATTTCGCTGCGTTTATAACAAAACCGGAAAGCAAATCTTCCGCAAAGGTCCTTATAAAAATGGTACGAATAATATAGGTGAATTCTTAGCCATCGTTCATGCATTAATTTTCTTGAAAGAAAAAGGTATCACCAGACCTGTTTACTCGGATTCCAAGAACGCTATTTCCTGGATATTAAAAAAGGAATGCAAGACTCAACTTTCCAGAAACAAGAAGAACGAGGAAATATTTGAGTTGATAGAAAGAGCTGAATCTTGGCTGAAGAATAACGCAGTTATCAATCAGGTTTTAAAATGGCAAACCGAGGCCTGGGGTGAAATACCGGCTGACTTTGGCAGGAAATGAACAGAGAAGGAGAATCCCATGGAAGAGAAATCAGGCGCTCAAATCAGCACCAAAGCATTTATTCAATCCGTGACAATCCTGTTTATTCTGATGATGGTAGCCGGGATTCTCACCCGTATCATCCCTGCCGGCAGTTACGCGAGAACCACACAAGACGGTCGTGAGGTAATCGATCCCACTTCCTTCCAATATGTGGAACAACCTGACTATCCGGTCTGGCGATGGTTCACAGCTCCAATTGAAGTCCTCTGGGGTCCGGATGGCTTGACAATCATTACGATCATTATTTTCCTGCTCATGGTAGGAGTCTCTTTTGCTGTCTTAGACAAGACTGGAGTGCTCATTGCAGTTATTGCCCAAATTGTGAAAAAATTTGAAGGTAGAAAATACCAGCTCCTATTGGTAATATCGTTCTTCTTTATGCTGATCGGAGCTTTCTTTGGTATTTTTGAAGAAGTTGTCCCCTTAGTTCCATTGATGCTGGCGCTTTCTTACTTCCTGGGGTGGGATGCCTTGGTGGGTCTGGGAATGAGCATTTTAGCGGTAAACATGGGTTTCTCAGCCGCCATTACTAATCCCTTCACAATTGGTGTTGCCCAAAAGATCGCGGAGCTGCCGCTTTTTTCTGGCGCCTGGCTTCGAGTGATCATTTTTATCACTCTTTATGCAGTCTTTGCAGTTTTTCTTTCTCGCTACGCAAGGAAAATTGAAAAAAAACCGCAAGCCTCTTTGGTTTTTGGAGAAGATCAGGCAGAGAGGACCAAATATTCCAGTCTAGATCTAAACTCTTATGCTAATAGTTCTCCCCGCTTCAGGAAAGCCATGATTTGGTTTGCGGTTTTTCTGATTCTGATCTTGCTAGTCCTTATCGCAGCACCTTTTGTACCTGCCATAGCCTTATTCTCAATGCCTATTGTAGGTTTACTGTTCTTCATCGGAGCGATTGGTGCAAGCCTGATTTCCGGGGCATCTCGAAAAACTCTCTTGAAGGCTATGAAAGACGGGTTGACTGGCATTGCACCAGCAATACCCCTGATCTTGATGGCTGCCAGCATTAAATACATCATAGCGCAAGGGGGAATACTGGATACGATCTTATACCAGGCGTCCACGGTTTTTTCTCAAGCTAGTCCGTTTTTTGCAGCTCTGCTAATTTATTTCTTGACCTTACTTATAGAATTTTTTATTGCCTCCGGCTCAGCAAAAGCTTTCCTGTTAATGCCCATCTTGATTCCTCTTTCTGACCTGGTTGGTGTTACTCGACAAACGACTGTAACCAGCTATTGTTTTGGTGATGGATTCTCAAATCTCATTTACCCTACTAATCCGGTGCTTCTCATCTGTCTGGGTTTAACCATGGTTAGCTTTCCTAAGTGGATCAAATGGTCTTGGGGTATTTGGGTTTGGGTGTTATTAGTAACTGTTATATTCCTCAGCATAGCGGTTGCCATAGATTATGGACCTTTTTAATTGTTTGGATCGATTTGACTGTCCGAGTAGTTAATTAAAAACCCAACTGTTTATAAAACTATTATATTGAGATGGACTTAATCTGATATAATTCACCTTTTTGAGGTGATTATGACAGAAAGTTTTTTTAATCGAGAGGAAGATCAGAAAAGATATGCTCAGGAAGGCAGGTTGCCGCCTGGTCAGTCATTGACTCAACGGTTTCCAGTATTGCATTATGGTCTGATTCCTGCATTCAATTCCGCTGTGTGGGATTTTCGCATTTGGGGTGAGGTTGAGGAGGAAGTGCGTTGGATGTGGGATGAATTTCAGAAGCTGCCCAGAACCCAATTGGTAATGGATATTCATTGTGTGACACGTTGGAGTAAATTTGACACACTGTGGGAGGGTGTCTCGGTTAAAACCATGTTGGATCAAGGATTATTTAGACTTAAAGATAACGCGCGATTTGTGATGCAGCACGCAGAATATGGATTTACTACTAATCTACCCATTGAGGTGGTATTGCAAGAAAATTTCTTGCTCGCTACCCATTTTAATGGAGAACCTATCTCACCTGAACATGGTTATCCTCTTCGAGGAGTGGTGGGTCAAATTATAGATCGTGATCTAAAGACACCTTATTTATGGAAAGGCGCCAAGTGGTTACGTAGCCTGGAGTTCATGAGAGAGGATCGTTTAGGCTTTTGGGAACAAGCTGGATATCACAATGAAGCTGACATTTGGGAGGAACAACGCACTATCTACTAACCACAACTGCACTGGAAGTTTATTGAAAACAAGAGACAATTCTTAGGATAATTATGGTCTAGGGAAGTTCAAACTTTTGCAATTCCCCCCTCGTAACCTGAAATCCATCAAAATCTCGAGCCAGGATTGTCTCAGGAAAAAGAATCCGGGCCTCTGCCAAGACGTCTCGATCCCGGTATCTTCGAGAGACGTGAGTCAGGATTAGGTTCTTGACCCTCCCACGAGCTGCCAGCTCCGCTGCTTGGCTCGCGGTAAGATGTGCATACTCTACTGCCATCTGGGCTTCGTCTTTCAAATATGTAGCTTCAATTACAAGGGCATCTGCCATGCAGCAGTGTTCAACCAATCCCTCTGTACGACCGGCATCTCCAACCAGGACCAGGTGCGTACCAGGACGCTCGCTACCAAGCACCTGGTCTGGAGAAATCTTACGACCATCTGGAATGGTTACTTCTTTCCCATTTACCAGGTCTCGTCGCCAAGGTCCAGGTGGAATATTTAAGGCGTCTGCTTTCTCCGGTAAGAAAGGTCTCCGGGATTTCTCCTTAAAAGAGTAACCAAAGCAATCCTGACCGCGATGGTGAACGGGAAAAGCGCTGATACTGAAGTCTTCTGTATCGAATATTTGCCCTTCTTGTATACAGCGGAGCTGAATATCCATAGGAGGTTTTATACCGCGTAGGACTACCCCGAAAAGTAAATC
>Ga0209254_10002971_pt1 | contig 15484 bp, 16 predicted proteins | sample FrelakmetDIP11DI_FD_187148 | JGI IMG/M metagenome (GOLD analysis project Ga0209254, IMG submission 187148) | Freshwater lake sediment microbial communities from the University of Notre Dame, USA, for methane emissions studies - DIP11 DI (SPAdes)... | ecosystem: Environmental > Aquatic >...
GCCGGCCGAGGTTGTCGCCGAATGCCCGGCGCAGGCGTGCATGAGTCCGATGCGCCGGTAAACGCCAACTCGGATGTGTCGGCAGAATTTACACCCCGTCCTGCAGCAAATCGAACCGAATTCCTAAGCCGTTGTTTCGAAGAGCGTTTTTCGTATCGCCGGGAGGAGGCTCGATACTTGCTTGTGATGGTTCACTTACGTGGTTTGACTGGCGTGCGTAAGGTCGGTCACTCCCGGCGCTCTACCTGAACCTCCAACGAGGCAAGCATGAAATTCATCCAACGCCCGGCCCTGATGGGCCCTTCGCTACGGCACGCAGTTGCAGTCGTCGCGGTTCTTGCGATTTCGTTTTCGCTTTCGGCTCCAGTTCGTGCAAGCGCCTTGGTCGTGGATGTGAGAACCAGCGGGCTCACCTTTGGGGGCGTTCTGGACAATGAGCGAGTCACCAAGGATGGCACCACGGGTGGCGCAATCGCCGGCCAAACTGAGGCGGTGACGGTCAGCGGAAGTTCAGCAGGCGGTTCATATGCCGGCGACGCGCGGGCAAGAGCCGACTACGGAGCATTGGGGGTCTATTCGACGGCCAGTATGGCCAACGGTTCACAGCCGACTAATCCGTCGTCAGCTGATTTGCGGGTACGACAGATACTTGCAGCGTCTTCGAGCCAATGGTCTGACACGCTCACCATTACGAACGCGGGTGCACCGGCAGGTACGTTAGTAGCAGTCCGCGTGGACTTGGTAGTCGACATTGCTTCTCTATCAGCTTCTCCGCTCGCCAATCCGGCCACGAATGGCGAGATCGAAGCCGCCTATGGTCTCTTGCGGTTCCAGACGACTGGACAACCTGGCAGCGGATGGTGTGTGTCGACAGGCTTCATTCAGTTCGTCCAAACCGGCCTTTGCAGCGGCGCTGCCGCGCTGCAAGTTGGGGAAAACCTGATCAGCTATGAAACACAAATGCGTGTCGGCGAGAACTTATGGGATGCGACCTTCTACGGCGAGTCCCAGGTGTCTACGCAGAACACCATCCTTGCGAACAGCGGAAGTGGCGCGGTCGATGCATTGAACACGGCACATACGTACTTCACCGTGCTGACCCCCGGCGCATCCCTGCAATCGGCGAGCGGCCATGACTACAGCGCGCCTTCGCTGGTTCCGGAGCCTGGCTCGCTCGCGCTGCTGGCGTCGGGCTTGGCCGTTCTCGGATTCGTCCGACGCAAACGCGCCGGCTGATCGGGATCTCCGTTGGTTGGCAGACCCCCGCTTCGGCGGGGTTTTCGTTTGTGCTTTGCGACCGAGAGCGCCTTCTGGCTGTCGGGATCACGGCAGGACTTGACCGTTACCTTGTTGCCGGGAGCGCTATCCGTAGTCTGAGCGCGAACGGCTCCTTGCGCTGCAGAGCTGTCATTGGCGATCGCAGGTCGAACAACGGCAATGGGTCGGGTCCTGCTATTGGGCTGCCAGCGGTGGGCGACCGCAGCCAGCGTGATGCTGTCGTACAAGCAGCCGGACTTGCCGGCTGGAAGCGGCCGCCAGGCCAAGTGCGCCCAACGTCAGCTTTACTGGTCTGTCGTCCTGGCCCCGGGCACCGACGCTGAGGTTCAGAGGGGCACAAGATCAGCAGGCTGTGGCCGCCGGCGGCGGCGATCTCGAGCGCGCGCTTGGCCGCCTGCTGGCCTTTCACGTCGGCCAGGTCGGGGTAGTACGGTACGGCACCCCGCTCCGCCGGCCGGTGTTCGGTGAGGCGCTGCGCACGCTCGTCGCCGGCATCGGCAGCCAGGTGCGCAGCGACCTGCAGCAGGTCTCGCGCCGCGAAGATCGGCAGATCGCCGACCAGCGCCGCTTCGTCGGCGCCGTCCCGCGGTAGCACGAAGCCGCGCCGGCCTTTCGACCGCTCGTTCCTCGACACCGCGTAGGCCATTGCCAGTGCGCCGCGCACCGGACGCAGTTCGCCCGACAGCGACAGTTCACCGGCGAATTCGTAGCGGTCGAGCGCGCGTGCGGGGATCTGCCCGCTGGCGGCGAGGATGCCGAGCGCGATCGGCAGGTCGAAGCGGCCGGACTCCTTCGGCAGTTCCGCCGGTGCCAGGTTGACGGTGATCCGCCGCGAGGGGAACTCGAAGCAGCAGTTCTGCAGGGCGGCGCGCACGCGCTCGCGTGCTTCCTTCACCTCGGTGTCAGGCAGACCGACCAGCGTGAACGAAGGCAGGCCGTTGGCCAGGTGAACCTCGACCGTGACTTCCGGCGCGACCATCCCCGCCAGGCCGCGGCTGCGGACGACCGCAAGTGTCATCGGGTGTCGGCTCCTCTCGGTTCAACCGCTGCAGATCAGCGTATCGCCGCTCCTCCTGGCCTGGGTCGTGTCCAGCCGGGAATATCGGACCGTAACGCGGACGATTTCTCCCTTGCGGGCGGCTGGTTCCTCGCCTCCGCCGGGCGGCGTGCACAGGCGCAGCGTCGTTTGCGACAATCCGCCTCTGTCGACTGAGAGGTTGGTGTCCGCGTGTGGTTCTTCCTGCTGATCGTCCTGCTGAGCACCCTGGTGGCGGCGCTGCTGTGGCGCCAGAACGAGACGCGCTCGCGCATCGCGCGCGAACGCGAGGAGCGCCGCGCCCGCACCGACCAGATGCTGGCCCGCGTGCTGCTCGGCGAGGACCGCGTCGAGCGGCACACGATCGGCGGTGGCCCGGTGACCGAGATCCTTCAGCCGCCGGCGCCTCCCAGCGGGCCGACCACGAGGGCGGCTGCGATCACCCAGCAGCCGGTCGACGTCGACATCCTCCTCGAGGGCGAGCCGACTTCGGTTGCCGAGCAGGCGCGCCAGCAGCTGGGACGCCCGACGACACTTTCCGGCCTCGGCGGCGAGTCGACGGCCTCGCGCGCCGAGGGTAGGCCGTCATCGCCGCCGTTGTCGCTGCTCGAAGGGCGGATCGAAGTGCCGCTCGATGCGCTGGTGGTGACATGGTTCTCGGCACGGGGCTACCTGATGAAGCCGGCGCCGGAATCGGCGCAGCCGATCAGCCTGCTGATGACCCATCGTGACAACCGCGACCGAAGCTACGCTTTCTTCTTCGAGCGCGGCCGGCTGCATGCGCAGCGCGTGGCAGAACTGCTCCAGAAGACGCACGCCCTTGGAATGAAGAGGCTGCTGGTGGCTGCCGAGCACGGCGCCGACGCCACCGTCACGTCGACCCGGCTGCGCGACGTGCTGGTGGTGGACTGGGTCTCGCTCGACCGCGAGATCCGGAAACTCGACTTCGGCATCGCCGCCAAGCTGATCGCCATCGCCCGCAGCCGGCGCGGCGTCCTCGGCCTCGCCTGAGCGCCGGGAGCACCTTCGGCCGCGAGGCGGCGGCCTGCTGCGCCCGGCTTCAGCCGTCCGGCCGATCGTGAGCGCCGCAGCGCGAAAACGATAATCGCCAGCAGGCGGCGGAGCAGGCATCGGGCCCGCCGCTGCAGCAGATCGATGGCGGAGTCCCGGGTGTCCTCCTTTCCTTCTCGTCGTCGGCCGCTTGACGGCCGCGTGCGGTGACGCGCGCCATGGCACTTGCTCTTCTTGCCCTGCTGGCCGTTGCACTCTGCCTGGCGTGGTGGGTGGCGCGACGGGCGACCCGATATCGCCGCGAGGCCGAGAGCCGCGAGGCGCGCGTGCTCGAGGCGCTGTTCGTCTCGCGCCACAGCGCCGACGGCGGCGCAAGCATCGATGTCGACCAGGTCTTCGGCGTTGCGCCGGCGACCGCCGCACCGACGAGCGCCGACGCGGTGCTGCGTGCCGTGCAACTGCAGGCCGAAGTGGCCGCCCTGCTGAACAAGCCGCTTGCCGAGCGCTCGGTGGTCGAGATGGCGACCGCAGAGATGGCGGCCGGGCGGCGGAACGAGAAGGTCGATCGCGCGGCTGCAGCGCGCCCGGCCGCGCATGACGCAACGGCGCTGACCGACACTGCTGAAGCCCCGCTGGAAGCACCGGCCCCGGTGCGCGACCTGGTGCAGGTGTTCTATGAGGCGCGCGGCTTCCGGGCCGGGTCCGCCGATCCGTCGGCGCGGCCGATCGAGCTGGTACTGGCACACAAGTCGGATGCGCAGCGCGCCTACGCGTTCGCGCCGCTCGCCGAGCCGCCTTCGGCAGCGGCGCTGCAGTCGATCATCGAACGCGCGCGCCGCATCGACCAGAAGCGCGTGCTGATCGCCGTTGAAGACGCGACGGCGTCCGACCTTGGCGGGGAACTGCCGGCGCACGGGGTGCGGGTGTTGGATCGCCCGGCGATCGAGGCCCAGTTGGCGCGGCTCGATGCCGGCATCGCCGAGAAGATCCGCACCACCGCTTGGCGTCGCGCCGGGCAGCGCCTCAAGTCCGGCTAGCTCCTGCGGGGGCAGCCGGGCTGCGCCCCGTGCTGTCAGTCGCGCTGCAACTCCAGCTCGGCGAGCCGCCGTTCCATCTCCTGCAGCTTCTCGCGCGTGCGGGCGAGGACCCGCACCTGGGCGTCGAATTCCTCGCGCGTGACCAGTTCGAGCTGGGCGAACTGCTGTGACAACAGCGCCTTCAGATTGCGCTGCAGGTCGGCTGCCGGCGTTCCCTCGACGAGCGAAGCCAGTCGCTGCTGCAGGTCATCGAGGAATGCGGCTTTTTCCATGGCTGGCGTCCGAAGGGATCCGGAGCGCTCCTCCGGCGGGGTGCGCGAAGTCTAGCTGCCGGGACGCCGCGAGGGACGCACGACATTGGTGCGATAGCGCAGAACCGGCGGTGGATCGCACCAATCGGGTGCGGTTTACGCATTCCAACCGTGCGATCGGGGGCTGGGGGCGGCTGGCACGAGTGTTGCAGTGAACCAATCGGCGTTTCATCGCTGCCCTACCCGATCCCTTCCGTAAAGGAATGCACTCATGAAGAACCTGCTCCGCTCATCGATCCTGTGCGCCGCTGCCGCGCTGCCCCTGGCCGCCAATGCGCAAGGCGCCAAGCCGGAACCCGACTACACCCTCGGCGGCAACCTGACGATCGGCAGCGACTACCGCTTCCGCGGATACAGCCAGACCGACTACCAGCCGACGATCCAGGGCGGCGTGGACTTCGCCCACAAGTCGGGCTTCTATCTCGGCAACTGGAACTCGAACGTGTCGTCGGGCCTGTACAACGGCGCGCCGATCGAGATGGACTTCTACGGCGGCTGGAAGACCTCGTTCGAGGGCTTCGGCCTCGACGTCGGCGTCATCTACTACTACTACCCCGGCACCGGCGAGGGGGTCAACGGCTTGCCCAAGGAATTCGAGGCCGACAACTTCGAGGTCTACATCGGCGGCTCGTACGGCCCGGTATCGCTGAAGTATTTCTATTCGTTCACCGACTTCTTCGGCCTGAACAGCGCTGCGCTCAGACTGCCGGGCAGCGTCGACACCAAGGGCTCGCAGTACCTCGATCTCACCGGCACCTTCGACGTCGGCAGCGGCTTCGGCATCGTCGCCCACGCCGGCTACCAGAAGGTCAAGAACTACAAGCAGCTTGGCGGGATCGACGACGCCGTGTGGGACTACAAGCTCGGCGGCACCTACGACATCGCCGGCTCGGGCTGGATCCTCGGCGCCTACTGGGTCGGCACCAGCGAGAAGGACTTCTTCCTGACCGCCGAGAACCCGCCGCGCGGCGCCGGCAAGAGCGGTTTCCTGGCCACCGTCAGCAAGACCTTCTGAGACCCGAGGACCGACGCAATGAAACTGATCACCGCAATCATCAAGCCGTTCAAGCTTGACGAGGTGCGCGAGGCGCTGTCCGCCGTCGGCGTGCAGGGCGTCACCGTCACCGAGGTCAAGGGCTTTGGCCGGCAGAAGGGACACACCGAGCTGTATCGCGGCGCGGAGTACGTGGTCGACTTCCTGCCCAAGGTGAAGATCGAGGCCGCCGTGGCCGACGACATCGTCGAGCGGGCGATCGAGGCGATCCAGACCTCGGCCCGCACCGGCAAGATCGGCGACGGCAAGATCTTCGTCTACGACCTGCAGCAGGTCATGCGGATCCGCACCGGCGAAACCGGCAACGAAGCGCTGTGAAAGCGGCCCAACCCAAAGGAGTGAAAAGATGAAGTTCTGGATGAGGCTGCTCACCGCGGCCGCACTCATGCTCGGCGTTGGCCTGTCCACGGCCCAAGCGGCCGATCCACTGCCGGCGACGGTCAAGTTCGATCTCGACAAGTCAGCCATATCGCCGGAGGGGGAGGCCGCGCTCAAGGCCGTGGCCGACTTCCTGAAGGCAACCCCGGCCGCCAAGGTGCTGGTGTCAGGTTTTACCGACACGAGCGGTACCGCGCCGCACAACGACGCGCTTGCCAAGGACCGCGCGTTCGCCGTTCGTGACGTGCTGATGAAGGGCGGCGTAGCCGAGGACCGCATCATGATGGTCAAGCCGGAGGAGCGGATGAAGGCCGGCAACCCCGAGGAAGCGCGATCGGTCAGCCTGACGCTGCTCGCCTCCAGCGCGGCCGTCGCTGCGCCGTCCGAGGCGAAGAAGGAGGACGCGCCTGCACCGCCGAAGATCGACAAGGGCGACGTGGCCTTCATGTACGTGGCGACGATCATGGTCATCCTGATGACCATTCCCGGGCTGGCGCTGTTCTATGGCGGCCTGGTGCGGTCGAAGAACATGCTCAGCGTGCTGATGCAGGTCTTCGTCGTCTTCTCGCTGATCACGGTGCTGTGGGTCATCTACGGCTACACGCTGGCCTTCGGCGGCGCCGGCACGTTCTACGGCGGCTTCGACAAGCTGTTCCTGAGCGGCATCACCGCCGAGTCGGCGGCAGCGACCTTCAGCAAGGGTGTCTACATCCCGGAACTGATCTTCGTCGCCTTTCAGTGCACGTTCGCGGCGATCACCTGCGCGCTGATCGTCGGCGCCTACGCCGAGCGGATGAAATTTTCCGCCGTGCTGCTGTTCATGGTGATCTGGTTCACGTTCAGCTACATCCCGATGGCGCACATGGTCTGGTACTGGGACGGCCCGGATGCGATCAAGGACCAGGCGACGCTCGACGCGGTGGTCGCCAACGCCGGCTGGCTGTGGGGCAAGGGCGCGCTCGACTTCGCCGGCGGCACGGTGGTGCACGTCAATGCCGGTGTCGCCGGCCTGGTGGCGGCGTACGTGCTCGGCAAGCGGATCGGGTACGGCAAGGAGTCGATGGCGCCGCACAGCCTGACGCTGACCATGGTCGGCGCGGCGCTGCTGTGGGTGGGCTGGTTCGGCTTCAATGCCGGTTCGAACCTGGAGGCCAACGGTATCGCGGCGTTCGCGTTCGTCAACACCCTGCTGGCGACGGCGGCTGCAGTGCTGTCCTGGGCACTGGTGGAGTGGATGGTCAAGGGCAAGCCCTCGATGCTCGGTGCCGCCTCCGGCGCCGTTGCCGGCCTGGTGGCGATCACGCCGGCCTGCGGCTTCGTCGGCATCGTCGGCGCCCTGGTGATCGGCCTGCTGGCCGGCGCGGTGTGCTTCTGGGGCGTCACCGGCCTGAAGAAGATGCTCGGCGCGGACGACGCGCTCGACGTCTTCGGCGTGCACGGGGTGGGCGGTGCGCTCGGCGCCCTGCTGACCGGCGTGTTCGCTGCGCCATCGCTGGGCGGCGCCGGCATCTGCAACTACATCACCAACAAGTGCGGCGACCCGGCCGACTTCCCCGGCATCGGCGCGCAGGTCTGGATCCAGTTCCAGGGCGTGCTCACCGCGATCGTGCTGTCGGCGATCGTCACGTTCGTCGCGCTGATGATCGTCAAGGCGATCACCGGGCTGCGCGTCGCCGAGGAAGAGGAGCGCGAGGGCCTCGACACGACGTACCACGGCGAGTCGGCCTACAAGTTCTAGGAGCACTGAGGCGGCAGCGCCACGCTGCTCTGCCTTGAACAGCGGCCGCTCCGGACCCCGGAGCGGCCGTTCTCATTTCCGTGTGCCTGGCACGCCAATTGCATCCGAACAACCGTGTCTCCCTAGCCCGCCCGTTTGCGTCCTTTCGCGGCGCAATTGCACCAAGGCGGTTTTTGGGCGCCCCTTCCTGGGGCGCCCTTTTCTTTTCCGTGGTGCGGTTGGCTCGGGGTCCTTGGCTAGAATGACTCGCACCTGAATCTGCGGGGTCTCTTCGGTGAGAACCCGTGCGCCGAGGCCCGTGTGCGAGCCAATCTCCGCTGTCCTGAACCGGTTGCCCTGCCCGGGCCGGCACTTCGCCGCGCCCACGGCGCGCTGCCCATGGCGGCTTGAAGGGGGCGCAGCCGATGTCGCAGGGCCTGTCGCTGCTGTTCATCGTCGATCCGCTGCCGCTGCTGAAGGCCTACAAGGATTCGACGGTGGCGATGATGCGGACCGCGGCGGCGCGCGGCCACGACATCTGGGCCTGCACGCCGGGGCAGATGCAGTGGCGCGAGGGCCGGGTCACCGCGCGGGCGCAGCGCCTGCAGCTGCTGCCCCACGGCGACAAGGGCGCGCCTTGGTACGTCGAGCTCGATGCCGGGGCGCGTGCGCTGGCCGGCTTCGACGCGGTGCTGATGCGCAAGGACCCGCCGTTCGACACCGAGTACCTGTACGCCACCCACCTGCTGTCGGCGGCGCAGCGCGACGGCGCGGCGGTGTTCAACGACCCGCGGGCGCTGCGCGACCACAACGAGAAGTTCGCGATCACCGAGTTCGCCGACTTCACCGTGCCGACCCTGGTGACGCGCGAGATGGAGGCGCTGCGCCAGTTCCATGCCGACCTCGGCCAGGTGGTGGTCAAGCCGCTCGACGGCATGGGCGGGGCCGGCATCTTCGTGCTGCAGGAACACGAGCCGAACCTGAACGCGATCCTCGAGGCGGTGACGGCGAACGGCGCACGCACGGTGATGGCGCAGCGCTACATCCCGGAGATCCGCAACGGCGACAAGCGCGTGCTGCTGATCGGCGGCGCGCCGGTGCCGTATGCGCTGGCGCGCATCCCGCGGCCCGGCGAGACGCGCGGCAACCTCGCCGCCGGCGGCATCGCCCGCGCGCAGCCGCTCGCCGACTCCGACCGCGCCATTGCCGAGGCGCTGGCGCCGACACTGGCGGCGCGCGGCCTGCTGCTGGTCGGCCTGGACGTGATCGGCGACTACCTCACCGAGGTCAACGTCACCAGCCCGACCTGCTTCGTCGAGATCCGCGAGCAGACCGGCTTCGACGTCGCCGCCATGTTCGTCGACGCGCTCGAAAAGGCGGTGAGCCGATGAACCCCGAGTGCGCGGGCGACGCGAAGCGTCGCGTACACGAGGGGCGCTAAGGATATGGTCGGAATCCTCCTGATCGCCCACGCTCCGCTGGCGGCAGCGCTCGCCGCCGCGGCGGCGCATGTGTATGCCTGTGCGCCCGAGCGGGCGGGCGCACAGCTGCGCGTCTTCGACGTGCAGCCCGATTCCGACACGCCGGCCAACGTCGCGCATGCACGCGCGCTGGCGCGCGAGCTCGATACAGGCAGTGGCGTGCTGGTGCTGACCGATACCTTTGGTGCCTCGCCGGGGAACGTTGCCACGCAACTGGCCGAACCCGGCCGGGTGGCGGTGATCGCCGGCGTCAACCTGCCGATGCTGCTGCGCGCCTTGTGCTACCGGGACGGGACATTGGCTGAAGCCACGGAAAAGGCGCTTGCCGGCGGCACCCAGGGCGTGATGCAGGTTGCCTCGACCTCGGTGCAGCATCAGGGCCTTCGGCCGACACAGGGCGATGATCTCGCGCGAGTTCACGATCAGCAATAAGCTTGGCCTGCACGCGCGGCCATCGGCGCAGCTGACGCAGGCCGCGTCGCGCTTTGCCAGCGATATCCACCTCTCGCGCAACGGCCGGCGGGTGAACGCCAAGTCGATCATGGGCGTGATGATGCTGGCCGCCGGGCAGGGCGCCACGATCACGGTCGAGGCGGAAGGCGATGATGCCGAGCAGGCGCTGCAGGCGATCGGGCAGCTGATCGCCGACGGCTTCGGCGAGGAATAGGCGCGCCCGCGATGCACGAGAGGGCGGCAGGCAGGGGGGCATGAGCGGCGAACTGGTAGGCGTCGGCATCGTCTCGGGCGCGAGCCCGACGATTGCCATCGGCCGCGCGCACCTGCTGGCGCCGTTGGAACTCGAGACGCGCCACTACGCGATCGAGCGCAAGGACGTGCTGCACGAGGTGGCGCGGCTGAACAACGCCTTCTCGCTGGTGCGCGCCGAGATCGACGAGCTGGGCACGCATGTCGCCCCCGACGCCCCCGGCGAGGTGCGCGCCTTCCTCGACCTGCACCGGATGATCCTCGACGATCCGCTGCTGTGCGACGAGCCGCGCGACCTGGTGCGCAACCGGCTGATCAACGCCGAGTGGGCGCTGACGATCCAGCTCGAGGCGGTGTGCAAGCAGTTCGAGGCGATCGACGACGAGTATTTCCGCAGCCGCTCGCAGGACGTGCGGCAGGTCGTCGAGCGGGTGATGCGGGCGCTGGTCAGCGGCCGCAATGCCGCTGTGATCCTGCCGCCAAAGTCTGCCGACGGCGAGCGGCTGATCCTCATCGCCCGCGACCTGGCGCCCACCGAAATGCTGCGCCTGAAAGGACGGGCCGAAGTCGACGTGGCCGGCTTCGTCACCGAACTCGGTGGCCGCACCTCGCACACGGCGATCCTCGCGCGCAGCCTCGGCCTGCCGGCGGTGCTCGGCGTGGCCAACGCGCGCGAGGCGGTGACCGAGGGCGACCTCGTGGTGCTCGATGCCGAGGCGGGCCGCGTGCGCATCCAGCCGGAAGCGGTGGATCTCATCCGCTACCGGCAGCGGCTGCGCGCCCAGGTCGAAAGCAGGATCGCGCTGCGCAAGCTGAAGAGCAAGCTGGCGCGCACCAAGGACGGCATCGCCATCGACCTGATGGCGAACATCGAGCTGCCCGAGGACGCGCGCGACGCGCTCGATGCCGGCGCCGACGGCATCGGCCTGTTCCGCACCGAGTTCCTGTTCATGAACCGCGACCAGCTGCCGGACGAGGACGAGCAGTACGAGGCCTACGCCAAGGTCGCGCGGGTGATGAAGGGCAAGCCGGTGGTGATCCGCACGCTCGACATCGGCGCCGACAAGGTCCTCACCGATAAGGCGCGGCGCAGCCTCGGCATCACCGCCGGGGCGCCGACGGTGGAATCCAATCCGGCGCTCGGCCTGCGGGCGATCCGCTACTGCCTGGCCTATCCGGAGTTGTTCCTGACCCAGCTGCGCGCGATCCTGCGCGCCTCGAGCGTGGGCACGGTGCGCATCCTGGTGCCGATGCTGGCGCACGTGCACGAGGTCGAGCAGTCGCTGTCGTTCGTCGCCCGCGCGCGCGAGCAGTTGAAGGAGCGCAAGGCCAAGTACGACGCCCGCGTCCCGGTCGGCGGGATGATCGAGGTGCCGGCCGCCGCGCTGTCGGTGCCGGCGTTCGTGAGAAGGCTGAAGTTCCTGTCGATCGGCACCAACGACCTGATCCAGTACACGCTGGCGATCGACCGGGCGGACGCCAGCGTGGCCCACCTGTACGACCATCTGCACCCGGCCGTGCTCCATCTGATCGGGCGCACGATCCGTGTCGGCAACCGGGCGCGCATCCCGGTGGCAGTGTGCGGCGAGATGGCCGGCGAAGTGGATCTCGCCGAGCTGCTGCTCGGCATGGGCCTGCGCCAGTTCTCGATGCACCCGTCGCAGGTGCTGTCGGTGAAGGAGCGCTTGTTTGGCCTGTCGACCAAGACCGCCAGCAAGCTTGCTGCCCGCGTGCTGCGGTCCGACGATCCGCTCGACATCCGGAAGATGATCGAGCGGGCAGTGGCCCGGCCAGCGGGCTGAGTCCGCCCGTCACCGCCCCATGAAGGCCTGGTAGCTGCGCGTGATGCGGTCGATCAGGGTCGGGTCGGCTCCGGTGGCGCCGGTGGTGTCGAACTGCACCCGCACGCTGCCGTCAGCCTGCGGCCGCACGCTGCCGGTCACGTTGATGCCGCCGCGCGTGCCGCGCACGATGCCTGCCCCGCGATCCTCCTGGGTGATCGTCACGCCCTGCTCGCGCATCGCCCCGACGGCGGCATTCCATGAGCGGTCGAAGCTGGCCGGTTGGCTGTAGCCGGCGGGCACCGGCTCGTAGACGACGCAGCCGCCGAGCAGTGCGGCACCTGCGGCCAGCCCCACGCCCAGGATGGCACGCTTCACCGCGGCACTGCCCAGGCTGGCCACGGCGGCTTCTCTGTTCCTGCCTGCAGCGGCCTGCGCAGCGCGCATGCCTCGAAGCCTGAGTTCGGACACCATTCGCTTTCTCCCTCAGTTGCCCGGTCGCGCGTCGGATGCGGGATCGGCTGAGCTGGCATGCTACCGCCCGGCGGGACCGCGCTTGCACGCGTCCGCCCACTGGCGCGCCACCGCCCCGTTTGACAGCGGCGCATCTGCCCGCCTACCCTTCGGTCCCTGCGCTGATTTGTTGATCCGCTTGCGGGCGCGTCGCGGCTGGTTGCGACATCTCCGCTAAAGAGATCCGCGAGGGCTTCGGCCCCGCGTCACGGAACCCGACAAGCCGGCGCCTGTCGGGTTTTTTGTTTTTGCGAGCTGATGACCGCACCGGGATCCATCGGGATCGTTACGCCGCAGACGATGCGCTTCGACGAGCCGCTGGCTTTGTCCAGCGGGGCGTCGCTGGGCTCGTACGAGCTGATGTACGAGACCTACGGGCGGCTGAACGCCGCGCGCAGCAACGCAGTGCTCGTCTGCCACGCCCTGAACGCGTCGCACCACGTGGCCGGCAGCTACGAGGGGCAGGAGAAGAGCCTCGGCTGGTGGGACAACATGGTCGGCCCCGGCAAGCCGGTCGACACCAACCGGTTCTTCGTCATCGGGGTAAACAACCCGGGGTCGTGCTTCGGCTCGACCGGGCCGATGTCGATCGACCCGGCCAGCGGCCGGCGTTACGGCTCGCGCTTTCCGGTGGTCACGGTCGAGGACTGGGTCAACGCGCAGGCGCGGCTGGCGGAGCGGCTGGGCATCGAGCGGTTTGCCGCCGTCATGGGCGGCTCGCTCGGCGGCATGCAGGCGCTGTCGTGGTCGCTGCAGTATCCGCAGCGGATCGCGCACTGCGTGGCGATCGCCACCACGCCGAAGCTCACCGCGCAGAACATCGCCTTCAACGACGTCGCGCGCACGGCGATCCAGAACGACCCGGACTTTCACGGCGGCGATTTCTACGCGCACGGCGTCAAGCCGCGGCGCGGGCTCGGCGTGGCGAGGATGATCGGTCACATCACCTACCTGTCGGGTGCCGACATGGCGGAGAAGTTCGGCCGCCTGCTGCGCCACAAGGACTACGGCTACTCGTTCGGCATCGAGTTCGAGGTCGAGAGCTACCTGCGCTACCAGGGCGACAAGTTCGCCGACTACTTCGATGCCAACACCTACCTGCTGATCACCCGCGCGCTCGACTACTTCGACCCGGCGAGGGCCTACGGCGGCGACCTGGTGCGCGCGCTTGCCGCGGCGCAGGCGAAGTTCTTCCTCGCCTCGTTCACCACCGACTGGCGCTTCGCGCCGGCGCGCTCGCGCGAGATCGTCGAGGCGCTGATCGCCAACAGCCGCGACGTGACCTATGCCGAGATCGACGCGCCGCACGGTCACGATGCTTTCCTGATGGACGATCCGCGCTATCACCGCGCGGTCGGCGCGTACTTCGACCGCATCGGGCAGGAGGTCGGCGCATGACCCTGCGCTTCGACCTGAAGCTGATCGCCGAGTGGATCGCGCCCGGTACGCACGTGCTCGACCTGGGTTGCGGAGACGGCGCGCTGCTGGCGCACCTGCGCGATTCGCGTGACTGCCGCGGCTACGGCGTCGACATCGACGACTCGCACGTGCTGGAGTGCATCCGCGCCTCGGTGAACGTGATCCAGGCCGATCTCGAAAGCGGCCTGCGCATGTTCAGCGACGGCATGTTCGACGTCGTCGTGCTGTCGCAGACGCTGCAGGCGATGCACAACACCGAAGGCATCCTGCGCGAAATGGCGCGAGTCGGCAGGCAGGGCATCGTCAGCTTCCCGAACTTCGGTCACTGGAAACACCTGCTGTCGCTGACGGGTGGTCACATGCCGGTGACCAGGCAGATGCCGTACCAGTGGTACGACACACCGAACATCCACCTGTGCACGCCGAAGGATTTCGAGATTCTCGCCGCCAAGCTGGGCTTTGCCATCACCAGCCGCGCATTGCTCGCCGAAGGCCGGCCGGTCGCCTGGGCACCGAACCTGCGCGCCACGCTGGCGGTGTATCGCTTCGAAGGCGGTTGAGCAGATGACGTCCGACCTGCGCGCGAAACTGATCCGCAACGTCAACGAGGTCGAGTTCGACACCGCCAGCCGCGCGCCGCTTTACGACGGTGGCCGCAGTGCCGGCGTGATCGGCCCGCAGGTGGCCGGCGCTGCCGCGCGCAAGCTAGGGGCCGCGGTCGACATCCTGCCGCCCGGCAAGCGCGCCTGCCCGTACCACTTCCACTACGCGCAGGAAGAGATGTTCGTGATCCTCGAAGGCGAGGGCACGCTGCGCGTGGCAGGCCGAATGATCCCGATTCGTGCGGGCGACGTGATCGACATTCCGCCCGGGCCGGAGTTTCCGCACCAGATCATCAACACCTCGGATGCGCCGCTGAAGTACCTGTCGATCAGCACGCAGGAATATCCCGAGGTGTGCGAGTACCCGGATTCCGGCAAGTACCTCGCATTCGCGCGGCCGAAGGGCCCGCTGGTGCAGGGCGGCCGCATGCACCGCCCCGACACCGATCTGGACTACTGGGATGGCGAGCCGTAGCTCTCCGATGCGTTTCCCGGCGCAGCCGGCGTCGCACCCTGCGCACGGGCCACCAGCCAGACCAGCAGCAGCACCGGCAGGCCGAGCAGCGCCGTGCCGACGAAGAAGCTGACATAACCGAAGGTGTCGACCGCCCAGCCGGACCAGCCGGCGATGTACTTGGGCAGCAGCAGCATCACGGAGGAGAACAGCGCGTACTGGGTGGCCGAGTAGGCGACGTTGGTCAGCCCCGACAGGTAGGCGACGAAGGCGCTCGAGGCGATGCCGGCGGACAGGTTGTCGGCCGACACGGCGAAGATGAGGAACGTCAGATCGTGGCCGCGCACGGCGAGCCAGGCGAACAGCAGGTTGGTTGCCGCCGACAGCACGGCGCCGGCAAACAGCGTCCTCAGCACGCCGAAGCGCAGGCTGAGCACGCCACCGATGAAGGCGCCGGCGAGCGTCATCACCACGCCGTAGACCTTCGATACCGCGGCGACCTCGTCCTTGCTGAAGCCCATGTCGCGATAGAAGGGGTTGGCCATCACGCCCATCACCACGTCACTCATCCGGTAGCTGGCGATCAGCGCCAGAAGCAGCACGGCGTGCCAGCGGTAACGGTGCACGAAATCGGCAAACGGGCTGATCACCGCGCCGTGCAGCCACGCGGCGAGCCGCTGCAGCGTGCTGCCCTCGCGCGGCAGCGA
>Ga0209254_10002972_pt1 | contig 15475 bp, 13 predicted proteins | sample FrelakmetDIP11DI_FD_187148 | JGI IMG/M metagenome (GOLD analysis project Ga0209254, IMG submission 187148) | Freshwater lake sediment microbial communities from the University of Notre Dame, USA, for methane emissions studies - DIP11 DI (SPAdes)... | ecosystem: Environmental > Aquatic >...
TTTCAATATTTGACAGCACTTGAAAACGCCTCAGTGTACTCGATTCGAAATAACCAGCTCGAATTCCGCGATGCAGAGGATGCCATGCAGGTTCTCTACCTATTAAAGTAACAATCAATAATGCCTATTTTCTTTCAGAATAGGATGAATGTGTTTTGGAATCGTTCGATCAGGAAATTAAGTTGAGATCAAAAAGGAGAATCATATGGCATCTAAAAGCGTAACAATCAGTAAGAAAAAGCTCACCGAAAAAACCCAGGCAGCGAAAGACAATGCCCTGACACAATCCGTAAACGCTGAAGAGCATATCAAGGAAGGTGCTCAGAAAGTTCAGACCGGTAAAGATATTGCCGATCTTGGCAGGATGGAAACCGCAGCCGGAGTAAGCGACCTGACCCGCGCGGAAGATGCTGTCGTGGTGGCGGAAAGGGTGAAAGCCCTCAGCGATGTCGTGGGCGTTGCCGGAGTTGTAGACGTAGCTCAAGGCGCAGAAATGCTGGCTGCCTCCGAAGATGTGGGTGTAATGAGCGCCATGGTCGGGTTGATGGGTGAAGAAGATCTTGAAACCGGTCTTGAGCTGGCCCGCATCGCCGGTGAACTCTGGGCAGTCAGTGATGTCGTGGATATGCTGCAGATGCCCGCGCTGACCGATTTCCTTGCGGAAAGGGGAGAGATTCTTCAAGAGATTGCCGTTGAACAGATTATCCGCTCTGCCAGCACCAAAGGCGTTGCCCGAGCTATTGAAGCTGCCGGCGGAAAGATCGCTGATCTTGGTAATAACGAGATCGCCGAAGGCGTCACCCGAATGGCTGTTTCCGAAGGGCTGGCAGAAGGCAGCAAGCAATTAAAAAAAGCCGGGATAAAACTCGCAAAACAGGGTGTAAAAAAAGTGCAAGATGGTGAGGAGATCGTTGCCGCTGGGCGTGAATACGCCAAGGAAGGCATCGGGGATATGGTCGGAGGTGGCGCCCAACTTGGCTCAGCTGCCGCCACCGAAGATATCGCCAACCGGTTGGAGAAAAAGGGAAACCTGTAATCCCTCTTTCCTGATCAAAGTTGTAGCGGGCGCCGCAAGCGTCCGCTTTTTGTTTTCATTTTTATGAATAACTCCTAATAATCGTAAAAAATGATATATTTATATTTCTTCAATATATCAATCACCTATATTTTCAAGGAGAAAGAAAATGAATAAGGTATATATTAATAAGGAAAGACTGGTTACTGCTATCAGTTTGGCGCTGATCGCCATTTTCTGTTTTGTACCGGTCGTCCATGCACAAAGCATCTTATATGGGGATTCCGTTCCAGTCGGACAGACGGTGGAAGGGGATATCATGCTTGCCGGCACGAACGTGGTGGTGGATGGCATCGTCGCCGGCGATCTGATCGCTGTGGGCCAAAATGTCACCATCAACGGTACCGTTGAGGGCAGCCTTGTGGCAATCGCTTCCAAAGTAGTGATCAATGGCACCGTCCAGGGAACTGCCTATATCGCGGCGGTGACCCTGGTCATGGGACCGAAAGCCACCCTGGAGCGCAATTTATATTACTCCGGCGTCAGCCTGGTAACGACGAACGGCTCCACCATCGGCAGAGACCTCTTCGCGCTTGCTTTTGGATCCACAACGGGGGGAGAGATCACAGGTAAAACCCAGGCAGTTGTTGGACCTTACGAAGTCTTTAAGCTGTTAATCGAACAATTGAAGATTAATATCCAGCTGCCTGAATCACTTGCGCCTACATCCCAGGTTCCTGGAGCAGGTGGTGGTAAAGTCATGGCCAAATTCGAGCAGGCCTCCACTGCTGAAGCTTCCACGCAGCAATTCCTGAACGGACTGGCTGACTGGGGTATGCCCGTAGTTCAGGATCTGGTTCCCCTTTTAATTCTCGGCCTGATCGCGATCTGGCTGTTCCCGGTTACGGTCAGCAAGGGCGCGAAAAAGATCGCTGCGCGCCCCTGGTACACCCTGGGGATCGGGTTATTAATCTTTGTGATCTCGATCAACATCACCGGTGTTGTCCTGCTGCTGGCCGGGTTGATCTTCCTGATCGGTCTCGGGTTCGGATTCCTAAGCCTGTGGGGGTTGGCTGCCATCTGGTGGGCGTTGGCTTTCTTCAGCCTGGCACTTGCTTCGGCTCTTTTCTTCCTGGTTGTATTTTTCGGAAGCCGGATCGTGATTTCCTATTTGATTGGTTCGCTCATCCTGCGCAAGACCCCGGATACTTCCTACCTGCGCCGGTTGGGGATTCTGGTTCTGGGTTTGGTGATCTTTGTGCTGGTCGCTTCCATCCCAGTGTTCGGTTGGGTCACATCGGTACTCGCGATCTCCTTCGGATTGGGTGGCATTTGGCAGGCTTACCGCGAACGCAGAGCAGAAATGAAATGGACCGCGGAAACAGCGGCTGAACTTAAAGCGAAAGACGCCAAACCCGCGGCTGTGCCTGCGGAAGTTGCAGTCGAGGCAGCCCCGGTTGCTAAAACCGAACCCAAGCCCGCTGCTACCGGAAAACCCGCCAAAGCGGTACCTGCCCCGGCAAAGAAACCGGCAGCCCAAAAATAAAAAACCTTAGGTAATTCATAAACAATTTGCCCGGCTGGGGAATCCCAGCCGGTTTTTTATAAGGTCTAATTTGGGTATAGAAACTGCCTGGTCGTTCACCGGTGATTTCTATATTAGAATAGGCGGATGTTTTCTCTCCTGGCCTTCCTTCCCATCCTCCTGATCCTGGTTCTGATGGCTGGTTTTCACTGGAGTGGTCAAAAAGCTGGACCAGTCGGCTGGGCTGCCGGGGTGGTGATCGCCATTTTTGCTTTTGGCATGAACTGGCAGGTATTCTGGGTCTCGCAGTATAAAGGTTTGCTGATTTCCATTTACGTCCTGCTGGTGCTTTGGCCGGCACTGCTGCTATATTTTTTCGTTAACCAGTTCGGGGGGATCAAAGCCATTGCTGAAGCCATGCAGCGTTCTGTGCGCGACCATCAATTCCTAACAGTGCTGATCGCCTGGTCGTTCGCCGGAATGTTGGAAGGTGTCACCGGGTTCGGCGTCCCGGTTGCCATCGTCGCCCCGATCCTGGTTGGAATGGGGATAACTCCCATCCTGGCAGTGACTGCTGCAGCCATAGGCCACTCCTGGGCGGTGACCTTTGGCGGTATGGGGCTCACCTACCAGACGCTGATCTCGGTTTCGCAGATGGAACCTGAAGCGATCATCCCCCCTGCCGCGTTTTTACTCGGAATTGCCTGCGTATTCACCGGGCTGGCAGCAGCCAGGGTGATGGATGCTATGAAGATCTGGCATAAGATTTTTCTGGTCGGGCTGGTGATCAGTGGTGTACAGTATTTCATGTCCATTGCTGGTTTCCCCCAGCTGGCGGGTTTCCTGGCTGGGGCTGCAGGGGTATTCTTCGGGTGGCTGATCTCGCGTGGGCCGCACAGCAGTACGCCAACACCGCGCGACCCGCGGTTGATCGCAGCCCTGGCTGCATATGGTGGGTTGGTTCTATTGAATATTCTTATCGGGGTTCCCGGACCTCTAAATACAATCCTGGAAGGATTTCGATGGCAGACGACTCTCCCGGCAACCTTGACCGCCACCGGTTTCACAATGGATTCCGCGAAAGGCCAGCTATTCCGATTCATCCTGCACCCGGCTTTCCCGATGTTGGTAATCATCGGTCTGACCTATGTTGCCCTGCGGAAAAGCCTGATCTGCAAGGAATGCAGTATGCGGTCAGCCTGGGCAATCACCTTGAAAACCGCCCTGCCAGCCACTGTAGGGATAATTTTTACCATCGGCCTGGCCACGTTGATGGAATACAGCCGTATGACCGTGTTGCTCGCGGAGGGTTTAGCCGCCCTGATGCAATCCGCTTATCCACTGACCTCAGCTTTTGTGGGCATCCTGGGAGCTTTCGCCACCGGGAGCAACAACAACTCCAACGTGCTCTTCGTCCCGTTGCAAAAGGCGGTGGCGGTTCTGCTCGGTTTCGCCCCCGCCTGGCTGGTGGCGGCACAGACTGCTGGCGGTGCAATTGGGGCAATGGTCGCCCCCGCAAAACTTATCGTTGGTGTCAGCACGGTGGGCTTGCTGGGGAAAGAGGGAGATGTTCTTCGGAAAACACTACCGTATGTTCTGATCTTGGGCGTGCTGCTTGGAATCGTGGCATTTTTCATGGTAGGGTTTTAGAGAGATAACAAATTTGTATAGTGACTATTAAGACCATTTTTGCTATAATTGTCTAAATTAAATCTTGTCTTGGAGGATAGCATGAAAGCAGTATTAAGATTGATTCTTGTTCCGGCATTGATCATTATTGTTGGCATGGCCTGTTCTTTTAGTGTGGGGGATACCGGTTCTTCGGATACGGATGTTTCCTCCCCGGAAGAACCCTCGGTCATCCCCACCGAAGAGGTTTTCGAAGCGCCAACCGAAGACAATTCAGGGGAGGATACCTCGGTTTCAACTGCTGAAGCGTTCACCACTTTTACATTTGATGAAGAACCTTCGGATTGGACCTATTGGGTTCAGGAGGGTGATGAGGAAAAAACCAGTTTCATCGTTGAGGACGGGAAATTCAAAGTTGAAATTACAGGAAAACAAACTTACCTTTACTTCACATACGATGCATTCACCTATGAGGATGTGTATATTGAAACCGTAGTGGAAAACCGCGGGGTGAACTCACAATCGGTCAGCCTGATCTGCCGGTATTCGGAAGACGAGGGCTGGTATGAAGCGAATTTTCAGAACGATGGTCTTTACAATGTCTTCGCATACGACGCAAGGAAGAATTCCTACGATATGCTCACCAGCGGTGGCTCAAATGCAATCCGTCAGGGCAAGGAAGTAAACGCCTATGGATTTAGCTGTAATGATAAGAAACTTACTCTTTGGGCAAATGGCACGCAGGTAACTGAAATCAAAGAAAGCAAGTACGCTTTGCGGGAAGGCAATGTGGGTTTTGCAGTTTCATCCTACGATTCACTACCAGTCGTTGTCGAATTCGAAGAAGTCACCATCTCGGAACCGTGATCTAATCCTAGTCTAAAAAAAACTGGACCCTTTCAGGTCCAGTTTTTTTATTTCACCAGAGTCAAAAGCATGACGAAGGGGGTTTTTGTTTTAAGGCTGTGGGGAAGATTCGGGGGCATGTAAACCCAGCTTCCGGGTTTGATCTCGACAGAATCCGCGCCGAGGGTCATACTGCCCTCGCCCTTCAAGACTTCGAGGATGGCGAGATAAGGGGAGGTATGTTCAGTCAGTTCCTGCCCGGCTGCGAAGCTGAAGAGGGTAATATCCACCTGATCGTCCTTTTTCAGCGATTGGCTGAGGACTGCATCCCCGGGAATCGCCGGCAGACGGTTGACCAATTCGTCGATGACAATATAATTTTCGGTCATTTCGATCTCCTGTTTTCTTGGTTTATTTTCCGTCATCCAGAAGACGGCGTTCGCCCTCAAGAGAGCGAAGATGACTGGCATCCAGGCTGACTTCCAGGGAGCCGCGGTATTTTCCATCTGAATCTCGCATGGCAAAATACTGGATAACAACGAATTTCCCGCCCATCTGGATCCAGAACTCGGCTGAATCCCTGGTGCCGGCGCGGAAATCATCGACGATTTGCTGCACCTTTCCAATACTTTGCGGGGGGTGGCAATTCTGTACTTTGCGACCAATGATTGCGGGGGAACGCAGGAAGATCCGGTCGCGGGTTTGGGAGAAATAGCGTACCTCGTCATTTTCGTCCACAAAGGTCACATCCACCGGGAGGGTGCGCAGCATCATATCCGCCTGTTCCGAGGTCAGTTCTCCCGTGCTGAGCGGGATCAATCCGGAAGACACAACTGAAGATCCTGAGGTTGTCTGAGGGGCGGATCCAGACTGCGGGATTGCCTGGCGAGCGCCGGGCGGCCAATCCAACCCGGGGGTTACCAGGAAAAAGCCAATTTCATCTTCCTGGGCGCGGATGGCTTTCCAATCCTGTTCGTTCAGCCTCTCGAGGGCGGAGGGAAAGAGGATCTTATCCTCCTTGTAAAACATTTCGCGGATGGCGGTTGCCAGTGGTTCAAAAATACCTTGGACCTGCTCTGTGGGTGGGAGTTTGTCAGATTCCAGCGCCGAGTACAGCATCGCATCAAGCTGTTTCCAGGCAGTACGGACTTCATTGTGAATTCCCCACATCACCCGCGATGGACCGTAGAAACCAACTTTTTCAAGAAGCGGGAAGAGCAGGTTTTCCTTGCGAACGTAATGGACCTCATATCCTTGCAGTTTTTTTAGAAAATCGTAGGCAACTTTGATCACTTTCTGATCAGGTTTCTGAGCAAATCCCTGTACCGCAGCCTCAAGATCTGAAAGCACCTCTTCGGCGGCTTGATTTTCCATCCGGAAAGTATAGATGGGGTGCCCGGGCTGACTTTCAGGCGTGTGAACCTTATCCAGGGAATCACGGAAAAAGGCGGTATGGATATCACACAAGCGCTGGATCTCCTCTGGAGGGGTGCCGTCCTCAATCATCATCTGTTCGACTTCAGTAATGCTGGGTGCGTCAGCATCCTCCAGCAAGCTGCTGAATTCGGCCTTGACATCTTCCACCGATCGCCCGGCGTTCAATTCCTGTAGAATTCTTTTGATGGTTTCCTTCCGACGGGTAACATTATTGATATATTCGCTCATTTTTTCCTCTTTCCTTATCCAATTTGATAGAGAAGCTCGATGGCACCCTGCGGACAGATTTCTTCACAGATACCGCAATAAGAGCACGAGCCGGGTGCAGTGATTCGCGGCTGTTTTTCGTTCATCTCAACTGCATCACCAGGGCAGTATTCAGCACACAAACCGCAGCCATCGCAGCGCTCCAGGTGGATCACAGGCAGGGACCAGTTTTCATCCATTGAAATTTCTCCAGTTATCTATAATCAGGATAACATGATGGGCGATAGTTGTATGTGATGTGAATCACACCGGATGCAATCTGGTAAAAGAGGTTTATTTCGCGATCAAGCCTGGATCTCAGCTTCGAGGCGTACCTGATCGAGGATGATGATCTTGTGACGGTCCGTGCGGATGATACCTTCTTTGATCAGTTCCCGCAGAGCCCGATTGACTGCCTCGCGGGTGCTTCCGATTTGCTGAGCGATCTGCTCCTGGGTCAAGAATGAGGGTTTCCCGGCTGAGGAATGGGTGAACAAGAACCTCGCCAACCTGGAGCGAACGTTGCGAAGGCTGAGATCATGGACGACCTCGGTGAGGTGCTCCAGCTTGGAGGAAAGATCGCCCAGGACCGCCAGGTTCAAACCGGGGATCTCGTTTACAAGCATGCGAAAGTCATCCCTTTCGATGCTCAAGAGAACGGAATCCTCGAGTGCTGTGACACTTGCAGGTGACCTGCCTAGCTCAAGGAAGACCGTCGGTAGGTTAAAAACATCTCCAGCAGAGAGGTGGATCAGAGTCTGTTCGCGGCCGTCTGGATTAATCCGGAATACTTTCACAGAACCTTTAAGGATGAAATACGCGGGAGTGTCCAGGTCACCCGCACAAAGGATTTCCTTTCCCTCGGGTTTCTCGACCACACCCGCCCGGACCAAGATCTTTTTTAGATCCGGATTGGTTAATCCAGAGAAGTGTTTGATCCCGCGGAGTTTTTGAATTTCCATATTTCAACTTGCAAAACAATTGGGTAAAGGTGCCAAACCATGAGAAATAATCTTGATAAAGTATGATAATTATCTCGCCGGGTAAACTATAATTATCACTCAGTCATAAACTGGGACTTGATTTATTTTATCAGTAAGCTATAATTTATTTAATTGGACTATTTATATCTGATTTATACTAGAAATTGCCGTCCATGACTTCCTCTACCCCCGAGAAACCCTCTGTCGACCGCCTTGCGCTGCTCTACAACCTTTCCATACAGCTGAATTCCAGTCTCGATCTGGATGAGGTGCTCAACCGATTGATGGACGAGGTCATCACGGCGGTGCATGCCGAACGCGGTTTTGTCATGCTGCGCAATGCCGATCAAGTGCTCGAATTCAAGGTTGCGCGTGGACTGGAGCAGACCGAGATCGAAGACCCGGAATTCCAGATCTCCCGCAGCGTCGTAGAAAGGACCGCGGAAAGCGGTCAGCCCATCCTCACCTCAGACGCCCAATCTGATCTGCGTTTTAATATGCGCCAGTCGGTGATGGTCATGGGGCTGCGCGCCATCCTGTGCGTACCGCTTAAAGCCAGGGAGAAGCCAATCGGGGTCATCTATGTGGATAATCGCCTTCGGGCGGGGGTTTTCACCCCCGATGACCTCGATCTGCTTACCTCCATCGCAGCCAGTTCTGCCATCGCGATCGAAAACGCCAGATTGTATCAATTAGCGGTTGAAAAAAGCAAAATGGAAACGGAGCTCAATCTTGCGCGAAATGTCCAAATCAGCTTGCTCCCCCGGGATATCCCAAAAATCGAAGGTTGGGAGTTCGCTGCCCACTGGCAACCCGCCCGGCAAGTAGGCGGGGATTATTACGATTTCATTCCTTACCCGGATGGATTGCTTGGGCTGGTCATCGCGGATGTCACCGATAAAGGCATGCCCGCCGCGCTGTTCATGGCCTCCTCCAAGAACATCCTGAGGGCTTCTATCGAAGGGTGCGGAAATATCGGTGAAGGGGTCACAAAGGCAAACCGGTTAATCGAACGTGAATCCAACGATCAACTGTATATTTCCTTGGTCTATGCCTGCCTGGACCCGAAAAGCGGGGACCTGTTATATATTAATGCCGGACATAACCCTCCTCTTCATTATCATGCGAAGAACCGGAATTTCACCAGGTTTAATCAATCCGGAATGTGGATGGGCGTGGATGCCAATGCCGTTTATAAACCAGAGACAGAAATAATTGAACCCGGTGATATTATCGTCTTTTATACAGATGGTGTATCGGAGGCTGAAAATAAAAAAGGGGAGGCATTCGGGGAAAAGGGACTTGAAACTGCCATCCGGGTGAATACAGATGTGACACCTCCAAACCTATGTCATTCTGTTATCCAATCGGTTGAGAAGTTTACCGGAACGAGTGAATTGAGCGATGACATTACCATGTTGATCTTCAAAAGGCTGATCAGTGACTGAAGGGTTATTCAACAACCGTTATAGGATTGAAAATGAACTCGGGCGGGGAGCCATGGGGACGATCTACCTCGCCAGGGATACCCTGCTGGACCGGTCTGTGGCGTTGAAAGTAATCACATCCAGCCAGCTGACTGATGAGAACCGGGAAAGGCTGCTTTCGGAAGCGAAAGCGGCGGCAAAACTGAATCACCCCAATATCGTGGCGGTATATGATGCCGGGGAGGAAGACCACACCCCTTATATCGTCATGGAATTGGTCGAAGGCGGTTCGCTTTACGATAAGAAACCGGATTCTCTTGAAGAGATCTTCTCTATTACGCATCAGATCTGCGCAGCGCTTGAGCATGCCCATCAGCATGGAATCGTCCACCGCGATCTGAAACCGGAGAATGTGCTACGCAGTGGGAATAGTGGGAATGGGATGATCAAACTGAATGATTTCGGTATGGCGCATTCCTTTTCCAGCCGGATCTCTAGCGAAGGTGTTCTTTTAGGAACTGTGTATTACATCGCCCCGGAAACTATCCAGGGAAAAATCGTCGACGGTCGCGCCGACCTCTATGCCCTGGGAGTGATGCTCTATGAATGGCTGACCGGGAATCTTCCCTTCACAGCCGAAGATCCGGTGGCGGTCATTTCGCAGCATCTCTATGCTCCCATTGTCCCTCCCCATATTTATTCACCACAGATCTCTCCAGTACTTGAAGATCTTACCCTCCGGTTGCTCAGTAAACAACCGGAAGACCGCCCGGAAAGCGCATCCGCTGTCGATGGGATTTTGCGCGGAATCAGCGCGGGGGAAGGTGGCGGAACACCGCAATCTCCTTCCTACAGGCTGGACCGGGTGGTGCGCGGCAAGCTGGTCGGCCGTGAAAAAGAGCTGGAGCAGGGACGGTCAATCTGGCAGAAGGTGCTTACGGGCAGTGGTCATGTCCTGATGGTGAGCGGTGAACCGGGAATCGGGAAAACCCGCTTCGTCCGGGAACTTGTTGCCAACGCCACCATCACCGGCGGGCGCTGCCTGATTGGAGACTGCTTTTCCGAAGGGGGAGCACCCTACGAACCTCTTGCCCCCATGGTCAGGGAGACCGTTGGAGAAGGGTCAAAGAAAAAACCGGAGCTGCCGGAATATGTGTTATCTGATCTTATTAAGATTACACCCGGCCTTGAAAGTCTGTTGAGCAGTGCTCCCACCCGCCAGTCCATGGATGCAGGTTCGGAGCAGCAGCATATTTTTGAAAGCGTGGTCTTCTGGGTAAATGCTCTCGCACAGGATAACCCGGTCTTTTTATTCTTCGATGATATCCATTGGGGGGATAGTGCTACGCTACTTCTGATCCGCCATCTCGCCCACCGCCTGAATAACCAACGGGTATTCATCGTCCTATCCTACCGGGAGATCGAGCTGCGGGATGAGGATCTTGCGAATACAGTCCTGCACGAACTTCTGCGCGACCACCTTGCTACCAGGATCAAGCTGACCCGGTTCTCTTCACAACAGACCGGTGAAATGATCGCCACAATGCTGACCCCGGCAGGAAAAATCGACCCCGAATTGATCGGTGCCATTCACCAGGAAACAGAAGGAAATCCCTTCTTTATCGAAGAGGTGTGTAAGACTCTCCTTGAGGAAGGTCTGCTTTGTTATGAACAGGGCGAATGGGTATCCCCGGGAATAGAAGACATCGCCATCCCCCAGAGCGTACGCCTGACTGTTCAATCCAGGTTGGCACGCCTTCCAATAGAATCTCAGGAGGTCCTCAGGCTCGCGGCAATAATTGGAAGGGAATTTGAATTCGATATCCTGCGGAGAGCCTGCGAAAAAGACGAGGAGCAGATCATCGATGCTCTTGAAACGTCAGAACGGGCGCAGATCATCCGAGAATTAAAAAAAGGCGGGGCATCCAATTTGAAATTCGCTTTTGAACACGCCCTCATCCCTGCTACCCTTCGGGAGGAGATCTCGGGATTACGGCGGCAGAAGTATCACCGACAGGTGGCGGAAGCCGTACAGGAGATTCATCCGGATGACTATGAAACCCTTTCTTTCCATTATGAAGAATGCGGGGATGCTGAACAGGCACTTCAAAACTACATCAAAGCCGGAGAACGGGCTCTATCCATATACGCGAACAAGGAAGCCCTCGACTATCTGAATAAAGCGCTTGAACTGCAAAAAACGGATATGAGCCAGGCAGAAATATATGCCGGGATCTCAGAAGCATCCTTCCGCCTCGGCCAGCGTGAAAATGCAGAAAAAGCCTTTGATAAAGCCATAGATCTATACCGTGAGGATGGGGATTACGATCGCATGGCACTTCTCTACGCAGCTGCAGCCAGGGCTGTCTGGTATATGGGAGAAGTGAAGTGGGGATTGGAGATATGCCGAGAGGGCATTACGGAAATGCCGGAAGGACTTCAGTCCAGAGGAATGGCGATCCTTCTGCACGAAACTGCAAGAGCCTGTAGATTTAATTATCTCTACGAAGAAGCCCTGGAACTTGTCCACAAAGCAATAGACCTTTCGGAAAAGTTAAATTTGCCTGAAGTTCTAGCGGATTCTTATGCAACCCTCGGTATCCTCCGTATCATCCCGTTTTCTGAAAGGACATCAGCTTTGCAGAAAGCTCTCACTATTGCGGAAAAAAATGGGTTCACCACGATTCTGGCGCGCGTCCGATTGAATCTTGGCACACATCAAATATACGGGGCTGATCCCCTTGGCGCTTATGAGCATTACTCCCGCATCCTGGAACTCACATCCCGCACCGGACTCAATTTCATTGAATTCCTCGCCCAGGTTTCCCTCGTAGACCTGGAAATTTCCCTTTCCAGGTTCAAGGACGCTGAAACAAGACTTGAAAGAGTGATTGAATTACAGTCCGTCAACCCCAATCCCGCAGGTGCAATGACTAATATTCAAACCTACAGAGCCGTCCTACTTTGGAGCAGGGGGATGCAGGAGGAAGCACTTGATCTGATCGATCGGGTCCTTAGGGGCATGAAAGAAGATGGTTTCAACAATGATAGGCGAAATCTGCTTTACATGAAAGCGAGGCTCCAGGGAGAGCTTGGACTGCTGGATGACCTCAAAGGCACTCTTGCAGAGGGATTGTGCCTTGATCTTCAAGATCTTGATGAAAACCCCGGACATCTAAATTATGCAGTCCTCCAGCTTTATTTCATTCTTGGTGACCGGGAAAAGGCGGAAGAACAGCTTAAAATCCTGAAAAACATTATTGATCCTGAACCAACCCCCACGCAAAATATATTCCTTGTGACGTCTCAAGCCCGCTGTGCCTGGTTGGCGAAAGATTACGGATTTGCATTGAAGGCATACGAGGAACTTTTTAGACTGCTCATACCCCTCAAGGACCTTTGGCGGACCGCTTTCATGCAGGAAGAAGTCGCTGCGATGCTGCTCGAACGCTCACAATTGGGGGATGCCGCCCAGGCCAGGAATCACCTGGAAAGGGCGATGGATTTATACCAGTCTGCCGGAATGGACTTCTATGAAGGGCTTGTGAAGAAGAAAATTGAAACCTTGGAAGGCTTTCCCGCGTAGATCAGGCATATCCATTTTGAGGAGGTTAATTATGACAACTGAGACAATCAGGGGAGAATTCCGCCAGGTGATAGGTTTTGACAAAGTTCATGTAAAAGGCATCGGCGAATTGGTCCTTACCCAGGGGGAAAAAGAGGAACTGTGTATTGATGCCAACCCGGATCTGCTTCCGCAGATTAAAACAGAGGTAAAAAACGGCACGCTACTGATCCGATATGATTTCGAATGGATGGATTACCTCGGGCTGCGGTTTATCGGTGCAGGACCCATCCGCTACCTGCTGACCATGAAGGGGATCAAAGAGGTGATCCTGGCTGGTGCAGGGAACGTGGAAGCCAAATCGATTAAAACCACCGATCTAAAACTCGGCCTGAGCGGAGCCGGAGCGATGAACATTGGAGGGGTGGAATGTGCCAGCTTGAGTGCCGCTCTCAGCGGAGCCGGCAGCATGAAGATCGCCGGGAAAACCGAAAAACAGGAAGTACAGATGAGCGGCGCGGGCAGTTATTACGCCGGCGACCTGAAAAGCAGGCAATCATCTGTTCAAATGAGCGGAGCGGGTAGCGCCAGGGTTTGGGTGACGGATACCTTGGATGCAGCCATGACAGGGTTGGGCAGCATCGATTATTTCGGCAAACCCGCCATAAAGATCCAGAAAACCGGTCTCGGTAACATCAATTCACTAGGAGAACATGCCTGATTTGAGGTGATATCCCCCGGACGTGAATAATTATTGGACCAATAATCAGGCTTGAACCTTGCAATGTGTTTTTCAAAGGTTAATTGATTTAATGAAGCAGGTGGTACTTTTACTCGGTGGGATGGTCATCCTTTTCATGCTCCCCGGTTGCGTTCAGGGAAATGGCGTGGTTCAGGCTGCCCGCGGCCTGAAAGCCTTTGAAAACGTTACATCTCCACCTGCCAGGGCGAGAACAATCACCCCGTCACCCATCCCTTCGATAACCCCTTCTCTGCTTCCAAGCCAAACCCTGCCGCCCACTTTTACACCATTTGTGATCACGCCGCCTTCAACAACTGGTCCATGGATCATTGGTTACTCCGTGCAGGGCAGACCGATCGAGCTCTACCAGTTTGGCAGCGGCCCGGTCCAGCGCATGATCGTGGCAGGGATTCACGGCGGGAATGAATGGAACACTACCGAGCTTGCCCGCAAGTTGATCGATCATTTGCAAAACCATCCTGAAGTGATCCCGGGAAATAAAACCTTGTATATCGTTCCCCTCCTGAACCCGGATGGCGAAGCCCGCTCGCACGGGGTGGATGGGCGGGTTAATAATAATGGTGTGGACCTGAATAGGAACTGGGATTACAACTGGCAGGCTGATTGGCCGAGGAACGGATGCTGGATCTACCGCCCGGTGACGAGTGGAAAATTTGCCGGTTCCGAACCGGAAACTGCTACCCTGGTATCTTTTATTAAAACCCATAATATCGATGCATTAATCAGCTATCACAGCGCAGCTCTGGGAATCTTCCCTGCCGGGATCCCACCTGAACCGCGATCTGTCAGACTGGCAGAAGCCGTGGCTGAAGTCAGCCCCTACCCCTACCCGCCGATCGATACTGGCTGCCTGTTCACTGGGAATATGGTGGATTGGGCTTCCACCCACGGGATTGCCGCGCTGGATATCGAACTCTCGGACCATACTCATACAGATTTCGATATCAACTTGCAAATTCTGGACGTTTTTCTAAACTGGTCTGACAAATAAATACCGGATGGGAATTCCCATCCGGTTAATTTCAAAATCTTATCGTACTGGATTACCCCTGGTTCTCTAATAAGCCTGCGAGGATACCGCATTGCGACTCATGTACGATCGCAATTATTTCATCAGCGGGTTGCAGTTGCAAATCCCCATGTGGAAGGATCAATTCGCCTTTACGCAGAATAGCCGTGAGCACACACTGATTGGGTAAATTAAGCTCGCCGACCTTTTTTCCAGCCGCGAATGAATTGGGGGCGACCTTTTCTTCAACGATCGAAAACAAGCCTTTACGAAGTTTGAGCAGAAACATCATATCCCCCATCGACATTTCTTCCGCGATCATTTTCCCTAAAAGATCTGCTTGATTCAAGGCGACATCCACACCCATATCCGGGCGGAACATCCAGGCGTTCTCTGGGTGGTTGATGCGGGCGATCGTGCGGGGAACATTAAACTCAAACCGCGCCAGGTTTGTCGCTACCAGGTTGACCTCATCATTACCGGTGACAGCAGCCAGAACTTGCATCTGTCGGATCCCGCTGGCTTCGAGGAAATCCGGGTCGGTTCCGCTGCCAAAGAAAATGCACTCCTTGGGAAGTCGGGAATGGTTTAAATGTTCAATTTCCTCCCGCCGGTTCTCCAGGAGCTTTACTTCGTGACCACCTGAGATTAAATAGTTCGCCAGGTATGCGCCTACTTTTGCTCCTCCAATGATCATAACTTTCATGGTTTATTCTCCTTAACCGACCAGGTCTTTCAACCGGTCCTGAGAGGTGGCCAGCACAGCCAGGTGGACGATATCCCGCTCTTCAAAGACAGCCACGCTTAGAGGAAGAAATGTTTTACCACCTCGCGAAAGGGCGATGACATGGACTTCCCGGGCAATCATCAACTCTTCAACCTTATGCCCTACCAGCATGGGAGGAATTTCAATATCGACCATATTCACTTCGCCGCTCCCGACACTTTCGGAAATAGCCAGGTTGGTAAAAGAAAGGAGCTCCGCCATTCGGCTGATCCCAAGGGCCACGGGGGATATGGTCTGCATTCC
>Ga0209254_10002973_pt1 | contig 15470 bp, 16 predicted proteins | sample FrelakmetDIP11DI_FD_187148 | JGI IMG/M metagenome (GOLD analysis project Ga0209254, IMG submission 187148) | Freshwater lake sediment microbial communities from the University of Notre Dame, USA, for methane emissions studies - DIP11 DI (SPAdes)... | ecosystem: Environmental > Aquatic >...
ACCAGGCCGTTGACCGCGATCAGGGTGACGTTGTTGACGTACAGCAGCGCCTGGCAGGTGACGAGCAGCAGGATCTGCCGGCGGGCGCGGGACTCGTCGGTGGACACGGGCGCGGATTCTACGGGCCGGCTCGCTGCGAGCGCACGCAGCTAGAATCCTCGCTTCCGGGCTGGGAGAAGAAAATGTCGATGGCCGACCGCGACGGGTTCATCTGGTACGACGGCAAAATGGTGCCGTGGCGCGATGCGAACACGCACGTGCTGACGCACTCGCTGCACTACGGGCTGGCGGTGTTCGAGGGCGTGCGCGCCTACAAGACCGAGATCGGCACGGCGATCTTTCGCCTGAAGGAGCACACCGAGCGCCTCTTCAACTCGGCCAAGATCTTCATGATGGACATTCCGTACTCGCGCGAGCAGATCAACGAGGCGCAGCGCGAGGTGGTGCGGGCCAACAAGCTGGAATCCTGTTACCTGCGCCCGCTGGCGTTCTACGGCTCGGAGAAGATGGGCGTCAGCCCGAAGGGCGCCAAGGTGCACGTGGCGATCGCCGCCTGGCCGTGGGGCGCGTATCTGGGCGAGGAAGGGCTGCAGAAGGGCATCCGCGTCAAGACCTCCTCGTTCGCGCGGCACCACATCAACGTGTCGATGGTGCGCTCGAAGACCGCCGGCCATTACGTCAACTCGATCCTCGCCAACCTCGAGGCGACCAACGACGGCTACGACGAGGCGCTGCTGCTCGACACGCAGGGCTTCGTCGCCGAGGGCGCGGGAGAGAACCTGTTCGTCGTCCGCGACGGACAGATCTTCGAGCCGGAGATGGTCTCGGGGCTCACCGGCATCACGCGCTCGACGATCATCGAGCTGGCGCGCGACCTCGGCTACACGGTGACTGCCAGGCCGATGACACGCGACGACGTCTATCTCGCCGACGAGGCCTTCTTCACCGGCACCGCCGCCGAGGTGACGCCGATCCGCGAAGTCGACGGCCGGCGAATCGGCGCCGGCCGCCGCGGCCCGCTGACCGAGAAGATCCAGAGCCTGTTCTTCGACGTGGTCAACGGCCGTGCCGAGAAGTACCGGCGCTGGCTGACCACGGTATGACGACGATGGCGACCGATTCTCCGGTGGTCGAGCTGGCGGCCAAGGACCTGCCGGCGTTCTGCCCGAACCCGCAGATGCCGGTGTGGAACCACCACCCACGCGTGTTCCTCGACGTGGCCACCAAGGGCGAAGCGATGTGCCCGTACTGTGGCACGCGCTACCGGCTGAAGGCCGGCGAGAAGGTCACCGGGCACTGAGGCAGGGTTGGAAGTGACGAAGCTCGCCAGGCCGCTGCTGTTCGCCTCCAGCGACGAGTGCGAGCGCGCTTTCTACGATGCGCTCGAGACGGCCGATGCCGATGCCGCGGTCGACCTTTGGCTCGAGGATGCGGACATCTGCTGCGTGCATCCCGGTGGGCCCCGGCTGCTCGGCCATGCCGCGGTGACCGGCTCCTGGCGGGCGATCCTGGCCAACGGCCCGCTGCGCATCCGCGCCTCGTCGAAGAAGGCGCTGGAGACGCCGACCATCGCGCTGCATAACGTGGTCGAGGAGATCGTGGTCCAGCAGGGCCGTGCGCAGAAGATCGTGCACGTGATCGCCACCAACGCCTACGTGAAGACGCCGGCCGGCTGGAAGATGGTGCTGCACCACGCGTCGGCGGCACCCGAAGGTCAGGCCACCGAGGTCGAGTCGCCGAGCGGGCCGCTCCACTGAGCGGTCTGGATGTACGCGAGCCTTCGGCTCGCACGTGCATCCAGACCGGAAAAGACAGTCAGGCGCGCCGCCTTCGGGCGGCCGGGCGTCGGCGCGCAAGACAACTGACACGCGCGGCGCGCAGGGCGCGCCGCGACGTCTGCGGGCATCTCCCTTCGTCGTCTATGCCACTCATCGAATCGACCTACCGAGCGCCCTTGTGGCTGCCGGGGGCGCACCTGCAGACGATCGCGTCGGCGCGTTTCGTGCCGCAGCCGCGGGTCGAGTACCGGCGCGAGCGGTGGGATACGCCGGATGGCGACTTCGTCGATGTCGACTTCGCACTGCCCGAGCCCGGCGATGCCAAGGCGCCCGTGCTGGTGCTGTTCCACGGGCTCGAGGGCTGCTCGCAGTCGCACTATGCGCGGTCGGTCATGCGGTCGGCGGCCGACCGCGGCTGGCGGGGGCTGGTGCCGCATTTTCGCGGCTGCTCGGGTGAGCCGAACCGCCTGCCGCGCGCCTATCACTCGGGCGATTCGACCGAGGGCGACTGGATCCTGCGCGCCGTGGCGCGCCGCTATCCCACGGCGCGGCTGTACGTCGTCGGCATTTCACTCGGCGGCAACATGCTCGCCAAGTGGCTGGGCGAGCGCGGCACCGATGCGAGCTTCGTCGCCGCCGCGGCGTCGATCGGCTCGCCGCTCGATCTCGCTGCCGGCGGCGCAGCGCTGGCGCGCGGCTTCAACCTCCTGTACACGAAGATGTTCCTGGCCACGCTGAAGGACAAGGCGCTGGAGAAGATCGCGCGCTTTCCCAAGGCGGCATCTGCCGAGGCAGTTCGCGCAAGCCGTAACCTGTACGACTTCGACAATGCCTACACGGCGCCGGTGCACGGCTTTCGCAGCACCGATGACTACTGGTCACGCGCTTCCGGCAAGCCGCACCTGGCCGGCGTCGATGTGCCGCACCTGGTGCTGAACGCGCGCAACGATCCGTTTGTGCCGGCGGCGAGCCTGCCGCGTGTGACGGAGGTCTCGCGCTTCGTGCACCTCGAGCAGCCGGAGCAGGGCGGCCACATCGGCTTTGCGCGCGGTGGCCTGCCCGGCGACCTCGGCTTCCTGCCGGAGCGCCTGTTCCGCTTCTTCGAAGAAGGCCTTTAGCGCGGCTCAGCCACGGCCCACGAACGGCATGTTGGTGGCCATGATGGTCATGAACTGCACGTTCGATTCGAGCGGCAGGCCGGCCATGAAGACCACCGCCTGCGCCACGTGTTCGACGTCCATGCGCGGCTCCACCGCGATGCGGCCGTCGGCCTGCTGGACGCCGTTCTTCATCCGCTCGGTCATCTCGGTGGCGGCGTTGCCGATGTCGATCTGGCCGCAGGCGATGTTGTAAGGCCGGCCGTCGAGCGACAGCGACTTGGTCAGGCCGGTGATGGCGTGCTTGGTCGCCGTGTAGGGCGTCGAGTTCGGCCGCGGTGCATGCGCCGAGATCGATCCGTTGTTGATGATGCGGCCGCCCTGCGGCTGCTGGCGCTTCATGATCCGCACTGCCTGCCGCGCGCACAGGAACGAGCCGTGCAGGTTGGCATCGACCACCGTGCGCCACTGCTCGACGGCGAGTTCGTCGATCGGCACCGCCGGCGCGCCGCTGCCGGCATTGTTGAACAGCAGGTCGACGCGGCCGAAGCGCTGCACCGTCGCCTCGAACATCTGTTCGACCGCGGCAGGATCGGCGACGTCGCAGGGCACGACCAGCGTCTCGGCGCCGGCCGCTGCGGCGGCGGTCGCGTCCAGTGCTTCTTTCCTGCGGCCCGCCAGCGTCACGGCGTAACCTGCGCGTGCCAGGGCCAGCGCGCAGGCGCGGCCGATCCCGGAGCCGGCACCGGTCACCACGGCGACCCTGCGTGTTGTCTGGCTCATCGTCTGTCTCCCTCGGACTCGATCGGTGATGGGGCAAGGCGCGAGCTTATCCGCTGGCGGCGGCCGCCGCTAAGCTCGCCGGCATGGACGAAACCGTGCTGGCGGCGATCGCCAGGTGGCCCGATGTGCCGCATGTCTATGGTTGGCTGTCGCTCACCGCGCGCGGCGAGTGGCGGTTGCGCGGCGAACCGATCGCCAATGCCGCGATGCGCGAATTCATCGGCCGCAACTACGCGTCCGATGAGCGCGGCCGCTGGTACTTCCAGAACGGCCCGCAGCGCGTGTACGTGGCACTTGAACTTGCGCCGTTCGTGTACCGCCTGCAGTCCGACGGGCGGCTGTGCACGTCCACCAGTCTCATGCCGGCGCGGTTGCACGCGGCAGCGTTGGTCGATGGTGCGGCCTTCGTTCTGCTCACCGATGTCGGTCCGGGCAACATCGACGACCGCGATGCGGAGCGTTTCCTTTCCTCGCTGACGGACAGCAAGGGGAGGTCGCTGTGCGAGGCGGCGATGGAGCGTGCGCTCGGCGGCGAGCAGCCTCTCTGGGTGTCGGCCGCGCGGTTAGCGCTGGGCGACTCGATCTTGCCCGTGCAGCGCCTGGGCGTCGAGGCGCTCGCGGCGGCATTCGGTTTCGTTGCCGAACCGCAAGCGCCGTGAATTGCCGGAAGGAAGGGCAGGCAGTGCCCGCCCCACTGGGGCCTGTATCTGGCCGCTGTGCCCGTCAGGGCTTGTAGCCGTCAGAAAGCGTCTTCATGAAGGCGACGATCGCGTCTTCCTCGGCGTCCGTCAGTTTCAGGTTACCCATTTCGCTGGTGTTGACGTTGCGCCGTACTTCCGGGGCTGGCCAGCACCTGCCGGCAGTCGCCTGGGTCTCGGTGTAGCCGTGGCCGTCGGGCTGAAGCGGGCAGGGCGGCTTGACGTCGCGCGTGTTGTAGAAGTGCACGATGCCCTTCAGCGACTTGAAGTAGCCGTTGTGACCGTAGGCCTTGACGAAGCCCGGCTCCGGCCGCAGATCGACGTTGCGCAGCGTCGGCACCTTGTGCTTGCCCAGGGTCGCCTCGGCGTAGCGGGCGTATTCGGGCCGGCCGGCGAGGAAACCGCCCAGGCCCTTGTCGACGAACGTCGGGTCGGTGGCGTAGACCGGATTGGCCGGGTTGCGCGGCAGGCCGAGATTGTCGAAGGTGAAGTCGGTGAACAGCGCGCCCTCCTTGCCGGCGCGCGTCAGCACATGGCAGTTGCCGCACTTGCCCTTGCCCTCGAACAGTTGCCGGCCCAGCTTCTCCGTGGCGGTGAGCTTCGCCTTGCCGCTGGCCGCAAAGTCGAACTTCGACGTGAACGCGTTCGATTCGGGCGAAGCCTCGTAGGCGGCGATCGACAGGGCGATGGCGTCATAGGTCTTGTCGATGCGCGCGGCATCGGCCTGCGCAACGCCGCTGCCCGCGGCCTGCGGCCCGCACGGGTCGGCCGGCCACCTGATGGTGCAGGCGTCCGCGCCCCAGACGGCTCTGGCGAGCGCCCAGTACGCGCCGGTGCACACGCGATGCACGACACAGGCGGCCGACGGCAGCGCCTGCTCGACCGGGTTAAGGAACGGCCCCTGCGCCTGCTCGGCGGCCGGATTGCCGAGCCTTTCGCCGGTGGCGCGCCCGTCCCAGAAGTGGCCGCCGACGAACACCGCCTCCCTCTTCGGGTTCTTCTGCTGGTTGTGCAGGACCGGGCTTTGCGTCGCATAGGCGGAGCTCGGCGGCTTGCGGTCGCCGAATCGCTCGTGGACAGAGCCGGCGTAGACGGCGCCGGCCGCATTGACCGCCCCGTCCGGCCCGCTCCAGCCCACACCGGGCGCATGGCACGTGGCGCAGGACTGGTTGCGATTGACCGACAGGTTGGCGTCGAAGAAGATGAGCTTGCCGAGCGCCTGCGTTGCCGTCAGCTCGGCAGCCTGCGCCGCGCCGGTCATGATCCCGGCCACCGCCAGAAGCGGCGCCACCAGCAGACCCAACCTCATCTCCTGCTCCGTTTCGGCGCGGAGATGAATCTGGATTTCCGAGATGCCGGCGAGCGCAGCGCCCAAGCGAATCCGCGCCGCTTCGGCCGCGCGCCGCCCGCCTATGAGCGCAGGCTACGGCGAGCGAACAACAGTGCGTTGAGGCGTATCAATACACAGCGCCGCACAGGCAGCTTGGAACGCTCAGTCGAACACCGGCGTTTCGACTCCCAGCACCTTGTGCAGCTTCGGGCTGGTGGTCGTGTACTGCAGGTGGATCTTCCTGTCCGGAAAGACGTAGTTCGCCGCGCCGAATGCCGCCAGCGCCGCTTCGTGGAAGCCCGACAGGATCAGCTTCTTCTTGCCCGGGTAGGTGTTGATGTCGCCGACCGCGAAGATGCCGGGAACGTCGGTCTCGAATTTCTCGGTGTCGACGACGATCTGCTTGCGTTCCAGCGCCAGTCCCCAGTGCGCGATCGGCCCCAGCTTCGGTGACAGTCCGAAGAACACCAGCAGCACGTCGAGCGGCACGCGGCGGGTGACGCCGTCGGGCGAGGTGACGCGGATCTCGGTCATGCGGCCGTCGCGCTCCTCGAAGCCGCTGACCGTGCCGATCATGAACTGCATCTCGTGGTTGTCCACGAGTTCGCGCATCTTCGCCACCGACGCCGGCGCGGCGCGGAAGCCGTCGCGCCGGTGCAGCAGGATGATGCTTTCGGCCTTGCCTGCCAGCGCAAGCGTCCAGTCGAGCGCTGAGTCGCCCCCGCCGCAGATGACCAGGTTCCTGCCGTGGAACTGCGACGGGTCCCTGACGCGATAGTAAAGCTGCGAGCCGTGGAACCTGTCGATGCCGTCGACCTTCAGCAGCCGCGGCTGGAAGCTGCCGACGCCGGCAGCGATGAACACGGTCCTGGTCAGGAAGCGGGTGCCGTGGGAGGTCTGCAGGAAGAAGCGGCCGTCGCCCATCTTCTTCAGCAGCGTCACCTCCTGGCCGAGATGAAAGGTGGCGCCGAACGGAGCGATCTGCTTCATCAGCGCGTCGGTCAGCTCCTGGCCGGTGCAAACCGGCACCGCGGGAATGTCGTAGATCGGTTTGTCCGGGTACAGCTCGACGCACTGCCCGCCGACGCAGGCGAGCGAATCGATGACGTGCGACCTGATCTCGAGCAGCCCGAGCTCGAACACCTGGAACAGGCCGACCGGGCCGGCACCGACGATCACCGCATCGGTTTCGATCGGTGCCGGCTTGCCGGTGCCATGCAATGCGTCGGCAGCGTGATGAGCGTGCGTATCCATGGAAACCGAGAACGGCGGGACGGCGAAGCAGGTCCGATTTTCGCCGATTTGAGCAATGGGCACAGCCGGCCCCAACGCCGGCCTCGAGTCAGCGTTTCGGGCGATTCTCTTCGTCGGGCGGCGCACGGCCTTCGCGGGCAAGCTGCTCGCGGTACTCGCGCAGCTGCTGGTTCAGTTGGCGCAGCCGCGCGTCGACCTCGGACATCGTGTAGAAGTCGGCGTCGTTGGCCCGGCGCGCCAGCTGCAGCTGGTCGATCGCCGCCGGTGCCGAACCGAGCAGCACGTACAACTCGGCGGTGGCCTGGTGCTGCAGCGTCCGGCGGCCCAGCCGCTCGTAGCTGCGCGCAAGCAGTTCGAACAGGCGAGGATCGCTGCGCGAAAGCGCGAGCTGGTCGCGCAGGAAGGCGACGGCCGTCTCGTGCTGTTCGCTCTTCTGCAGCAGGTCGACATAGTGCAGCGCGGTCAGCCGTGACACCGGGTAACGGGCCGCCGCCTCGCGCGCCAGCCGCACGGCCTCGGCGCGCTCGGCGTCCGTGCGGGCGGCCGCATGACTCGTTTGCGACACGATCTTGTCGAGCATCGGCGAAGGCGCCTGGCTCGACAGGCGCGCGTTGCGTGCGGCTCCGACGGCGGTGGCGTGCTCGTCGAGTCTCATCGACGCCAACGCCAGCCCGTAGTAGGCGGCGGTCAGCGACGGCGCAGTGCGGCTGTCGATCTGATTGCGGAAGTAGACCGCCGAGTCGCGCCGGCCCTGCGGACTGTCGTCCTGCAGCACGCGCAGCCGCGCGCGCACGAGGTTGAAATCGAGCGAGTCCGGTCGCTGGCGCACGTGCGTCTCGCGCGCCCGGTTCTGGATGTCGCTCAGCCGCTCGACGGTCAGCGGGTGGGTGCGCAGATACTCGGGCGCGGCGCTTTCGTAGATGCGCGTGCCCTGCTGCAGCCGCGTGAAGAAGCTCGCCATGCCGGCGGGATCGAAACCGGCGCCGAGCAGCGTCTGGAAGCCGACCCGGTCGGCCTCGCGCTCGGCCTCGCGCGAGAAGTTCAGCTGCTGCTGCACGGCGGCGGCCTGGCCGGCCATGATCGCCGCCTGCGCGGCGTCACCGCTCGACGACGAGCCGCTGCGCGCGGCGAGGAGGGCAAGCAGCAGCGCGCCGATCGCGATGAAGCTGCCCTCGCGCTGCTTGGCCAGCATGCGGGCGATGTGGCGCTGCTCGACGTGGCCGATCTCGTGCGCCAGCACCGCGGCCAGTTCGGACTCGTTGGCCGCGCCTAGCACCAGGCCACTGTGCACGCCGATGAAGCCTCCCGGAAAGGCGAAGGCATTGAGCATCGGATCGCGGACGGCGAAGAACTCGAAGTCCGTGTAGCGCGCCGGGCTGACCGAGACCAGCTTGAAGCCGAGGGTGTTCAGGTAGTCGTGGGTGTCGGGATCGGGTAGGTAGGCCGGATCGCGCCGCACCTGGCGCATGATCTGCTCGCCGAAGCGACGCTCGTTGGCCGGCGACAGGTCGTCGGCGGCCACATCGCCGAGGGCCGGCAGGTCGGGCGCCTGCGCGCGCACCGGCCCAACTCCGGTCGGCAGCGCCAGTGCGCAGGACAGGAGGGCGACGATCAGGCGACGTGCAAGGACGGGCACGGGGACGGCGGGGGCGGAAAGCGAGGCAGGGGCGGCGCGGTGCCTTTGTATGATAGATGCTCGCTCAGACCGTCTGATCGTCCCGTTCGTTCCGGCTTGTAACCGTTTGCATGAATCCACTGACCCATTTCGACGCTGCCGGCGAGGCGCACATGGTCGATGTCGGCGACAAGCCGGTCACCCACCGCGTGGCGGTGGCCGCCGGCCGCATCCGCATGTCGCCGCTGACGCTGGACCTGGTCCGCGCCGGCACGACCAAGAAGGGCGACGTTCTGGGCGTGGCGCGCATCGCTGCCATCCAGGGCGCGAAGAAGACCAGCGAACTGATTCCGCTCTGTCACCCGCTGCCGCTGACGCGCGTTGCGGTCGAATTCTCACTCGACGGCGAGGCGAGCGGCATCGAGTGCACGGCGCGGGTGGAGACGCGCGGCCAGACCGGTGTGGAAATGGAAGCGCTGACGGCAGTGCAGATCGGCTTGCTGACCATCTATGACATGGTCAAGAGCGCCGATCGCAGCATGGTGATCGAGAACGTGCGCCTGCTCGAGAAGCACGGCGGCAAGAGCGGCGGCTTCGTCGCCGATGAAGGCTGAGCCTCGTCAGATCACGTTGCGCTCGAGCAGCGGACGAGCCTCGATGATCCGCTGCGGCGAAAGTGGCGCCAGATCGAGCGAGTCGTAGTGCCCTAGCGCGATCAGTTCGGCCAGACCACGTGCGACCGCCGGCGCCTGCTGGATGCCGTGGCCGGAGAAGCCGCAGCCGATGAAGGCGTCAGTGCGGCCCGGCATGGGGCCGACGATGCCGTTCTGGTCGAAGGTGTTGTACTCGTAGTAACCGGCCCAGGCGCCGGTCGTGCGCAAGGCGTCGAATGCGGGTACCCGATGCGCCAGCGCCGGCCAGATCACTTCGTCGAACAGCCCGTGGTCGATCGCTTCCAGCGGAGCATCGTCGATGTCGTCGCCGCGCGGCGGGCAGCCGGCGATGAAGCCGCGGCCCTCGGGACGAAACCAGACGCCGCTCGGATCGATGACGAGGGGGCAGCCGGGCAGTTCGGCGGGCGAGGCGAGCACGAACACGTCGCGCTTGCGCGCGCGAACTGGCAGGTCGAAGCCCAGCTGCGTCGCCAGTGGCGCCGACCACGCGCCGGCGGCGATCAGCAGTGCATCGGCGCCGAAGCGGCGGCCATCGGCGCACGACACGCCCGCGACGCGCCCGCTTGCGCATTCAATGCACTCGACATTGGCGGACTCGAATGCCGCACCCAGCGCGATCGCCTTGCGTCGAAACGCCTGCAGCACGCTATAGCCGTCGAACCAGCCTTCGCCACCCTCGCCGAGCGAACCGGCGGCGATGCCATCGGCATTGAGCCAGGGCAGCCGCGCCAGCAGTGCAGCGGGCTCAAGCAGGCTCACGTTCGCGCCGCAGGCCCGCTGCACGGCATGGTTGGCTCGCAGCACATCGAGGCCCGCCGCGGTGGCGAGGAAGAGATAGCCGCGCTCGGTCAGCCCGATGTCGGGCCGCGCGCCATCGATCGCCAGTTCGTCGCCAATGCGGCGGTAGAACTCCAGGCTCGCCTGCGACAGGCGGATGTTGATCTCGCTGGAGAACTGCTGGCGGATCGAACTGGCCGACAAGGCGCTCGAGGCGTGGCGGTAAGAAGGGTCGCGCTCGAGCACGGTGGCGCGCACGCCGTGCCGCGCGGCCAGGAAGTAAGCCGTGGCGGCACCGATCACGCCGCCGCCGACCACCAGCACGCGGCGCTTCACAGAGTGACTCCTACAATCCGAAGCATGCTTCGATTCTATGCAGCCGATGAAGTGCACGCCGCGCTCGACTATCCGCGGCTGGCCGATGCGCTGGCGCAGGCGTTCGGCTCCGGCGCGCAGGTTCCCGTGCGCCACGTGCATCGGCTGAGCAACTGTCGCCGGGCCGCCCCAAGACAGTTGCGCGCCCCCGCGGGGGGCGGGCGCGAAGCGACCGGGGGCGAAGAGACAAGTGCATCCGACACACTGCTGCTGATGCCGGCGTGGAGCGACGCGGCGCTGGGCGTGAAGCTGGTGACCGTGATGCCGGGCAACAGCGCGCGCGGCGTCGGCACGGTGCAGGCGATCTACGTGCTGCTCGATCGGGCGACCGGCGAACCGCTGGCGCTGCTCGATGGCGAGGCGCTGACGCTGCGCCGCACGGCGGCGGCTTCGGCGCTGGCGGCGCGCTATCTGGCGCGCGAGGATGCACAGAACCTGCTGGTGGTCGGCGCGGGTCGGCTGGCGCCGTATCTGGCCTGCGCGCACCATGCGCTGCGGCCGGCGCTGCGTCGTGTATTCATCTGGGCACGCGATCCGACGAAGGCTCAGACTGCGGCGCAGTGGCTGCGCGACCTCGGTCTGCCGGCGCAGGCCGCGGAAGACCTCGAGGCGACGGCGCGCGAGGCGCACATCATCAGTTGCGCGACGACGGCCACATCACCGGTCGTGCACGGCGCGTGGCTGGAACCCGGCACGCACCTTGATCTGGTGGGCGGTTTCACGCCGGCGATGCGCGAGGTCGACGATGCGGCGGCAGCGCGCTCGCGCATCGTCGTCGACACCTATGCCGGCGCGCTGGCCGAGGCGGGCGACCTGCTGTCGCCACTGGCGAGCGGCGCGATCTGCCGCGAAAGCGTCGTGGCGGAACTGGCGGACCTGGTGCGCGGCGATCGGCGTGGTCGCACGAGCGCTGCGCAGATCACGATGTTCAAGTCGGTGGGCACGGCGCTGGAGGATCTTTGCGCCGCTTCTCTGGTGGTCCGCAGCGGCTGACCCGCCGGCGGGCCATCGATCACGGGCTACGGCTTCGGCGGCGCCGTGTCGATGAAGCTCTGGCGCGCGGCGAGCTTGGTGTGGAGCTTCTGCAGGCTGGGGTGCTTGCCGCGCCAGTCGATCTGCGGGAACCGGAAGTCCAGGTAGCCGAGCGCGCAGCCGACGGCGATGTCGGCCAGCGTGTAGGCGTTGTTGTGGCACCAGTTCTTGCCTTCAAGCCCGTGCGCCATCGCCTCGAGCGACGCGTCGACCTTGCCCATCTGGCGGTCGATCCACTTCTGCGACTGCTGCTCCGGCGGGCGCTGCGTCTGCTCCAGGCGCAAGGCGATGGCGGCGTCGAGCAGGCCGTCGGCCAGTGCCTCCCACGTGCGCACCTCGACCCGCTCGCGACCGGTGGTGGGAATCAGCTTCGCCACCGGCGTCATGGTGTCGAGGTACTCGACGATCACCCGCGAATCGAACACCGCGCCACCGTCTTCCATGATGAGGCACGGCACCTTGCCGAGCGGGTTGGATAGCTGGATCTTCGAATCAGGCGACCACACATCCTCGAGTTCGAGCTGGCACTCGATCCGCTTCTCAGCCATCACGATGCGCACCTTGCGCACGTATGGGCTGGTCAGGGAACCGATGAGTCGCAGTCGATTGGACACGGTCCTGTCTTTTCGCATTCTGAACTCCGAAGCCAGTATATCAACGCGCTTGCGATCAACCGTTGCGCGCCGCGATGCGCCCTCCGCACGAGGATACCGTGGCGCCGATGCTAGACTTTTTTCCACCTTATCGGCTGGGTTCGATGTTGCCGACATCGGCTCGATGCCGCGCCAAGAGGCCATTCCCCCGTGCCAACCCCGCTTGAACTGTCTGCGCTGACCGCGCTGTCGCCGCTCGACGGCCGTTACGGCGCTTCGACCGCCGCACTGCGCGACGTTTTTTCCGAGTTCGCCTTCATGCGCGCGAGGGTGCGGGTCGAAATCGAGTGGCTGCTGGCGCTTTCCCGGCTCGGCCTGGCCGAGCTGCCGGCCCTGGCAGACGAGGCGGCCGGGCAATTGCGTGCGCTGGCGGACGGATTCGCGGTCGCCGACTGCGCCGAGATCAAGGAAACGGAACGCGTCACCAACCACGACGTCAAGGCGGTCGAGTACTGGATCCGGCGCCGAACGGCCGACATGCCGGCGCTTGCCTTGGCGGCGGAGTTCATCCACTTCGCCTGCACCTCGGAGGACATCAACAACGTCGCCCACGCCCTGATGCTGGCCGATGGCCGCGCACGGCTGCTCGAGCGCCTGCAGTCGATTCACGCGACGCTGCGCACGCTGGCGCATGAGCATGCCGAGGTGCCGATGCTTTCCCGCACCCACGGCCAGGCCGCCTCGCCGACGACGGTCGGCAAGGAGTTCGCCAACGTCGCCGTGCGGCTGGCGCGTTCGATCGCGGCGATCGAGGCGGTGGCGCTGACGGCCAAGATGAACGGCGCGGTCGGCAACTACAACGCCCACCTGGCGGCCTACCCGGCCATCGACTGGGAGGCAGTGGCGCGCGGGGTGGTCGAATCGCTCGGGCTCGAGTTCAATACGCACACCATCCAGATCGAGCCGCACGATGCGATGGCGACGCTGTTCGACGCCATCGCGCGCGCCAACACGGTGCTGCTCGATCTGGACCGCGACCTGTGGGGCTACATCGCGCTCGGCTACTTCCGGCAGAAGCTGAAGGCCGGCGAGATCGGCTCCTCGACCATGCCGCACAAGGTCAATCCGATCGACTTCGAGAACTCGGAGGGCAACCTCGGTGTGGCCAACGCGCTGCTACGCCACCTGGCCGAGAAGCTGCCGGTATCTCGCTGGCAGCGCGACCTGACGGATTCGACCGTGCTGCGCAACCTGGGCGTGGCCTTCGGCTACAGCCTGGTCGCCTACGACGCCTGCCGGCGCGGACTCGGCAAGCTGGAACTGAACCGCGAGCGGCTGGCGGCGGATCTGGACGACGCCTGGGAAGTTCTGGCCGAGCCGGTTCAGACGGTGATGCGCCGCTACGGCGTGCCCGGCGCGTACGAGAAACTGAAGGAACTCACGCGCGGCAGAGGCGTCGAACGCGACGCGTTGCGGGCGTTTGTTCGCCAGCTGCCGATCCCGGAAGAGGCGCGCGAGGCGCTGCTGGCGCTCGAGCCGGCCGGCTATGTCGGCAAGGCAGCGGAACTGGCGCGGCGCTGCTAGCGGCAGACCGGCACCCCGGAATAAGACGGCCGCGGACGCTGTTTTCGCAACGTCCGATCCGAAGCGATCGGACGCTTAACCACCCCGTGAGGACCACGATGACCAAGACCCTGCTTTCGCTCTCCGTCGCCGCGCTCGCGGCGGTTTCCCTGTCTGCCCAGGCGCAGTTCGCCAAGCCCGAGGACGCGATCCGCTATCGCCAGTCGGCCTACGTGATCATGGGCACCCAGATGGGCAAGATCGCCGCCCAGCTGAAGGCCGACAAACCGGACGTCGCGCAGATCCAGCGCAGCGCCGGCATCGTCGACTTCGTCTCGCAACTGCCGGGCGAGGGTTACGTACCGGGCTCGGAGAAGGGCGGCAACCCGCCGACGCGCGCCAAGGCCGAGATCTTCACCGACCCGAAGGTGCGGGAAGTGGGCAAGGCGATGCGCACCGAGGTGACCAAGCTGGTGGAAGTCTCCAAGGGCGGCGACATCGGCGCGATCCGCAAGCAGTTCCAGGCGACCGTGGACTCCTGCAACAACTGCCACGACAACTACCGCAACAAGTAAGCAGTGCTGGCGGAGGGGTCGCGAGCCAGGGCTCGCGTCCGGCGCCCCTGAGGAGGCTCCCGCTGCGGCGGGAGTCTTCGCTTACAGCAGCACCACGTAGGCGGTCAGGCCGGCGGATATGGCCAGCATGACGGCTGCGCGCAGCCACAATGCCGGTCCGTCGAAGGCCGGCTTCGCGTCGACGCCGAGGCGGTCACCGGAGAACATCGGTCCGATCAGGTTGTCGCGCCGCAGGAGCAGGTAGTACAGCACCGCGGCCAGGTGCAGGGCGACCATCGCATACACAGCCAGTTCGCCCCAGCGGTGCAAGGTCGAAAGCTGATTGCTGGTCGGATTGCTGACGAGCTTTGCCAGCGGTCCCTCGGTGAAGCTGCCGTCGTTGGCGAACAGCCCGGTGATGCCCTGCAGCAGCAGCAAGGCGAGGATGGCGAGCACCGACAGGGCGCCGAGCGGGTTGTGGCCGACGTGGGGGCCCTCGTGCTGCCCGCGCAGGTACTCCAGGATGGTGCGCGGGCCGCGCACGAAGTGCGACAGCCGCGCATAGCGGCTGCCCGCCACGCCCCACAGGAGGCGGAAGACGAGCAGCGTCAGGATCGCATAGCCGCTGCGCATGTGCCAGTCGAGCCACAGCCCGCCGAGCTTGGCAGTGACGACGGAGATCGTCACCAGCACCACCAGCGACCAGTGAAACAGCCGCGTCGGCAGGTCCCAGATGCGGACCCGCCCGGCGCCGTTGCTTGCCCGGTCTTTGGCAATGCTGCCCATCGATCCTGGAACAGCCGAGCCGGCGCCCGTATTCCCGTCAGGGAATGATTTCCTGCGTCTGCTCTTCCTTCTTCACCGGCTTGACCAGGTCCTCGCGCTTCACGCCCAGGTACATGGCGATGGCGGCGGCGACGAAGATCGACGAGTAGATCGACAGCGCGATGCCGATCGACAGGGCCAGTGCGAAGCTGTGCAGCGCCGGCCCGCCGAAGAAGAGGATCGACAGCGTCATGCAGAGCGTCGAGCCGTGCGTGATCATCGTGCGCGAGATGGTGGCGGTGATGGCCGAGTCGATCACCTCGGTCACGCTGGCCCTGCGCATGGTGCGGAAGTGCTCGCGGACCCGGTCGAAAATGATCACCGACTCGTTGACCGAATAGCCGAGCACCGCGAGCAGCGCCGCCAGCGTCGGCACCGAGAATTCCCACTGGAACAGCGCGAAGAGACCGACGACCAGGATCACGTCGTGCAGGTTGGCGATGATCGCCGCCACCGAGAACTTCCACTCGAAGCGGAACGCCAGGTAGACCATGATGCCGAAGCACACCAGCAGTAGGGCCA
>Ga0209254_10002974_pt1 | contig 15469 bp, 13 predicted proteins | sample FrelakmetDIP11DI_FD_187148 | JGI IMG/M metagenome (GOLD analysis project Ga0209254, IMG submission 187148) | Freshwater lake sediment microbial communities from the University of Notre Dame, USA, for methane emissions studies - DIP11 DI (SPAdes)... | ecosystem: Environmental > Aquatic >...
AGCCCATTAATCCGATCCGCCAGATCCTGCCCTTTAATTCACCCAGCCCTCCGGCAATTTCAATATTGTATTCATCCAGAAGCCTTTTTCGGATAACCATGTCCTCTACTCCTTCCGGGATCTTTACTGTGGTCAGGGTTGGCAGACGGTAGGCTTCCGGAACCAGACATTCCAGCCCAAGATCAAAGAGTCCGTGCCATAACAACAGGGCGTTGTTTTGGTGGCGCTGCCAGCGTTTCTCAAGTCCCTCCTCTTTTACCAATTTAAGGCTTTCATACAAACCATAAAGCAGGGAAGCGGGGGGTGTGTGGTGATAAATTCTTTCCGGTCCCCAATATTTTTGTATCAAAGACAGATCGAGATACCAGCTGGTGACAGGTTTCCTGCGCTTGCGGATGATTTCCTCAATCTGCGGGCTGATGGTGAGCGGTCCCAACCCGGGTGGACAGCCCAGGCATTTTTGGGAACCACTGTAGCAAAGGTCTAACCCGATTTTATCCACACCAACCGGGATGCCTCCCAGGGAAGTAACGGCATCCACTAACAGCAGGGCGTTTTTCTGGTGGACGACCCGGGCAATTTCTTCGATTGGCTGGAGGACACCGGTAGAAGTCTCCGCCTGGACGATTGCGACTACCCTGGCAGGGTTTTCCTGTAAAGCCTGTCTAATTTCAGCGGGAGTAAAAATTTCTCCCCAGGCCTTGTTTATGACAGAAAGCCTGGCTCCATAACGACGGGCCATTTCTGCCAAACGTAATCCAAAAAATCCATTCACACAAACGAGAACAGGGTCTCCTTCCTCAATAATATTTGCCATGGATGCTTCCATAGCAGCACTGCCGGTACCTGATATCGCCAACGTCATCGGATTTTTGGTCTCAAAGACGTATTGGAGCAGGGATTTTATATGATCGAGAAGTTGAAAAAATGCTGGATCAAGATATCCCAGGAGTGGTGTGTTTAATGCACGTAAGACCTTGGGATGTACTGCGCTGGGCCCAGGGCCGAGGAGGAGCCTGACGGGCGGATTTAACTCAGGATAATCAATAGTCTTGCCACTAAATTGCGACATATTTCCTCCCAGTCTGGAAACATACAAATTTTATATTTGAGGAGAATTCCTCTTGGATTATCTTCATCAATTTTAATAAGAACTAAAATATGCTGACCTTATGGATTTGATAACTGCTGCATCTATCGAATTATAGATGTGGGGAGAAATCCTCTCGAATATGTGGAGAAAATCAGTCTTCAATCCCAGTAAGATAATTCACAGGATTTTTCCACACGGAATTTTATCACGCTTCCAGAATACTTCTATTTGTTCCTCGTGTAGGATGTATAATTTATACGGTCAAGCCCAAATCCCTTTTCCTTGGAGTACCTTTGCATGGTTTCTAATAGTTTGAAGTTCCCTGATTTTAATCCTCCGGACATCTGGAAAGCAAAAAAATTCTTAAAGCCGTATATTTTCCATACTCCAATCCTCTACTCACCCAATTTGAGTAGACGGGCGGGCTGCCATGTTTATCTAAAGATGGAATGCTGGCAAATTCAGGGTTGTTTTAAGGTGCGAGGTGCAATTTTTAAAGTATCCCAGCTCTCCGAGGAACAACGCCAGAATGGTTTGTTGACTTGTTCCAGCGGAAATCATGGGACTGCTCTGGCTTATGCCGCCTCTTTATTCGGTAAGCCGCCAACGAAAGTATTTCTTCCCACTAATGCCGAGCCGGCTAAAGTAAGCAAGATCTCCAATTTGGGTGCAGAGACTGTTTTCCATGGAAAGGATTATTTGGAAGCACTTCAAGGGGCTCTTTCCTACCTGGAAACAAATGGAGGCACATACGTTCACTCGCACGGCGATCCGCTGGTCATCGCCGGGCAGGGTACCATAGGTCTTGAAATCATGGAGGATTTACCCGATGTAGAGGCTGTGATTGTACCGGTTGGAGGGGGGGGGTTAATGGCCGGTATTGCCACATCAATCAAGGCTCTGGCTCCCCAGGTGCGGCTGTTTGGTGTTGAGGCGGCCGCAGCCCCAGGCGCGTATCTCTCTTTCAAAGATGGATTTTGCCACGAGACGGTGGCTATTAAACCCTCGGTTGCGGACGGCTTGATGGGAACCTTAACTCCCTTAACATTTGATATCACATATCCTCTTGTTGAAAGTATCCAGGTAATGTCTGAGCCCGAGATCATCTACGCTATGCAGATTTTGCAGAAAGACGATCAAATCATGGTGGAAGGATCGGCAGCGGTAGGAATTGCAGCTTTGTTGTCCGGGAAACAGGATCTTCAAGGCAAAAAAGTTATCGTAGTACTTACCGGGAGAAATATCAATGCCGACCAGTTCAATAAATTAATGACCAACCCCATAAACCCACTGGCCCAAGGAGAATACCAATGAATCTTAAACCTCAAAGAACCAATGTGTTATCTGAAGAATTACTGATTGGGGCAATCGATATCCATGTACATCCCGGTCCACACTTGATGACCAGCCCGCGCCGCCTTGATCCGATCCGGGTAGCCATCCAGGCAAGGGATGCCGGGATGCAAGCCCTGGTCTATCTGGATGTTTCCGAAATGAGCAATGGGATTGCCTGGTTGGTTAATCAACACGTACCGGATTTTCATGTCTATGGCGGAATAATCCTCAATACCGTGTATGGCGGCATGAACCCGCGCTCGGTGAAGACAGCGTTATATTATGGCGATGGCGCCAAATATATCCAGTTTGGGACACATTCCGCCTATTTTCAGGCTTCCCGGGAGGGCAGGGTTATCGATGGCAAATACCGCTTGATACAGGATATTTACCCCAAATTTAAGAGCGAAGAATTGGGCAGAGCTATCCGCATTCCGGTAAATGAAGATCCGGGGGTGGAACTGGACGAAATTCTCAAGCTTGTGGCAGACCATCCCCATGTTTATTTGGATACCGGGCATGTTTCTGTGGAAGAAGCCATCCGCCTGGTAGATCTCAAGAAAAAATACGGTTATCAAAAGGTTATTGTTTCCAGTTCGGTTACAAAACTTGCCAGTGTGGCACAACTCAAATACATGATAGCTCAGGGTGCGCTGGTGGAGCACACCATTGCATCCTACATGGCACAGCAAATGATCCCGGGAACACATTATTATATTGAGGAAGAGTATATGTCTATTGACGAAGCCATGGATAAAGAGGCGGAAGGAGGCATCCGCCGGGTGGGAGAACTGGTGAGTGAACTTGGTGCAGAGAATTGCATCCTATCAACGGATTCTGGACGTTATTCCATGCCAACCCCACTGGAATGCATGCGAGTTTTTATTGCCTGCATGCTGGATTTAAATATTTCCGCAGAGGAAATCCGCCTGATGGTCAAAATCAATCCAGAAAGACTTCTTGGTATCAGCTCATAAAAAAATCCAAAATTGAATATAACCTGGTTTTCCAGGTGAGGATTTGAATCGTAACAAGAATCTAAATTAAAGGAGAACGTTCATCATGGCAATAAAGCCGGTGGAATTATTGCGAGTAGTCCAAAAAGAGGTACGTTTAGGGGATCCGCATGTCAACAGCGATGACCGGAATAACTTGAGCATCCTTCTTAATTTGGTCGAATCCCTTGTGACATATGGGCCTGAAGGTGGTTTTTTACCTGCACTGGCAGAGAGTTGGACACTGGATGAGGATGCATGCACCTGGACATTTAAGTTGCGGGAAGCTGTTAAATTTCATGATGGCAGCCAACTGACTTCTGGTGATGTTCTGGCATCTTTAGAGCGAGTATTGGATCCCCAGATGGGAGGGGAACTGGGGACCCAGTCTCTTTACCGGAGTTACCTGGGTGATGCAAGCATTCAAGCCCTGGATGGACGCACGGTAAGAATCAAGACTGCACAGCCGTTGGCGGACCTGCTTGACTTGATGGTTAAATTTCCAATTGTTCAGAAAAATGCCCAGGGTAAACTTCCCGGTGAACCGGTTGGCACTGGACCATACCGTTTTGTTGGAAAGGAATCCGGGAGGATTGTTCTGGAATCGAACAAGGAGTACTGGCGTGGTACGCCACCGGTACAGAAAGTAACCTGGACAGCGGTTTCCGAGTCAGGTGAGCGTTTGGAGAGTCTTTTGGATGGAAGGGCAGATATTATTGCAGATGTCAAGCCTGAGGGTTATCAATCGCTTAAGAATACGGATACTGGCTATGCCGTTAGCGCCCCGTCCAGTGTATGTACAATTTTTATGTGCAATATTCAAAAGGGTGTCCTTGGGGACTGGCGTGTCCGCCAGGCCTTGAATTATGCCCTGGATAAAACCGCCATTATTGAAAAGGTGATGAAAGGTTACGCCACCCCCTTAAATGGACCATTGACGAAAATGCATCTTGGTCATGATCCATATACCAATCCTTACACCTATGATGTTGATAAGGCTAAGGCACTGCTGGCAGAGGCCGGATACAGGCAGGGTTTGAAGATTGTACTGGATGTTCCCAGCATCTTACCGGATGAGGCTGGTGCGGTTGCAGCAGAGATGAAAACACAATACGCAATGGTAGGGATCGATACTGAAATTCGGGTATTCTCAGACCGGCCTGCTTATGCAAATATGGTGCGCAACAAAGAGATTGATGATGCCTGTGCGTTTGACTCGAGCCCACTGAGTACCTACCAGATTTTTGTGGATAAATTTCATTCCGGATTGCATGGCGCATGGTGGCAGGGTTACACGAATCGCGATGTGGATGCCCTGATTGACCAGGCGCGCCGCACGGTTGATAATTCCGCACGTCGGAGCATTTACCGCCAGGCATATCGAATCCTGCATCTGGATGCACCATGGATATATCTGTTTAATGCAACATTGATTTGGGGAATCGGCAAAAATGCAGCTGGATGGACGCCATCCCCGGACAGGTTAATCTTACTCGGACCAGGGTAAAACACCGGGAAGCTCCCTGAGTATACCTAACCATGATCCCTGTAACCGTTCTACCCAATTCCTGGATTTTTTTTGATTCTGGAAGCATGGGGTAGGGTTTGATCTAAAAAAAGAATCGTTCTTTCCTTTTGGGTTAAAGGCTCGCAGAAGATTGTTTAAGGTACGGTCCCGGATGATAGGGATGCCTGGCTGGCGGTGATCTTCCCGGATTCGACTAGTGTCATTACTTCTTCTCTTTTGATCTCTTTGATTCTCATTGTCACCTTTTTATCGTCCATGGTGACATTATTACAGATGATTTTAGGGTGACATTTTTACTGGTGGTTCACACAATTCACAATTGCCACTTGACAACATTCCATTTTCCCCTATAATAAATTTTAATGTTTACAAATTCTGTGTTAATTGAGAAACGCGCTAAGGTTAAGGGTAAATCTGGAAATATGATTTAATCGGCTAGATCTCCCTGCCTCAAGTAAGTATAGAAAGGTATCTCGCCAGAAAATGGCGAGATTTTTTTTATCAATATGAAAAATATATATTTAATATCCGAACAATTAATGAAAAAAACAAAGAAGGATAAGCCATTTTGTCTTATGAAGGTTAGCGCGCCCTTTTAACGAACTAGATAATTAGGTAAAGCGGGCTAACCAGAAACGTTTGCCCGCTTATATTTAATAAAGAATCAAGAATAACGGTATCAAGGAAAAGACTATGCGTGTAGGTGTACTATTTTCGAGAATCAGACCAGAAGAGAAGTTGATCATGGAGGCATTGGATAGACGCGGGGTGGATTATGAAATGATTGATGTCCGTCAGGTTGTATATAACCTCAATCATTTTGATGAATGGAGCAACTATTCTGTCGTTCTGGAAAGGTGTGTCAGCCATTCCCAGGCGGCGACCTCGCTGGATATCCTGGGTTATTGGGGTATTCCTTGTGTCAACCAGGCTCATGTTGCAGAAATCTGCGGGGATAAACGAAAAACGACTCAAGCCTTGATTGCTAATGGGATCCCATCACCGGATGTGCGCATTGCCTTCACCGTTGAATCAGCCCTACAGGCGATTCAAGAAATGGGGTATCCAGTTGTCCTCAAACCAATTGTGGGTTCATGGGGCAGGCTGCTGGCCAAGGTGAACAACCAGGATTCCGCAGAGGCGGTATTGAATCACAAATCGAGTCTGGGCTCCTTACAGCATTCCATCTTTTATATTCAGGAGTATGTGGAAAAGGGAGGGCAAGATATCCGAACCTTTGTGGTTGGAGATGAGACAATTTGTGGAATAACCAGATCATCCGAGCACTGGATTACAAACACCGCCAGAGGTGGAAGGGCAGCAAACTTCACGATTACCGAAGAAATTGACCATTTATCCAGAATGGCTTCCCTGGCAGTTGGTGGCGGGGTTCTTGCCGTGGATATTATTGAGACAGCTTCGAAAGGATATGTAGTTAATGAAGTGAACTACACCATGGAATTCAGGAATAGTATCAAACCAACGGGGGTGGATATCCCGGGTAAGATTGTTGATTTTGTAATCCGTGTGGGCGAAGGGATGCCGGTTAAAACGGCGGTAAGTTGACGCAACCGTTAAGTCCGCACTTAATTTAATGGAGAATTTGAGATGAGTATTAATAAATTTTCAATTATCGAATCCACACTTCGGGAGGGAGAACAGTTTGTCAATGCTTTCTTTACCTCTGACCAAAAAGTGGAAATAGCCACCTTGCTGGATGATTTTGGGGTGGAATATATCGAATTAACAACCCCGTTGGCATCCCCGCAGAGTGAAAAGGACTGCCGGAGAATCGCCGCACTTGGATTAAAGGCAAAAACACTCACCCATACCAGGTGCAGCCTTAAAGATGTCATGGTTGCTGTTGATACTGGAGTGGATGGTGTAGACGTGGTCATCGGTACATCATCCAAACTCCGAAATTTCAGCCACGGAAAAAGTATTGACCAGATCATTGATCTGGTGGATGAAGTATTTACCTACTTAAAAACACAGGACGTTGAAATGCGTTTCAGCACAGAGGATACACTTCGCAGCAATCCGGACGATTTGTTCCGCGTTTATGAAGCCGTAGATGCCCTGGGAGTTCACCGGGTTGGCATTGCCGATACGGTTGGGATAGGAAATCCAAGGTCAATTTACGACCTGGTGTCGGAACTGCGCCAGAGGGTAAAAGCGGATATTGAATTCCACGGTCATAATGATACTGGCTGTGCCATTGCCAATGCTTTTGCAGCTTTAGAGGCCGGTGCCACGCATGTTGACACCAGTATTCTTGGAATTGGTGAGCGCAATGGAATAACCTCGCTGGGGGGATTGATTGCGCGCTTATATGCTACAGACTCCAGTTTAGTTGCTAAATATAAACTGCCGATGTTATTGCAGCTTGATCAACTCGTGGCAGGACTGGTTCAGGTGGATATTCCATTTAATAACTACATAACCGGGTTTTCGGCATTTACACACAAAGCCGGCATCCATGCCAAAGGGGTACTGAATGATCCATCTACCTATGAGGCACTAAAACCAGAGGATTTTGGCTTGACGCGCTACATCCATATAGCCCATCGCCTGACTGGATGGAATGTCATTCGTCACCGGGCTGAGCAGCTTGGACTGAATCTAACGGATGACCAGGTGAAACATATCACCGAAATGATTAAAGCGTTGTCAGATAAACACTCCCTTACATTGGATGATGTGGATACCATGCTCCATATAACCCACATGGCATCCACGAAACAGGTGGTTCAAGAATTGGCGGTCAATCCGCAAGCTATTGGAGGATAAGATGCCTCAAACTATGACAGAGCAGATACTCTCCCATGCTGCCGGAAAAGATGTCCAGGCAGGAGATTTAATTGTTATTGAACCAGATGTTGCCATGGGGCATGATTCACTGACCCCATCCATAATTAACATCATGAAGAACGAGTTGGGAGTTGAAAGGGTGGCCAATCCTTCCCAGATTGTGCTGGTTATGGACCATGTTGCCCCGGCATCGACCGTTGGCGTTGCCAATAACCAAAATATCATCCGAAGGTTTGCTGCTGAGCAGGGTATTCGCCTGTTTGAAGTAGGCCGCGGAATCTGTCACCAGGTCCTTGTGGAAGAGAGAATCGCCCAGCCTGGAAGAATAATCATGGGATCGGACTCGCACTCAACCAGTTATGGTTCAGTTGGTGCCTTTGGTTCCGGGATGGGTTCGACGGATATTGCCTTGATCTGGGCAACCGGAAAGACCTGGTTGAGGGTTCCAGAGACGATCCGCATTACAGTAACCGGCAGTTTCCAACCCTGGGTGGATGCCAAGGATCTCGCCCTGAAAATTGGAGGCGAATTGACAATTGATGGAGCCACCTATGCTGCTGTTGAATACCACGGCCTGGATTGGCTGCCGCTCAATGGCAGACAGACACTGGCCAGCATGGCGGTGGAGATAGGTGCCAAGGCCGGGATGGTTCCACCAACGGGCGACATCGCCAGTAATTGGGATATACCAGATTGGTTGACCATCGATCCTGAGGCACATTACCACCATACAGTGCGGTTTGACCTTGCTGATTTGTTCCCGCAGGTGGCAATACCCCATGCTGTCGATAGTGTCATTGATCTGACGGAACTTGAGGATACACCGGTGAATGTTGTGTTTCTGGGGACCTGTACGAACGGCCGCTACGAAGACATGAAAATTGCTGCTGAGATCCTCAAGGGAAAAAGAATAGCCAACAAGGTACGTTTAATTGTTACTCCGGCATCAAGCCAGGAATTAAAAAAAGCAGTAATGGATGGGACTATCACCATCCTTCTCGAAGCTGGAGCTACCTTGACAACACCTGGCTGCGGCGCGTGTATGGGCAGACACCAGGGAACCCTTGGAGATGGGGATGTGTGTTTATCCACCGGCAATCGTAATTTTAGAGGCAGGATGGGATCACCCGACTCCAAAATATATTTGGCTTCCCCAGCTGTTGCCGCTGCAACTGCACTGACGGGTAGGATTGCACATCCTGCAGGTCTATAAAGGATTCCCAAAAAAGGAGGTTTTTTATCATGGCTCGCATATGGAAATTTGGATCAGATATCGACACCGATCAAATTGTACCCGGCAGGTATGCACCCTACATGCGCCCCAATGAAGATGTTGGGGATGCAGCCTTTATTGAAGCACGTCCGGAATTTGCGCAGAATGCGATGCCCGGGGATTTGATAGTCGCCGGGAAAAATTTTGGGTGCGGTTCCTCGAGGGAATACGCCCCATTGGCCTTAAAACGGAGACAAATCGGGGCAATCATTGCGGAAAGTTACGCCAGGATTTTTTTCCGGAATGCGATCAATCTTGGAATACCTCTTTTCAGTTCACAGGATGTACCGGCAGGGGTGAGCGATGGCGATCTGGGTGAACTTGATCTGAATAGTCACACATTGGTAATCGGGGAAAGGATTTTTTCTCTTGCATCCCTCCCTGGATTTGCCCAGGAAATTGTGAAGGAAGGCGGTATCGTCGCTTATGTAAAAAAATATGCACGATTTCCGGGAGAAGAATAATGTATTGGATGGGTATACCATGAAACAGCTTTGCGTGATTGAAGGAGATGGCATCGGACGGGAGGTTATTCCAGCTGCGGTGGCAATTTTGGAGAAGGTCATTCCTGATCTACAAATTCATACTGCCGAGGCAGGTTGGGACTGCTTCATACGAACAGGCACCTCAGTCCCTGATGAAACACTGGCAGTAATCAACCAGTGTGGTGCGGCGATGTTCGGGGCAGTGTCCTCTCCCACTCATGTAATTAAGGGTTACCGCAGTGCAATCATCACCATGCGGCAGGGATTGAACCTATACGCCAATATTCGGCCGGTAAAATCCCTTCCAGGAATATCATTCAGGGATGATGTAGATTTGATCATCGTAAGAGAAAACACAGAGGGTTTGTACTCCGGCCGGGAACGTTTGGATGGGGATACTGCCATTGCGGAACGGGTAATTACCCGCCAGGCGTGTATTCGTATCGCCAGGGCGGCCATACAGGTTCTCCAGAATAACGGACGCAAAAAACTGACAATTGTCCATAAAGCCAATATCCTCCCTGTGACAGATGGCCTCTTCCGGGATACGGTCCGCCAGGTGGTTGAGAGTGCATTGCTCAGCGGACAGCAAATTGAGATTGAGGAAATGCTGGTTGACCTGGCAGCCTTCAGGATGCTGAGTGAGCCGCAGGCCTTTGATGTGATTGTTACTACCAACCTGTTTGGAGATATTCTTTCTGATTCTGCGGCTTATTGGGGTGGAGGGATGGGCTTGGCGCCCTCCATAAATTTGGGAGAACACATCGCCCTGGCAGAACCCGTTCATGGTTCTGCGCCGGATATTGCCGGGAAAGGGCTCGCAAACCCGATCGCAGCCATACTCAGCGCTGCATTATTATGTGAATACTATTGGGACGCACAGGATGTGTCCCATAAAATACGGAATGCAGTAGATATTTTTCTGGATCAATCCCGTTCTGGATCAAATAATAAATTGACCACAAAGTACATCACAAACCAGATCCTTAATAATTTAGAATAAGCTTTTGTCATGACTCGAAAATTGTCAATTCAATTTTGATTGTTGACTATGGGTTGAAATCATGATACTATCCTTCAATAGATCATGAAAATACCTGCAGAAATTCGCTTACGACGAAAGCCAATAATACCTCATTTCCTACAGGGAACGATGGTCTTTTGTGCCTGGTTACCATAATCTCAGAATTAATCCAAACAGAGAATAACCTTTTTCGCAAAAATCCCTCCGAGCCCGGAGGGTTATTTTTTATAAGGAGAATGAATATGTCTAATGCGGTTATTGAATGTCCAGAGTGTGGAGTAGAAATTGAGATCGAAAATGTTGTCCAGAATGAAATTATCGTCTGCCCGGATTGCGGAGTGGAATTGGAGATAGTCAGTATCCATCCGCTTAAGGTAGATCTTGCCCCAATGGAGGAAGAAGATTGGGGAGAATAGGTTGTTATTTATCAGGAGTTGTGAAATGAAAATTGGTGTGCTTCTCTCACGTGTAAGGGTAGAAGAAAAGTGGATCCTCGAAGCGCTTGAAAACCGTGACATCACTTTTAATATCATAGATGACCGCCAGACGATCTTTGATGTAGTCAAAAGGGACGAATGGTTGGATTTTTCGGTTGTGCTGGAACGATCCCTTTCCTATTCACGCGGTTTATATGCCACCCAGCTCTTGAATAGTTGGGGGATTCCGACCGTTAATATGGCGCATGTTGCAGCTGTTTGTGGGGATAAACTGCAAACATCCTTAACCCTGGCGAAGGCTGGTGTACCTCAACCGCGAATAAAAGTAGCGTTTACCCATGAATCTGCACTGCAGGCCATCGAGGAAATGGGTTACCCGGTGGTGCTAAAACCTGTTGTCGGATCGTGGGGGAGATTGCTTTCAAAAATTAGTGACCGGGATGCTGCTGAAGCGATCCTGGAGCACAAGGAAATCCTGGGTTCATACCACCATTCCATTTTTTATATTCAGGAACATATCGAAAAACCTGGAAGGGACATCCGCGCCATCGTCGTCGGGGATGAAACAGTGTGTGCCATCTATCGTACCTCGCCGCACTGGATTACCAATACAGCACGCGGAGGACGGGGAGAAATCTGTCCGGTAACGGATGAATTGAATGATTTATGCCTGAGGGCAGCCAATGCAGTTGGCGGAGGCGTACTTGCAGTGGATATTCTGGAAGATCCCCAACGAGGTTTTCTTGTCAACGAAGTGAACCATACAATGGAGTTTCATACCCTGGCTCCGGTGACCGGGGTGGATATTGGCGGACTAATTGTGGACTACGCCATTTCTGTTGCATGCAGGGATGTTGAAATGGATAGGATGAAATCTGTAACTGTGTAACAATTTGGAGAGGGAGAAATTCATGATTGTATCCATTGCAGGAGCATCTGGTTATGTTGGAGGTGAATTATTACGCCTGCTGCTTGATCACCCGAAAATTGAAGTGCAGCAAGCAACGTCCGAAAGGTTTGTTGGCGAATATATCTACCAGCAGCATCCCAATTTACGAAAACGATCCTCACTTAAATTCACTTCAATTTCTCAGCTGGAAAAATGCGATCTGCTCTTCCTTGCACTTCCCCATGGAGAATCCCAGAGGAAAATTGAGGGATTTGCCGAATTGGCAGACCGCATCATCGATCTTTCTGCTGATTTCCGCCTGAAGGATGTTAGTGCCTTCCAATCCTATTACGGAGAAGATCATGCAAATCCTTCCTGGTTGTCTAAATTTGTTTATGGTTTACCGGAAATTCACCGTGAAGAATTGCGTTCGGCCCGTTATGTGAGTGGGGTCGGGTGTAATGCCACGGCAGTCAACCTGGCCCTCTTGCCATTGGTCCGGACCGGTATGTTTGAGAAAGGTCATCCGGTTTTTGCTGAAGTTAAAGTGGGTTCATCTGAGGGTGGTGCTGCAGGAAATCCGGGATCACACCATCCCGAACGCAGCGGTGTAATCCGTACCTTCTCCGCATTTGGACACAGGCACACGGCTGAAGTAATCCAGGAATCGGGTATTGAAGATATCCACCTCACCATCACCTCGGTAGACCAGGTCAGGGGCGTCCTTGCAACCGTCCACTGTTTTATTAAATCCGGAGTTGAAAACAAAGACCTGTGGAAAGCTTACCGGGAAACTGTAAATCAGAACCCGTTCTTGCGGGTGGTAAAAGAAAAACGGGGTATTTACCGGGTTCCCGAACCAAAAATCCTGGCTGGATCAAATTATGCTGATCTAGGTTTTGAATTGGATGAAAGCAATGGGCATTTAGTAGCCATGTGTGCTATTGATAACATGATGAAAGGTGCTGCCGGCTCAGCTGTTCAAAGTATGAATGTTATGATGGGTTGGGAAGAGTCCCTTGGCCTGGAATTTTGTGGTTTGCATCCAATTTAACCTACCAGAATATAAATTCGAATTTGGATATTTATTTATAATGGAATCTATTAACAAAACCCTGGTTGTTGTAAAAATTGGTGGAACAGAAGGTGTGGATTTCCGCTTGATATGCAATGATGTGCGTGATCTGATACAAAAAGAATTCCATATCGTTCTGGTGCATGGAGGCTCTGCTGAAGCGAATCTGCTGGGCGAGTCCCTGGGATATCCTCCCAGGTTTGTTACCTCCCCATCTGGGTTTACCTCGCGCTATACAGACCGGAAAACCCTGGAAATTTTTTCTATGGCAGTGAATGGAAAGGTAAATACCATGCTCGTAGAACAACTGCAAGTATTCGGGGTCAATGCGCTTGGATTATGCGGTCTGGACGGCAGGTTGATAAGTGCAAAACGCAAAGAAGCCATCCGCATCATCGAAAATGGCAGGCAAAAAATGCTGCGCGATGATTTCACCGGGAGGATAGAAGCGGTAAATAAGGATTTATTAGAAATTCTCATCAATTATAAATATGTGCCGGTAATTGCACCGTTGGCTGCCAGCAAGGAAGGCGTCCCCCTCAACGTGGATGCAGACCGGGCGGCTGCTATGATAGCTTCGGCTTTGCATGCGGATACACTGGTTATGCTCACAGCTGTGCCTGGTTTGATGCGATCTTTTCCGGATGAAAGTACCCTGATAAAACACTTGTCCATGGAGGAGTTGGATGATGCCCTGGAATTTGCCCGGGATCGCATGAAAAAAAAGGTGTTGGGTGCAAAAGAAGCCCTTCAAGGCGGAGTCAGGCAGGTAGTGATTGCAGATGGCAGGATTGCTAATCCAGTATCATCTGCCATGGCAGGTAATGGAACCACAATTTCCCAATTGTAAGGACAGGTCAAATGACGGGAACTCAAGAAATTGAAAACAAGTTTACTTCGGGTTTTTATGTAAAAAGAGACTTAACAATCGTGAGGGGTAAGGGGGCATTGTTGTTTGATGATCTGGGAAATGCATATATAGATTGTGTGGGTGGTCAGGGGGCCGCGAATTTGGGTCATGCCAATAGGAAGATCGCCGAGGCAATTTATCAGCAGGCTCAAAAGTTGGTTTCCTGTCCGGAAATCTTCTACAATGATCAACGTGCGGCACTCCTGGAAAAATTAATCAATCTTACAAATTCCAAATTCAACCGGGGCTTTTTATGTAATTCAGGGACTGAGGCGGTTGAAGCCGCCCTAAAAATATCACGGATCAGCACCGGCAGGTCTGAATTTGTTGCAGCGATGCGGGGTTTTCATGGCAGGACGATGGGTGCTCTTTCAGTTACCTGGGAAAAAAAATATCGCCAGCCTTTTGAACCACTGGTACCAGGTGTTACACATATCCCGTACAACAATTTTGAAAAACTTGAGCAGGTGGTCAATGAACACACAGCTGCTGTGATACTGGAAATTGTCCAGGGTGAAGGCGGGGTTTATCCAGGCACCGCGGAGTTCTTGAAGGGCGCCCAGGTTCTCTGCAATAAATTTGGCGCCCTGCTGATTATCGATGAAATCCAGACTGGTTTTGGAAGGACTGGAAAATTGTTTGCTTATGAGCATTTTGACCTGGAACCAGATTTGCTTTGCGTTGCAAAATCGATAGCCGGTGGTTTACCCATGGGAGCAGTCCTCATTGGGAAACGGGTTAATGAACTTTTACCCGGGTTACACGGAACAACTTTCGGTGGAAACCCGGTAATCTGTGCTGCGGCGAATGCTGCTCTAGATATTTATGTGGAAGACCAATTGCCAGAAAGAGCAATGGAGCTTGGTGGTTATTTCATTGGGGAATTAAGAAAATTGGAAATCCCGCTAATCAGGGAGGTGCGAGGACTTGGTCTTATTGTTGGAATTGAACTGCGTCAGAAAGTGACGCCGTATATTTCTTTGTTAAAAGAGCACGGAGTACTGGCTTTACCTGCCGGATTGACGGTATTGCGTTTTCTACCTCCCCTGGTGATAGAAAAAGAACAATTGGATAAGGTTGTAACAGAAGTACGGGAAGTCCTTACAATATGATTGAAAATCAAAATCCCCAAACCCTCATAGAACTGCTTGAATGTTACAGTCCGACTGGCCAGGAATATCAGGCGGTGGATAGACTTTCACGCCGGATGACTGCACTTGGATACACAAAGGTTTTCACAGATCCCGCCGGTAATGCTGTCGGTGTGATGGGTGATGGATCTACAAAGATCATGCTGCTTGGTCATATCGACACCGTACCAGGTAATATTCGGGTTAGACAGGATGGTGATCTTCTATACGGACGCGGCAGCGTGGACGCCAAAGGGCCATTATCGGCTTTTGTGGATGCTGTAGCTGCTGTTGGAGTCCGTAAAGGATGGCAGTTTGTTGTTGTTGGTGCTGTCGAGGAGGAAGGGGGATCAAAAGGGGCCAGGTTTATCGTTGACCATGATCCTGCTCAAATGGTTATTATCGGGGAACCCAGCCGGTGGGATAGGATTACGCTTGGATATAAGGGGTCAGTCTGGACAGAAATCTATCATAAAACCCCGAT
>Ga0209254_10002975_pt1 | contig 15465 bp, 13 predicted proteins | sample FrelakmetDIP11DI_FD_187148 | JGI IMG/M metagenome (GOLD analysis project Ga0209254, IMG submission 187148) | Freshwater lake sediment microbial communities from the University of Notre Dame, USA, for methane emissions studies - DIP11 DI (SPAdes)... | ecosystem: Environmental > Aquatic >...
GTGCGGCGGCGCGAGACCGTCTGCCTCGTGGGGGAATCGGGCTGCGGCAAGACCGTGTCGGCCCTGGCCCTGCTGGGTCTTATCCCCCGGCCGCCGGGAGAGATCGCCGGAGGGCGCGTGCGCTTCAGCGGAGAGAACCTTCTGAATTGCAGCGAAGACGCCCTGCAGGCCGTCCGCGGGCGCCGCATCGGGATGGTGTTCCAGGAACCGCAGACATCCCTCAACCCGGTGTTCACCATCGGCGCGCAGATCGCCGAGCCCCTGCGCATCCACCTGGCGCTGCCGGAGCCCGCCATCCGCGAGCGCTCCCTGCAGCTGCTGGCCGATGTGGGCATCGAATCCCCCGAACAGCGCCTGGCGGACTATCCGCACCAGCTGAGCGGCGGCCAGCGCCAGCGGGTGATGATCGCCATGGCCCTGGCCTGCGATCCCGAGCTGATCATCGCCGACGAGCCGACCACGGCCCTGGATGTGACCGTTCAGGCCCAGATCCTGCGGCTCATCAACCGGCTGCAAAAGGCGCACGCCATGTCGGTGCTTTACATCACCCACGACCTCGGGGTGGTGTCGCAGATCGCCGACCGGGTGTATGTGATGTATGCCGGGGTGATCGTCGAGACCGGCGCGGCGGAGCCCCTGTTGCGGAGCCCGCGGCACCCGTACACCCGGGCGCTGCTGGAATCCCTGCCCAGCCGCAGAAAGCGGGGCCTCCGGCTCTACAGCATCCCGGGCACGGTGCCGCACCCGGCCTATAAACCGGCCGGCTGCCCGTTCCATCCGCGCTGCCCTCTGGCGGTCGCCGACTGCCGCAGCCGGTTCCCGGGCATGTGCGCATTCGAAGGCGGCCATGCCGCCCGCTGTCCGGTGGCGGCCGGACGCGCAGACTGGCGCCGGTCATGAAAGGACATTTTGCGGAAAACGGGTTCACGACTGGACAAACAAATTGTTTGATCTTCCGGGCACTGAACCCCGAACCCGTGTACCCTGAATCTCTCAACCAATGGATATCCTCCGAGTCGAAAAGCTGAAAAAGCATTTCCCGATCCGCCGCGGCTTCCTGCAGCGCACCGTCGGCTGGGTGCGGGCGGTCGAAAACGTGTCCTTCGCGGTCGAGAGCGGCCGGACCCTCGGACTGGTGGGCGAAAGCGGCTGCGGCAAGACCACCGTCGCGCGCATGATTCTGCGGCTCCTCCCGGCCGACGGCGGCCGGATCCTTTACAAGGGCACCGATATCGCCGGTTTCTCCGACAGGGACATGCGGCCCCTGCGCAAGGAGGTCCAGATCGTTTTCCAGGACCCCTATGGATCGCTCAACCCGCGCATGACCGTCGGCCAGACCATCGCCGAAGGCCTGCGCATGCGAGGCATCCGCGAGCGCGGCCGGGTGCTGAAAAAGACCGCCGACCTGCTGGAGCTGGTGGGAATGGCACCGACGTCCGCCGACCGCTTTCCGCACGAGTTCAGCGGCGGCCAGCGCCAGCGCATCGGGATCGCCCGGGCCCTGAGCGTGGAGCCGTCGCTCCTCATCTGCGACGAGCCGGTCTCGGCCCTGGACGTCTCCATCCAGGCGCAGATTTTGAACCTGCTCAAAGATCTGCAGGACCGCCTGGGATTGAGCTACCTCTTCATCTCCCACGACCTGAACGTGGTGGGCTACCTTTGCCACCACGTGGCGGTGATGCACCAGGGACGGATCGTGGAATACGCCGCGGCGGACCGCTTGTTCGAAAACCCGCTGCACCCTTACACCCATGTGCTGCTCGCGGCCGTGCCCGATTTGTCCGCCGGAAAAATGGCCATGCCGGACACCGCCGCCGCAGAACCGGCCGAGACCGCAGCGGCGGCCCCCGAAGGATGCCGGTTCCAGTCCAAGTGCCCGGAGCGGGACGACCGCTGCCGGCTGTTCGGCGGCGACTTGACGAAAGCCGCCGAAGAGCACTATGTGAGATGCTGGCGCACCTGAGCGGGGACGACATGTACGACCGCACGCTGAATACACCTCAATCCGAGATCCAAACCCGGATCGCCGCACTGCAGCGCGTCCTGGCGCGGAAGGAAATCGACGGAGCCCTGATCCTGCAGCGCGTGGACCTGTTTTATTTCACCGGAACGATCCAGCAGGGCAGCCTCTATGTGCCGGCGGCCGGCGAGCCGCTCCTGATGGTGAACAAGGTCCTGGCGCGCGCCAGGGCCGAGTCCGCCCTCGAACGCATCGTCCCGCTCGCCAGCCCCAAGAATATCCCGGGCCTGTTGAAGCAGTCCGGCCTGCCCCGGCCGAAGCGGATCGGCCTGGAGCTCGACGTGCTGCCCGCCAATCTCTATTTGATCTACCGCGAGATCTTCGACGGCGCCGCGATCGCGGATCTGTCCCCCGACATCCGCCTCCTGCGTGCGCTGAAATCGCCCTATGAAATCCAGCTGATCCGCGAAGCCGCCGCCTATTCTGACCGCGTGGCCGCCTGCGTGCCGGAGCTCCTGCGCGAAGGCCAGACCGAGATCGAGCTCGCCGGCCGCGTCGAAGCCGAGGCCCGCCGCATGGGGCACCAGGGCATCGTGCGCATGCGCATGTGGGGCAGCGAACTGTTCTACGGCCACCTCCTCGCGGGGCCCTCCGGCGCCGTGCCGAGCTACCTGGCATCTCCGACCGGCGGCGCCGGCGTCAGCCCGGCCGTCGCGCAGAGCGCCGGATTCCGTCCGATCAAACGGCACGAACCCGTGCTGGTGGACTACGTCTTCGCCTACCGCGGCTATATCTCCGACCACGCCCGCATCTTCGCCATCGGACGCCTGCCGGAGGAACTGGTCCAGGCCCACGCCGCCATGCTGGACCTTCAGGCCCGGATCAAATCCATGGCCAAAGCCGGAGTGACTTCCGGCTCTATATATGAATTCGGCCTAAACTATGCCCAAGAACACGGTTATGGTCCTCATTTCATGGGCGTAGGCAAAGAACGCATCCGCTTCGTCGGCCACGGCGTCGGCCTGGAGCTGGACGAGTTCCCCTTCCTCGGCGCCGGCCAGGACCTGCCGCTGCAGGCGGGGATGGTCATCGCCCTCGAGCCCAAGGCGATCTTCCCGGGAAAGGGCGTCGTCGGCATCGAGAACACGCACGTGGTAACGCAAGACGGGCTGGAGCAGCTCGGCCGGTATCCGGACGAGATAACCACTATATAACCCGCCAGACATCGGCAAGGAGGTTTGTTTTTCTGTGGGAGTGGCTCCCGGCCTTCGTAGCCAAAGCCACTTCGGCGGAGTAGGCTCCAGCCACGATAAAATCGCGGCAAGATGCCGCTCCCACAAAATAAATCAACTTACAACTCAGTAGGAAGAAGCATTTTTTGCATCTGGAGGAAACTCATGGCAGCTGAATTTAATCCGCGCGAACTCAGGGGCCTCATCCGCAGCCGTCGATGGACCCGGCCCACGAGCGGCGCCGCTAAGGGCTACATCCAGGCCAACCTCGTGATGATGCCCCAGGAGCAGGCCTTCAACTTCCTGCTCTTCTGCGTGCGCAACCCCAAGCCCTGCCCGCTCCTGGACGTGCTCGAGCCGGGGCGCTTCGAGCCGGCCATCGCGCCCGGGGCGGATCTGCGCACGGATCTGCCGCGCTACCGCATCTACGAAAACGGAAGGCTCACGGCCGAGGCCGAGGACGTGAGCGACCGCGCCCACAGCGGGATGGTCAGCTTCCTGCTGGGCTGCAGCTTTTCGTTCGAAAACGCCATGCTGGCCGCCGGTCTGCCGGTCCGCAACATCGAGGAAGGCCGGAACGTTTCGATGTATGTCAGCGACCGCGACTGCCGGCCGGCCGGTCCCTTCACGTCGAAGCTCGTGGTCACCATGCGCCCCATGACCCCGGCGCAGGCCGTACGCGCCGTGCAGGTGACCACCCGCTTTCACCTCACCCACGGGGCCCCCGTGCACATCGGCGATCCCCGCGATATCGGAATCAGGGATTTGTCGCAGCCGGAGTTCGGCGACCCGGTGACCATCCGCCCCGGCGAGGTCCCGGTGTTCTGGGCCTGCGGGGTCACCTCCCAGCTGGCAGCCACCTCCACGCCGCTGCCGCTCGTGATCACGCACGCCCCCGGCCACATGTTCGTCTCCGATCTCAAGGACGAGGATCTTACAATTTTGTGATTCGGCATCTGTCATCCAAGGAAGTTGGTTTTTTTGTGGGAGCGGCATCTTGCCGCGATCATATCGTGGCTGGACCCCGGCTTTCGCCAGGGCAGGCGCCACTCCCACAAAGAACACACTTGCTTGCCGATAAAACGTCGCCATGCGCCATAACCCGTTTAGAACATTATCGCACCAAATTTCTTGACAGCCCAAAAGGCTTACTGTAACCGTATCCGACCTGTCGGAACCACTGAACCCTGAACCCCGAACCCTTGAAGTTGAACCACCGAATCACTGAACCCTGACCAACCCACCTTAAGGAGGCCCGTCATGAAAAACTCGCTGAGACTTATACGGTTGCTGCTAGGCGCATTTCTATTGGTCGCGCTGGCAGTTCCCCGCGCGGCCAAGGCCGAAGAGATCAAGATCGGCGTTCTTTTCCCGCTCACCGGCGGCGCGGCCGCCGCCGGCCGCGAGCTGCGTTCGGGCGCCGAGCTGGCGCTCGAGATCGCCAACAGCGCCATGCCCGACATCGACATGACCATGGCCAAGAACGCCGGCATCCAGAGCATGGGCGGCGCGAAGATCACCCTCATCTTCAAGGACCACGAAGGCAACCCGACCCTCGGCGCCGACCTGGCCAAGAAGCTCATCCTCGACGACAAGGTCCACGGTCTCATGGGCGCCTATCACAGCGCCGTCACCAAGACCGTCAGCAACGTGGCCGAGCAGTACGGCATCCCGCTGATCAACGACTCCTCCACCTCTCCCGAGTTGACCAAGCAGGGCTACAAGTGGTTCTGGCGCACCACGCCCCATGACGTCTACTTCACCCGGGACCTGTTCGAATTCCTGAAAGGAATGACGGAGGGCAAGGTCAAGGGTCTTGCCGCCGTTCCCAAGAATGACATCATGAACCTAGCCTCGGCCTGCGAGAAGACCGAATGGGGCGCGGCCGTCTCCGAGCTGATCGAGAAGTTCGGCAAGGACTACGGCTTCGAAGTCAAGAAGTCGATCCTCTACGCGGCCAAGGCCACCGACCTCTCGAGCGAGGTGCGCTCGCTGATCGCCGTCAAGCCGGACGCCATGCTGTTCGCCTCCTACACCTCCGATGCCATCCTGATGATGAAGACGCTCAAGGACCAGAAGGCCGCCCCCAGGCTTCTGTGGGGTCAGAACGCCGGCTTCGAAGTCCCGGAATTCGTGAGCACGCTCGGCGACACCGCGGTCGGGTCGCTGACGCGCACCGTGTTCATCCCCAAGATCGCCCAGGTGAAGCCCATCGCCGCCAAGGTCAACGCCATGTACAAGGCCAAGACCGGCAACGACCTGAGCGGCGCTTCGGCCAGGTCCTTCACCGGCCTGCAGGCCTGGGTGCACGTCCTGGAGAAAGCCGGCTCGCTGAAACCGGCCGACATCCAGAAGGCCGCGAACGCGATCGAGATCCCCGGCGCCGAGCTCGTGGTGCCCTGGCAGGGCATCAAGTTCGCCACCTCGGGCGACGACATCGGCCAGAACACCCTGGGCATGGGCCTGATCGGCCAGTACCAGAAGACGGCGGACGGCAGGATCGATCTGGAGATCGTCTACCCCTTCAACGTCGCCACGGCCAATATGCTCTACCCCTTCCCGAAGTTCTAGGGGCTGAAAGCAAGCCAGGCTCCCCCGCCCCTTCCGAGCCGGCCTCGGAGGGGTGGTGCGGGGCGGCCTTTCGTTGGGAGAGGTCTTTCATGGACATCCTGCTGGGATCCATCGCGTCCGGCATCCTGCTGGGGATGGTCCTGTCCCTGGTCGCGCTGGGGCTGACCATCATCTTCGGGTTGATGGACATCGTCAACTTCGCCCACGGCGAGTTCCTGATGATCGGCATGTACACCGGACTGCTGACCGCCCAGGCCACGGGCATGGACCCGCTGCTCACCCTGCCCGTGGCGGCCGCCATCGGCTTTCTGCTGGGGATCGTCTGCTACGGCGGGTTCGTCAAATACCTGCTGCGCGGACCGATGATCGCCCAGCTGCTCGGGACCTTCGGCCTGATGCTGGTGCTCCGGAACATCGCCCTGCTGTTTTTCGGCTCCGAGGACCGGGCGCTGCACCACGGGCTGCTGGTCGGCAAGAGCTTCGACATCGGGATGGGCATCATCATCTCGGCCACCAAGCTGGCCGTGGCCGTGCTGGCCGTGCTGGCCTTCGGCGGCATCTGGCTGCTCATGAACCGCACCCGGCTCGGCAAGGCGCTCACCGCCACCGCCCTGAACCGCCAGGGCGCGCGCTACATGGGCATCCCCACCGAGCGCATGAACGCGCTGGCCTGGGGGATCGGCGGCGCCACCGTGACCGTCGCCGGGGCGCTGATCGTGAATTTCTGGTCGGTCAACCCCTACGTCGGGCTGATCTTCACCATGATCGCCTTCACGGTCGTGGCGCTGGGGGGTTTCGGCAGCGTGCCGGGCGCCTTCTTCGCAGGCCTCGTGGTGGGGTTCATCATGGAGATCCCGGGCTTCTGGGACTTCTTCGCCATCACCTTCGACATCGGCTGGATGGCCGACGTGCCCATGACCTCCTTCAAATACACCTGGATCTACGTGGCCTACTTCGTGATCATGCTGATCAGCCCGCGGGGATTGTTCGGATGGAAGCATTAAAGGGCGCGCTCGACTTCTCCGACTTCCCGCGCATCGACCGCGTCACCGCGCTGGCGGCGGCGGCCCTGCTCTTCGCCTTCCCGCTGTTCCCGCACTCGGCCTTCGCCATGGCGACCATGATCCAGTTCCTGATGTTCTCGATCTACGGGATGGGCTGGAACACCATCGGCGGCTACGGCGGCCAGGTGGACCTGGGCAAGGCCCAGTACGTGGGCATCGGCGCCTACACCACCACGGTCTGCCTGCTGCGCTGGGACATCCCCTTCTGGGTGTCGATGCCGCTGGGCGCCTGCTTCTCGGTCGCCTGGTCGTTTCTCATCGGCTACCCCCTGTTCAAGCTCAAGGGCCACTACTTCGCCATCGCCACCATCGCCACCTCGCTGGTGCTCAAGGATCTCTTCGAGGTCTGGAAATTCGTCGGCGCCGCCCGCGGCCTGGGCATCCTGCCGTTCAAATACCAGACGCCCGATTTCCTGCGGCTGATCTTCAAGGAGGACGTCTACTATTACTATGTCCTTCTCGGCTTTTTCATCGTCGGCCTGCTCTACATGAACTGGTTCCGCAAGTCCCGGCTCGGCTTCCAGCTGCGCTCCATCAAGGACAACGAAGAGGTGGCCCGCTCGCTGGGGATCAACGTGCACTGGGCCAAGATCAAGACCTACGCCATCGCCACGGCCTTCGTCAGCGTGGTCGGCTCCTTCCACGCCGTCTATATCAAGAACATCGAGCCGGAAGACACCATGAGCCTGGACATCTCGATCCTGATCGCCCTGATGGCCATGCTCGGCGGCGCCGGCTCCCTCTGGGGCCCCATCATCGGCGCCGGCGTGCTGATCCCGCTCAAGAGCTATCTGAAGGAGTGGCTGGGGGCGGCGGCGGGGCTGGCGGGAATCGACCTGATCATCTACGGGCTCATCATCATGATCATCTCGGCGTTCGAACCCCGCGGTCTCTGGGGCATCGTCGAGAAGATCCGCCGCAGGAGGCGCGTCTGATGGCCCTGCTGGAAGTCCGCAACCTGGTGAAGGCCTTCGGCGGCCTCAAGGCCAACGACGACGTGTCCTTCGCGCTGGAACCGGGGGAGCTGGTGGGTCTCATCGGCCCGAACGGCGCCGGCAAGACCACCCTGTTCAACTGCATCGCGGGATCGTTTCCGCCCACCTCCGGCCGCATCGTCTTTGCCGGCGAAGACGTGACCTCCCTGGGCGCGCACGAGATGGCCCGCCGCGGCCTGGCGCGGACCTTTCAGGTGTACGTGGCCGCGGGCGACCTCAATGTGATCGAGAACGTGATGGTGGGCTGCTTCCTGCACACCCGCTCCCAGTCCCGGGCCCGGGCCCGGGCGGAAGGCATCCTCGCGGATCTCGGCCTGCGGCACCTCCAGTCGAGCCTGGTGAGCGAGCTTCCGGTCGCGGCCCAGAAGCGCGTGACCATGGCCACGGCCCTGGCCACCGAGCCGAAGCTGCTGTTGCTCGACGAAGTGGCAGCGGGGCTGAACCCCAGCGAGATTGAAGACATCATGGCCGGCATCCGGCACATCCACGCCGGTCTGGGGATCACCGTGATGCTGATCGAGCATGTCATGGAGCTGGTGATGAACGTCAGCCAGCGGGTCATCGTCCTCGACTACGGCAAGAAGATCGCCGAAGGCCCGCCGCACGACGTGGCGCGCGACCCGCTGGTCATCAAGGCCTATCTGGGGGAAAGATATGTCCGAGAGCGCACGGCCGATCAAAGCTAAATCTCAATTCACCCAAACAAAGATGAAGGGGGCTCCTGCTGGTGGCTGGTTGCGTTCATCTGCCGTTTCAAGGTTTCGAACATATAAAAATTCGGATTTCGATATTCGGTATTCGAATTTCGACTGATCGCGTAGCTCTGGATCGGTATAACCTCTCGGAGTGCTCTGCCGAGGACTAAAGGAGATACGAACACACCCCATGGCGGCGCCGATCCTCGAAGTCCAGAACCTCAAAGTCCGGTACTCCGGCCTGCCGGTCATCCAGGGGCTCTCCCTGTCGGTGAATTCCGGCGAGACCGTCTGCGTGGTCGGCGCCAACGGGGCCGGGAAATCCACCCTGCTGCGCGCCATCATGGGCACCCAGCGCGCCTTCGCGGGCCGGATCCTCTTTTCCGGGAGGGAAATCCAGCGGCTGCGGACCGAAGACATCGTGCGCCTGGGGATCGTCTACGTGCCGGAGGAGAGAATGCTCTTCCGGCCGCTGCCGGTCGAGGAGAACCTGATGCTGGGGGCCTACATCCTCTCCGATCCCCGCCGGATTCGGGAGAACCTGGACTTCGTCTACACGCTCTTCCCGCGCCTCAGGGAGCGCCGCCTCCAGCCCGCTTCCACGCTCTCCGGCGGCGAGCAGCAGATGGTGGCGATCGGCCGGGGGCTCATGTCGCGGCCGCAGGTCCTGATGCTCGACGAACCGTCCCTGGGCCTGGCCCCGAAGCTGGTGGACGAGGTGCTGGATACGGTCCGACAGCTAAAAGCGCAAGGCATGACCATCCTGCTGGTCGAGCAGAACGTGCGCGAAGCGCTGGATCTGTCCGACCGGGGGTACGTGATTCAGACCGGGCGGATCGTGATCGAGGGCAGCGGCCGGAAACTGCTGGCGAGCGACCAGTTCCGGCAGGCCTTCTTGGGCATTTAGCCGGGTTCAGGCCTCCGACGACGGTATAAAGAATCGTCCCAGGACGGCGCCGCCGGCGACCCCGATCACGAGAAACGCCATGTTGGCCGCGCCGACCGCCTGCCCTATCCCGAAAAAAAAACCGGCCGCAAACCCGATCGCGATCAGAATCGCCCGCCAGAGCGCCGAGGGGCAGCTCTTCTTTCCGGCGTCGAAGGCCATCGGCGCCTCAACCGCAGGGGGTTTGCGGGCGGGGCTTTCCGCCGCCGACGCATCCGGGGCCGGCGGCACAACCGCGGGTTCGGTCGCCGGCGCCGCCGGGTCCTTCGGAACGGCCGTGTTTTTCTCGACGAGCTGGTCCGCCGCCGCGTCCTTCAATGATCGCTTTCGAGCCATGTTCTTTTCCTTCCCGACTATAGGATCTCGTCACACAGACTCCGGATTTCCCGCGCCGCAACGCTGTTCGGAGAGTATTTGAGAACCGAAACACCCGAGACGATCGCTTCGACATAGGCGATCCTCTGGGAGATTTCGGTCTTGAAGACGTCGAGGCCGTAGGAATTGAGCGCATCGCGGGCCTCGGCCGCGAGCCGCGTGCCGGGGATCTTGCGGTAGACGAGCAGCCGGGCGCTCAGCCCCGCATGGCTGCGGCCGACATCGCGCACCAGCTGGATCGTTTCCCGGCTCGACCAGATGTCCAGCGAACTGGGGGAGATGGGGATAATGGCCAGATCCGAGCACGCAGCGATCTCTCGGCTCACATGGGAAAGGGCCGGCGGCGAATCGACGACGACGTGGTCGAAGTCCTGCCGGTGCTTGCCGATCTGCCCCCGCAGCTCCGCGGCGGGCAGCTGCACCACATCGAACTCGCGGTTGGCGCCGGTCGACTGCCATTGCAGCACGCTGCCCTGGGGGTCGGCATCGACCATCAGCACGTTGAGCTTCTTGGCCGCCAGCGAACTGGCGATGTTGATGGCGGTGGTGGTCTTGCCGACTCCGCCTTTCTGGTTGATCAGGCTGATGACCATCCTCTATCTCCTTTCCGGCTGAAGTTGAGCTTTCTGCGGAGGCATCAACGCCGGCAGATCCAGCGGCCGCTGCGCTGTTCGCTGTCTTATAAATACTCGAATTTGATAAAGCAAATATTTTTTTGCGCTTCCACCCGCCGCTTCGGCGGCTTCAAAAAGGCCTTTACATGCCGCGGGCCTTTTTATAGAACAGCACCACGTTCTCCTTCTGCCCCGGTTCTCTGCTGCGTGCGGGTCGGCTTGACTTTCGGCAGGCGCACCACCCCTTGATGAGGATACCGCCATGGAACACCGTTTCGATGTCGTCATTGTCGGCTCGGGCCTGGCCGGCCTGCGGGCGGCGATCGAGCTCGGCCACGCCGCCAGCGTGGCGGTGCTGACCAAGGTCTTCGCCACCCGCTCGCACTCCGGGGCGGCGCAGGGCGGAATCGGCGCCGCCCTGGGAAACGAGGAGGAAGACAGCTGGGAATGGCACATGTTCGACACCGTCAAGGGCAGCGATTATCTCGGCGACCAGGACGCCATCGAGATCATGGTCCGGGACGCCCCGCGCACCCTGATCGAGCTGGAGCACATGGGCGTGCCTTTCAATCGCACCCCCGAGGGCAAGATCGCCCAGCGGGCCTTCGGCGGCCACACCCGCAACTTCGGGCAGGCGCCCGTGAAACGCGCCTGCTATGCCGCCGACCGCACCGGACGCGTCATCCTGGACACGCTCTGGGAGCAGGCCCTGCAGATGGGGATCCGCTTCTTCAATGAATTCCAGCTGATCGACCTCATCGTGGAGGACGGCCGCTGCGGCGGGGCCGTGGCCTGCGAGCTGGCGACCGGGGCCATCCACGTCTTTCACGCCAAGGCGGTCCTGCTCGCCACGGGCGGGGCCGGCAAGATCTACAAGACCACCTCCAACGCCCTGGCCTCGACCGGGGACGGCATGGCGATCGCCTACCGCGCCGGCGCCCCCCTGGAGGACATGGAATTCGTCCAGTTCCACCCGACCGGCCTCTACAAACTGGGCATCCTCATCAGCGAAGCCGCCCGCGGCGAAGGCGGGATCCTGCGCAACCGCAGCGGCGAGCGTTTCATGGAGCGCTATGCGCCCACCATCAAGGACCTCGCCCCGCGGGACATGATCTCGCGCTGCATACTGGAAGAGATCCGCGCCGGCCGCGGCATCGACGGCAAGGATTACGTTCACCTCGACCTCATCCACCTCGGCGAGGACGTCATCGGAAAGAAGCTGGTGGAGATCATCGGGTTCGCCCGGACCTACGCCGGCGTGGACGCCCGCCGCGAACCGATCCCGGTCCAGCCCACCTGCCATTACATGATGGGCGGGATCGCGTCCGACGCGGACGGGCAGGTGCTGCTGGACGACCGGAAGACCGTTTTCCCCGGCCTCTACGCCGCCGGCGAGTGCGCCTGCGTGTCGGTTCACGGCGCCAACCGCCTGGGCTGCAACTCCCTGCTCGACATCCTGGTCTTCGGCCGGCGCGCGGGCAAGGAGATCCGCCGCTACGTGCAGTCGGTCGCCCTGCCGGCCGGCCGGGCCGGGCTCCAGGAGAAATACGAAGCCCTCGTCCAGGACATGCTCGCCAAGCAGGGCGACGTCACCTACGCCCAGATCCAGGGCGAGATGCACGCGGTCATGATGGACAAGGTCTCGGTCTTCCGCACCGAAACGGGGCTGCAGGCCGCCCTCAGCACCGTCCGCGACCTCAAGGAGCGCTACCGGCGCATCCACGTTCGGGACAAGGGCCGGCGCTTCAACCGGGAACTGCTCGACGTTCTCGAGCTCGGCTACATGCTGGATCTCGCCGAGGTCATCACGCTGGGGGCCCTGTTCCGCAGGGAAAGCCGGGGCGCCCACAGCCGCGAAGACCACCCCCGCCGCGATGACGCCCGCTTCCTGGTGCACTCCCTGGTGCGGCTGGGCGCCGACGGCGTTCCCCGGATGTCCACCAAGCCGGTGACGATCACCCGCTTCCAGCCGCAGGAGAGGAAATACTGAGATGGAATGCACTTTCATCATCGCGCGGTTCGACCCCGACCGGGACCCCCGGCGCTACCGCCGGCGCTACACCGTCTCCGCCGAGCCGACCGACAAGATCCTGGACTGTCTCAACCGCATCCGCGCCGAGCAGGATCCGGGCCTGGCCTTTCGGGCCTCGTGCGCCCACGGCATCTGCGGATCGGACGCCATGGTGATCAACGGCCGGGTGGAGCTGGCGTGTCAGAAGCTGGTGCGCGATTTCAAGACGGCCAACAATTTCGTGATCGAGCCGCTGCCGCTGTTCACGGTGCTGAAGGACCTGATCGTCGACCTGGAGCCGTTTTTCGAAAAGTACCGGCAGATCCGGCCCTATCTGATCGCGGGCCAGGAGCCGCCCGAGTTCGAACGCCTTCAGGACCCGGAAAAGCAGAAGGTGATCGACCCGGCGCTGAGATGCATTCTATGCGCGTCCTGCACGGCCTCCTGCCCGATCAGCCGGGTCAACCCGGGCTACCTCGGTCCGGCGGCGCTGCTGCGCGCCTTCCGCTACGTGTTCGATTCGCGCGACGAGGCCGCCGACAGCCGTCTGGGGGAGCTCGACACCGAGGACGGCGCCTGGGGCTGCAAGACCATGTGGTGGTGCTCGGATGTCTGCCCCAAGGAAATCCCGGTCACCAAGTGCATCGGCCAGATCAAGCGGGCGCTCAACGCCGGCCGGACCGCGAGGTGACGCGCTCAGCCGGGATGGTTATGTTGAGCCATCGGCGCGGATGCCGTTGACGCCCTCCACGTTCTATCCGAAAGGAGCACGCCATGTTCAAGTTGAGAACCCTTTCCCGCGAGGCGATCCCGACCGCCCTCGAAAAAGCCGACCGCTACCGCCTGCTGAAAGAGCCCCTCGAAGCCCAGAGCATCTGCCGCGACATTCTCGAAATCGACCCGCAGAACCAGCAGGCCCTGGTCACCCTCCTCCTGGCGCTGACCGACAGCTTCAAGCAGCAGCTCAACCCGGCCTTCCAGCAGGCCGAGGACCTCCTGCGGCAATTGGGCGACCAGTTCTGCCAGGCCTATTACGGCGGCATCATCTGTGAACGGCGCGCCAAGGTCCATTTCGATCGCCGCGAACCGGGCTCGGGCCAGCTGGCCTACGAGTGGTTCCGCAAGGCCATGAGCCTTTACGACCAGGCGCTGAACAGCTGTTCCCCCGGCAATCAGGACGCCCTGCTGCGCTGGAATACCTGCGCCCGCATCCTGATGCAGAATCCCCAGCTCGCGCCGTCCGGCGACAGCGGCGGCGAACAAATGCTGGAATGACCCTGCCGCATCGACCTCGAAATCGTGGACAGCGTCAGGCGCTACTATTAGACGGCCGCAATGGCGACAGCTCTGTCAGGTCGGCCAGGAGACCTTTTAGCGCATGCAGGTGACGCTCATCTCACCCAAATATGGCCCGGGCATCCAAAATGGGTTCTCTTGAGCCGCCAATTTCACCCCAGGCGGATGTCAGAATAGCACCCCTGCATTAGTCGCCCCCGTTATGGGTGCCACACGGGCCGGTTTAGGTGCGGAGCGACCACAAATTATTAAAGATAACAACTTCACGGATCGATAAAGCAATTAGAAGCGGTGCCCTGTAAAAAAATACTAAACGACTATGAACGGAAGCGGCATAGCCGGAGGAAAACACGGCATGGAAAATTCATCAAGAACACAGACTATTATGGAAAAATTCGACCAACTACCTTCCATGCCAGGCGTCGCCATTAAGCTGCTTGATGCCCTGCAGAAGCCATCCCCCGATTTGCGCGAAATCGCACGGCTCATCTCGTCCGATGCCACACTCGCCGCTAAGGTTTTAAAGGTTATAAATTCCCCCCTTTACGGACTTATCAACAAAATAACGAGCATCGAACAGGCCATACGGCTGCTGGGGTTGAACACCGTCAAGAATCTTTCGTTGAGCCTGATCCTGAAGACGGGGTTTATTAAAAAGGAATCCAACAGCATCAACCTCGCCTGCTTATGGAAAGAGGCTCTGGTAGGGGCGATTTCAGCCAAGATGCTGGCGGAGCGCATAGGGATCAAACACGGCGAGGATGCCTTCTTACTGGGTCTGCTTGAGAACATCGGCGCATTGATGTTGGCGAACCTGCTTCCGGATCAATATGCGCTGGTGCAATCCGAGATCCATATGAATAAGCTCAGCCCTCAGGATGCCGAGAACCGGGTCTTCGGGTTCAATCACGCCGATATCGGTGCGATGCTCACCCGGTCCTGGGGGCTGCCGGAAACCTTTCACATTCCCATTAAGCACCATCACGGCACGGAACAGCTTCCGGAGGATTGCAGCAGCGATGTCAGAGTGCGGACGGCGATTCTGCATCTGTCGTCTCTGTATATAGATCTGATCACGGGCGGAAACATGGCCGAAGCGCTCGGCCGCATCGCGCATTTCATCAACGCGTATGGATTCCAGGATCGCCTCGATGCGGCCGAGATCGGTAAGGAACTGATCAAAAAGGCCAGCGAGCTTTCCCCTATTTTCGACATCGACTTCAGGGACGAAAGCGAGCTTGATGGCCTGCTCGATAGCGCGAAACAGGTGCTGCTGAACATGTCGATGCAGATGGTCACCGACATGATCGGTAAAAACAGCGAGCTGGAATCGCTGCGCCAGCAGGCCAGTCGGGACGCGTTGACGCAGCTTCACAACTACAAGGCCTTCTGCGACGCCCTGGACCAGGAAATCAAACGCTCGGCTCGTTATAAAAACCACCTCTCCCTCGTACTCGCCGACATTGATTTCTTTAAAAAGGTAAACGACGGGTTCGGGCACCCTGCCGGTGACCAGGTTCTACGCGAGGTCGCCCAGGCGTTGCAAAAGTGCTTGCGCGAGTGCGACTTCGTCGCCCGGTACGGTGGCGAGGAATTCGCCATCATCCTGCCCGAAACCACGATCGAAGACGCGCTCCTGGTCGCCGAGCGGATGCGGAAGAAGATAAAGTCGCTGGAAATTTCCTACGACGGCCATCTAATCCGGA
>Ga0209254_10002976_pt1 | contig 15463 bp, 11 predicted proteins | sample FrelakmetDIP11DI_FD_187148 | JGI IMG/M metagenome (GOLD analysis project Ga0209254, IMG submission 187148) | Freshwater lake sediment microbial communities from the University of Notre Dame, USA, for methane emissions studies - DIP11 DI (SPAdes)... | ecosystem: Environmental > Aquatic >...
TTGATCAATCCGATTGCGATGGACGAAGGGTTGCGGTTTGCGATCCGCGAAGGGGGTCGTACCGTTGGCGCCGGCGTCGTCGTCAAAATCGTCGAGTAAAAAGCTTTAGGCCAGTAGCTCAATTGGTAGAGCAGCGGTCTCCAAAACCGCAGGTTGGGGGTTCGATTCCCTCCTGGCCTGCCACTAGGTCGTTTGAAAGGATCCAAGCTGCGTGAGCACTAATACTGAGTCCAGCCAAACGGTCACCGATTGGTTCAAGTGGAGCGCCGTCGCTTTGGTTGTGGTCGGCGGCGTATTTGCCAACTGGTATTACCAGGATCAATCGTTGCTCTACCGGGTCCTCGCGCTGTTGGCGCTGGCGTCAGTCGCAGTCCTAGTGTCATTTCAGACCAATCAGGGTAAGGCGCTCTGGATGCTGATCAAGGAGTCACGCGTAGAGATCAGGCGTGTTGTGTGGCCAAACCGACAGGAAACGACGCAGACGACGTTTATCGTCGTGATGTTGGTACTGGTGTTCTCGATGATTCTCTGGGGGCTCGACTCGCTGTTGAGCTGGATTGTTTCTACGGTAATCGGATAGCGCGATGGCGAAACGTTGGTACGTGGTGCACGCCTATTCGGGCTTCGAAAAAAACGTCGCCCGTGCGCTCAAAGAACGCATTGGCCTTTCGAAGCTCGAGGAGTATTTCGGTCAGGTGTTGGTACCAACCGAAGAAGTCGTCGAGATGCGTGCGGGTCAGAAACGCCGCAGCGAGCGTAAGTTCTTCCCGGGGTATGTGTTGGTCGAGATGGAGTTGAACGACGAGACCTGGCACTTGGTGAAAGAAACGCCGCGCGTGATGGGATTCATCGGCGGTAAGGCGGATCGGCCGGCGCCGCTGACGGAGACCGAGGCCAAAGCGATTCTCGAACGTGTGGAGTCCGGTGGTGACAAGGCGACTCCCAAGACGATTTACGAGCCGGGCGAGTTGGTGCGCGTGACCGATGGACCCTTCAACGATTTTAATGGTGTAGTCGAGCACGTGAACTACGAGAAAAGTCGGTTGGTAGTTGGGGTGACCATTTTCGGACGGTCTACACCGGTGGAGCTGGACTTTGCACAAGTGGAGAAGGGCTGACGCTGGATGGCCTTATCAAATTCAGACTCAAATAGTTCCGCGAAGAAAGAGCAGGCTAAGCAGGTTTAGCCACCCGGGGAGTGCGATCGCTTGAGTCGACGCACGATCGAACCCATACCAGGAGTGCCACATGGCAAAAAAAGTACAAGCGTACATCAGGTTGCAAGTGCCGGCAGGAAAGGCCAATCCGAGCCCTCCAGTCGGACCGGCATTGGGCCAGCACGGTGTCAACATCATGGAGTTTTGCAAGTCCTTCAATGCCGACACGCAGGGCATGGAAGTAGGCATGCCTATCCCGGTCGTTATCACGGTTTACAGCGATCGCAGCTTCACATTCATCAAGAAGACGCCTCCTGCGGCCGTGCTGCTTCGGAAGGCGGCACAGATTGACAAGGGCAGCGCGGTGCCGAACACCAATAAGGTAGGTAAGGTGACGCGCGCGCAGGTCGAAGAAATCGCGCGATTGAAGATGCCTGACTTGACGGCGGCGGGTATGGAGGCGGCGGTCCGCACCATTGCCGGCAGCGCACGCAGTGCTGGTATCGATGTGGAGGGTCTTTAGCATGGCGAAGCTATCAAAGCGCATGCGCGCGATCTCGACGAAAGTCGACCGGGAGAAGCTCTACCCCATCGATGAGGCAGTAAACCTGCTCACCGAACTCGCGACCACAAAATTCAAAGAATCCATCGACGTCGCTGTCAATCTAGGTGTTGATCCGCGCAAGTCAGATCAAGCGGTTCGCGGTGCTACCACGCTGCCGCACGGTACCGGCAAGGTGACGCGAGTTGCCGTATTTGCGCAAGGTGTAAACGCCGACAAGGCGAGGGCGGCCGGTGCGGACATTGTTGGATTTGAAGACCTAGCCGAACAGATAAAGGGCGGCGCATTGAACTTCGACGTGGTCATCGCGACACCCGATGCGATGCGAGTCGTTGGCCAGTTGGGCAAGGTGCTCGGCCCGCGCGGGCTGATGCCGAACCCGAAAACGGGCACCGTGACGCCGGATGTCGAAACCGCGGTGCGTAATGCCAAGTCGGGCCAGGTGCAGTTCCGCGCTGACAAGGCCGGAATCGTTCACGGCAGCGTCGGCAAAATCGGCTTTGGTCCAAAAGAGATCAAGGAGAATCTGGAAGCATTGATAGCAGATTTGCGAAAAGCCAAGCCGGCTTCGGCGAAGGGCGTGTATCTGAAGAAGATCATGCTATCGACGACGATGGGGCCCGGTGTGGCAATCGATCAGACCTCTCTGGAGGGCTGAACAGTTTTGAGGGCGTCGTGACGTTGCAAGACGTCGCGGTCCGTCAAAGACCGTGGGTGTCGGTGCCAGTTCTCTGGTGTCGGCTTAAGTCGAAAGGGCCCACGCAGGCGGTGAGTCTTGAACGAGATCTGGGTCTCGCCGTGCAACCGATTTGCCTTCGCGGGCAGATCACAAGATGAAAGGTAGGCCGGGAGACCGGCGTCATCCAGGAGAATATACGTGGCACTGAAGCTCGACCAGAAACAAGCGATCGTTGCCGAGGTAAACGAAGCCGCTGGGAAAGCGTTGTCTGCCGTCGTGGCTGACTACCGCGGCTTGACCGTGACTCAGCTGACCGAACTTAGGGCGAAAGCTCGCAATTCGGGCGTCTATGTAAAGGTCATACGCAATACGTTGGCGAAGCGCGCGGTAGAAGGAACGGAACACGAATGCCTGCAGTCGGCACTCGTGGGTCCAACCCTAGTCGCCTTTTCTCAGGAAGAACCTGGCGCGGCGGCGCGCCTTCTGAAGGAGTACGCCAAGCTCTTCGAAAAACTCGAGGTCAAGGCGTTGTCCATTGGTGGTGTGTTGTTGGGAGCGGACCAATTGGACCGCGTCGCGACGTTGCCGACCCGCGACGAAGCTTTGTCGCTTCTGATGGCGGTTCTGCAAGCACCCATTACGAAACTCGCTCGCACGCTCAACGAAGTGCCGGGGAAACTGGTACGTACGCTCGCAGCGATTCGGGATCAGAAGGAAGCGGCAGCCTAACCTAAGCGGTATGTGGCTATTCACCCAAGCAAAACACGATTTGTAGCACTGATAGGAGATTTCGAGATGGCATTGTCCAAAGACGATATTTTGAACGCAATTGCCGACATGAGCGTCATGCAGGTGGTTGAGCTCGTTCAGGCGATGGAAGAGAAGTTCGGCGTGTCGGCGGCAGCTGCGGTGGCGGTCGCGCCGGCAGCAGCCGGCGGCGCGGCGGCGGTGGTCGAGGAAAAGACGGAGTTCAACGTCATTCTGGCTTCAATAGGTGAAAAGAAAGTCAACGTCATCAAGGCGGTGCGGGCTGTGACCGGTCTTGGCCTGAAGGAAGCCAAGGATTTGGTCGATGGCGCGCCTTCGTCAGTCAAGGAAGGCGTGAGCAAGGCGGAGGCGGAAGAGATCAAGAAGCAGCTGATAGAGGCGGGCGCCACGGTCGAGCTCAAGTAACTTTCTTGAGCTTTGGTCAGGCGACGTGGTCGATGATGGGGCTGGTGGCGTGACGCAAGCGTAGCGCCGGACCGGCCTTTTCTCGTTGAGCGAACACATGTGAGCAACCGGGAGATTTGAATGGCGTACAGCTTTACTGAGAAAAAGCGAATCCGAAAGGACTTCGGCAAGCTGCCGGAAATCATGGAGACCCCGTATCTGCTCTCCATCCAGCTGGATTCCTACAACAGGTTTCTGCAGCTGAACGGAACTGCTGAGGAGCGGCAGGATGCGGGATTGCACGCCGCATTCCGCTCGGTGTTTCCAATTGTCAGCTACTCGGGCAACGCCGCCCTCGAGTATGTCGACTACCGGTTGGGCGATCCGGTATTCGATGTCAAAGAATGCGTATCTCGCGGAATCACATATGCAGCGCCGTTGCGCGTCAAAGTTCGCCTGATCATTTACGACCGTGAATCGGCGTCCAAAGCGGTCAAGGATGTAAAAGAGCAGGAAGTCTACATGGGCGAGATCCCGCTCATGACAGAGAACGGTACGTTCGTGATCAACGGCACCGAGCGCGTCGTTGTTTCGCAGCTGCATCGATCGCCCGGGGTGTTTTACGATCACGATCGCGGCAAGACGCATTCGTCAGGCAAACTCTTGTACAACGGCCGCGTGATTCCTTACCGCGGTTCGTGGCTCGACTTCGAATTCGACCCGAAGGATTGTGTGTTCGTGCGAATCGACCGACGTCGCAAGTTGCCGGCGACGATCCTGTTGCGCGCGCTCGAGTTCACCTCCGAGCAGGTTCTCGAGATGTTTTTCGAGACAAACCAGTTTCACGTCAAGAAGGACGGTTTTTCGATTGATCTGATCCCAGAGCGGATGCGCGGCGACGTCGCTTCGTTCGAAATCAAAGACAAAAAAGGCGAGACCATCGTCGAAGTGGGGCGTCGCATCACAGCGCGACACGTGCGCTTGCTCGAGAAGTCCGGGCTTCGGCGCTTGGATGTACCGCGTGAATATCTGATGGATCGGGTAATTGCACGCGACATAGTCAATGAAGGCACCGGCGAAATCCTGATGCCGTGCAACACGGTGATCACGGAAGAAGTGCTGAGCACGTTGCTAGAGGCCGGAGTGGCCACGATCGAGGTGATTTACACCAACGAACTCGACTGCGGACCTTATATTTCAGACACGCTGCGTATCGACGCGACGCGCAATCGTCTTGAAGCGTTGGTCGAGATCTATCGAATGATGCGTCCGGGTGAGCCGCCGACGAAGGAGGCCGCGGAAAACCTATTCAATAACCTTTTCTTCACGCCGGAACGTTACGACCTGTCCGCTGTGGGGCGGATGAAGTTCAACCGACGCCTCGGGCGTGAGGCGATTATCGGAGCGGGCGTCCTCAACGCGCAGGACATCATCGAAGTGCTGCGTACGTTGATCGCCATCCGAAACGGAAAAGGTACCGTCGACGACATCGATCATCTCGGCAATCGGCGCGTGCGATCGGTCGGCGAAATGGCCGAGAATCAGTTTCGTGTGGGTCTGATCCGCGTAGAGCGTGCGGTCAAGGAACGCCTCTCGCTGGCCGAAAGCGAGGGGCTGATGCCGCAGGACATGATCAACGCGAAGCCGGTAGCTGCCGCAATCAAGGAATTCTTCGGCTCGAGTCAGCTCTCGCAGTTCATGGACCAGAACAATCCGCTATCGGAAGTCACCCACAAACGGCGCGTTTCGGCGCTTGGACCAGGCGGGCTGACCCGTGAACGAGCCGGCTTCGAGGTGCGTGACGTGCATCCGACCCACTATGGTCGTGTGTGCCCGATCGAAACCCCGGAAGGACCGAACATCGGCTTGATCAATAGTCTTGCAACGTATGCGCGGACCAACGAATACGGCTTCCTCGAAACGCCGTACCGCAAAGTCATCAGTGGCAAGGTTACCAACGAGATCGAGTATCTCTCGGCGATCGATGAGGCCGAATACGTGATCGCCCAGGCGAGTTCGAAGCTCGATGCGAAGGGCCATTTCGTTGGCGACCTCGTCGATGTCCGACACCAGAACGAGTTTGAGAAAGCGACTCCGGAAAACGTCAACTACATGGACGTTTCGCCTAAGCAGGTCGTGTCGGTGGCAGCGGCATTGATTCCGTTCCTGGAACACGACGATGCAAACCGCGCGTTGATGGGTTCGAACATGCAGCGCCAAGGTGTGCCGACGATCCGTACCGAGAAGCCGCTTGTGGGCACAGGCATGGAGCGACATGTCGCGCGGGATTCCGGCGTGTGCGTAATTGCACAACGCGGCGGCGTGATCGACAGCGTTGATGCGGCGCGGATCGTCGTGCGTGTTGCGGACAAGGAAACCGACGCTGGCGAAGCCGGCGTTGACATCTACAATCTGACGAAATTCACTCGCTCGAATCAGAACACCTGCATAAACCAGCGGCCGCTCGTCAAAAAAGGCGACCTGATTGCACGTGGGGACATCCTCGCCGATGGTCCGTCGATCGATATGGGTGAGTTGGCGCTCGGGCAGAACATGCGCATCGCATTCATGCCGTGGAATGGCTACAACTTCGAAGATTCGATCCTGGTATCGGAGCGGGTGGTTCAAGAAGACCGTTTCACCAGCATCCACATTCAGGAGCTGACCTGTATCGCGCGAGATACCAAGCTCGGACCAGAAGAGATTACGTGCGACATTCCAAATGTCGGCGAGTCGGCGCTGGCGAAGCTCGACGAGTCCGGCATCGTTTACATTGGTGCTGAAGTAAAAGCGGGCGACATCCTTGTTGGTAAGGTCACGCCGAAGGGTGAGACGCAGCTGACGCCGGAAGAGAAATTGCTGCGTGCGATCTTCGGCGAGAAGGCATCCGACGTGAAGGATACGTCGCTTCGCGTAGGCACGAGCTACAAAGGCACGGTCATCGACGTCCAAGTCTTCACGCGCGATGGAGTCGAAAAGGACCAGCGCGCGAAAGACATTGAGAAGTCGCAGCTGGCACAGATCCGCAAGGACCTGGATGACGAGTATCGAATCGTGGAGCTGGCGACGTACCAGCGGCTGCGGCAAGCGCTCATTGGGAAAAAAGCGGCAAGTGCGCCCGAGATGGCTAAAGGTGGCGTGGTCACCGATGAGTACCTAGACAAACTCGTGCGCGGTGACGATTGGTTCCGCATTCGTATGGCGGAAGATATTCTGAACGAGCAGCTCGAAAAGGCCGAAGCGCAACTGAAGGCGCGTCGTGAAAAGCTCGACGCGCGATACGCAGACAAAAAACGCAAGCTCGAAAGTGGCGACGACCTCGCGCCGGGCGTACTGAAGATCGTGAAGGTTTACCTGGCGATCAAGCGGCGTATTCAGCCGGGCGACAAGATGGCTGGCCGACACGGCAATAAAGGGGTGATCTCGGTGATCATGCCGGTTGAGGATATGCCGTTCGACGAGCACGGTCAGCCGGTCGATATCGTGCTGAATCCGCTAGGTGTGCCGTCGCGGATGAATGTCGGTCAAGTGCTGGAGGCTCACCTGGGTTGGGCCGGTAAAGGTCTCGGCGACAAGATCAATCGAATGCTCGAAGAGCAGCGCAAAGTTACCGAGATTCGTAAGTTTCTCGACGAAATCTACAACGGAGGCGACGGACGTCTGGAAGACCTGAAGTCGTTGACCGACGACGAGATCTTCGAACTGGCGCGGAATCTGGTCGGCGGTGTCCCGATGGCGACACAGGTATTCGACGGCGCCAAAGAAAGCGAGATCAAAACGATGCTTGCGTTGGCCGATTTGCCCACATCGGGACAGGCGACGTTGTGGGATGGCCGCACCGGAGACCGGTTCGATAGACCCGTCACGATCGGCTACATGTACATGATGAAGCTGAACCACTTGGTCGACGACAAGATGCACGCGCGCTCAACGGGCTCTTACAGCCTTGTCACGCAACAACCGCTCGGCGGAAAGGCGCAGTTCGGTGGTCAGCGCTTCGGCGAGATGGAGGTGTGGGCACTCGAGGCATATGGCGCCGCTTACACGTTGCAGGAAATGCTGACGGTCAAGTCGGACGATGTGACAGGCCGTACCAAGATGTACAAGAACATCGTCGATGGCGACTTCCGAATGGATCCGGGTATGCCCGAATCCTTCAACGTCTTGTTGAAAGAGGTGCGGTCCCTCGGGATCGATATGGAGCTGGAGAGCGAGTGAGACCGAACCCACTGAACGGAGAGAGAACTTGAAAGACCTATTGAATCTTCTCAAATCTCAAGGAAGCGTTGACGAGTTTGATTCGTTGCGCATCGGTCTCGCGTCACCGGATTTGATCCGGTCATGGTCGTTCGGCGAGGTCAAAAAGCCGGAGACCATCAACTACCGTACGTTCAAACCCGAGCGCGATGGCCTGTTCTGCGCGCGCATCTTTGGACCCGTGAAAGATTACGAATGTTTGTGCGGCAAGTACAAGCGCTTGAAACACCGCGGCGTTATCTGCGAGAAGTGCGGCGTGGAAGTCACGCTGACGAAGGTGCGGCGCGATCGGATGGGCCACATCGAGCTTGCAAGCCCGGTCGCGCACATCTGGTTCCTCAAGTCGTTGCCGTCGCGTATCGGGCTGTTGCTCGATATGACGCTGCGCGACATCGAACGAGTGTTGTACTTCGAGTCGTATGTCGTGGTCGATTCCGGAATGACGGATCTCGACGTCGGCCAGTTACTGACTGACGAGGAGTACTACGCGAAGCTCGAGGAATTCGGTGACGAGTTCACCGCAAAGATGGGCGCTGAAGCCATTCAGGCGTTGCTGAGGGCGCAGGACATCAGCGAGGAGATCACGCGGCTGCGCGAGGAAATTCCGGCGACAAACTCTGAGACAAAGATCAAGAAGCTGTCGAAGCGGCTGAAGCTGATGGAAGCGTTTGTGAACTCGGGCAACAACCCCGAATGGATGATCATGACCGTCCTGCCGGTGTTGCCGCCGGACTTGCGACCGCTCGTACCGCTCGATGGCGGCCGTTTCGCGACTTCGGACTTGAACGATCTCTATCGCCGCGTGATCAACCGGAACAACCGCCTAAAGCGGCTGCTCGATCTCAATGCGCCAGACATCATCGTGCGCAACGAGAAGCGCATGCTGCAGGAAGCGGTCGACGCGCTGCTCGACAATGGTCGCCGCGGTCGTGCGATTACCGGCTCCAACAAGCGGCCGCTGAAGTCGCTTGCCGACATGATCAAAGGCAAGCAGGGTCGGTTTCGTCAGAACTTGCTCGGTAAGCGTGTCGACTACTCCGGTCGTTCCGTCATTGTGGTTGGCCCGACGCTGAAACTGCACCAATGCGGTCTTCCGAAAAAGATGGCTCTGGAACTGTTCAAGCCGTTCATTTTCGGCAAGCTCGAATCGCGGGGACTCGCAACGACGATCAAGGCCGCCAAGAAGATGGTGGAGCGCGAAACCGCAGAGGTCTGGGACATTCTTGCCGAGGTTATTCGCGAGCACCCGGTACTGCTGAACCGAGCGCCGACGTTGCACCGGCTCGGCATTCAGGCATTCGAGCCGACGTTGATCGAAGGTAAAGCGATCCAGCTGCACCCCTTGGTCTGCGCGGCGTACAACGCGGACTTCGACGGCGACCAGATGGCGGTGCATGTTCCTCTGACACTCGAGGCGCAACTCGAATCGCGCGCTCTTATGATGTCGACCAACAACATTCTCTCGCCCGCGAGCGGTGAGCCGATCATCGTGCCGTCGCAGGACGTGGTGCTCGGTCTGTATTACATGACACGTGATCGGGTCAACGCGATGGGCGAAGGAATGAGCTTCGCGGACGCAGCCGAAGTGCATCGTGCTTATCGGACCGGAATGGCGTCGCTGCATGCGCGCGTTAAAGTTCGGATCATCGAGCATGTCGCCGACGACGAAGGCAACCTCAGGGAAGAACGTTCGCTGGTGGAAACCACCGTTGGTCGCGCGCTCTTGTACGAGATCGTACCGAAGCAGTTGCCGTTTGCGTTGGTCAACAAGCCGATGGACAAGAAATCGATATCGGGATTGATCAACGCGTGCTATCGCAACGTAGGTCTGAAGGAGACGGTGATCTTCGCTGACCAGCTGATGTACACCGGCTTTGCTCAGTCGACTGCATCGGGCGCTTCGATCGGGGTCGAGGACTTCGTCATTCCGCAGGCGAAGGCAAAAATTATCGCCGACGCCGAGGCAGAGGTGAAGGAGATCGAGTCCCAATATGCGTCAGGTCTGGTGACGCAGGGCGAGAAGTACAACAAGGTCATCGATATTTGGTCTCGCGCCAATGATCTGGTGGCGCGTTCGATGATGGACGGCATCTCGAAGGAGCGGGTCGTCAATCGAGAGGGCAAGCACGAAGACCAGGCGTCATTCAATTCTGTGTTCATCTACGCGGATTCGGGTGCTCGGGGATCGCCGGCGCAGATCCGGCAGCTGGCTGGCATGCGCGGTCTGATGACGAAGCCCGACGGCAGCATCATCGAAACGCCGATCACGGCTAACTTTCGGGAGGGTCTTTCTGTAAACGAGTATTTCATCTCGACCCACGGCGCTCGGAAAGGGCTCGCGGATACCGCGTTGAAAACCGCGAACTCGGGTTATTTGACACGTCGACTGGTCGATGTCGCGCAAGACCTGGTGGTTACTGACGTCGATTGTGGGGCGCGCAAAGGCCTGCACATCAGTGCGCTAATTGAAGGCGGCGATGTCGTGGAGCCGTTGGCGGCTCGCGTGCTCGGTCGTGTGGTGGCGAATGACGTGCATGCCCAGGACGGCAAGACGCTGTTGATGCCCGCCGGCACCATGCTGGACGAGGCGTGGGTCGAACAGCTGGAAACGCTGGGTGTCGATGAGCTGGTGGTTCGATCGCCTATTACCTGCGACACGCGTCATGGTGTCTGCGCGACTTGCTATGGTCGCGACCTAGCGCGGGGCCATCTGGTGAACGTCGGTGAAGCCGTTGGTGTCATCGCGGCGCAATCGATCGGTGAACCAGGTACTCAGTTGACGATGCGGACGTTTCATATCGGTGGTGCCGCATCGCGCGCGACTGCGATCGACAACATCCAGGTCAAGCATGGCGGTGCGGTCCGGCTACACAATCTGAAAACCGTCCAGCGCGATTCCGGAGAGTTGGTGGCTGTATCCCGGTCTGGAGAGATCGCGATCGCCGACTCACAAGGTCGCGAGCGTGAGCGGTACAAATTGCCATATGGGGCGGTGATTGCGGTCAGCGAAAACGAGCATGTCGATGCCGGTCAGATGATCGCGCAATGGGATCCGCACACCCACCCGATCATTACCGAAGTGGCCGGAAAGGTGGTGTTCCAGGACATGGAAGAAGGTCTATCGGTCAATCGCCAGACTGACGAGCTGACCGGGCTGACTAACATCCTGGTACTCGACGCCAAGGATCGACCGAGCGCGGGTAAAGATCTGCGCCCGGCGATCAGTCTTGTGGACGGCAAGGGCAAGGAGGTTTTCCTGGCCGGCACTGACGTGCCTGCGCATTACCTGTTGCCGCCTGATGCGATTCTGAGCCTCGAAGACGGCGAGAGGATCGGCGTAGGCGATGTCATCGCACGCATTCCGCAGGAAGGTTCGAAGACCCGCGACATCACCGGTGGTCTGCCGCGGGTAGCGGATCTGTTCGAAGCGCGCAAGCCGAAAGAGCCGGCAATCCTGGCCGAAGCTTCGGGCACGATTAGCTTTGGTAAGGAAACGAAGGGCAAGCGGCGATTAGTGATCACGCCGGCCGACGGTGATCCGTACGAGACGTTGATACCGAAGTGGCGCAATATCGGCGTCTTCGAAGGCGAATCGGTGGAGCGGGGCGAGGTCGTGTCGGACGGCGCCGCGTCGCCACATGACATCCTGCGTTTGAAGGGCGTCAACGAGTTGGCGCGCTATATCATCAACGAAATCCAGGAGGTTTATCGTCTGCAGGGCGTGACTATCAACGACAAACATATTGAAGTGATCGTGCGTCAGATGCTGCGAAAAGTGGAGATTACGGATGCAGGTGATTCGTCGTTCATCCGTGGCGAGCAGTTGGAGCACGTCGCCGTGGTCGAGGAGAATGAGCGACTCGCAGCGGATTCAAAAGATCCGGTGTTGTTCGAGCGACAGTTACTCGGCATTACCAAAGCGTCTCTTGCAACCGAATCGTTCTTGTCGGCGGCGTCCTTCCAGGAGACCACGCGGGTGCTGACCGAAGCAGCCGTTACCGGCAAACGCGATTACCTGCGTGGCCTGAAGGAGAATGTCGTTGTTGGGCGTTTGATTCCAGCGGGTACGGGGCTGGCCTATCACAGCGAACGTAAGCGTAGACGTGAGCAGGATTTGGCCGCTCGTCTTGCGAAGGAGCAAGGTGCCACTGCGGATGAGATTGAAGCAGCTCTGTCGGAAGCATTGAGCAGCAGCGGCAACTGACGGGACGAGTGACGACGGACTGTATGAGCCACTCGGTGTGGCTCATACATATGTCAAACGAGTCGCGACGTTGACAAAGTTAGAGCGCCGCTGCGGCGCCATTGTCTCGTTGATGAACTGACGCGCCGGGAGGTTGCGGCTCCTTAACAGAGCGATTAGAATCGCGCACCTTTAATCCGGGGGCCGACCAAGCGCCCCCGGTTTTTATTCGGATGGAGAAGTTGAATGGCCACGATCAGCCAGCTGGTGCGCAAGCCGCGCAAGCGTAAGGTCGAAAAAAATCAGGTGCCTGCGCTGCAAAGCTCTCCGCAAAAGCGGGGTGTTTGCACGCGCGTCTATACAACTACACCCAAGAAGCCCAATTCTGCGCTTCGAAAAGTTTGTCGTGTGCGTCTGACTAACGGTTACGAGGTTGCCTCGTACATCGGTGGTGAGGGCCACAATTTGCAGGAACACTCCGTCGTCCTGATTCGCGGAGGTCGCGTTAAAGATCTGCCGGGAGTTCGTTACCACACCGTGCGCGGCACCTTGGACACGTCAGGCGTAACAGATCGTCGCCAAGGACGATCAAAGTACGGCGCAAAACGTCCCAAATAGTCTGACGAGCGGCTTACGCCGCGAATTCGACTCCAAGTAAGGCCGGCCTGCGTGCCGGACAACCCTGAATAGAGGAGCAACACCATGCCAAGACGTCGCGTCGCTGCTAAGCGCGTTATTCTGCCGGACCCGATGTACGGCAATCAGGTTCTCGCCAAATTCATCAACCATGTAATGGTCAGCGGCAAAAAAGCGGTTGCCGAAGGCATTGTTTACGGCGCGCTCGATCGCATTCGCGAGCGTGGAAAGTCTGATCCGGTCGAGGTTTTCCAGAAAGCGTTGGAAGCCATTGCACCGTATATCGAGGTGAAGTCGCGGCGGGTCGGTGGCGCGACGTATCAGGTGCCCGTCGAAGTGCGCCCGTCGCGACGCCAAGCGCTGGCAATGCGTTGGTTGGTCGACAATGCGCGCGGCCGTGGAGAGAAATCGATGGCCGCCCGACTCGCCGGTGAGATCTTCGAGGCATCAGAAGGCCGTGGTGGTGCGGTTAAAAAACGTGAAGATACCCATCGCATGGCCGAAGCGAATAAGGCGTTTGCGCACTACCGGTTCTGATTGCCGACTGAAGCCGGGTCGAAAATGTTTTACCGGCGCCACCCGGCGTCGCTGGCCGATCGACGGAGAGGGGGATGCCGCGCACAACGCCGATTTCACGCTACCGCAATATCGGCATCGTTGCACATGTGGACGCGGGAAAGACGACTACCACTGAGCGGGTGTTGTTCTATACCGGCGTCTCGCACAGGCTGGGTGAGGTGCACGAGGGTGCGGCCATCATGGACTGGATGGAGCAGGAGCAGGAACGCGGCATCACGATCACCTCTGCGTGTACAACGTGCTTCTGGTCGGGCATGGAAAATCAGTACGATCAGCACCGCATCAACATTATCGACACGCCAGGGCACGTTGACTTCACGATCGAAGTGGAGCGCAGCTTGCGCGTGCTTGATGGCGCCTGTGTGGTTTTCTGCGGTGCGTCCGGCGTCGAGCCGCAGTCTGAAACAGTATGGCGTCAGGCCAACAGATACGCTGTGCCTCGCATCGTATTCATCAACAAGATGGACCATCCCGGCGCTGATTTTGTGCGTGTCGTAGGACAGATTCGAGATCGGCTCGAGGCGACTCCAGTGCCGGTCCAGCTGCCGATCGGCTGCGGCGAGAACTTCAAAGGTATCGTCGATTTGGTGAAGCTGAAGGCGATCTATTGGAATGATGCCGACCAGGGACTCACCTTCGAGGTGAAGGAGATTCCGGAAGATATGCGCGCTTCTTGTCGCGAGTTCCGCGAGCGCCTAGTCGCCCAAGCGGCCGAGGCGTGCGAAGCGATGACGGAAAAGTACCTTGGTGGTCTAGAACTCACCGAAAGTGAGATCAGGATAGGTCTCCGCGCGCGCACGATCGCGAACCAGATCGTACCTGCCTTGTGCGGATCCGCGTTCAAGAACAAAGGCGTGCAAGCGATGCTCGATGCGGTCGTTGATTACCTCCCCGCTCCGCCCGACGTACAACCGGTCGAAGGTGTCCTGAACAATGGATTCACGGCCGCGACGCGCGAATCTAGTGACGATGCGCCGTTTGCTGCGCTTGCGTTCAAGATAGCGAACGATCCGGTTGTTGGAACGCTGACTTTTTTTCGCGTCTACTCCGGCGTACTCAACAGCGGTGACGCCGTCTACAACTCCGTCAGGCAGAACCAAGAGCAAGTCGGACGAATAGTGCAGATGCACTCCAACAACCGTATTGAAGTCAACGAAGTTCGGGCGGGCGACATTGGCGCCGCCATTGGTCTCAAAGGCGTTACTACCGGCGACACGTTGTGTGCGTCGGATGACCTCATCACGCTCGAGCGGATGGAGTTTCCGGAGCCGGTAATTTCGGCGGCCGTCGAACCTAAGTCGGCCCAGGACCAAGAAAAAATGTGGGTAGCGCTCGCAACCCTTGCGCAGGAAGACCCTTCGTTTCGATTTCACACGGATCGGGAATCAGGGCAGACGATCATCGAAGGCATGGGCGAGCTGCACCTCGAGATTGTCGTCGACCGAATGCGCCGCGAATCCAAGGTTGAGGTGAACATCGGTAAGCCGCGAGTTGCATATCGGGAATCGATTCTTACGAGCGTCGAGACCGAAGGCAGATTTGTCCGCCAATCAGGCGGTCGCGGCCAGTACGGGCACGTGAGACTTCGGGTCGAGCCTCTGACCGACTCTGAAGAGGGGCGTACTTATGAATTCATCGACGAGATCGTCGGTGGTGTCGTTCCGAAGGAGTTCATTCCCGCGATCGACCAGGGCATCCAGGAGCAGATGAAAAACGGCGTGCTCGCTGGGTATCCACTCATCAACGTAAGAGCGGCGTTGGTGGACGGATCATTTCATGAAGTCGATTCATCCGAGATGGCATTCAAGATGGCAGGGTCAATGGCGCTGAAGGCGGGCGTGATGAAAGCAAGGCCAGCTCTGCTGGAACCGATGATGAAGGTCGAGGTCGTCACTCCTGAAAGCTATATGGGTGATGTCGTTGGTGACTTGAATCGCCGTCGCGGCGCGATCGAAGGTATGGACAATGGTCCGGTAGGAAAGATCGTCCGTGCGGAGGTTCCGCTGGCGGAAATGTTCGGGTATGCAACGGATTTGCGCTCGGCCACACAGGGCCGCGCGACCTATTCGATGGAGTTCGCGAAGTATAAGATTGTCCCCGACGGTATCGCTGAGGGGATAATCAAGAAGTCATAGTCTGGTCTAGAGGGAGTGAAGAAGTGTCCAAAGTGAAGTTTGAGCGAAAGAAGCCGCATGTGAATGTGGGGACGATAGGGCATGTGGATCATGGTAAGACGACGTTGACGGCGGCGTTGACGA
>Ga0209254_10002977_pt1 | contig 15462 bp, 17 predicted proteins | sample FrelakmetDIP11DI_FD_187148 | JGI IMG/M metagenome (GOLD analysis project Ga0209254, IMG submission 187148) | Freshwater lake sediment microbial communities from the University of Notre Dame, USA, for methane emissions studies - DIP11 DI (SPAdes)... | ecosystem: Environmental > Aquatic >...
TTGCTACTCTGTGCTTCTGCAGAGCAAGGGGTCGGGCCTAGTTCAAACCATTGGTAACAGTCGTTTCGTCGACGCTGCACTCCGGATGTGAGAAGGCTTGCCAGCCGCCGGTCTCGCCATTGACATCGACTTTCATATTGTCACCCGGAGTCCCTACGCCCGCGGGAACGCTATCGAAGCCGATCGCTTTCCGCAGGTTCCAGGCCACATTGTGGTCGGTGCAGGAGGTGTCACCGCTGACGCCGATGCCGCCGATTAACTTCTTGTCGGCATCGTAGAGCGCCAGCCCGCCGCCGAAAACGTTGATGCCGCCGATGATCTTGCCGATGAGCGGGTCGGTAGCACTGCCCCACGTCGCAGGGTCACCCGCATAGGCCGTTTTGGCGTCGACCGGGTTACTGTGCTGCAGGCCATAAAGGGTCCCGCCCTCCATGACCGTGGAGTAAAGATTGGCCGAAGAGAGTGCGAGTCCGGTCGGTCCAGTCGTGCTGAAGGCGATGCCGGTATAAGCCTTCTGGGCGGAGATGACACGACTGCCTTTCCAGACGCTATGCCGATTCGTACCACTGAAGACGACGTCGCAGACCTTCCCATTCCTGTCGACGACGGTCGCCCACATCGGGAAATCGAGGCCGCCAGCCGTCTGCGACACTGCGGTTGCGAGGGCCGTTTTCAATGCATCATGATCCGGAAACCCCGGCATCGTACAGGCCGAAAAGGCGAGTTCGGAGCCACTCGCCAGGGCGCCCAACACGATGAGATTTGCGGCAATTTTTTTGTTCAAGACCTTCATATACTTTCCCCTATTCATCAAGTAGTTCAATCCCAACAGTTAACCCTACAACGCACCAGCGCATAGGGTGACAGAATGCTAACCAAAATCAATAAGGCATGGCAAACGTTTTTATAGAGCCCTAACAACCCCCGACCTCAAGTAGTCGCATCGGCGGCCGCAATCGGCGTGGCGGAGCCTACCGATTGAGGAAAGAGCGCTTGACATGACCCGGCTCGCGGCTTTCCGCCACGGATAGATTTGCTCTCACCGTGGCAGCCGTAACGTATTGCGAATACGGGAATTTGGAAATGGGGGATTCTACGTAGTCACCTACGTATTTTCCCCTATTGGTCCGCCCGGCACGATGGTTCGCATCAAGCTGGATGGGAATGTTCTCCCGCGCCCTTGCCGCATGGCCGTTCAGGGTTCGGTCGGGTGATGTCGCAATAGAGCAAATCCGGCTCGCAGCCTTCGCACTCCAGCTGCAGGGTAGAATGGGCGATGCCGTAACGCCGTCCCATGAGATCGTTGATCTGTCGCTGGATGGCGATTCCCGCGGTGATGGGCAGGTCGTGATCGATGACCACGTGGGCCGAAAGGACGCGGATACTCTGCGATATGCTCCAGACGTGGAGATCATGCACCCCGCGCACCCCCTCAACCTGAAGGAAATCGCGTACCATCAGGCTCATGTCGATGTCGCGGGGGGTGCTTTCCAGCAGAATTTCCACCGTTTCCTGGAGTATCGTCCAGGCGTTCCACAAGATCAGCAAGCCGATCAATGCGCTCGCCACGGGGTCCAGCCAATCCTGGCCGGTCAGCCAGATGCCTAGGCCCGCCACAACCGCACCGATGGTGGAAAAAATGTCGCCGAGCAAATGCACGAAGGCGCTGCGCAGATTAAGGTCGTGCTCGCGTCCATGACTGACCAGCCAGGCTGTGAGCACATTGACCACGAACGCCGCGCCGCCCACCGCCATCAGGACATCGGCCATGACCGGCGGCGGTGCCTGGAAGCGCTGGTAAGCCTCATAAAAGATGCCGACGGCGATCAGTGCAAGCGTGGTGGAATTGACCAGCGCCACCAGGATGCCGGCGCGGTGATAGCCGTAGGTCTTGCCGGCATGGGCGGGCTGGGTCGCCAATCTGATCGCGTACCAACTCAGCGCCAAGGCAATCACATCGGTCAGGTTATGGGCGGCATCGGTCAAGAGCGCCAGGCTGTTGGCAAAAAGCCCGGCCGCCGTTTCGACAATCACGAAAACCAGGGTGACCAGCGCCGACAGCGCCAGACGAATCTGCGACTTGTGGGGGCGCGCGCGGTCATGCGCGTGAGTGTGCGGCATCTTGTTTCGCTCCTAGCCGTCGAGCGCGTGATGATAATGCGGGCACTTGTATGCTGTTAACGGCGGCGCAGCAGCCTCGAGCTTGAGCTTGTTCGATTCGTGCACCCACCGGTCGACTTCACGCCCGCACATCGAGAATCGTGCGAATTCCTCAAGAATCCCGGGTTTCATCAGGTCCTCTTGGATAACCATGAAGAATAGCCTCGTTCAATCGTATGCCGCCTGAGTGGTTGCCGCAAGCATGATCGCCGATCCAGAGCTACCCGAATGGAGCCGGAACCAGGCATAATGAAGCGCCCCAGCCCCAGAGGACTATTTTGATGCAAAAGCATACCGTTCTTTCACTCGCAATCAGTGCCAGCCTGCTGCTCACCCCCTTGGCGAAGGCCGACAGCGTTCTGGAGTTCCTGGTCAAGGAGACCCATGATCCTACCGGCAAGACCCAGCCCGTCCTGATCAAGGACGGCCAGATCATGGTCAAGGGCGCGGGCGGCGATGCCAACCTCGACTTCCTCTACAGCCGGGCACAGGAAAGCTTGGTTGTGATCGACCATCACAAGCGTACGTTTATGCCGCTGGACGAACAGCAGGTCAACCGGATCGCCCAGCAGACGGAAGATGTTCAGCCCTTGCTGCAAGGCCTGGGGCAACAGATCGGCAAACTGTCGCCCAAGCAGCGCGAAAAATGGGAAAGCATGCTGGGCGGTAAGGTGTCGCTGGACAAGATCGCCAAGGCCGCCGAACCGGCAAAACCCGCCAACCTGGTGAAAATGGGAGGGGGAAAAACGGTAGCCGGAATTGCCTGCCAGCCGATGAACGTGATTCAGGGCTCAAAACCCCTGGCGGAACTTTGCCTGGCTGACCCCGCCGCCATGAAGATTCCGAGTGACGACTATGCCACCATTCGATCGCTGTTCAACTTTTCCGAGCGGCTTGCCGCCAAGACTCAAGGTCTGGCGGGTCAATTCGGTATCAAGATTCCCAACCTTGCCCTGCGCGAGGTATTCGGAATTCCCATCGAGGTGCGGGATTTGTCCGACGAGAATCTGGGGAGCATGACTTTGAGCCGCACGATAACCTCGGCCGTCGCGGCGGATCGAATGAAACTTCCCGAGGGCTATCGCTCGGAGCAACTGAACTTCTGGAAGTAAAACCCGCCCAATGCGTTCTACTTAACCGGAGAAACGCGATGAGTGGGATCGTTCAATCCAAGCCTTGGACCCTGACGGAGTTCTTGGAATGCGAAAACAGCCAGGAAACCAAACATGAATTTCTGGCGGGCGAAATCATCGCCATCACCGGCGGTACTTTCGCTCACGCGCGACTGATAGCACGCCTGCTGACCAGGCTATCCAATCATCTCGATCAGACGCCGTGCCTGGCGCTTGCTTCCGACCTAAAGGTGCAAAGCGCCGAAAATATCTTGTACCCCGATGTCATCGTGACCTGCCTTCCACAGGAAAACGACGATCTCATCTGCAAGCATCCCAAGCTGATTATCGAGGTATTATCCGGCTCCACAGCCAGCCGTGACCGAAACAAAAAGCGCCACGTCTATCAACACATTGAAACGCTCGAACAGCGGCGGCACCGGTTTCAACGCAGATACACTTACTTCCGCAGTTGCCAGTCAGTGGGATAAGCAGGGTAACCCTCAGCCGTTCGGCGACCGCTTCGCTCTGAACTGTCTCGACTTCCTCAAAACGAGCCTCGCTTTTTTCACTGACAGCCTTCAGCTTCCTCTATCTGTGGCTGCAAAGTGATCTTGTTGCAGGAGCAGCCCGCTGGCCGTATAATGTAATGCGAATCGTTTTCATAAAGGTATGAAACTATGAAGAGCTTGGGCTGGTTCCACCCTCTGACGCGGGTGTCATCGTTGATCATGATCGCGGGTGCGATTAATCTCCCCGCATTCGCCCTGGGGGAAGAACGGGGAAAAAAGGAAACGGGCGAAAACCGGGATGAATCGGCGACAATTTTGGAACTACCGAAGGTCGATGTCATCGGTAACATGGATGCCCTCCAGTCCGTCACCGGATCCGGAGCCATCCTTGATAAGGAAGTCTTGTACCAAAGCCATGTGTTTACCACCAACGAAGCCTTGCGAAAAATACCAGGTGTAAATGTCCGCGACGAGGAAGGGTTTGGGATGCGGCCGAACATCGGCATCCGCGGATTAAATCCCACCCGCTCCACTCGAACGTTGCTGCTCGAAGATGGCTTGCCTCTGTCCTATGCACCCTACGGGGATAACGCGAGCTACTATCACCCGCCAGTAGACCGCTTTGATAACATCGAGTTACTCAAGGGCGCCGGGCAACTCCTGTTCGGACCCCAGACCACCTCCGCTACGATCAACTATATCACCCCGACGCCTCCCTTGACGCCGAAAGGTTTCGTCAGCTTTACGGGCGGCAATCGGGACTATCTAAACGGCCACGTTAATTACGGCGGCACCGTGGGGGCTATCGGGGGACTTTTCGATTACATCCACAAGGAGGGACAAGGGGCGAGGGATAACCTTTTCCTGGAGATCGACGACGTGAACCTCAAGGGGCTTTACCGCATTAATGAACAGAACTCTCTGATCCTGCGAGGAAATTATTTTAGGGAGGACTCCCAGTTGACCTACTCGGGCATTACCGATGCCGAATTGAAAAACTTTGGCTTCCGTTACAATCCGTTTAAGAACGACAATTTCTCCGCGGATCGCTGGGGCACGTCGGCAACGCACGAATACAAATTTAATCAAGAAGTGAAATTGACGACCAGTTTCTATTGGACCCAGTTCAACAGAGATTGGTGGCGCCAGGCCAGCACAACCACTGATAAGCAATGTGCCGGCTTTGCCGCAAAGCGTGAAGCCGGAATCGCTGTAAACCCGGATGCCTGTAACTCCATTGAAGGTCGACTGCGGGATTACAATACTTGGGGCGTCGAGCCGCGGCTCCATGTCTACCATGACTTCTTAGGCGTCTCCAGCGAACTGGATATGGGTTTCCGCGCTCATTTCGAAGAGCAGTATCGCCGGCAGGAAAATGGGACTTCTCCAACCGCCCGCAGCGGTAAAGTGACGGAAATTAACGAGCGCTTTGCTGATGCCTATTCCGGCTTCATCCAGAATCGCTTCTTTGTTGGCAAGTGGACTTTTACCCCAGCGTTACGGGTAGAAAGTGTCGAATACGAGCGGCGTAACCTATTAAATCCCGCAGCAACCCAAGAAGGCAAATCCAGCCTGACCGAGCCCCTCCCCGGTTTCGGCATCAATTACACTCCACTGGACGAGGTGACCGCCTTTTTTGGTGTACATCGCGGATTTTCTCCACCTCGCGTGGAAGACGCGATTAGCAACACGGGCATAGCCACGGATGTGAGGCCCGAGAAGAGCTGGAACTATGAGTTGGGCGTACGCAGCAAACCATGGAGAGGCCTCGCTCTGGACAGCACGCTGTTCAATGTCTATTTCGAGCAACAAAATGCCGTTGGCAGCATCGCGGGCGGTTCAACGCCGCTGGCGGTAGGCGAAGGCCTATACCAGGGCCTGGAATTCTTTGGCCGGGTCGATTTCGGGGAGATTCTGCAGACACCGCACAACATCTACCTCCAGTCGGCTTATACCTGGGTTGGGAACGCGGAAGCGTTATCACCCTTCCGCTGCGTTCCGGTAGACGGGAAGATTCCGAGTTCCTGCGTCAATGGCCTGGTACCGGGTTCCGCCAAAGGCAACCGAATGCCTTATGCTCCGGAGCATATGCTGACCGCAACGGTCGGGTACAATCATCCGATTGGGCTGGACTTTAGGGTGGAAACAGTGTTTGTCAGCGATCAGTTCAGCGACTTTCACAACGCGGTGGGACAGGTCAATCCCGACGGCACAGCTAACCTAAGTGGACAGTTCGGCGAAATTGACAGCTACGCGATCGTTAATCTCGCTACGACCTATCGAGTCAAGCCGCTCGAGACTGATCTGTTTGTAACCGTCAAGAATCTCTTTGACGAAGATTACATTGTGGACCGCACACGTGGGATCCTGACGGGCTCACCCCGGCTGGTGCAGGCTGGCTTCAGGACGGATTTCTGAACCCAGTGAACGCGGCAAGAGGGGCTGGTGTGGAGATGGCGACTCCAGTTTGCCGCTGAAAGCTGTTTGGATGATGTGAACACTACCATCGGGCTCATGTACCGCAAACGTAAGGGTCTTTTTTGCCGGGTTTCAATCCGCGAAGAAGCCGGACCAACCCTCTCATGCTCACCGCAGCTGGCCTGCCGCCAATAAGCTTTGGACGCGACGCAGATCGGCTTCCGTATCAACACCGGTTTCAGGCGCTTGTTCCACGGGTAAGACGAGTATGCGCTCGCCGCGCCAGAGAATGCGAAGCTGTTCCAGCGATTCGATGGCTTCCAGCGGCGACGCCGGCCAGCCGATGTAACGGCGCAGAAATCCGGCGGAGTAAGCGTATATCCCGATATGCCGCAGATATTGAAAACCGCCAGGCAGGGCCATATCGGTCTTGGCGAAGGAATCCCGATGCCAGGGAATTGGGGCGCGGCTGAAATAAAGCGCATAGCAGGCCTGGTCAAGCACGACTTTGACTGCATTGGGATTGAAAACTTCTGCTCGTTCCCTGATTGGCGTGGCCAGCGTAGCGACCTCAGCCTCACCTTGCTCGGTTAGAGCGACCGCGAGTTGGCTGATCAGTCCGGGTCGCATCAAAGGTTCGTCGCCCTGCAGATTGACGATCACCACGGAATCCCCCCAAGCGAGCAGATCAACCACTTCGGCGATCCTTTCCGTGCCGCTGACGTGCTCCCGTCGCGTCATCACCGGCGTTACGTCCAGACCTGCGACGGCATCTTGAATACGCCGGTCGTCGGTGGCCACCACCACTTCCTCTGCACCCGCCTCCATGGCTCTCTCGCAGACATGCACGATCATCGGCTTGCCGGCGATGGACAACAGCGGTTTGCCCGGTAGGCGGCTGGATCCGAAACGGGCCGGGATGACGATCTTAAACGGCCGAGTCATTTTCCAGCGGCCCACTCTTATGCTTTTTCGCAAGCGCATCGTACTCCTCCAGGCTCAGCTTGCGCGCTTCGACCTCCAGCATGACCGGGATCTCATCGCGGACCGGATAGGCCAGTCGGTCAGCCTTGCAAATCAGTTCCTGTTCGTCTTTCCTGTAAATCAGATCGCCCTTGCAAAGGGGGCATACCAGAATGTCGAGCAGTTTTCTGTCCATCGCATTTCACCTTGATAAGATTAAACAACTTTTCCCCGAATGCGGACGGTAGGATGGCCTCGACCGGCACAAACCAGTGCTGCTTGCCCGCAAAATGTCTGCACTTCACGGCATCCTTCTCGGTCATCAGGACTGGCACGTCGTGTTCGCCTCCAAACCAGATGTCTTCCCTCTGGTAAGAGTGGTGATCTGGAAACGCTCGTTCCGCAAATTCCAGACCCAGACCCCGAAGATGCGCAAAGAAACGACCGGGATTGCCGATGCCGGCAATGGCCCGCAATCGGGTGCCGACAAAAGACGCGAGCGGCCTCTTGCGGGCATCATCCAAGAGGTTGACCGCATAATTACCTGACAACGTCATGCCGAATTCGCCCGGTTCAGGCCGCCCTTGGCACACCACCAGATCAACCTCGCGCAGACGCTCCACCGGCTCCCGGAGCGGTCCTGCCGGGAGACACCGGCCGTTGCCGAAGCGCCGTTCTCCGTCGATGACGGCAATTTCGATATTCCGCGCCAAGGCATAGTGCTGCAAGCCATCATCGGAGATCAGAATATCGCAATCCGTCCGTTGCAACAGCAGACGGCCGGCTTGGACCCGCCCAGGGAACACGAAAACTGGACGCTCCGTCCTCCGGGAGATCAGCAGCGGTTCATCGCCGACCTCACTCGGCTCGCTCGCAGGCCTCACTGCCATCGGCTCGGACAGCTTCCGGCCCCCATAACCGCGGCTGATGACACCGGGACGATAGCCGGCCTGCAGAAGAAACGCCACCAACCAAATGACCAGGGGCGTTTTCCCGGTGCCGCCCACGCTGATATTGCCTACTACGACGACGGGGACAGGCAGATGCCCGGGCTTTTTCAGCCCCACCCGGTAGGCGGCCTGTCGCAGCCAAACGCCGGCCCGAAACAAGGCCGACAGCGGCACCAATAGACGGTTAGGCCGCGGTTTTCCATACCACTGGTTATTCAGCCAGGCCGCCAGAGCCTCTCTCATGTTGGCGGCTTGCCACAAAGGTTCACGGCTTTTCTTCCGGCGACGACTTAGCGGCAAACGTGATATGTACAAACCCCAGCTGGCTCGCAGCGTCCAGAGCGCTCATCACGGCTTGGTGAGAGGTTTTTTGGTCGGCACTGATAATCAGCAGCGGATCCTTGTTATCGCCGGCTGCTTCCAACAAGGCCTTTTTCAGCGTGTCGACCTGGGTGTTGATCACCTGGCGCTGGTTCACCGCGTAGCGACCCTCTACGTCGATCACGATCTCGATTCCTTTCTCTTCCGCCTGCAGTTGCGCCTGAGCTTCGGGCAGGCGAATCCGCAAGGCGGCCTCCCGGCTGAAGGTGGTGGTGAGCACCAGAAAAATCAGCAATACGATCAAGACGTCGATCATCGGGATAAGATTCAGCTCGGGCTTGTTTTCCCGTTGCGGCCGGAAATTCATCGCGCAGGTTTCCTCATTCTTCACGCTTCTTCACGTTCGCCGTGCATCATCTCAATCAGCCGCAAGGCCTCTTCCTCCATGCGAACGGCCAACTCGTCCACCCGCCCCAAGAAATACCGGTAAAACATCAGGCTGGGGATCGCCACAGCCAGGCCGGAGGCCGTCGCAATGAGGATCTCCGAAATGCCGCCGGCCAGGTGCGCAGGGTTGGTAATGCCCTGTTCCATGGAAAAAGTGGAGAACACCTTGATCATTCCCAAGACGCTGCCAAGCAGGCCCAGGTAGGGAGAAACCGAAGCGATCGTGCCGAGGGTATTCAAATATTTACCGAGTTCATGCACCACTTGGCGGCCAGCATGTTCAAGGCTTTCCTTCATGACCTCCCGCCCATGCTTATGATTCAGCAGCCCGGCTGCGAGAATGGCTCCCAGCGGCGAACTCATGCGCAGTTGCCGGATATGCACACTGTCCAGCTCATTCTTGCGCTGCAACGCCCAGATCTGCGGCACCAATTGGCGTGGCAGAATATTATTTGTCCTCAGTGTCCAGAACCGCTCGCCGATGATGGCCAGCGCAATGATGGAACAGGCAATGATCGGCCACATGACCCATCCACCTGCTTTAATGACTTCAAGCACGACTCATTCTCCAGAGGACCGACTAACCGGTCTCATTTTAACTCAAGCCCGCGCCCTTCGCGCCGCCGGGTTTTTCTCCACCCACAACCAGACGATCAGAAACGCCAGCATACTGACTCCCGCCGCCGCGCTGTACACGAACGCGGGGCCTAGGGAGCTCCACCAGACTCCGCTGAAATAACTGCCGAGCATGCCGCCGAGCCCATAACTCAGGCTGCTGTACAGAGCCTGCCCCTTGCCATGATGGGGACCGGCAAAATACTGCTGGACCAGAAAGATCGCCGCCACATGCGAGGCGCCGAACGTCGCGGCGTGAAGAAGCTGCGCGAACGCGACCAACAAAAGGCTTTGCACGCACCAGGCGATAATCAGCCATCGCAACACGCCCAGCGTGAGACTGACCAGCAGGATCCGCCGCAGGCTGGAACGCTGCAAGATGCGATGTAGAAACACGAACAGTACAATCTCGGCGAGCACGCCCAAAGCCCAGAGCTGACCAGTCTGGCTGCCGTCGAGGCCGTTTTGCTTCAGATAGATCGAAAAGAAGACATAATAGGGACCATGGGCGACCTGGATCAGCAAGCATACCAGGAAGAATGCCACGACCTGCGGCTGCCTGAGGATCGCCCAAAGGGAGGCATTGCCGGTCTCAGCAGTCCGGATGGGTCGCTCTGGAACCACCAGACTGGCCAGACTCATGCCCAAGAACAGGACAAGGATCAGAATCGGCAAACAATCGATGACGACCAACGTATCCAGCGCCTTGCCCACCGCCAGCACGGCAACGATGAAGCCGACCGAACCCCACAACCGGACGCGGCTGTAGCGATGGGAGTCCCGGCTAAGGTGGGCGAGCGTCACCGCTTCGAACAACGGCAAGGGGGCATTCCAGAAAAAGCCGAACAGCAGTGTAATCAGGGCCAACCAGGCAAAACCGGAAAACCAGAAAACCAGACTGAAGCTGGTGGCGGTCAAACATGCTGAAATGCGCACCAGCCACATACTTCGTCCGCAGCGGTCGGCGCCCCAACCCCACAAATTAGGAGAAATAAGTTTGCTGCCGGCCAATAAAGCCATCAACAGGCCAATCTGGGCCGGCGTAAAGCCCTCCGCCTGGAGGTAGAGCGCCCAATACGGCAGAAACGCGCCCAGGGCGGAGAAATAAAAGAAATAAAAACCGGACAGCCGCCAATAAGGAACCTTCCTCGCGGCGGACATGACAGGATTAACTTGCGAGAACACCAAACGACATCAGGAAGCGCCCGCTGAAATCGGTCTTAAGTCCGTCATCACGTCGAGGTTTTGAGCGCGGTGGCGCAAACAGTGATCCATCAATACGATGGCCATCATCGCCTCGGCGATAGGCGTGGCCCGGATGCCAACGCAAGGATCATGGCGCCCGGTGGTGATTACTTCCACGGGCTCACCGCGCAGGTTCACCGAACGACCCGGCAGGCGCAGGCTGGAGGTCGGTTTGAGGGCAATGCTGGCAACGATGTCCTGACCGCTGGAAATGCCGCCCAGCACGCCGCCCGCGTGATTGCTGAGAAAGCCTTGCGGGGTGATCTCGTCGCGGAACTGGGTGCCCTTGGCCTCCACGCAAGCGAAACCGTCGCCGATTTCCACTCCCTTCACCGCGTTGATGCTCATCAACGCATAGGCCAGCTCGGCATCAAGCCGGTCGAAGATGGGCTCACCCAAGCCTGGCGGCACACCTCTCGCCACGACGTTGATACGGGCGCCGACGGACTCGCCTTCCTTGCGCAGCGCGTCCATGTAGGCTTCCATTTCTGGCACCCTGTCCGGGTCCGGGCAAAAGAAGGGATTGTTGTCAATTTCGTCCCACAGAATGCGCTCGATTTTGATCGGCCCAAGCTGGGCCAAGTAGCCGCGAATCTCCACGCCCAGTTGCTTCTTCAAGTATTTCTTGGCGATGCCGCCCGCTGCGACCCGCATGGCCGTCTCGCGTGCGGACGAGCGCCCACCGCCGCGATAATCACGGAAACCGTATTTCATGTGATAGGTGTAGTCGGCGTGGCCGGGTCGGAATTTCTCGGCGATCTCGGAATAGTCCTTGGAGCGCTGGTCGGTATTCTCGATCAACAGGCCTATAGGCGTGCCCGTGGTCTTACCCTCGAAAACTCCGGAAAGGATCTTCACCTGATCCGCCTCGCGACGCTGGGTAGTATGCCGCGAGGTACCCGGCTTGCGGCGATTCAGGTCGGACTGAAGATCGGCCTCGCAGAGTTCCAGGCCCGGCGGACAACCGTCCACGATGCAGCCCAGGGCGGGCCCGTGGCTTTCGCCGAAAGAAGTGACCGTGAACAGTTTACCTATCGTGTTTCCGGACATCGGGACGGTCTTGTCAACGGGTTAATCGAACGAATCGAACTTGCGGATAGTGAGTGCGTACAATTCCCATCGTTTTGCGGCTGCTATCCACGCTTCGGCGCACCGGGTCGAACCATGCGAGGAGGCGGGATCCAAACTGAAAATCCAGACATGATTTCGAGAAATGGCCGCCCGTGAATCCTTAGTCCACCAGCGCTTGCCGGTGGTGATGATTCGATACTGCGTCACGGTCGAAAAATGTTTCCCGGTAATCGCGAACCTGCTCGGCGGTCAGCAGGAATACACCGTCACCCCCACGTTCGAAATCCAGCCAGTAGAAAGGGACCTTCGGATAGGCTTCTTCCAGGGCTTCGGCACTGCTGCCGACTTCGACCACCAGAATACCCTCAGGTTTCAGATGGGCCTCGGCATCGCACAAGATACGTCGCACGCATTCCAGCCCCGTCTCACCGGACTCGAGCCCAAGCCTTGGCTCGGCATGGTATTCGGGAGGGAGTTGTCGCCACTCGTCTGAATTCACATAGGGTGGATTGCTAACGATGAGATCATAGCGCTTGCGACCCAGCTCCCCATACAGGTCGGATTCGACCGTCCGCACCTGCTCTTGAAGGCCGTGGCTGGCGATGTTGATGCGAGCCACTTCCAGGGCTCCCGGCGACACATCGACGGCATCCACTTCGGCATTGGGAAAAGCGTAGGCGCAGGCGATGGCGATGCAGCCGCTGCCGGTGCACAGATCGAGAATATCGGTAACCGTGTCCGGGTCCGCCAGCCAGGGACTGAACTGCCGTTCGATCAATTCGGCGATGGGCGAGCGCGGCACCAGCACACGCTCGTCGACATAGAACGACAATCCGGCAAACACGGCTTCATGGGTTAGATAAGCCGCCGGTTTGCGTTCAGCGATGCGGCGCTCAATCAGACTGACCACCTGCAAGCGTTCATCGGGCGTGAGGACCGTGTTGAAATAACCGCCTGGCAGTTCATGGGGCTGATGGATCGCGTGCAGGACCAGGGCAGTCGCTTCATCTAGGGCGTTTATCGTGCCGTGACCGAAAAACAGTTTGGCCTGATTGAAGCGGCTGGCGCCCCAGCGGACGTAGTCACGGATCGTGGTCAGATGGGCTGTTACAACCTCAACCTTGCTCATGTAGGGCATCGCTCAAGGATACAGGCCGATTGCTTGCAAACCCGTGGTTTCATCCAGGCCGAACATCAGGTTCATATTCTGCACCGCTTGCCCTGCCGCGCCTTTCACCAAGTTGTCTATGACCGCTAGAACCACCGCCGTTTCACCATTCATCGGGCGATGAATGGCGACCTGGCAGCGGTTCGATCCGCGGACATTGCGGGTATCGGGATGCGAACCCTCCGGCTGCACATCAACGAAAGCCTCGTTCCGATAGCGCGATTCGTACAGTGCTTGCAGGTCAGGCATCGCGCCGTCGAGTTGTGCATAGATCGTCGCATGAATACCACGAATCATGGGGACCAGATGCGGCACGAAAGTCAGCCCGACCGGCTTGCCCGCCACCCGCTCCAACCCTTGGCAAATCTCCGGCCAGTGACGATGTGCCTTAACACTGTAAGCCTTCAAGCCTTCACCAGTCTCGCTCATGAGGATGGGAATTTCAGCCTTACGGCCAGCGCCGCTGACACCGGACTTGACGTCAGCGATCAATTGGTCGAGGCGGATCACTCCCGTCTCAAGCAGCGGTAATAGGCCGATTTGTACCGCGGTGGGATAGCAGCCCGGGCAGGCGATCAGCCGGGCCGAACGAATAGGCTCGCGGTTCACTTCGGGCAGGCCGTAAACCGCCTCGTCCAGCAAGTGCGGGCACGCATGGGGTTCACCGTACCAATGCTCCCATACCGCAGGATCCTGCAGACGAAAATCGGCGGCCAGATCAATGATCCTGACACCCCGATTTAGTAATGCGTCCGCCATGCGCATGGCGGTGCCATTGGGTGTGGCGAAGAACACCACGTCGCACTCGGACAGCCCTGCTGCGGAAGGTTCGCTAAAAACGACATCAACGTGGCCGCGCAGATTGGGATACATTCCGTCCACTCGTCTGCCGGCGTCGGCGCGAGAAGTCACGGTCTTGATCCGGACCCCAGCATGCAGAGCCAGAATCCTGAGGAGTTCCACCCCCGTGTAGCCGGTACCGCCAACGATGCCTGCCTGAATCATGCGTTATTGAGTCCGCCAAGGCTTGGAGTGGGCAAGCGCCCACTGGATTGTGACAAGACCATGCCCATTCGGCACTGTGGAAACTCACTTCGACCCGGCGTGAGTCTCCACCTTGGCCTTCAGCTTCTGTCCCGGCTTGAAGGTGACGACGCGCCGGGCGCTAATGGGGATCTCCTCGCCGGTTTTCGGGTTACGCCCTGGCCTTTGCTTCTTGTCTCTCAGGTCGAAATTGCCAAATCCCGAGAGTTTAACCGGGCGGCCGACTTCCAGTGCGGTCTTGATTTCCTCAAAAAAATGATCGACCAAGAGTTTGGCGTCCCGCTTGTTCAAGCCCAGCTCCTCAAGGAGTTTCTCCACCAGGTCGGCTTTAGTCACGGCCATGAGTTCAATCCCTCAGTTTTGCATTAAATTCATTCACCAATTCAGCCAAGACATCCGCGATGACTGAATCGACTCTCGCGTCCGTCAAGGTTTCCGCATCATCCTGAAGGACCAAACCCATGGCGACGCTCTTCTTCCCGGAATCAATGCCCCGCCCTTGATAAACGTCGAAAACGAGTACCTGCCGAATCAGCGAAGAACATTGCTTTTGCGCACAGACGATCAGGCTGCTGGCTGTCACCGATTCGTCAACGATGATAGCAATGTCGCGACGCACCTGCGGGAATTTCGAAAGGCTGGTGAACGCCGGAATTCCTCTCGCCAACAATAGGTCTTGATCCAGTTCGAACAGAAACACGCGTGTCTCGAACCCGAACTGTTTTTCCAGTCGGGGATGCAGCATGCCCAACCAACCCAGTTGCTTCCGCCCATCCACCATGATTGCTGCGGTCTGCCCCGGATGCAGGGCTGGATGTTTCCCGGCAACGAAAACGACTGCCGACTCATGTCCGCTCAGTCGCAGGATGGCCGCCAGATCCGCCTTCATATCGAAAAAATCGACCGCGCGTTCGGGCTCGCCCCATTGTTCCGCATGCACAGAGCCCATCGTCAAGCCGGCCAGCGATTTCTCCTGTACGATCTCCCCGCCAACCCGGGCAAACTTCAGGCCTGCCTCGAATAGACGCACACGGGTCTGCTGCCGATTGCTATTTCTCAGCGCGGCATCCAGCAACCCACACCAGAGGCTTGTGCGCATCACCGCCATATCGGAGGAGATCGGGTTCTTGAGTGACAAGCTTTCAAGACGTGGCTCGATGAGCGCCTGCTTGGCTGCGTCCACGAAGCTGTAAGTGATGGCCTCCTGATAGCCGCGATCAACCAGGACATCCTTTACCCGCTCCACGTCCAGCACAGCCTCGGATTCCGGCTGCAGCTCCATGCTGGTAGCTGGACTGCGCTTCGGTATGAGGTCGTAGCCGTAAACCCGGCCAATTTCCTCGATCAGGTCAGCCTCGATCGTGATATCAAAGCGGAAGCTGGGCGGGATCACGCACCAGCCTTTCGGTCGGGGCTCCAGCCTCATGCCAAGGCGG
>Ga0209254_10002978_pt1 | contig 15461 bp, 11 predicted proteins | sample FrelakmetDIP11DI_FD_187148 | JGI IMG/M metagenome (GOLD analysis project Ga0209254, IMG submission 187148) | Freshwater lake sediment microbial communities from the University of Notre Dame, USA, for methane emissions studies - DIP11 DI (SPAdes)... | ecosystem: Environmental > Aquatic >...
AACAGGATCAGGGGGTGCAGGTTGCCGTCGCCGGCATGGAAGACGTTGCAGCAGCGCAGGCCGTACTTGACCTCCATCTGCTGGATCGCGAGCAGGATGTCGGCCAGGCGCCTGCGCGGAATCGTCGAATCCATGCACATGTAGTCCGGACTGATGCGCCCGCTGGCCGGGAAGGCGTTCTTGCGCCCGCTCCAGAACTTCAGGCGCTGGGCTTCGTCCTTGCTGACTTCCAGGCGCGTGGCGCCACTGCCCGTCAGCACATCGAGCATGCGCTCGATCTCCTCACTCACTTCTTCGGGCGTGCCGTCGCTCTCGCACAGCAGGATCGCCTCGGCGGCGAGGTCGTAGCCGGCGTGCACGTAATCCTCCACCGCCGCAGTCATCGGCTTGTCGAGCATCTCCAGCCCGGCCGGAATGATGCCGGCGCCGATGATCGCAGCCACCGCGTCGCCGGCTTTGCGGATGTCGTCGAAGCTGGCCATGATGCAGCGCGCGAGTTCCGGCTTGGGCACCAGCTTGACAGTCACTTCGGTTATCACTGCCAGCATGCCCTCGCTGCCGACCATCAGCGCCAGCAAGTCCAGGCCCGCGGCATCGAGTGCGGCGCTGCCGAACTCGACCGCCTCGCCTTCCACCGTGAAACCGCGCACCTTCAACACATTGTGCAGGGTCAGGCCGTACTTCAGGCAATGCACGCCGCCCGAGTTCTCGGCCACGTTGCCGCCGATCGAGCAGGCGATCTGGCTCGACGGGTCGGGGGCGTAATACAGGCCGAGCGGTGCCGCCGCTTCGCTGATGGCCAGGTTGCGCACGCCGCATTCGACCACGGCGGTGCGCGACGTCTTGTCGATGCTGACGATGCGGTTGAATTTGGCCAAGCCCAGCGTGACGCCCAGCGTGTGCGGCAGCGCTCCGCCCGACAGCCCCGTGCCGGCGCCGCGCGCGACCACCGGCACACCCAGCGCGTGGCAGGCGCGCAGCACACCGCTGACCTGGGCTTGCGTTTCGGGCAAGGCCACCACGAGTGGGCGTTCGCGGTAGGCGGTGAGGCCATCGCACTCGTAGGGCACCGTGTCCTCGCTGTGCCATAGCAGAGCATGCGGCGGCAGCAATGCAGCCAGCGCGCCGACGACGACGCGCTGCCGTTCGCTGCGGGCCTCGGGCGCGTTCAGAGACGGGGGGGCATTCATGGTGGCGGCATCCAGTGCCGTGACTGTAAGCGCCGGCACGCGGTCCAGTCCGGCGATCGCGCACCGGACGGCTTTGCGTCGCACGCATCAATGTCCCCCTTGCGCGCGACATCCGCTGCGCCTGGCGAAGCCCGGCGGTCGCCACATGTCGGCCACTGCGCGATCGAGACCGCCCAGAAAAGCGGCGGGGCAGGAGATCAGCACCTCCTGCCCCGCCTCATGCCTTCTTCACCGTTGACCCCCGAGGCCTCGGCTCGGGGGAGCGTCCGCTCTTACTCGATCTTCAACGGCTCGACATGCGCGGACATCAGCTTGGGTAGCGTCAGCGTCAGCACGCCGTCTTCGTACTTGGCAACCGCTTTGGTGCGGTCGACATCGAAGCCAAGGGTGAACACGCGGCTGGCAAAGCCGTAGCTGCGTTCACTGCGCAGCAGGCGGCCTTCCTTCTTCTCTTCCGTGTCCTTCTTGATTTCGGCTGTGACCATCACCTGCGGGCCGTCGATCTCGACATGGATGTCTTCCTTGCGGACACCCGGGATTTCGGCCTTCACCATGTAGGCCTTGTCGACTTCGGTGATGTCCATCTTGATCTGCGGCGTATCAGGCGGGGTTTCCCAACGGTACGGCCGCATGAAGCTGCGGAACGCATCGTCGATCGCGAAAGGTTCGCTGGCAAACAAGCTTGGCAGACGAGTGATGTTCATGATTCTTCCTTGATCCATCGCGCGACCCGGCGCCGCGCAGCCACCATCGTCTGACCGACTCTCCAGCCAGCCATCGCGAGTGGACGATGGCAATACTTACTCTAGTCGACGTCGGCACAATTGCATTGATGCCGATCAGTGCAGTGCACAAAAACGCTAGCCCGAGCGCGTGAAGACCGTCAGCACGCCGGTGTAGCCGTACAGGTGATGGTGGCCGATCTCGCCCGCGGCGAAGAAGCCGACCAGCGGCACGTCGCCGAGTGCGTGTTGCACGATCTGCAGTTCCGCCGACGGCGCGCCGAAGTGCGGCCCGCCGCGGCCGGCGCAGCTGACGTAGATGGCGCCGGCCATGCGCGCCAACGGGTCGGCGGGCATCGGGTTTTCGGCGCCGAGCGCGGCATGGGAGACAGCCGACATCACGGGCTCAGGCGCCAGCTCGTCGCGGATCTCGGCGCAAATGCGCACCAGGTCGCGCCGCGCTGCCTGCACGTCGCGCTGGCAGAAGGCCAGCCGCATGCCGGGCTCAAGCACATCGGCAATCGCCACGCCGTGCTGGCCTGGGTCGAGGCCGATCAGGTGGCGCACGCGGACGTCGTCACCGAAGGCGCGCGACCGCGCATTGCCACCCAGCTGACCCTCGCGTGCCAACCGCGTCGGGTGCGAATCGGACAGCCCGACCAGCGTGCGGCGCAGCGTACTCATCGCGCGCTGCGGATCGTCCAGCGAGATGCCGGTGTCGCGCAGCAGGCAAGCCAGCGCCGGCTCGTCGTCGAGCGCCGTCACCACGTTGCGCTCGCAGGCGGTGATGCGCCGCGACGGGCCGACCGGCTGGCAGCCCTGAGTGACACGCGAGACCAGCGGCACTTCGCGGCTGAAGGCCACGCCCGACAGGCCACCCTGCAAGACGCCGTCGGCGATCTGGCATGCGACCGTGCGCGATGCGCTGAGACCGCCGAACAGGTAGCCCGAGGTGGTGCGTGCGCTCATGTCTTCGAGAAGGTCGGCCAGATCGGGCGTGTTGCCCTCGGCGTGCACCAAGGCCGTGTGGGCTTCGACATGGGCCAAGGGTCTGGCACCCGAAAAGACCTGGAAGCGGCCCACTGGCAAGGCGGCCAGCATCAGCACCAACGCGGGTTCGTCGAAGTATTCGACCCCGTTGGCCGCCACGCCCACGCCCACCGTGCCAGCCCAGGCGACGCCCGGCCAGCGCAGGCGCAGTGCGTCGAGCAAGGCCTGCGCATGGGCCGCGTAGTGGTCGGTGAAGTAGATCAAGCCGAGGCTGGGCTCGGCGGTTTCGCCGCTGATCCGCGCCCGCTGGCCTTCGACTTGCGCCGCGGCCAGCGCCAGTGCATGGCGCCAGTCCGGGTGGGTGGCGTGCCCGACGATGAAGGATTGCATGCGGCGCTCAGTGTGCGCAGACCCGCGCCGGATCAGCGGCGTGTCGTCGTGCGTCGCTTGCCCTGGCCGGTCGCAGCCTTGGCCACGGCGCCGGCGGCCTTCATCGGCGCCGATACGGCCTGCTTGAGCGTCTGTTCGGCAGCGTCGAAACTCTGCTTGACCAGATTGCCGGTGAGCGACTTGGCGGCGTCCCCGGCGCTGTCCTTCATTGCGCCGGCGGCGAGCTGCGTGAACTGCTTGGTCAGGGCACCCCACCATTGCATCGGGTCGACCACGCCGGCCGGTGTGGCGATCTCCGCTGCCGAAGGCTTGCGGCCGCCGCGCTTCTTGGCGGGTGCCGCAGGTGCGGCGGCCGCTGTGGTGGCGGGGGCACGCAGCTTCATCGAATCGCGCAGATCGGTCATCTGCACATTCATCGTCTTCAGCGTGGACAACGTCATTCGCTGCACTTCCAGGGCCTGGATCGTGGCGCCGAGCATGCGTGCGTTCTGCTCGAGCCAGAACTGCACCGTGCGCAACTCCTCGATGCGCTTTTCAAGCTCCTCCGGGTCCAGTGTCGGAGCCACCCACTGGCCAATGTTGGGCAGCGCCGAACCGGCGTTCTTGACCAGTCCTTGCAGGAAGTCGAAGCCCGGCACGAGTTTGGTGAAGGCGGCGCTGTTGTCGCTCATGCGAGGCTCCTTGTTGGTGGGTGGTGCCCGATTGTGACCAGGGCAGGCCCTACTGCAAAGCGATCCGCTGGACCGTGAAGCCGCGCTGCTGCATCAGCGTGGGCAGTGCCTTGGCACCCGCCATGTGCAAGGCGCCGACGGCCGCGAAGACTTTGCGGCCGTCGCGGTGCAGGATCTCGATGGCATCGGCCAGCGTCGGGTTGCGCTCGTCGTTCAGGCGCCGCATCTGCACGCGGTCGTCGTCGCTGGCAATGCAATCGCACCAGCGTTCATAGGCTTCGATCTCAGCCAGATCGCCGTGCTCCCAGGCTTTGGCCAGACGGGTGATGACGCGCTGAACACTGCCATCCTCCAACTGTTCCAGCAACTGCGCCACCAGTCGCTCGGCGTCGGCGGCCTCACGCGGAATCAGCGCGGCCATCTGCAGCTCGGGCGATTCGAGTGAGACCACGCGGCGCTGGCTGGCGCGGGCGAATCCGCTCAAGGCGAACTCCTGCGCGTAGCCTGGATCCAGCCCCTGCCAGCGCGCGGCCAGCACCGTCAGTGTCACGGCCTGCATCACGGGGTGCATTGCGCCGAGCAGTTCCTTGGGCAGGCAGGCGGCATCGGCCTGGCGCGCCAGCCGCTCGCGCAGCGCGGGGGCCAGCGTCGGTGTGGCGATGCCCGCCGGCGGCTTCAGGCGTGCCGCCATTTGCGGGTCGGCGATGTCGATCTCGAGCGCCACCGTGTCGGACGCCATCAGCGCCGCGGTCACTCGCGGGCCAGGGAATGCCCAGTCGAGCTTGCCGACGTGGATGCTGCCGTAGAGGTAGGCCGTGCGGCCATCGCGCGTGACGCGCCACAGCAGCCCCCGGTCGCGCGCATTGGCTGCCGCGGCCTGCAACTGCGGCGCGGTTGGCGACTGAGCCTGCGGCGGGCAACCGGCGCTGGTTTGTGCCTGCACCGAAGCCAGCCACGCCGTCAGCGCCAGTGCCAGTGCCGCAACCCAACCGTGCTTCATCGAGCCGCCTCCAATCGCAATACACCGTCGTTCTGCGTGAACCGCATCTTCGCCAGGACATCCATGCCGAGCAGGGGTGACTCGAGCCGCGGCAGCACCGCCACACGCAGCCGGTCGGCGCGCACACCACCCTGCAAGACGACGTCGGCACGCGCGAGTGAGCCCTGCACCACACCGCCGGCAGTCGAGGATCGCAGCGTGCCCTCGGCCACCAACCCGGCGCGATTGGCCAGCGCCAGCGGGATCGCGGTGCCGGTGGCGCCGGTGTCGACGAGGAAGTCGACGGCGATGCCGTTGACCGTGCCGGGCCAGTGAAAGTGACCGTCAGCTGCACGCCTGAGTTCGATCGCGCCGCTGACGGCATCGACTGAAAAGCGCGCGCGCTGCTGTTGTGACTGCCAAGCCTGCACGCCGACGAAGACCAGCGCACCCAGCAGCAGCCAGATTGTGGCCAGCTTCAGGGTGCGCGGCATTTCGCGGGAGCTGTCGTTCATGGCGCGACGATGCCATGAAAGTCCCCGCCCGGGGCTTGCGGGGGCAATCGACAGGCCCCGTGGCAGCCCCAGCATCGCGCTCGCATCCATTCTGGCGGCAGGCTGGCTGGGCACGATGGCGTGCGAATCATGGCGGGGCCACGCAATATGATCGATGCCATGCTCTCACCGCTCATCAATGACACATTCCTGCGCGCCTGCCGCCGGCAGGCCACGCCACACACCCCTGTCTGGCTGATGCGCCAGGCGGGCCGTTACCTGCCCGAATACATGGCCACACGCGCGAAGGCAGGCAGCTTCATGGGCTTGGCGACGAACGTTGACTTCGCCACCGAGGTCGCCCTGCAACCGCTCGACCGCTTCCCGCTGGATGCTGCGATCCTGTTCTCCGACATCCTGACCGTGCCCGACGCGATGGGCCTGGGGCTGTCGTTCGCACAGGGAGAGGGGCCGCGATTCGCGCACCCGGTGCGCGACGAGGCAGCAGTCACAGCACTCGAAGTGCCCGACATGAACAAGCTGCGCTACGTGTTCGACGCTGTCACGTCGATACGCAAAGCGCTGGCGGGACGTGTGCCGTTGATCGGTTTCTCGGGCAGCCCCTGGACCTTGGCCTGCTACATGGTCGAAGGCGCAGGCAGCGACGACTACCGGCTGGTCAAGTCGATGCTCTATTCGCGGCCTGACCTGCTGCACCGCATGCTGGCCGTCAATGCCGACGCCGTGGCTGCGTACCTCAACGCCCAAGTCGCCGCCGGCGCCCAGGCGGTGATGGTGTTCGACAGCTGGGGGGGTGTGCTCGCCGACGGCGCGTTCCAGGCATTCAGCCTGGCTTACACGCAACGCGTCCTGGACAAACTTGACCGCAGCGTGCCGGCGATCGTGTTCACCAAGGGCGGCGGCCTTTGGCTGGATCAGATCGCGGCCAGCGGCGCTGACGTCGTGGGTCTGGACTGGACCGTCAACCTGACGACCGCGCGAGCGCGCGTCGGCGACCGAGTCGCGCTGCAAGGCAACCTCGATCCGATGGTGCTGTTTGGTGGCGAAATGGCGGTGCGTGCCGAAGCGCGGCGGGTGCTTGACAGCTTCGGCGCCACTCAGCGCCATGACGGCGGTCAAGGCGGTCAAGGCGGTCGCCATGACGGCCATATCTTCAACCTGGGCCACGGCATCAACCAGTACACACCGCCGGAGTCGGTGGCCGCACTGGTCGACGAAGTGCACCGCTATTCGCACGCGCTCCGAATCGTTGGTTCAGCAAGTAAGTGAGCGCTCAGACTAACTTATCCCCACTTCTGACGGTGCGGCGCAACATCGGAGAGCGCCCGGGCCAGTGCCCTAGGGTTTTGCCCTATGGCGCTGTAAGTCCTTGATTTCATTGACACATGTTGCGTGCGCGCCGCATGCACAGCCTGCTGTTGACCCTGGTGTATCAAACCGTCAGCGAACTTCCGGGCAGCTTGCCCACAAAGTTATCCACAGCAACGGTGGAGTTCTGTGTTTGATGTTTGAAATCAGCAGCTTAGCGGGGTTTGGTAAGGCGCATCCGAGATGTCCCGCGCAACTGCGACATGAGTGAAACCGGCGAGCGCATCGTCCTCGGCGTCGCGGTCGAGACGCCTCAACACGCCGGCCTCGCAGCCTGCCTTGACTACAAGAGTGAGCAGATGCTTGCGCCGGGAACGCTGGTGCGCATACCCCTGGGCAAGCGTGATGTTGCCGGCATCGTGTGGCAGGTCGGCAGTGCAGGCGCAGCCGCCGGCATCGAATTGCGCGGTGTGCGGCAGGTGCTCGCGGCGCTGCCACCGTTGTCGGACGCGTGGCGCCAATTGGTGAGTTTCGCCGCCGGCTACTACCAGCGCGGCCTGGGCGAGTTGGCGCTGGCCGTGCTGCCGCCCGAGTTGCGAAAGCTCGACGCAACCCAGCTGGAACGGCGCCTCGCCCGACTCAAGCCTGCGGGGCCGGCACCGGGCAATGATCCGCCAGCGCCGGCCCTGTCAGCCGAACAGGCCGCGGCCGTCGCTGCGCTTCTCGCAGACACGCCGGCGACGCACTTGCTGCATGGTGTGACGGGCAGCGGCAAGACCGAGGTCTACCTGCATGCTGCGGCGAAGGCGCTCGCTGCAGGGCGCCAGGTCCTGGTCCTGGTGCCCGAGATCAACCTCACGCCGCAACTCGAAGCGCGACTTGCGGAGCGATTTGCCGGCCACCACCTGGTGGCCTTGCACAGTGGCCTGACGCCGCCTCAGCGCCTGCGCCATTGGCTCGCCGCGCACCTCGGCCAGGCCGATCTGGTGCTCGGCACGCGCCTGGCGGTGTTCGCATCGATGCCGCGGCTGGGCTTGATCGTGGTCGATGAAGAACATGACCCGTCGTTCAAGCAACAAGAAGGCGCGCGCTACTCGGCGCGCGACCTTGCCGTGTACCGGGGCCGGCTTGAGAACGTGCCGGTGGTGCTCGGTTCGGCCACGCCATCGCTGGAGAGCTGGCAGCGTGCCGAGCAGGGCGCATACCGGCGGCTCAGCTTGCCTGAGCGCATCGGTGGCGGCGCGCTGCCGCGCGTGCGCCTGGTCGACATGAACCTGCAGCCGCGCGACAACGCCGGGGCAGCCGCCCTCTCGCCGCCGCTGCTCGACGCACTGCGCACGCGCATCGCCCGCGGCGAGCAAAGCCTGGTGCTGCTCAATCGGCGTGGCTATGCGCCGGTGCTGCATTGCGGCGCCTGCGCCTGGAAGAGTGCCTGCCCGCACTGCAGTGCGTGGCGCGTCTTCCACAAGGGTGATCGCACGCTGCGTTGCCACCATTGTGGCTTCACGGAGCGCGTGCCGCGGGCCTGCCCTGACTGCGGCAACCTCGACATCCAGCCTATCGGCCGCGGCACGGAGAAGCTCGAAGAGCAGCTCGCACTGGCCCTGCCCGGTGCACGCGTGGCCCGCATCGATGCCGACACCACGCGCCTGAAGGGCGCCCTCGAAGTGCAACTCGGCGCGGTGCATGCGGGCGAGGTCGATGTGCTGGTCGGCACGCAGATGGTCGCCAAAGGCCACGACTTTCGCCGCATCACGCTGGTCGCCGCGGTCAACCCCGACAGCGGCTTGTTCGCCAGCGACTTTCGTGCCCCCGAGCGCCTGTTCGCGCTGCTGATGCAGGCGGCAGGCCGTGCCGGCCGCGACGCCAGCCAGGCCACCGCGAGTGAAATGTGGGTCCAGACCTGGCACCCGCGCCACCCGCTCTACGCCGCCTTGCGCACGCACGACTTCGCGGCCTTTGCGGCGAGCCAGTTGAGCGAGCGCGAGAGCGCCGGCTTGCCGCCGTTCTCGAGCCTGGCGCTGCTGCGCGCCGAGGCCAAGAGCGCGCAGGCCGCTGCCGGTTTCCTGCATGCCGCGGCCGCCGCCGCCGCCGGTTTGACGGAGTCAGCCGGGGTGATGATCTATCCGCCCGTGCCCCCGCCGGTAGCGCGTGTGGCCGGCGTCGAGCGCATGCAGATGCTGGTCGAGTCACGCTCGCGTGGCGCCCTGCAGCGTCTCCTCACGCGATGGCTGCCCGAACTGCATGCCCTGCGCCAGAAAGACAAAACCCACCGCGCAGTGCTGCGGTGGGCTGTGGATGTGGACCCGCTGGCGATATGACAGCCCCAAGCTCGCTTCGCTCGCGCCCCCCGAGGGGAGCGCAGGCCGCTCGGGAGCGGCCCGGCGCTGGCCTGCGGTCTCGCTTGGCGCTCAGTCGTCGTGCTTGTTGCCCTTGCCCTTGTTCCTGCCCTTGCCGTGCTGCTCGTCGTAGCGCGTCTGGACCCAGCTCTCTTGCACGAAGTACACCTGCCGTGCGCAGGCGTTGTAGTGGCCGCAATGCTTGCCCCAGTTCTTGGCGTGGCCGGGCGGTACGTACAGGTACATCGGCGCTTGCTGCACCACCACCGTGGGGCGGGCGATGATCACCGCTTGCGGGTACAGCAGTGGCGGCGGGGGCTGGCTGCCGATTTCGATGCGGCCATACACACCCGGCTCGCGGATCGTGATGCCGACACCGACATCGACAGCCGACCAGGCCGGTGCCGCAGCGGTGGCGGCCAATGCGGCCAGCAGGGTAAGCAGATATTTCTTCAAGGTGACCTCCAGATTGGGTAGCCAAGGCAACGCCAGTTTGCCGCCGTGCGTTGACCCGCGCCATTGGCGCACAGCCAATCAGATGCGCGCGGCGTGCAATATCCACACGCCCGCAGCCTTGCGTCATCGGGCCGCCGTCGCGCCGAAGGCCCAGGCCAGCAACGTGAAGGACACGAAGGCCAGCACGGTCGAGGCCATGATGATGCGTGCGACGCGGCCGTTGTCGGCGCCGTAGCGCTCGGCCAGCAAGGACACGTTGCTCGCGCTCGGCAGCGCAGCTGCCAATGTCAGCACGGTGACTTCGAACGCCGACAGCGGCGCACCCAGCGAGCGCGCCGCCGCGCACAGCGCGAACACCAGCAGCGGGTGCACGAAGAGCTTGATGGCAGCGACCGGCAGGTAGAGCGCGGGCGGCGTGCGTGTGTGCGCATGCTGGCCAGCGCGCCAGAGCACTGCGCCGATCGTGAACAGTGCCACCGGGCTGGCGGCATCGGCGAGCATGCGCACGATCACATCGGGCGGGCCGGCGAGCTTGATGCCCGCAGCCGACGCTGCCGCGCCCAGCGCTATCGCCCACGGCAGCGGGTTGGTCAGCGTGCCGCGCAGCACCTTGACCGCGGCCGACCGTGCGCCGACACCCTTGGCCTCCTGCGCCTGCGCCAGTGCGATGCACAGCGAACTGGTGACGAACAGATCGGCCAGCATGCTGCTGATCACCGGCCCGGCAGCGGCCGCGCCGAGCAACGCCACCAACAGCGGCACGCCCATGAAGCCAGTGTTCGGAAACGCCGCCACCAGCGCACCGAAAGCTGCGTCCTTCATCGCAACGGCGGGCGACAACGTGACGGCGATCGTGAAGGCCACGATGGCCAGCGCGCTGGCCAGGTACACGACCAACACCACCGGGTTCAGCAACTGGCCTAGCGGCGTGTTCATGCCAAAACGAAAAAGCATGCACGGCAAGGCGAAATACAGCACGAAGGCGTTCAGACCGGGGATTGCCGATTCCGGCAACACGCGTTGCCGGGCGGCGAGGTAGCCGCATAGCACCAGGGCGAAGAACGGAACGGTGACGGCGAGGATGGCCTGCATGACGCCCGGTGCGGTTACGGCACCAGGGCCAGGAACAGGAATGCTGCAAAGATCACCAAGTGGACGGCCCCTTGCAGGACATGGGTTCGGCCCGAGGCCAGCGTGATCGATGACACCACCACTGTCAGCACCAGCAGCACCAGGTCCTTGGCTTCGGCGCCAAGCACCAGGGGCAGCCCCAGCCATACCGATGCCGCCGCGACGGCAGGGATCGTCAGCCCGATGCTGGCCAGCGCCGAACCATAGGCCAGGTTGAGGCTGGTCTGCAGCCGGTTGTTGCGTGCTGCGCGCACGGCGGCCACGGTTTCGGGCAGCAGCACGAGCATGGCAATGGCGATGCCGAGCACGGGTTTGGGTGCGCCCGCAGCTGCCAGCGCGGCCTCGATGCCAGGCGACAACACCTTCGCCAGCCCGACCACCGACATCAGCGCCAGCAGCAGCAAGGCCCCACTGGCCCAAGCCGCGCGGCTGGAAGGCGGCGTCGCATGCGCGTCCGCATCGCTGGCCGGGTCCAACGGCAGGAAGTAGTCGCGGTGGCGCTTGGTCTGCACGAAGACGAACAGCGACCACAGGACCAACGACATCGTGGCCGCGAAGCCCAGTTGCGGGGTGGTGTAGGTCGGCCCGGGCGAGCTGGTGGTGAAGGTCGGCAATACCAGGGTCAGCGTCGCCATCGCGATCAGTGCCGCCAGACCCGCATTCGCGCCCTCGCTGCGAAAGACCTGCTCGTGGTGGCGCAGGCTGCCGACCACCAGGCACAGGCCGACGACGCCGTTGCAGATGATCATCAGGGTCGAGAAGATCGTGTCGCGCGGCAGCGTGGCCTTGTCCGGCCCACCGGCGAGCATCATCGAGACGATCAGCGCCACCTCGATCACCGTGACGGCCAGGGCCAGCACCAAGGTGCCGAACGGTTCGCCGACCCGGTGCGCGATCAACTCGGCGTGGTGCACCGCAGCGATCACGGCACCGACGAGCGCGATCGCGCTGACGGCACCGGGCGCGATCGCCTGCGGCAGCACGACCGACAGCGCCAGCAAAGCCGCCGCGGCCAGCGGCGTGATGAGTGACCAAAGCGGCATCGCTTGTCCTTGAAGAGGGGGCGCCTAACACAGAGAGCGGCAACGGCGATCGACGACACCCTGTCTATGATCCCACGCTCACGCCATGGACGACCCCGCTGCACAACTCAACCCCGCCCAGCTCGAAGCCGTCTATCACCTCGCGAGCCCGTGCCTGGTGCTGGCCGGTGCGGGCTCGGGCAAGACGCGGGTGATCGTGCACAAGATCGCCAAGTTGCTGCAGAGCGGGCTGGAGCCCAGGCAGATTGCGGCGATCACCTTCACCAACAAGGCCGCGCAGGAAATGCGCGAGCGCGCCAAGGCGCTGGTCGGTACGCGCGCGGCGAAGGACCTGGCCGTGAGCACCTTTCATTCGCTGGGTGTGCGCCTGCTGCGCAGCGATGGCGAGCGGCTGGGTCTGAAGCCCCAGTTCTCGATCATGGACAGCGACGATGTGCTGGGCATGCTGCGCGACGCCGGTGGCACGACGGACGCGAAGCTGGCGCGCAGCTGGCAATGGACCATCAGCCTGTGGAAGAACCAGGGCCTGACAAGCGACGGCGCGGCGCGTGCCGCGGCCGACGACAACGAAGAGGTGGCGGCGCGAGTCATGCGGCGCTACGAAGAGCGTCTGTCGGCCTATCAGGCAGTCGACTTCGATGACCTGATCGGCCTGCCACTGAAGCTGCTGCAATCCGATGCCGAGTTGCGCGCGAAGTGGCAGGACACGTTCCGCCACATCCTGGTCGATGAGTACCAGGACACGAATGCCGTGCAATACGAGTTGCTCAGGGCGCTGGCCGGCGACAGCGGTTTGTTCACGGCGGTCGGCGACGACGACCAGAGCATCTACGGCTGGCGCGGCGCGACCATCGACAACCTGAAGCGCCTGCCGCTCGACTATCCGAAGTTGAAGGTCATCGCGCTGGAGCAGAACTACCGCTCAACCGGCAACATCCTGCGCGCAGCCAACCAGGTCATCGCGGCCAACCCGAAGATCTTCCCGAAGAAGTTGTGGAGCGCCTTCGGCGACGGCGAACCGGTGCGCGTGATCGAGTGCGACGGCGAAGAGCACGAGGCCGAGCGCGCGCTGGCCTTCATCCAGGCCAGGCGCGCCGAAGGCGGTCAGGTCAAGCTGAGTGACTTTGCCGTGCTCTACCGCGCCAATCACCAGGCGCGGGCCTTCGAGCAAAAGCTGCGCACTGCGTCGATTCCCTACAGGGTGTCGGGGGGGCAGAGCTTCTTCGACCGCGCCGAGATCCGCGACCTCTGCGCCTGGCTGCGGCTGTGGGTCAACCAGGACGACGACCCGGCCTTCCTGCGTGCCGTGACTTCGCCCAAGCGCGGCATCGGCCACCAGACGCTGGCCACGCTCGGCGAGTTCGCCGGGCGCTGGAAGTGTAGCCTGTTCGAGGCCCTGTTCTCCGAGTCGCTGGGCACGGTCCTGACCAAGAAAGCCGTCGGCTCGCTGCATGAGTTCGGGCGCCACATCAACGACCTCGAGTACCGCGCACGGCACACCGCCGGCAGCGAAGACGCCAAGGCTTTCCTGCTCGGCTGGCTCGAGGACATCGGCTACGAGCAGCACCTCTTCGACGGCGAGGACAGTGAAAAGCTCGCGGCCGCGCGCTGGACCAATGTGCTCGATTTCGTCAGCTGGATCGCCAGACGATGCGGCGGCGAGATCACCCAGGACGGCGGCAGCTTCGAGAGCGAAAAGCACAGCGTGCTCGAGGTGGCGCAGACCATCAGCGTGATCATCAGCCTGGCCGAGCGCGACAACGATCAGGACGTCGTTACCCTGTCCACCCTGCATGCCGCCAAGGGCCTGGAGTGGCAGCACGTCGTGCTGGCCGGCGTCAACGAAGGCCTGCTGCCGTTCAAGAGCGGCGAGGAAGAGATGAGCGCCCTGCGGCTCGAAGAAGAGCGCCGCCTGATGTACGTGGGCATCACCCGCGCGCGCACGACGCTGGCGGTGAGCACCTTGCGCCGTCGCAAGCGCGGCCGCGACAGCGTGGCCGGCGCGCCCAGCCGCTTCATTGCCGAGATGAAGCTGAACGAGCCCAATGCGGCAAAGGAAAACCCGCTCGAACGCCTGAAACGGCAGCGGGCCGAAGCCGCAGCGCGCGCTGCGGCAGCAATCACCTTGCCTTGAGGCACGTGAGGGCGTGAAGCAATGGCGATTTACGCATCATTACCGAACTTGGCCGCGCATCGGACAACCCGGCCGCGCTATCTTGCGTTGCTTCAAGGCGCCCGACGGCATGGCGCTCGGGAGGTCGGCAATGATCGAAGAACAAGCCCCGGCTTCGCCGCACGCGCGCGGCGTTGAGCTCGGCACACTGACGACACTGAGCACCGCGGTGGCCGCCTGCGGTGGCGGCGGTGGCGACGGCACTCCAGCGCCGCCCCCTGCACCACCGCCACCACCCCCACCGGTCGGCATCAGTGCAGCGCAAGCCTCGCGATTTCTGGCCCAGGCCTCGATGGGCGCAACCCGGGCCGAGATTGCGCGCGTGCAATCGCTCGGCTATGCCGGCTGGCTCGACGAGCAGTTCGCGTTGTCGCAGCAGGACACACGCTGGGACTGGCTCGTGGCCAAGGGCTTCGACGCCGCGACCAACAAGAACGGTCAAGCCGGTTTCGATGCCAGTGCCTGGCGCAAGCTGATCGCCTCGCCCGACACGCTGCGACAGCGCGTCACGCTGGCCTTGTCGGAAATCGTCGTCACGGCCATTGACGGCCTGGTGGGTGGTGGGGGCTGGAAGGCTTTCGCGGCAGCGGCCTGGCTCGACATGCTCGAAGCCAACGCCTTCGGCAACTACCGTGCGTTGCTGCAGGCCGTGTCGCGCAGCACGGCGATGGGCATGTTCCTCACGTTCCGCGGCAATACCAAGGCCGACCCGTCCAGGGGCACGCTGCCCGACGAAAACTGTGCCCGTGAGGTGATGCAGCTGTTCACCATCGGCCTGCAAAGGCTCAATGCCGACGGCAGCCTGCTGCTCTCGGGCGGCCAGCCGCAGGACACCTATGGCCAGGAGGACATCGCTGGCCTGGCGCGCGTATTCACCGGCTGGGACTTCGACCTCGCCGGCGGCACCACGGCCACTCCCGACTACCAGCGCCGGCCGATGATCCAGGTGGCGGCGCGGCACGAGAGTGGCGCGAAGACCTTCCTCGGCACGACGATCGGCGCCGGCACCGATGGCGTCACCAGCCTCGGCCTGGCGCTCGATGCGCTCTTTGCGCACCCGAATATGGCGCCCTTCGTCGGCCGCCAACTGATCCAGAGCCTGGTGACCAGCAACCCGAGCCCGGCCTACGTCGGGCGCGTGGCGGCGACCTTCAACAACGACGGCACCGGCACCAAGGGCAACCTGCGCGCGGTGCTCAAGGCGATCCTGCTCGACAGCGAAGCGCGCAGTGTGGCCACAGCACCTGGCGGCGGCAAGTTGCGCGAGCCGATGTTGCGCTTCCTGGCCTGGGCTCGGGCCTTCAATGCCACCTCAGCCAGCGACGCCTGGGCCATCGGCAACACCTCCGACACCGGGACACGCCTCGGCCAAAGCCCGTTGCGCTCGCCCTCGGTGTTCAATTTCTTTCGTCCCGGCTACGTGCCACCGAACAGCGCCATCGGCAGCGCGGGCCTGGTTGCGCCCGAGTTCCAGATCACCAACGAATCGTCGGTCATCGGCTACCTCAATTACATGCAACGGGCCATCAGCACGGGCATCGGTGACCTGGTGGC
>Ga0209254_10002979_pt1 | contig 15458 bp, 14 predicted proteins | sample FrelakmetDIP11DI_FD_187148 | JGI IMG/M metagenome (GOLD analysis project Ga0209254, IMG submission 187148) | Freshwater lake sediment microbial communities from the University of Notre Dame, USA, for methane emissions studies - DIP11 DI (SPAdes)... | ecosystem: Environmental > Aquatic >...
TCGACGGGCTCGACGGCTATGCCGGCTTCCTCGCCTACCGGCACATGTGGACCGACAAGCTGCGCAGCACGATTTCCTACGCGCTCCAGAGCTACGACTACGACTCGATACTCGGCGACTCGACGGCCAATGCGTCGAGCGACAGCTGGACGGTCAACATCATCTACTCGCCGCTCCCGAAGCTGGACATCGGTGCCGAGTACCGCCATGCCAGCGCGGAACGCGAAAACGGCGACGACGGTGACCTCGACCGGTTGCAGCTGACCACCAAGTACTCGTTCTGATCAGCCGCGCCGCGTGGATTGCCACGCGGCGCGTACCACCCGCCACTCGTCGTCCTCGAACTGCAGTTCGAGCACGACCTCGTGCACGTCGGCGGCGAGGTCGAAGCCCGTGGCCTCGGTGGTACCCGTGCCGAGCGTGCCCACGGTGAGTTCGACCCGCGCGAGGTCGCGATACGGGAACTCGATGCCGTCGATACGCGTGAGCAGGTGCACCGATGGGTGCGTCACGAGGTAGCCGCGCAGGTATTGCTGCAGTTCCTCGCGCCCGCCGCCCTGTGCGTCGCGGAAATCCGGCGCCACGTGCTCGAGGATGCCCGACAGGTCGCGCGCCTCAGCCGCCGCCTCGCCGGCGGCGATCACTGCCCGCACCTGCGCCTCGGGCGACTGCGGGCTGCCACAGCCGGCAAGCAACAGCACTACGCCCAGGGCCAGCACTCGCCCCGAGCAGGGGAAAAACCTGCGATCCTGTGGCAGCATCGCCCTACACCGCTTCGTGAACCACCCGGTAGCATTGTCCCATGCGCGCGTTCCGATACCACGTCGCCGCCGCGGGCACGCAACCGCAGGTCGAGGACGTCCCGGTGCCGGAGCCGGGAGCGGGTGAAGTGCTGGTGCGCGTGCGCAGTGCCAGCCTCAACCCGGTGGACTGGAAGATCGCGACCGGCAGCTTTCGGCTGCTGGTCCGGGGCGGGCTGCCGCGGACGATGGGCTCCGATTTCGCCGGGGAAGTCGCGGACGCTGGGCCGGGCGTGACGGAGCTTGTCCGCGGCGAGCGCGTGTTCGGCTTCGTCGACCCGTTCTCGCGGGCCGGCGGCACGTTCGCCGAGTTCGCATCCGTGCCGGTGGAATTTGTCCATCGCATGCCAGACCCGCTCACGTTTCGGGATGCAGCAGCACTGGCATGTGCCGGCACCACCGCCGTGACGGTCTGCAATCTGGGACATGTGGCGCGGGGCAGCAGCGTGCTCGTCAACGGCGCATCCGGGGGCGTCGGTCACTTGACCGTTCAGGTGGCCGCTGCGCGCGGCGCGAAGGTCACCGCAACGACAAGTGCCGCGCGTCACGACTTCGTCCGACGACTCGGCGCCAGCGCCTGCATCGACTATCGGCACGAGCCGATGCGGCAATGGCCCGGCGGCTTCGATGCCGTACTCGACTGCGTGCCCAGCATCCCGCGATCCGCACAGCACAGGCTGCTGGCCCGAAAGGGGCACTACGTCACCACCGTGCCGGGGCCGTCGCACTTCCTGCTCGACCCGATCACCAACCGGTTTGCCGGCGTGCAGCGCCACGGCGTGATGCTGAAGCCCGACGCCAGGGCCGTGCAGGAGTACCTGGGGTACCTGGCACAGGGACGCCTGCACTGCTCGATCGAGCAGGAGTATGCGTTGGGCGAGGCTCGGTCGGCGATCGAGCGGTCCCGATCCGGGCACGTGCAGGGAAAACTCGTGCTCCGCGTCGACTGAACGGGGCCGGCGGACGCTCGCCTGGTTGCTGCAACAGGCGAGCGTCATCTGCGTTGTCCTGCTGCCTAGTGGTGATGGCCGCCCGGGCCGTGCACGTGCCCGTGCTCGAGTTCTTCCTCCGTCGCTGCGCGGACCTCGGTGATCTCGACCTCGAAGTTCAGGTGCTCGCCGGCGAGCGGGTGATTGCCGTCGATGGTCACCATGTCGCCCTGGATGCCGGTGACCGTCACGACGCGCGCATGGCCGTCGGAGGTCTGCGCCTGGAACTGCATCCCCGGCTTGAGGTTCGAGACGTTGCCGAACGAGCGCTTCGGGACTCGTTGCACCAGGGCGGCGTCATGCTCGCCGTAGCCGTCGGCCGGCGCGATCTTCACGCTGAGCTTGGCGCCCGCCGACTTGCCTTCGAGTTCACGCTCGAGGCCCGGGATCAGGTTGCCGTGCCCCTGGATGTACGCGAGCGGTTCGCCACCCGACGAGCTGTCGAGCACCTTGCCCGCGTCATTGGTCAGGGTGTAATGGATCAGCACGACCTTGTCCGCTGCGACGACCATAAGCGACTCCGAATGATTGAAACGGGAGGGAAACTGACGCGCGATCAGACGGGCTGGCCGTCCTTGAGCTTGAGCCAGCCGCGCGCGACGCGGTAGATGACCCAGACGCCGATGACGAAAATGCCGATCGGGAACGTGACGAAACCGATCAGCACGAAGAACAACGGCAGCGACAGCAGGAACACGACCGCGACCCACAGCGCCGCGAACCAGAACGTGCGCAGCTGCCAGGTGAAATGCGATTCCAGGTACGTTCCGCGCGCGTCGCTGCGCCGGATGTAGTTCATCACCACCGCGACGATGGACGGCAGGCCGAAAATGAACGCCGTGGCAATGAAGGCCGAGCCGAACATGCCGATCAGCGCGCTGGCCGCATGCAGCGCGTACATCCAGTGCGTGTAGCTGACGAGCGAGGGCTCTGCAGCCCTGAGGGACGTGGCCGGCGAGTTCATCGTGTGCGTTTCCTTGGGCGGGGGGCCGCTTTTCGGCGCATATCCTACTGCGTCCCGCCCCCGGCCGGGGGAACGCCCTGCCGCAGCGCAGCCTCCCAGTGTCGCTTCGGCACGTGGGTACGCAGCCGTCGCACCACCAGTTCCAGCACGGCCGTGTCGATCTCGTGGCCGAGGAACGGGACCACGTCGGCGACGACGTCGGCGCCCAGGGCGACCAGGTGCCTGGCGGCCTCCACGGTGAATCCGTAGTGCACGACCGTGTCGGCCTTGCCGTGGACTAGAAACAGGGTCGTGTCGCCGGGATTCGTTGCCGGCAGCCGGGCATACCGGCCGGCGAGCGCCACGACGCGGCCTGCCAGTGCGTCCCCCCCGGCCTGGGCCGCGGCCTCGAGCACCATCATCGCACCCTGCGAAAACCCGACCAGGACCGTGGCCTCGGAGCCCAGCCCCGATTGGCGCTGCCAATGCCGGACCGTCGCACGCAGTGCGGGCAGTTCCGCGGCCACCCGCTCGATGCGCGTGGCATCGTCGAGGTCGTCCGGCGAGATCCACTGGTAGCCAAAGCCTGAACGGGCCGGATGCGGTGCACGCAGGCTGACCACCAGCGCCTGGGGGAACTCCGCGGCCAGGCGTTCACCGACCGGCCGCAGGTCCTCTTCGTCCGCACCGAGCCCGTGACACAGCAGCACTAGCTGCCGTGCGGGGCTGGTGGGCTGCTGCAGGACCAGCGCTGTGTGGGTCATGCGGGAAAGGCCGAGTCGCCTTACGGCTGCCACTCGCAGGGATGCACGCTGTCCTCCGCGGCCGGCCAGGTGCGGTCGCCCTTGGTCAGAACGGGGCCGTCGGCGAGCGCCCAGGCAACCGTGGCGTAGGCCGCGACGTTGAACGCGAGGTCGCCCGGGACGACGCGATCGATGCGGTCGGCGTCGGTGTGGTGAATCTCGAAATACTTCGAGGCATCGTGCTGCAACTCGAAGACGGGCAGTCCCCGGTCCCGCAGCGGACCGATGTCCGCCCCGCCGCCGCCGTCGTTGCCCTGGTAGGGCACGCCGAGCGGGCGCAGCAGGTCCGCCATGCGGATAACGCCCCTCAGGTCCGTGGGTTGCACCTTGGACTCGAAACGGAACACGCGACCCGCGCCGAGATCGGCCTCGATCGCGGAGTGATGCCGTGGCAGCGCGGCCTCATGCTCGAGCACGTACCGCTCGCCGCCCGACAGGCCGAATTCCTCGTTCGCGTACAGCACGACGCGCAGCGTGCGCTGCGGTCGCTGCGGCATCTCGCCCACGCGCCGCGCCGCCTCGATGACGGTGACGACCCCTGCACCGTCGTCCTGCGCGCCCGTGCCGACGTCCCAGGAGTCGAGGTGCGCGCCGAGCAGCACGAATTCTTCGGCGGCGCCGTTGCCGTGCCCGCGACCGGGAATCTCGCCGATGACGTTCGCACTGACGGCCGGCGCTTCACAACGCGCAGTGCTCGACAATCGCATGCGCACGGGACCGCGCGCATACGCGTCCAGCACGCGATCGGCGCTGCGGTTGCCGATGGCAAACGCCGGAATGCGCGGCACACCGTTCGCGTAACGCATGCCGCCGGTGTGGGGCCGGTCCTCGTCTTCACTGCCGACGGCACGGATCACGACGCCGACCGCACCAAGCTTGGCCGCGGCGATCGCGCCGTCCCTGCGGTTGCGCACCGTGGAACCGTAGTCCATGCCGTCGCGCGTTTCCAGCATGCGGTCGTAGAGGAACACGATCCTGCCCTCGATATCGCTGCGGGACATCCGCTGGAGTTCGTCGATCGTGGTGACGGCGACGATGTCGGCCTCAAACGGCTGCTCGCCCGTTCCGATCGAACCGCCGAGCGCGAGCGCTGCAAGTTCCGCGGGCTTTTCGCCGAGCAGCTGCACGCTGGCGGTGCCGCGTGTCCACTTCGGCACTGCGACCTTCTCGTAACGCACCTGGCTGAAGCCCTGCGCCTGCAGCGTCCTCATCGCCCATTCGACGGCTTTCCAGTCATTCGCCGTTCCGGCGAAGCGACTGCCGACCTCCTCGGTCAGTGAGCGCAGCGTCTCGTAGGCGCGCCGGTCTTCCAGCGCGTCCTTCTGCATCTTTGCTACAGCGGGAGGAACTGCATCCGACGCGGCCGCGACCGCCGCGGTGATTGCCGAGTTGACGATGAGGATGGCGACGAGCGTCGTGCGTGCTGGGGGCATGCGGCTCACGAATGCGTGTGGGAAAAACGGCCCGGCATGATAACGGCCTTCGGGCCCGAACTCAGAGCCAGCGTCGCACCGAGCGCCGGTATTCGTCGAATTCCCGGGCGAATCGGGCAGCCAGGGCGCGCTCCTCGGGCACGATCTGAAACCGGTCAAGGTAGACGGCCACGACGGGCAGGACCGCCATGGCCGCCGGGCTGGCGAGCCAGACGGACCAGGCGGCGAGCACCAGCAGCAGCCCCAGGTACATCGGGTTGCGCGTATGGCGGTAGATGCCCGAGCGGACCATCGACGACACGGCAGCGGGTTGCAGCGGGTTCACCGTAGTGCGTGCCGCGCGAAACTCGCGCACGGCAACGATGGCGACGGCAATACCGCCTGCGCACAGCGTCGCGGCCACGATCGCCCGCAACCTGCCGGGCCATTCAAAGCCGGGCGTCATCCGGGCGACGAGCCACATGAGCGACGCTGCGACCAACGTGAGGACGACCGGCGGGACGCGGAGTTCGAGCAGGCGTCGCATCTCAGGGCTCGAGCCGCTTGAAATAATAGACGGTCGGGAACCGTGCTCCATCCGGCGCGGCGGCAAAATCGGGGATTTCGCCCGCGCGCTGCCAGCCCAGGTGCCGATAGACCTTCTCCGCATGCGAGCCGAGCAGGGTGTCGAGCACGAGCAGGGATCGCCGCTGCGAGCGCGCAGCCGCTTCCACGGCCTGCATCAATGAGGTCGAGATACCCTGCCCTCGAGCCGACCCAAGCACGAACAGCTTCTGCACTTCTGCCCGATGGCGACCGTTTTCCTTCTCGCACAGGGCGAGCTGCACCGACCCCACGACCTGGCCGTTCGACTCGACGACCCAGAGCAACAGGCTGTCGCCCAAGGCCGCAAGGATTCCACTCCAGTAGCGGTACGCGGTCGTGCGGGTGACGGGAGCGAGGAATCCTACAGACGCGCCTGAATGCACGGCATCGATCAGCAAGTCGCTCAAGGGCTTGATGAGAGCGGATTCGTGGGAACCAACGCGGCGGACGGCGGCCGCGTCCGGTGCTCGCTTCGTTGCCGCGCGGGCGGCCGGCGCACTGCAGCCTGCGGGCTTGAACACCCGCACGGTCGAAGCCGGATGAGTGGCGAGCCTGAATGCCGGCCGTCGGGGACGCGGCAGGAGTTCCCCGCCGCAGTTCGGGCAGGTTCCGCTCAGCTTGCGCTCGGCGCAGGTCGCGCAGAACGTGCATTCGAACGTGCAGATGCGTGCCAGCGGCGAGTCGGGCGGCAGGTCGACGTCGCAGCATTCGCAGGAGGGACGCAGTTCGAGCATTCCGGTTCCGTCAGCGAGTGCAGCCTGGAGTCAGCACCCGGCGGGCGGTTCCCAAAGCTCGATCCGGTTGCCCTCGGGATCGTTCACCCAGCCGAACTTGCCGTACTCCGACTCGTCGACCTTGTCGTCCACGTCGCAGCCTTCGGCGCGCAATTCCTCGAGCACGGCTTTCAGGTCCGCCACCCGATAGTTGACCATGAAGCGCTCCGTGCTCGGCGCAAAATAGGTCGACGCATCCTCGAAGATGCTCCAGACCGTCGAGCCGACGCCCGCGGGATTGTCCGGGCCGTTCCACTTGAACGACGTGCCGCCCCAGGGCTGGATGTCGATGCCGAGGTGCCGGCGATACCAGTCGCGCAGCTGCTCGGCGTTGCGCGCCTTGATGAAGATGCCGCCGATGCCGGTTACGCGATTCACGGGTAGCGCCTCTTCGTTTCCTCGACCGACCGGGCAACGAGTCTCTCGAGCACCGGCAAATTCACGTCCGACAGCCGCCTGATGTAGAGACAGGACTTGCCGAGCTTGTGACTGCCGAGGTTCTGCAGCAGGTCTTCCGCGCCCTCGAAACCGGACACCAGGTAGACCACCAGGTCGGTCTTGCGCGACGAGAAGCCGACCACGCACATGTCGCCCTCCCGGCCGCTTTCGTACTTGTAGTGATAGGTATCGAAGCCGACGATGCTCGGACCCCACATGCGGGGTTCGCACTTCGTCACCGTCTTCATCATGGCGGCGACCGTTTCGCAGTCCCGGCGCCGAGGCTCGTTCGCGATACCGTCCAGGTACGAGCGGACGCTCACCTTGGTCGGCTTGGTCTTCGCCTCCGCCATGACATCCCCCTGGGCCGGACTGCGCCGGCCTCGACGTGCCTGCATCGCCTGGCAATAGCGTAACATCCATTTCTGGACCCGTTCCGGGCGTGAAAATGCGAACGTCGGGATACCCCGAGTCCGTGTTTTCCCCGTCCGTAACGTCACGGATGCGTTGTTTTTGGACGACGTCCTAAGCTTGCCCGGCAGAAATTGGGCGGGTCCGAAGTCCGGTCCGCCGGGACCTAACGGAGATTTCGAATGAAAGTCACTAAGCTCGCTCTGCTGGCGGTCGCTGCCGGTTGCACCCTTGCCAGCCAGGGCGTCAACGCCCAGGCCATGGAAGTCGTGACGGTCGAAGCCGTCCGCGAAATCACGGTCGGCAAATCGCCGATTGGCGCTCCGATCAAGGAGCTGACCATCCGCTCGCGTGTCAGCTATGCGGACCTCGACCTGACGACCGCGGCCGGCGCCGCAACGCTCGAAAAGCGTGTCAAGGAGGCCGCCGCCTCGTCCTGCAAGGAAATCAAGGTCGACGTGCCGATCGACGGCTGGACGATCGATCGCTGCATCAGGGAAGCGACAGACGACGCGATGGTGCAGGTGAACAAGGCCGTCGCGGACGCGAAGGCTGCGAAGAAGTAATCGCGACTGGCGCTCGAAGCACAAGGCGGGCGGCCATTGCGGCCGCCTGCCTGTTTTTTGAGCCCTGCAAATCCGTGCGGCGCGAGCCAGGCCCGGCGCCGCTAGGCAATCTGCCTGGCCACCGCCACCGCCGCGCGTTCCCCTGATTCCAGCGCGCCTTCCATGCCGCGCGCGGCGACTGCGGTGTGCTCGCCGCAGAAATGCACGCGCCCCCGCGGCTGCCACATCGCCGGCAGGAACCGGGTGACGGTGCCCGGATTGAAGTAAGCCCACGCCCCGCCGGCGAAGGGATCCTGCTCCCATGAATGCTGCCCGGTCACGCTGAGCGCGCCTTTCGACGCTGGTCGCATCTGCTCGATCTGCGCGATCACGTAGCGTGCGGCGCCTTCCTTGCCCAGGCGGTCCAGATGACGCGCGCCCGGTCCGAACGCGGACACGACCAGGCTCGACACCTCTTCCTCCTGCGCCTCGTGATAGATCGCCGAGACACGCCCGATCGGGGAATCGGTCCACATCGAGGGCTCCAGCTTGTCGTCCTGCCAGAAGGGCCTCGAAACCTGCAGCGCGACCTGGTGGATGGGCTGGTACGGCAGCGACTTCACCGCGCGCGCCTGGATGCCGTCGAGATCCGGCTTGAGATCGATGCGTCGCAGCGTCGTGAACGGCACGGCGCAGATGACGGCCCGGGCCGAGTAGCGGCCACCGTCGGCGGTGCGCACGGTCACGCCCGCCTCGTTCGATTCCACTGCCTTCACTGCCTGGTTGAAGCGCACTTCCTGCTTCAGCTGCCGGGCCATGCCCGCGGGAATGTTGGCGTTGCCACCTTTGGCCTGCAGCATCACCGGCTTTGCGGACTTCTGTGCAAGCGTAAAAGCCGACACGTACGCCATCATGAGTGCCGAGATGTCCTTCGCATTCAGCCCGTACGTCGGGATGGTGTCGTAAGCGAGCTTGATCATTTCTTCCGTCGCGCCCTGGGCACGCAGGAAGTCCCGCATCGAGACATCGAGAGGGGCGTTCTTCGGGTCGTACCAGCCGTCGGTCGTCGTGAGCGGGTTCTCCTGGCTGGTGACGAGGGGCACGTACTGCCACGGCATCATTTCACGCAGCGCCGGCGGGAAGGGGTTGCGGGGCGAATCCGGCCATTGCTCACGGCTGACGGGCTTGCCGTCGAGCACCAGCGTGAACTTCGAATGCTTTGACAACCGCGCAACCTGGTCTTCGAGCGGAACGCCGACGCGCGTAGCGACGTTCATCAGGCGCTGGTAGTCGCCATAGATGATGTTGCCGCCGGCCTCGGGTACGCCTTGCACGCCGGAGAACGTCAGCACACGGCCGCCGACGCGGTCGCGTCCTTCGAGGACGAGCGCCTTGAAGCCCTTCTGCTCGAGAATCCAGGCTGCCTGCAGGCCCGCAAGGCCGGCGCCGATCACGATCACGTCGGCGTCATCGGTCGTCGCCCAGGCGCGCCGGCCCGCGGCCAGGGTGGCGCCACCAACGATTGCGGACTGCAGGAGAAATTCGCGACGGGTGATCGACATCGGCGGCACACCTCGGGAAACACGGCCGGCAAACCAGCCATTGGCACACGACCGGCTATTTCACTGTCCCCTGCCCGCGAGCGGTACGCGTACTTTTACGGGGGGACTCTACGGACGGCGAGCCGGCACCGCAGGAAGCGGGCGGCACAGCGCCGGTTCCGTGGCCAGTGGTCACGGCTGTCTAACCTGCTGCATCACCGGGTGCGCATCTGCAGTCCCAGGCTGCGCGAAAGCGGTGCCCGCGAGGATAACGTCGAGACGCTGCTGTCGCTGCAGCCGTTCGCGGTCAGGCTCGAGCAGCACGCTCTCCAGTTCGACACCGCTCCCGGCAATCCGGCGGACCTGCAGCCCCTGCTGCCGTTGCACGGCAAGCAACGTGTCGCCGGGCTCGACGCTGAACGACCCAACCGCGAACGGGGCGATGTCGACCCTGACGCTGGCAGCCTGGCCTTCGATCCGCCACGTGTAGCGTCTCGTGCCGTCCGCATGGTCGTAGCGCGCGTGCAGCACGCCGATGCCGATTCGCGCGGTGAAATCCGCGACGCCGAAGGACTTGGGCAAGCGCGGGGCGAGGCGCAGTTCGCCTCGCTCCATGCCGGGCTGGATCCCGAGAACGCCCTGGTACCAGATGCGCAGATGCTCCGCGTTCGACCATCCCTGCAGGAACGTCCCCGTAAGGCGAGGCAACGCGGCGCCAGGATGGGGATACGCGTCGAGGTTTTCGGGCAGGCCGCCGACGACTCCGCGCTGCAGGGCAATGGCACTGGTGTTCTGGAACAATGTCCACGCAAGCTCGATCTGACCCAGCTCGATCATGCGTTGCATGGCGATGCCGTTGAGCCACGGCCAGACCGTGCCGTTATGGTAGGCGGCGTCCTTGTGGTAGTGCTCCGGCGCAAGGTGGTAAGGGTGGAAGTCCGGATCGCGCTGGTCGAGCGTCGCCACGCCCCAGGGATAGACCAGCGCTTCCCAGGCCTTGCGGGCCGCGCCTGCAGCCACCGCGTCGGCGTCGATCATCTGCAGCGCGAACAACGCGTTCGGCCGCACCTGGAAGTCAGGGACGTCTTGAGCGTCGAGACGATCGGCGATCCACGTCGTTCCCGGCTGGACGAAATCCCGGGCGAAGTTGCCTCGCAAGCGTTCAGCCGCCGCACTCCAGCGCGCGGCAGCGGCGGAATCGTCGTTTGCCCGCGCGAACTCGGCACCCGCCCGCAGTTGCTCGTACCACAGCGCCTGGATGTCATTGGCCCGCGTGCTGCGTGGCGAGTACGACGCCTTGTCCGGCTCGCGACGCGCATCCATCCACGTCTCGTTGTCCGCGTGGACGAGATAGCCGGACGCATCCGTCCAGTTGGCCAGCGCGCCTTCGATGCTGGCCGTCACGTTCGGATACAACTCGGCTACGACCGAGCGATCGCCCGAGTAGCGCACGTAGTCGCGCAGCGCGATGACCCAGCGCGGCGTGCCGTCTGTCGTGTGGTAGTCGATGCTGCCGGGCTTCACGATGTTCGGCAGGCGCCCGTAGAAGCGAGAGGTGCGGTCGAGATCCTGGAACTGCGCGAAGGAGACGAGGATGGCGCGAGCTTCCTCGAAGTGGCCCGTGACCAGCGTGGCGCCGGGCAGCGAGATGAAGCTGTCGCGGCCCCAGTACTCGTTGAACCACGGCAGGCCCGCATAAATTCCGTCGCCGCGCTGGCGCGTCACCAGCGAGTCGGTCGTCAGCTGGATCCAGCGCAACGCGGCGGTCAGCTGCGGGTCGTCGGTCCAGAAATAGTGATCGCCGTTGACGACGCCGACGAGACGGGCACGGCGCTCGCTGTCCCAGTCCGTGACGTTGGTCGCGGCCTGCTCAAACGATGCGCGAGCGGATTCGGGCGTCGGGCCAACGGCGATCAGGAAGCGGTCGCCCCGGCGACCCACGGCAATGCTGTCCTGCGACGTTGCGCTCGCGTCCTGCCTGGATACGTACCAGTCGAGGCCGGCGGCAGTGCCAACGGCCGTGACGGTGTCGCCTGACAGTTCCAGCGCGATGTCCGCCGCAGTGCCCGCGACCCGCACTTCAACCACGTCCTGTTGATCGAAGAGGCGAAGCGTCTCGGTGATGCCCTGCGGATGGGTCCGGATGAGCGCGTCTGGCCGGACCACGGCGGCCGCCCGCTGCGGATCCAGGTATGCGCCGTCAACCTTCAGCCGGTAGTCGCTGAATACTCGTCGCCCCGCAATGTTGAACCCACGGAAGTACGCGTGCTCCAGATGATCGTTGCGATGGGTCTGCGTGTAATAGAAGGCGGACCGCTTGTTGGTAAAGGACACGGCCCGGTTCTCTACCGCGTCGACCGGCATGGCGAGCGATTCGAGCGGCACGATCCGTTCTTGCGGCGTGGTGAGATTCACCGAGCCAGTCGATTGACACCCGGCCAATGCCACCACGCTGGTGGCAAACAGCAGGAGCAACAATCGAATCGGCGCCTGGCGCACCGCGGATGGGTTCATTCGTGCATCGTCCTTCGCGGCTATCATCAGGCATCGGAGTCATCGGCGCGACCCGCGAACCGTTCTACCCTCCCGCACGCAAGGACGGCCAGCTGAAACGAGAACGGCCCCGACCGAAGCCGGGGCCGTCCAGACCGACGACGCGATGGGGGAAGTCAGCGCCGCCGCCTGCCCAGTCCCAGTCCAGCGAGCCCGAGGCCGAGCAGCGCGAGACTGCCCGGCTCCGGCACCTTGCGCGTTTCGGCCGCGGCGCCGACCTTGCCGAGCTTGAAGTAGTCGTCGCCCTCGTCGGGGCTGTTGCCGTTGCCGTCCAGGTTGATCGAGGCGCCCGTAAACACGTTGTTGTAGGCCATGACGAGCCAGTACCTCGAGAACAGGGACGCATTGCCCAGGCTCTTGTCGCCCGTACCGAACGAGTCGAAGTGGCCGAGCAGCGCCCAGTCGGGCGCGAGGCCGCCGTAGGTATCGCCGATGAGGTTCGCGCTGCCCGGACCCGTCCAGTACAGGATGGTGAAGTCGGTGTCGCCGCTCGCCCAGCCGAAGTTCACGTCCGTCAGCCGCACCGCGGCGTTGAACTCGAGCCGCACGGCGTCGAAGCGGTTGCTGTTGTCCACGGCGTGGTGCGGCGAGCCGCTCGACTCGTCCTGGTTGGTGACGCCGACGCCGTTGCCGCCGTAGTGACCAAGATAGGCCGACTCGATCGGGCGCGAGTCGCCGCTGCTGGTGGTGGCGTTGCCGGTGTCGGAGATCGCGGACACCGTGAGCTTGACGCCTCCGGACGTATACACGCGCGCGTTGCCGTTACTGGAGGAACACGCCGGCTCGCCGGTTCCATTGCAGCCGTCGTTGTTGCGCATGTCCCACGTGACCGCGGCGGCGCTCGTGGAAACCGCCATGCCGGCGACCAGAAGGGCAGCGGCGATGGTGGTACGTTCTGTCAAAGTCTTCATTGTTGTTGACACCCATTGATTCAAATTGCCGTCAGCAGCAGTCGTACCGGCCGTGTCCGCGCACCGCACACGAGTTGCCTGCAGTCGATGTAGCAAGTCACGTGCCATCGCTGTCTTCACCGCAGTAAACAAGCGCAACCTGAACGACCGTCATCATGCCTGGGGCTGCATGGAGCCCGCCCGCTGCGTCGGCCTGTCAGGTATCCCGACGACCGGACACCTCCGCATGCCGGGAAGTCGGGACCGATACGGGAGAAACTGTGACCACCGTCACACAAGCGATCTACGCGCGCCGTGCGGGAGCAGGCGCGTATGGGTACGCGGGCCGGCCTGCGGGCAGAACGCGTCAACTCTTCCGACACGCTGGCGATCGCGATTTGACGCAATCCCGTGAGCACGAGTCAGGCTGAGAACCGGGTATTCTTCGCCTGGGCCGGCAAGACCCGGATACCCGGGTTCGCGCGCACCATCGAGACCAGAATATGTCCACACCTCCCGCCCTGCCCCAGCACGCCCGCGTCGTCGTCGTCGGTGGCGGCGTCATCGGCACCTCCACTGCGTACCACCTCGCCCTGCTGGGCTGGAAAGACATCGTGCTGCTCGAGCGTCACCAGCTGACGGCCGGCACCACGTGGCACGCGGCCGGACTCATGGTCACCTACGGATCCACGTCGGAAACTTCCACCGAGATCCGCAAGTACACGCGCGACCTGTACAGCCGGCTCGAGGCCGAAACCGGGCAGGCAACCGGCTTCAAAGCGATCGGCTTCATCGAGGTCGCGTCCGATAAGGACCGCCTCGAAGAATTCCGCCGCGTCGCCGCCTTCAACCGCTATTGCGGCATCGACGTGCAGGAGATCTCGCCCCGCGAAGTGCAGGCGCTCTTTCCGCTCGCGAAGGTGGACGACATCGAGGCCGGCTTCTACGTGAAGGAAGATGGCCGGGTGAATCCGGTGGACGTCACGATGGCGCTCGGCAAGGGCGCGAAGATGCGCGGCGTGAAGATCTTCGAAGGTGTGCCGGCCACCGGCGTGCTGCAGAAGAACGGGCGCGTCACCGGCGTGCGCACGCCCTACGGCGACATCCAGACCGATTACGTCGTGAACTGCGCCGGGATGTGGGCGCGTGAATTCGGCGCCATGTCAGGTGTCGCGATCTCGAACCAGGCGGCTGAGCACTACTACCTGATCACCGAGGCGATCAGGGACCTGCCACCGAACATGCCGGTGCTGGAGGATCCTTCCGCCTACGGTTACTACCGCGAGGAAGGCGGCGGCCTGATGGTCGGCCTGTTCGAACCGGTGTGCGCGCCCTGGAAGATCGAAGGCATTCCGACGGACATGCCGTACGCCGACCTGCCGCCGGACTGGGAGCGCATGACACCGTTCCTCGAGACGGCGATGGCGCGCGTGCCGATCACGACGCAGGTCGGCATGAAGAAATTCTTCTGCGGGCCAGAGAGTTTCACGCCCGACCTCAAGCCGATCGTCGGTGAAGCGCCGGAACTGCGCGGCTACTTCGTCGCAGCGGGATTGAATTCCATCGGCATCCTCACCGGCGGCGGCCTCGGTCGCGTCATGGCGCACTGGATCATCAACGGACTGCCCGACGTCGACGTCACCGGCATGAACATCGACCGCGTACTGCCGTACCAGGCGAACGCGGAATACCGCCGGTCACGCACGGTTGAATCACTCGGCATGGTCTACAAATGCCACTACCCGACGCATTCACTGAAGACTGCGCGCGATGCGCGACGCTCGCCGTTCCACGACCGGCTGGCCGCGCAAGGCGCGTACTTCATCGAGACCAGCGGCTGGGAGAGTCCTGCCTGGTATGCCGGCGCAGGCAAGATCGCCGATCCGGGCCCCGATACCTGGGGGCGACCGGCGTGGTGGCCACGCTGGGCAGCGGAACACCGTGCGGCGCGCGAGAACGTCATCCTCATGGACATGTCGTTCATGGGCAAGTTCGTGGTGCAGGGTCGCGACGCGGGCAAGTGCCTGAACCGCATCTCGGCCAACAATGTCGACGGATCGGCAGGCGAGATCACATACACGCAGTGGCTCAACACGGAAGGACGGCTGGAAGCCGATCTCACGGTGACCAAGCTGGCTGACGACAGGTTCTTCGTCGTGGTGACCGACACCATGGTGCGCCATGCCGAGACCTGGATGAAGCGCAACATCTCAGACGACGCGCACGCATTCGTCACCGACGTGACGTCCGGCTACGGCCAGCTGAACGTGCAAGGTCCGCGCTCACGCGAGCTGCTGCAGAAACTCACCCGCGTGGATCTCTCGAACGAAGCGTTCCCGTTCCGCGCCGCCCGCGAGATCGACATCGGCTTTGCGCGCGTGCTGTGCGTGCGCATCACGTACCTGGGTGAGCTTGGCTACGAGCTGTACATTCCGGCCGACCAGGCCGTGCACGTGTACGACAAGGTCCTCGAAGCCGGGGCCGAGTTTGGAGTCGTGCACGCAGGCCTGCGCGCGCTCGGCAGCCTGCGCATGGAGAAGGGCTATCGCGACTTCGGCCACGACCTCGACAACACCGACGATCCGTACGAGACCGGGCTCGGGTTTGCCGTTGACCTGAAGAAGCCGGACGGATTCATCGGCAAAGAAGCAGTGCTTGCGCGCAAGGCGAAGGGTCCGCTGCAGCGGCGGCTGGTGTCGGTGCTGGTCCGGGATCCCGCGCCGCAGATGTTCCATGCGGAAATCGTGCGGCGCG
>Ga0209254_10002980_pt1 | contig 15454 bp, 14 predicted proteins | sample FrelakmetDIP11DI_FD_187148 | JGI IMG/M metagenome (GOLD analysis project Ga0209254, IMG submission 187148) | Freshwater lake sediment microbial communities from the University of Notre Dame, USA, for methane emissions studies - DIP11 DI (SPAdes)... | ecosystem: Environmental > Aquatic >...
CGCTGGTCTCCACCTGCCAGGTCCCGTCGTTGTCCCGATAGGTCGCGGCGGTCACCGCGGTGTTGAATGCAATCGCGTTGCGCAGTTCGAAACGATCGGCCACATGACTTGCGTAAGCGAGAATTTCGGGCTGCGACGCATACCGCTCGGTCCAGTTCCACGATTGCTGCAGCGCGTCCGAGAACGCGTACGAATACTCCATGCTCTCCACGTCGCAGCGGCAGCCGGGATAGCGGTTCCAGTACCAGGTGCCGCCGACATCGGCGCCGCGTTCGTAGCCGCGCACGTCGAGGCCCATCTGGCGCAGCAGATGAATCATGTACAGGCCGGCGAAGCCGGCACCCACGACGACGGCGTCGCAGCTTGGTTGGGGTTGCGATTCGGTGTTCACAGGGTGCTCCGGTAGGGATGTTGTGGTCGGTGGCGCGATGGACCCGGGGCCGTCGCGCACGCAAAACGGTCGCCGTCGGTCGGCGAGGCCGGCAATAATAACCACAACTGGAACGCGAGGAGCGGCTGCCCGCGCATACGCGTAACGGCGTGTCGCGGCGGACGAATACGCGCGCTATGGATGTTGTGAACCGCCTCGCGCATTATTCGAACTACGCCTGCGCGGGCAATCAGCTCAACTCAACGTTCTGTGGAGGAAACGATGGCCGAAGTACGAACCCTCAGAGATCTCGATTCGTGGCCGGTGCAGGTCACCCGAGGCGACAAGATTCAGGGGTACCGATACACCTCCCGTGAATTCTTCGAGAACGAGTGGGAACACATGTGGACCAAGGTCTGGCTGCTGCTGGGCCGTGAATCCCAGCTGCCTAATCCCGGCGACTGGCAGATGGAAAAGGTCGGCCGCGAGGCGATTCTGATGGTTCGGCAGAAGGACGGCAGCGTGAAAGCGTTCTATAACGTCTGTCAGCATCGCGGCAATCCGCTGGTGGACGATCCCAAGGGCAGCGTGAAGCGCTTTGTCTGCCGCTACCACAGCTGGGCCTACCTCCCCGACGGCTCGCTGAACTTCGCGCCGGACAAGGAAGACTTTCCCGAAGGCGACCCGTGCAAGAACGTGCGGCTCGAAGAGCTCGCCTGCGAAACCTTTGCAGGGTTTGTCTGGGTAAACATGGAAAAGAACTGTGTCAGCCTGAAGGAGTACCTCGGGCCGATCTGGGACGCATGGAATCAGCTCGGGCTCGAAACGTGGAAACGCACGATCGCGCGGTCGGCGTGGGTACCGTGCAACTGGAAGGTGGTACTCGACAACTTCAACGAGTCTTACCACGTGCCCACGGTACATATGGCGGCCACGCCGGATACGGACCGCAAGAAGATCACCAGCAACATCAACACGTATTACAAGGAAACGCGCTTCGACCTGTCTAACGAAGGCCACAACCGCATGGTGATGCAGGGCGGTTACGGCTCGGGTCAGACGGACAAGGAAGGCAACATCATGGAGCCGTTGGCGAGCACGCTGCGCGCCTGGGAGATCGATCCGGCCGAATTCAAAGGGCGCCCGGAAGCCACCCGCGTCGCGCTGCAGGACGCGAAACGGCGACTCGGTCCGTCGCGGGGCTACAAACACTACGCCAATGTGCCGAACGAGCAATTGACCGACGCCTTCCATTACACGCTGTTCCCGAATTTTGCGGTGTCCGTGTGGGCCGACGGCTTCCACTTTCTGCGTGCACGCCCGCACCACAACGATCCGGAGCAGTGCCTGTTCGACAATTGGTGGTACTCGAGCCCCGCCGCGATTGCGCACCAGGAATTGACCATGGGGCAGCAGCTCAAGGAGGGCCCGGAAGCGGAGGTGACGATGATCAACTACGCGACCGAATCGATCGGGCCCGCGATCGAGGACGACATGCGGGTGTTCCTCACCCAGCAGACCGGGTTCCGTTCGCGTGGATACAAGGGGGTGTATCTGTCCGAGCAGGAGACGCGCATTCGCCGCTATCACGAACTGATCGACGATTACATCGAGGGGCGGCGTACGGCGACAAAGTAGTCGCGCCGCTCAGTGCCGGTATTCGTCGAGGTGCTTCAGCATGTAGGCCGCGCCGTGCGGACCGTTGAGCACGGCGTTTTCACCGTAGAGCGTTTCTTTCTGCTCGCCGAACACGCGGCGATTGGCGCCGAGGGGCGCAAGCTCGTTCGCGCGCTGCGTCGCCAGTTTCAACAGGTTTTCCGCACCCGCAACCTGCTGCACGATGCCCGCTGCTTTTGCATCCGGCCCAGTCCAGCGGCGCGCGAGTTGCACGGTTTCGTGGAATGCGTTCAGCGGAATCTTGTGGCGGAACAGCATGAGCTCCGGCCGCGGAATCGCCATGCCGAGTTGCATCTCGTTGGCGCAAACGAAGCCGCGGTCTTCGCGCATGATTCGCACGTCGTGGCAGAGCGCCATCATGAAGCCGGCGCCGAACGCATGGCCGTTGATGGCGCACACGGTCGGGATGGGCAGCGTGATCAGGCGGCCCATCAGTTTCATGAACTCGTCGGCGAATACGGCCCGGTCGCCGCCGCGGTGCTCGCCGGCGGACTGGATCCAATCGAGATCGAGGCCGTTGGAGAAGAATTTTTCGTTCGCTGCCGTGGTGACGAGTGCGGCAGGCCCGGATGAGGCCTCCACTTCGTCGAGGGCGTTTGCGACCGCGCGCACGAAGGTGGTGTTCCAGCGGTTCTCACCGTCGTTCAGGGTGAGGGTGAATACCGGGCCGGCTTTTGTCAGGTCGATCATCGTTTTGTAGTTCTTCATGTTGCAGCGCCTGTAGTGTTGCCTTCAGATGGTTTGGCGCTCGCGAGGTTGCGCAGATTCTCCTCGTGACCGGCACGAGTAAGGGTATACGCGCACATCACGAGCAGCATCGCCATCCACAACGAGAGGATGAGGGGGACGTAGAACGCGCCGAGGCGCCAGAGCGTTTCGTCGGACACCTGTGACGGATCCGCGCCGGGCGCGAGTCCTGCCATCGTCAGCACAAAAGTGGCTGCGGTCAATCCGAGCCCCCCGACCACCTTACGAATGAACGCCGAAGCCGCGAAGAAGATGCCCTCCGATCGCCGGCCGGTCTTCAGCTCTGCCTGTTCCACCAGATCCGCCATCATTGCGCCGGACAAAATCTGGAAGCAGATGATGAGGGCGACGTCGAACATGGTGGTGAAGAACACGAACCAGAACACGAATGGATCGCCGTTGTCGGGCAGCACGCCGAACAACCGCAGGACCAGCGGCATCGGTGAACCCAGGAACGCGACGAGGCCGATGATGATCGAGCCCCACTTCTTGCCGATGGTGCGACTGACGACCGGTGCGAGCGTGGCGCCGAGCACGGCCGACACGAATACGCCCATCGTGATCATGCCGCTCTGCTGCGTGGTGAACTTCCAGAAGTAGGTAAAGAAGTAGAACGACAGCGCTGCAGAAAGTCCCCCGGCGATGGCGCCGAAGATTGCTGAGATGAACAGCGCGATGAACGAACGATTGGCGAGCGTCTCGAAAATCTCCCCGAAGATCTTGCGCGGCGTGAGCGTACGTCGCGGCGGCGGCTGCTTGAGCGTCGCGATATGGGAATGGGTGCCCATTGACGACACCAGAATCGATACCAGTATCAAGCCCGAGGCGATCATGCCGTAGGTGGCGTAGGCGTCGCGGTTGAATTGGCCGTTCGGAATCGCTGCGGTGGCGAACAGCGGGAACAACACCGAGAACATGAATACCGACATCGCGTTGCCGCCGGTCCAGCCGAAATAGGAGCGATACGCGAGCAGCGAGCTGCGCGCGTCGTAGTCGTCGGTCAACTCGGGCGCAAGCGCGGTGCTCGGAATCTCGTAGAACGAGATGAACATGCGGATGAGCACCGCCAGCGCGAGCAGGTACCAGAACACAGCCATGTCCGACCAGCCGACCGGTGGATTCCACAGCAGAAAATAGGCCGCGGTGATCGGCAGCGCTGCCCCGTACATGAACGGGTGCCGGCGACCCCAACGGGAACGGAGATTGTCCGACCAGTAACCGACGATCGGATCGATAAAGGCGTCGAGGAACAGCGCGGTCGTCAGCGCCAGGCCGACGAGGCGGGCGTCGATGCCGATCACCTGACTGTAGAACAGCAGCAGGAAATAGCTGAAGCCGTTGTCCTTGACCCCGAATGCGATCGCGCCTGCGCCGTACGAGACCTTCGTCCACAGCGAAGGCACGTTCGGAGCACGCCCGGAGTGGTTCGGCATCTCGACTGCAGCGCGGCGTTTCATGGCTTCCCGATGTAGCGCATCCGGCTGCAGTATGTCGCGACGTCGAGCGGGGTGTAAATCTATTGCCGAGACAAGCGGGACCACCCACCAGGTCACCGGTGCGGCGCCTTGGATATGAGTGTTGATCGCCTGGCACGGTCGCGGTCGCTCGCTACCCGCCGGATCCACTCATGGCGGCAACCAAGTCAGAGCCGGGTTCGAGCCGGACGGCACACCCGTCGAATCCGCTATGCCAATCGAGTTGAGCCGAAGCGGCTGCGACACCATACTGCTCGGCCCAAATTACGCGCGGAACGTACACACGCCATGGCAAACAGCAACCTCGGAGACCAGGACCCCGAGCTCAAGAACTCACCGATTGCCGTCGACGATGACGAGGATATGTTGCCGCTGCGCGACGAAGAGTCCGAAGACGCCTTCTGTTACTTCAACAACGAACCGTTCGCTCATGGCACCATCGTTCAGAGCGGCACGTTGATGCTGCGCTGTGAACTTGGCGTCTGGGTACCGATCGGCAGCAGCGATCCGGACAACCCGTAGCGGCGCCGCGACGACCGGTCTGCAGCGGTCGATCGCGGCATACGAACTTCCCCCGATCGAGATTGGCGCGATGCGCTGATACGGTACCTCTTTGGCAATTGCGTCGGAGGGATCGATGGATTCGCCGAAGAATACGCAGCGACTTCGTAACGAAATGGTTGAGCGGCAGGTCGCTGCACGTGGCGTGCGTGACGCGCGCGTGCTCGCGGCGATGCGCAAGGTGCCGCGCGAGCATTTTATGCCGGCGGATCTCGAGGAATTCGCATACGAAGATTCACCGCAGCCGCTGCCGCGGGGCCAGACGATTTCACAACCCTACATCGTCGCCTTGATGGTGGAAGCGCTGCGCCTGAAAGGTGAAGAGACGGTGCTCGAGATCGGCGCCGGATTTGGTTACGCCGCGGCCGTGCTCGGCCAGATCGCACGCGAGGTATACACGGTCGAGACGATCGAAGAACTCGCACACGCAGCGCGCGCGAATCTCGAGCGACAGGAGTATCGCAATGTCCATGTCCGTCACGGCGATGGAACCCTCGGCTGGCTCGAACATGCGCCGTACGACGCGATCGTTGTCGCCGCCGGCGGTCCGAGCGTTCCCGAGGCGCTGAAACGACAACTGAAAGTCGGTGGCCGATTGGTCATCCCGGTCGGCGTCGATCCGCGCGCGCAGGAACTCGTCCGCGTCACGCGCGTCGCCGCCGATACGTTCGAGACCGAAGATCTTGCGGACGTACGCTTCGTACCGTTGATTGGCGCGCAGGGCTGGGAGGACGGTGCGCCGATACCCGTGGCAGCGCGCAAACCGGTCGCGGCTGCGCGTCCCGCCGTCGACGGGGTGGTCGCGCAGATCCGGGCGGGATCCGAGAGCTTCGCCGACATCGATTCGTTCGCCCCGGATGCGCTGCTCGATCGAATCGGCGATGCGCGCGTCGTGCTGATCGGCGAGGCGACGCACGGCACGTCGGAGTTCTACCGGATGCGTGCGCGCATCACCCAGGCGCTGATCACCGAAAAGAATTTCCGTTTCGTCGCCATCGAAGGCGATTGGCCGGATGCGGCGCGTCTCGACCACTACGTGCGCCACATGGAGTATCCGCCGTCCGAGTGGCGGGCCTTCGCGCGCTTTCCCACCTGGATGTGGCGCAACGTCGAGACCGCCGGATTCGTCGATTGGCTGCATGCGCACAACGCCAACGTTCCGTTCGAGGGGCGCGTCGCGTTCCACGGCCTCGATCTGTACAGCATGTACACGTCGGTGCAGGCGGTGCTTACATACCTCGACGACGTCGACCCGGCGGCCGGACAGGTTGCGCGCACGCGCTACGGCTGTCTCACACCGTGGCAGGGCGACCCCGCAAGTTATGGGCAAGCCGCGCTGAGCGGTGAGTTCCGCAAATGCGAAGACGGTGTCGTACGGATGCTGGTGGACATCCTGCAGAAGCGCGATCGGTACACGGCCAACGACGGCGAGCGCTACCTCGACGCAGCGCAGAACGCGCGCCTCATCGCCAGCGCCGAACGTTATTACCGAACCATGTATTACGGCTCCCGCGAATCGTGGAATCTGCGCGACAGCCACATGTACGACACGTTGCAGAATCTGCTGGCATTTCACGGCCACGACGCAAAGGCGGTGGTGTGGGCGCACAACTCGCACGTCGGCGACGCACTGGCGACCGAGATGTCGGCGCGTGGTGAACACAACATCGGCCAGTTGTGTCGCCAGCACTTCGGCAGGAATGTCTACACAATCGGCTTCGGCACGCACGACGGCACCGTTGCGGCCGCGTCGGACTGGGATGCGCCGATGGAAATCAAAAGCATTCGCCCGTCGCATCCGAACAGCTATGAATACCTGTGTCACGCTACCGGCACGGCGCGGTTCCTGCTGCCGTTGCGCGGCGCCGACTCGCGTTTGATCGGTGCGCTCTGCAAGCCGCGGCTCGAACGTGCGATCGGCGTGATCTACCGGCCCGACAGCGAACTCGCGAGTCACTACTTCCAGGCGAACCTGCCACAGCAGTTCGACGAGTACATCTGGTTCGATCGAACCAAGGCGGTGACGCCCTTCGAGACGCATATGCTCGAGGGACTGCCCGACACTTATCCGTTTGGACTGTGAGCGGTCGATGGCGGGGCTCACCGACATCGACTACGTGCTGGCGAAGCTGCGCTGGATGGAGACGTCGCGGATCTGGCCGAACGGGAAGCGCTATCTGTGGACCGATGCGTTCGGTGTCGTGCTGCTGGTGTCGCTGTATCGCCACCTGAATGAGCCGAAATACCTGGCGCAAGCGGATGCCGTCGTCAGTGCAGTGGAGCGCGTGCTCGGTCGTCCGCGCGGCATCCGCATCGGTGAGGCGGCGGACCGCGACGGCCAGTACTTCCACTATCTTTCGATGTGGCTATACGCACTCGCTGTACTCGGTCGATACCGGCCCGAATACACGCAACGCGGGGTCGCGCTGGTGCGCCAGATCCACGACGCGTTCGTGATTCCGCACCGCGGCGTTGTGTGGAAGATGCGCGAAGATCTGTCGGGCCCGTATCCGGGTTACGGATTCGGCGCGCTCGACGCGTTCGACGGCTACGTCGCGTATCAACTGCTGGATCCTCACGCGCTCGCGCGCGAGATCGACGCCATGCGCACGTTGATCGATACGACCTACCGTGAGCTGCACATTACTCAGGACCTCGGCATCGGCATGATGCTGTGGCTGTCGCACTTCTTTCCCGACGAGCCTTGGGCACGCATGCAGCGCACGCGCTGCCTCGAAACACTGGCCGGCATGTGGTGCGGGGATCGGTACTTCTGCCGCGAGCCGGGCGCGCGCGACACGAAATTCGCCTTCACCAACTATGGCGTCAGCATTGGCCTGCAGGCGGTCGGCGCGCGCCAGGAGCAGGTAGCCGCGCTGAACGAATTCTTCGATGGTTATCGCTCGGGTGATGAATACGATCGCGAGGCGATCACCCACGTGATGGCGTGCAGCTCGCACTTTCCCGGCCTGTTGCTGGCGGACAACTTCGCAGGTGCCGGATCCCCGGACTCGCCCCATGATTGAGCAGTTGGGATTATGGTCCGTTATTCGGCGGTACGGATCATTCTCGCGAAGCTGCTCGCTGCCGAGCAACGTCGATGCAAAAGGGATCAAAGCGGAATGTACAACGCAGGGTGGGTGTTCGCATAACCGCGAACGCCGTTTCGATGTATCGGCACCGAGGATATAGTGGTCGCTGATCAACTCGGGGAAATCAGATGGCAGGTCAGATGTACGGCAAGATCCTCGTCCCGGTCGACGGCAGTCCAACCTCGGCCAAAGGACTTCAGGAAGCGATCAAATTAGCAAAGGCCTTGGGCAGCAGGCTGCGCCTCGTTCACGTGGTCGATGAGTTGATCATTGATTACTCGGGTCTGGGCGCCGCCAATTATTATGCGGGTGACATCATCGAGGGGCTGCGGGAAGGTGGCAAGCGGATCCTCGCCGATGCCGAGTCCGTGGTGCGTGCGAGCGGGCTCGAACCCGAAGCCATATTGCTGGAGGCGATCGGTGGCTCTTCGGCGCGCTTGATCGTTGCGCAAGCAAAAGAGTGGCCGGCGGATCTCATCGTGATGGGTACACATGGGCGACGTGGCATCCGCCGCCTTGCGCTCGGCAGCGATGCTGAACAGGTGATCCGTGGGTCTCCGGCGCCGGTGCTATTGGTACGCGACGCGCCCGAGTGACACTCGCGGGACCCGCGCGGCGGTGCTGGTTTGGCCATCGCCCGACATCGTTCGGGTAGGGCTTGCAGAAAAGCGCTACCGGGCGGATCGGCTTCGCTGATCTTGGTTGTCGGGTTCGACGTGGATGACGGCGCCGGTCCCCCCCAGTGTCACCCAGACGTCGGACAAGGTGTGCTTCGCGTCGGCTTGCAGCACGTTGCTGCCGAGTTCCTTCCCGCGCCGGGTTTCGAACCACACCACGAAGCTATTGATGCCCAGCGTCACGATAGCTGCTTGCGTTAGCTGTGGGTAAATTCCGGGAAGCCGTGCAGCACACCGGGCGGCAATACACCGGGTGGCTCCGGGTTCATTGCGGACGTGCGGCTGAGCTCACCCGTCAGCGCGCGGCCCAGCTCGGGCGTGCCGCGAGGTCGGCGCGATAGCGCACGATGTTCGGTAGATCGAACGGCAGTTGCACCTTGACGGCCTGCGCGAAGTCGAGCGCGCAACCAAACGTGATGTCGGCCACGGTGAACGCGTCACCCGCGATGAACTTGGTCTTCGCCAGCGCGGTATCGAACAGCGGCAGTGATTCGGCCGCCGCGGTCTGGCTGATCTGCCCCCACTCGGCGGAGATTGATTCGCGGTCCTTGAAAAAACCCGTGATGTTGCGGAACGCCTGCGCCACCGGCATCAGGAAGTTCAACTCGGCCCGGCGGTTCCACATCTCGACGATGGCGCGCGACTTGGCGTCGGTACCGAAGAGCGGTGGAGTGGGGTGAAGTTCCTCGAAGTAGCGGCAGATCGCCACGCTCTCCGCGATGAACGTGCCGTCGTCGAGTTCGAGCACCGGAATGCGTCCGAACGGATTGCGCGTTCGATGTTCGGCGGCCAGGTTGGCCCCCGCGCGCAGATCGATGTTCGTCCCTTCGACGCTGATGCCCTTCTCGGCAAGGAATACGCGGACGCGGCGTCCATTGGGTGTGCCTTTGGCTTCGATGATGCGCATATGGACTTCGGATGATTTGGGTGATTGGCCGGCATTGTGCCGGGATCATCCAAGCGGTGCATCCGTCCCGCGGCCAGCGACCGTTGCGGTGTTGCTTCATAGCCACGAGGTCGATGGCCTGCGCCAATCGTTCATCGGGGCCGGCCGCGGCTTTCCGCAGATAGTCCGGGCCCCACAGAATGGCCGTGGTTCGGTCCCCAGTGGCGGTTGTCACGGACCAGGCCGATCGCCTTCCGGGCTTGCGGGCTGGCCGGGTCCAGCCCCGGGTCCTTCAGCTGCATCAGGGTTTCCATGGTGGAGGCCCAGCTCTGAAAAACCCATGAGCCACCACCCCAATTCCCATCGGCTTCCTGGAGGCTGAGCAACCGGTCGCCCCAGCCAACGACCGCGACACGCGACTGCTCGGCGGCGACCACCGTGTCGGGCTCCAGCGTCAGGTCACGCATGACCTGCCACCGAATCGAAGGGTCCGAATCAAGCAGCCTCTGTATGACCGCTTTCTTTGGCTTGGCGATTTCACGCTTGGATGTTGCCATCTGCTGGCCCCTCTTCACTACCGTCAGGAGACTCTGGCGGCCTTTTGAGTCGCCGTATGCCTCGCGCCGGGAAGCCGGCGTCGCGGTCCAGGCGCCACTGCTGGCGCGGCAAGCAGAGAATGCTACTCAGAACAACATCAACAGTCTTTTCGCGGACTTACGGCACGTTTCATGCCGGGCATCGATATCGCACCGCTTCCGCAGGACCATTGTCCGCGATCGTCGCCCGACACGGCCGCGTCGATGTGCTGATCAACAACGCCAGCGACGAGTCCGCCTGCTGCACGGGCCAGGAATTCGTCGTGGACCGCGGTGTACATCATTGAGTGCCTCGGTGCGCACCGAGGTCGACCAGGTCCGCGACGCGGCCTGGCTAACCTGTTGGAACCGACGCAACGCGCCGCGTTGCGTCGGATTTCAGCGAACAGTCACGCCCCGAAGTTGTACGTGAGCTGGAGCTGGTAGCGCCGGGGTTCCGCCCAATATTTGCTGATCGTGCCCGTCCCGAGCCCGTCGCCCGAGAGATCGATCGCACTTGGGTAGTACTCCTTGTCGAGCAGGTTCGTTCCCGACAGTGAGATGCTGGTATGGCCATCGCCCCACTTCCAATTGATGGATGCGTCCAGCAGCCCGTACCCGTCCTGCCGCGACGTATCGTACGTCTCGAGCGTGTTGTAGGTGCGCGCGCGGTAGAACCAGCCGACTTGTGAAGCGACGTCGTTGTTTCCCTCGAGACGCAGGGTGTAGCCGGCGCTCAAGCCGATCGTGTACGGCGCGCCTCTGACGATCTCGGTGTCCGACAGATCGCGGGTCACGATGATCGGCTGGAAGTTGTTATCGACCAGATTGTCTTGCACCGTGAACTCGTCGTATTCGCCGTCGATCCAGCCGAAGGAGCCCCTGAACATCCAGTTGTCGTCCGGCACCAGGGTGAGCTCGGCCTCCACACCCCACAAGGTCCCCTCCTGGGCATTGATGAGGTCCGCAGTGGGTTGATTGTCGACCACGCGCCCGACCGTGATCTGCTGGTTTTCATAGGTGTTGTAGAAGCTCGTCAGATTGGCAACCAGGCGCCGATCGAACCATTCGGACTTCATGCCCAACTCCCAGTTCTTGGACACTTCCGGCTCGTACGCGCGCATGCGCACGTCCTGATTGAAGCCGCCGCTGGAGTAGCCCTTGCTCCAGCTGCCGTAGGCCATCACGTTGTCGTTGAACGTGTAGCTCAGAATAAAACGCGGCGTCACTTCGTCGAACGACTTTGACTGCTCGCAACGTCCACCGGCACCGGGCGGGATTCCACCCGGGCAGACCAGCGTCGGATTGGGTACACCGCCGAGCAGCGTCTGCGTACGCACAAATTCCCGGTCGTCCTTCGTGTAGCGCACTCCGGCAGTGAGCGCGAGTGCAGGAGTGATGTCGTAGGTACCCTCGAAAAAGGCCGCCCAGGATGAGTTGTTGGCGTGGAAGTTCGTCTCGGAGCTACCGAAGAACTGTGTGGCGAGCGCGAGCGTGCCGAACGTCGATCCGGGGGGCAATCCGAAGGCCGGAGGTGCAGGCAGGTAGAAGAGCCAGCCGTCCAGCCCGGGTGCAATCCCAGGGGGTGGCGGCAGCACGCCGCGGAAGAGCGGCACCACCAGCGGCTGGTCAGCGGTCTCTTCGAACGCGTAGGCGCCAACGACCCAGTCGAGGCGGTCGTCGAAGCTGGTTCCGCTGAGGCGCAGCTCTTGCGACCACTGGTCCTGATTGGTGTTGTCGTACGCGAGCACCTCCAGATACGACGGCGAGCCCACGGTGTCGCTCGCCCAACCCCAGGACTGGTTCATCTCCTTCAGATCGCGGTAGCCGGTAATGGAAGTCACTTCCCCAAGGCCCGTGTCCCATTTCACGGTCGCGTTCGCACCCCACGTCTCGACACGATTTTTGTCGGGGTCGTTCTCGGTCGATCGGTAGCGAGACGTTGCGTTGCAGGTGTCGCGGACCTCGTCGAACACGCCGAACACGTAGGCGATGAAGGGCAAGCCCCCTGTCGCCTGCGCGCCCGTCGCCGGCCCGCCCCAAACGCACTGGGCCAGCGCCGCGTGTTCGTCCCGGCGCGCGCCATCGAGGCTCAACTGCACGTCGAGCGACTCGTTCGGAGTCCATAGCAGCGAGGTGCGCCCCGTCATCGCGTCGGTGTCGTTCCAATCCTGGTTCGTTGCGGTGTTCTCGACATAGCCGTCCGCGCGCCGCATCTGAATGGCGGTGCGCGTCGAGACCGTTTCCGACAACGGCAGGTTGAACATGCCGGCGCCGGAATATTGACCGTCGTTGCCCATACCGCCCTGGACCACGCCTTCGAGTTCGGTACCCGGGCGCTTGGTGATGACCTGCACCAGTCCCGCCGTCGTATTGCGGCCGAACAACGTTCCCTGGGGACCACGCAACACTTCGATGCGCTCGATGTCGAGCAACTCGAAGACGGAGCCTTGCGGCCGCGCGAGATAGACGCCGTCAGCGTAGACGCCGACCTTCGGATCCTGCGGCGCCGACCAGTTCACCTGGCCGATGCCGCGCAGAAAGATCTGCGCCGCATTGCGCGAGGACGGCGCAAATTGAAAATCCATGTTCGGCGTCAGACGATCGATGTCTGCAATCCCGGTGACGCCGCGCTCCTCGAGTTGTTCGCCCGAGAAGGCCGACACCGGAATCGGCACCGTCTGGACGGTTTCTTCGCGGAACCGCGCCGTCACCACGATTTCTTCAACCGCAGCGCGGGCGTCTGGCGCTTCCGCTTCGACAGCCGCCGCCTGCCGACCAACGATGAGCCCGACACACACCACTGAACAGACCAGAATATTGCGCATCGACATATCCCTCCCCGGATTCGAAGGCAAATCTAGCACCGTCCAATAGACGCTCACAATGTCGGTACTCGACGGCCGGCGCATATTGATGTCGAATTGCGCGTAGCGCGCACCAAACGGCGTGCACACTGTCCGCGGTGATCCTCGCAACGCAAGTCAACCTCGACGAAGGCGTATACGCATGCAGAACCAATCGAAATCAGACGCCGGTGCCACCGGCCTCGACACCTTTGATCCGCAGATGATCGCGCGCCCTCACGCGTTCTACGAACAGCTGCGCGCACAAGCGCCGATCGTCTGGATTGCGCAACTCGAAGCCTGGCTCCTCACGCGTTATGAAGATGTGCGCAATGTGCTGCGCGACCACGAACAATGGTCGAGCATGCGCGGCGAGGAACGGCGCATGCTCGCGCGTTCTGGCGTGCCCATCGAATTCGTCGCACCGCGCGGCACGCTCGACATGCTGGGTGCCGACCGGCCCGATCACACGCGGCTGCGCAAGTTGCTCGCACTGGATTTCACACCATCGAAGATTGGCCGCATGCAATCGCGCGTTGACGCAATCACGGAGACGCTTCTGAAAGGTGTCTCGGAACGTCCCAGCTTCGACGTCGCCGAAGGTCTCGCCGTCCCGCTGCCGGTAACGGTCATTGCCGAACTGCTCGGTATCCCGGCGGAGCTTGGGCCTCAGTTCAAGGCGTGGTCCGATGCCGTGATCGAACCTCTGCGACCGGACGCGGATGATCAGCAGGTAAGAGCCCGCAACGCGCAGGTGGTCGCCTTTCGCGATTACCTGCAGGCGCGCATCGCGGAACGCCATGCCACGCCGACCGACGACTTCATCGGCCGCCTGGTCGCGGCGCATGAACAGGAAGACAAGCTGACGGACAACGAACTCTTGGCGGCGGTGACGCTGTTGTTGCTCGCCGGCAACGAGACCACAACCAACCTCATCTCCAACGCAACGCTTGCGTTGTGCAAGTTTCCGGAGCGCCAGCGCGAATTACGCGCCCATCCGGAACTCATCGACGCGGCGGTGGAAGAATTCCTGCGCTACGACGGCTCCGTTCAGTTCACCTCGCGGCGCGCCGTGCACGACACGCATATCCACGGTCAGAAGATCGAAGCTGATCAGCACGTGATCGTCGTGCTCGCGTCCGCAAACCGCGACGAGCGCGTGTTCGACCAACCCAACGAGCTGCGTTTCGACCGCCCGGGACACAAGCATCTGGGTTTCGGCGACTGGATCCACATCTGTCTTGGTCAATTCCTGGCGCGTATGGAAACGCGCGCCGCCATGCTGGGTCTGCTGAGGGCCTACCCGCAGTTCGAACTGGCGGTGCCCGAGGACGAGATTCCTTACCGGGCGAACTTCAACTTGCGCGGGCCAAAGCACCTGCTGATCCGAAGCGCGGCGGAGTGAGCGCGTTGTACTGACGACTGCATCCGGCATCATTCGGGTACATCTTCCAAAAGCGCTACCACGCGGATCGGCTTCGCTGCTCCTCGTTGTCGGGTTCGACGTGGATGACGACGTCCGCGAGCCCCTCGTATTGACCGCACAACCAACGCTCCAGATCACGCGCGATGGTGTGCCCGTTCTCGACAGTGATGAATGGGTCCACGAGGATGCTCATGTCCATGTGGATGACGGCGCCGGTCCCCCGCGAGCGGATGTTGTGGCAGCCCTTCACGCCAGCGAAAGCCATGACCTTCTTCATCACCGCGTTGGGCGCCAGCCTCTGCTGGTCCGAGAAGGTCGTGTGCGCGCCTTTGAACACTTCGATGGCCGCCCAGACGATGGCAATGGCCACGAACAGTCCCACGATCGGGTCGGCGATGGGCACGCCGGTCTTCACGAGGACGAGCGAAGCAAGCACGCCCAGTGTCACCCAGACGTCGGACAAGGTGTGCTTCGCGTCGGCTTGCAGCACGTCGCTGCCGAGTTGCTTCCCGCGCCGGGTTTCGAACCACACCACAAAGATATTGATGCCCAGCGTCACGATCATGACTGCGAAGGAAATGGCCGTGACCTCGACCTTCGGATGGATGCCGCTCTTGGCGTAGGCCGTGAGTGCCGCTATCGAACCGCTGACCACCTTCCAGGCCGCGAAGCAAAGCATGAGTCCGATGGCCGCGCTCGCGAACGTCTCGTACTTGTGATGGCCGTACGGGTGGTCCTCGTCGGGGGGCTTCTGCGCGGCCTTCATGGCGATCAAGGCCACGATGTTTCCCGAGGCGTCGGTGAAGGAGTGGATGCCGTCGGCCAACATGGCCGTGGACCCGCTGATGATTCCCCAGGCGGCCTTGGCAACGGCCACGATCACATTCAGGAAAAGAATCCGCCAGAGGACCTGGGAGATTGCCTCAGCGCGTGCCTGCATGTGCTCACCTCGCAGCAACGGAAATGACCGGCCATTGGCGATCCAGGCCTTGGAAATTCGCGGCACCTGCATCCGCGAGTGGGCCGGAGCGAGATCGCCATCAGTTCCCGAGTGCGGCGCGCTCTTTGGCCATCCGCCCGGTGACGATGGGTGAGGCGAACGCCCCTGTGAGATAGCGTCCG
>Ga0209254_10002981_pt1 | contig 15453 bp, 11 predicted proteins | sample FrelakmetDIP11DI_FD_187148 | JGI IMG/M metagenome (GOLD analysis project Ga0209254, IMG submission 187148) | Freshwater lake sediment microbial communities from the University of Notre Dame, USA, for methane emissions studies - DIP11 DI (SPAdes)... | ecosystem: Environmental > Aquatic >...
GCCTGCGGCGTCGAGCAGAGGCGCAAAGGTCCCGAGACCGCCCTTGCCCGGGGAGATAGTCACGATTCCGCCTCCGATACCGCTTTTCGCCGGTAGACCGACATCATAGAGCCAGTCGCCGGACGTCTCGTACAACCCGGCAGTCGTCATCACGGCCAGGACGTGATGACACAGAGCGGGATCGACGACCTGCACCCCCGTCACAGGGTTGACGCCGCCGTCGGCGAGAGTGGCCGCCATCACCGCGAGGTCGTGGGCGGTGACCGATAGACAACTCTGTCGGGTGTAGAGATCGACCGCCACCGCCGGTTCGCAGAAGATTCGGCCCCGGCTTCGCAGTAGTCCGGCGATCTCGCGGTTCCTGTGGTTGGCGGCCGAGGCAGAGCGATAGACTTCCTCATCGAGAGTCAGTTCGTCGCCGGCGAAGCGTGACAGAACCCCCTGGATGGCCCTCCACTTCTCATCGGCGGTATCTCCCGGGACCAGACTAGTGACGGCGATGGCGCCGGGATTCACCATCGGATTCGTGCGGCCGTCCGGGCTCCGTTTCACTGCGTCCAGCGCATCGAACGGCAACCCCGTGGCGTTCACACCGACATGCCGCCGGACCGTTTCGGGTCCCATACTCTGACACACCAAGGCGAAGACGAACGGTTTCGCGACGCTCATGATCGCGAACCGCGTGTCGACGTCGCCAGCACAGTGGGCCTTGCCGTCGACCCCTACCACACAGATCGCGAACGCCTCGGACGGTGCGCGAGCGAGCGCCGGATATACCTGTGAGCTCCTTCCCTCCGCGTTGAAGCGGAAGGACTGGTAGGCTGTGTCAACCAGTTCCTGCACGCGCTCGGGGGCCGGGAGGTGGCCGGTGGATACGAAACCGGTCTCAAACTCTACAGAGTCGTCAGACGCTGTCATCTAGGACCCCTGTCTTCGCCGTCACGAAATCGCCTGGGAACAAGACGGCCCGTTCTCCCGCATCCTTTGCCAGCCACCTCCACGTGTCCCTGCATCCCTAGGCCGGCGCCCCCGGTCCCATGGGGATGCCGAGTACGTACCAGATTACGAAGAAGATGATCCACACCAAGGTGAGGATGAGGAAGTAGGGCAGCATGAGGGCTATCACCGTGCCGATCCCCGACTTCTTGTCGTAGCGACTCGCGAACACCACTATCAGCGGGAAGTAGGCCATGATGGGCGTGAAGATGTTCATGGGCGAGTCGGCCACCCTGTACGCGGCCAACACCGACTGCGGTTCGATGCCCAGGCGCAGGAACAGCGGGATGAAGATGGGAGCGAGCAGCGCCCACTTCGCGATCGCCTGCGGCATGATGATACCCACCACCAGGGTGATGAGCATGGCCAGGATGAGCAGCCCCACATTGCTGAAGCTAAGTCCCTCGAGGGTCTCGCCCAGGCTGACGGCTATCACCTGCGGGATGTTGGAGTAGTTGAAGTAGGCGATGAACTGGGCGATGAGCAGGAACAGGAAGAGCAGCCCGGCCAGTCCGGCCCAACCCTTGGTGATCATCTTGATACCGTCGGTGGCATTCTTTATGGTCCCGGTGGCTTTGCCGTAGAAGGCGCCGGCGACCAGGAACACGATCGAGATAAGGACGATGAGGCTGTCCATGAAGGGGGAGGTGCCGATGATGCTGCCCGTCTCCGGGTCGCGCAGCGGAGCGCCGGGGATGAAGGTCAGCAGCGCGATCACGACGACCGTGATGAGGATGCCCACACCGGCCCAGCGCAGCCCCTTTGCCTCTTGCGCCGGCGACAGCGTCTGGGCCGCCTCGGCGGCTGCCTCGGTCGTACCGTTCGCCGGCGCCAGGGCGGGATCGTAGGTGCCCAGCCGGGGTTCGATGATGCGCGTGGAGATCAGCCCCAGGAGGATCGTCAGCAGGATCGTCGACCCGATGCCGAACCATAGGTTGGCCGTGATGTCGATAGAGCGCGTGGGATCGACCAGCGCGATCGATTCGTTGGCGATCTCGGTGAGGACGGCATCGGTGGGCGTGATGAGGAAGTTCACGCCGAATCCTCCGGCCACGCCGGCAAAGGCCGCCGCCATGCCGGCCAGCGGGTGTCGCCCCACGCTCATGAAGGCGGCCGCCCCCAGCGGGATGAGCACCAGATAGCCCGCGTCGGAGGCGATGCTGGAGATGATGCCGATGAACACGATGATGTACGTGAGCGAACGGGCCGAGGAGACTGCCACGAGCTTACGGATGAGCGCCCCGATGAGTCCCGAGGCCTCGGACAGGCCCACCCCGATCATCACGATCAGGATGATGCCCATGGCGGTGAAGCCCATGAAGTTGCTCACGAACGAGGTGAAGAGGAAGCGGACGCCGTCCCCGTCCAGGAGGCTCTGGATCTCCACCGTCTCGGTGACTACCTCGTAGTCCTCGGCGTCCGCCTGTTCAGCCGGGAGCACCTCGATGGGCGCGGTCGATCCGCCCACGTAGTTCTCTTCCACCGTTACCGGCGGCGGCGCAACCACCTCGTAAGAGGCGCTGACTCCTACCCAGGCCAGGATCTGCGACAGGATGATGATCCCCACACACAGGGCGATGAACAAAATGGCCGGGTGGGGCACCTTGTTGCCCACCCGTTCGATGAACCCGAGCACGCGCTGCATGAGGCCCGGGCCCTTTTCCCCTCCCTTGCCGCTGCGGCTCTTCTTGGGCGTCGTCGGCTCGGCCGCTTCGGCCTCCAGCGGTTCGGCCTCGGGGGGCTTGGTCTCGGCGCTCACGATGCCGCTCCCGCTTTGAAGACCTCAGCCAGCCGGCCCAAGAGGTCGGCCTCGGCCAGGATCGCCTTCTCGAACTCGTCCAGCAGCACCCGCTCGTTGGGCCCGTGGATGTTGGCGTAGCCATCGGTGGTACCCGCCAGCAGGATGTCGGCGGTAGGGACGGCACGACTGAGCGCGTTCACCAGCGGGATGGAGCCCCCGCTGCCGGCGAAGACCGCTTCCGTGCCCCAGGCCGCCGCCCAGGCCTCTTGGGCGGCCTGATACACCGGGCTGGTGGTGCGGGCGGAGAAGCCGTTGCCGGTCGGTCCGGCGACGACGTCGAGCTGGATCCCGAAGGGCATGGCCTCGCGCAGGTGCTTCATCAGCGCCGCCTGGGCTTCCACCGCATCCTGCTCGGGGTGCACACGCAGGTTCATCGACGCTCTCGCGTGAGGGCATACGGCGTTCATGGCCTTGTCCACCGAGGCCACGTCGATGCCGGTGACGGTGACGGCCGGGCCCGACCACACGCGCGACCCGAGGGTCCCGGTGCCGATGAGGGGCAGGTCGTCCAAGACCTCGGCCAGGCCCCGGAACTCCTTCTCGGTGCTGCCGCCCCCGGTCCATTCCTCCCGGAGGAGGCCTTTGACCGCGACGTCGCCCTTGTCGTCGTGGAGCGAAGCCAGCGCTCGGATCAGCGCGAGCAGCGCGTCCGGCGCTGCACCGCCGTACTGTCCGCTGTGTTTGGCCGACTCGAGGGTACGCACCTCGACGGTGACGTTGGCCATGCCTCGTAGCGCCACGGTGAGCGTGGGGACGCCCGGCCGCACGCTGCCCATGTCGCCGATGAGCATGACGTCGGAGGCGAACAACTCCGGGTGCTCGGGCGTATAGGGAAGAAGGGCGCCGCCGCCCACTTCCTCTTGGCCTTCGATCACCAGTCTGATGCCCACGGGCGGCCGCCCGTCCCAAGCGCGCAAGGCTCCTGCCAGGGCCACGATGTTCGACTTGGTATCGGCCGCGCCCCGTCCGTACATGGCGCCGTCGCGTTCGGTGGGCTCGAAGGGGGGAGTGTTCCATTCCGACTCGTCCCCGGCCGGGACGACGTCGTAGTGGCTGTAGAGAAGCACGGTGGGAGCTCCCGGGGGCGCAGGTATCCCGCCCAGGATGATGGGTGCGGTGTCGGGCAACTCCAGCGATTCGATCTGTTCGCAGCCTGCGTCGGCGAACAGCTTCGCCACCGCGTCGCGGGTCTGCAGGAGCGCCGGCCACGTCTTTTCGGGATAGCCGGTCTCAGACACCGACGGGATGGCCACCAACTCGGCCAACTCCTCCTTGAGCTGCGGCATCAGGCTCTTGACGCGCTCTTCCAGGCCGGCGCGGGAGTTCGCGCCCCCTGGTCCTTGACTGCTTGTCATCTCCACTCCTCTACTGGTCCTTTGACTCGGCTCACTCAGGGCTCGCTCGGAGAACAACGCGCCTTAGAATCCCCAGAACACAGGCACCAGAAACATCCCCACAAGCCCGTAGATGATCAACAAAGGCAGGCCCAGCTTCCAGTAGTCGCCGAAGCGGTACCCGGCCGCCTCCATGGCCATCAGATTGGCAGGGGTGGCGACGGGGGTGAGGAGGGCGGCCGCGGCGAAGACCGCTACCGCCATCAGTATGGGCTTGGGCGAGATGCTCATCTCTGCAGCGGCCGCCAGACCGATGGGGATCACGATGAGGGCCGTGGCCATGTTGCTGATGAGCTGGCTGAGGACGGCCGTGATGACGAACAGACCAGCCAGCAAGGCGTACGGCCCGGCGTCACCTACCACCGAGACCAGACTGTCGGCCAACTGCTGTGCCGCGCCGCTCTTTACCATGGCCGTCGACAGCGACATCATGCCGGCCACCAGGATGACGGTCGTCCAGGCGATCCCCCGATATGCCTGCTCGATTTTGATGACGCGCAGTACGATCATTGCGAGGGCGGCCAGTAGACCCGCCACGGCCGCGGGTACCGCCCCTGTAGCAAGGAGGACGACCATCACGGCCAGGATGGCGATGGCCCGTTTCGCGCCCGTTCCCAGAGGGACGGCCTGGCGGCGTATGCGTTCAGGCGCGTCGACGACAAGGGCGTTAGGATCCTTGACCATGTCCTCGAGGGCCTCCCACGCCCCTTGCAGAAGCAGAGTGTCGCCGGCTGCCAGCACAGTGGGATCCCGCACCTCTTGACCGTTCTGGTGCACCGCCTTCACGACCAGCCGTCCGCTTTCAGTGACCATCCCCGGATAGACCGTATCCCCCAGGAACGTCGACCGAGGCGGAATCACGATCTCGGCGGCGCCGTACTCCCTGGTCATGAGCACGCGTTCGTCACCGTCGAACCCGTAGTGCTCGGTCAGCACCTGGGCGTGGCTCCCGAAGTCGCGCAGCACCCTGTCGGTCTTGCGCTGGGGCACGAGGCGACCGCCGAAGAGCACGACCACGCCGATGGTCCCAAGAAGGAGAGGGATCCCTGCCAGGGCGAACGAAAAGAGTCCGATCTCTCCGACGCCGGCCGCCTCTGCGTAGTCCGAGACGATGAGATTGACCGGCGAACCGGTGAGCATGAGGAGTGACCCGGCGTGCGCGGCGAAGGCCAGAGGCATGAGAAGGTCGGAGGGTGGCCGGCGCGTCCGGATGGCTATCACCACGGTAACCGGGATCAGTGCCGCCACGGCCCCGTTGACGTTGATAAGCGCCGTCAGGGCCGCCACCATGAGCATCACCACGATAAGAAGCCTGACCCGACTCTCGCCGATGCGGGCCATGGCCTGCTCACCGACCCAGGAGGTCACGCCCGCAGCGTCGAGTCCCTCGCTCACCACGAAGAGGGCGGCGATGAAGAGCACGGTGGGATCTCCGAAGCCTGCCAGCGCCTCACCCAGGTCAAGCACTCCGGTCGCCCACAGCGCGAGGGCGACCGCCACGGCCACCACGGCCACGGGCAGGCGGTCGAGCACGAACACCACCACCGTCAGGCCCAGGACGATGAGGGTGACGGTCGCGGCGCTCAAAGCGTTGGTCTCAATTGGGTGAACAGGTCATCATTGGAGATACTCCCGCCTCGACGCGGCAGTGCCGCCCGACCTCCACCAGGGCAATCGTTCCGGTCTAGCGGCGGCTGGCTCCTTCGCCTTACCGCGAACCTCCTCCAGAAGCGTCCTGCAGGGTCTCCAGCACCCGGTCCAGATTGAACGAGGCAGGCTTCTGCCGGGGTGGGAACTCCTTGAAGGACTGGATCTGCTGGGCCACCAGCGCCTGGGCCCCGTAGAGCAGATAGGCATGGTCGATCAGCCAGTCGTAGTACGTGTTGGAGTTCTCGTCCGCCCGCTCGAAAGGATCACGGCGCAGATGGAACATCTTGGGGATCCTCAGAGGCACGAAGGGCTCGGCCCAGCAGGCGAGCTGCTTCGCCCTTTGCTCCATGAACACCAGCTTCCAGTCGTTGTGCCGTACCGCCACGAGTTGACCGTCGTCGTTTATGTAGAAGAACGACTGCCGGGGGCTGTGTTCCTCCTCCCCGGTGAGATAGGGCAGCATGTTGATACCGTCGATGTGCACCTGGAAGGTCTTGTCGCCGGCCATGTGTCCCTTCAGGAGCTTCTCCTTGATCTCGGGCTCACCGGCGGCGGCAAGCAGAGTGGGCAGCCAATCCTGGTGGGAGACGATCCCGTTCAGCGTCTGGCCTGCGGCGAACTCCCCGGGCCAACGCACGAAGGCCGGCACGCGCCAGGCGCCTTCCCAGTTGGTGTTCTTCTCGCTGCGGAAGGGCGTGATGGCGCCGTCGGGCCAGGTGTTGTAGTGGGGCCCGTTGTCGGTGGAGTACATGACGATGGTGTTATCGGCGATGCCCAGCTCGTCCAGCTTGTCGAGCATCTTGCCCACCAGCTCGTCGTGGGCCACCATCACGTCGTTGTAGAAGCCCTGTCCGCTCTTGCCCAGATGCTTTTCTGCCGGGTGTGTCCGGAAGTGCATGGCAGTAGCGTTCCACCAGAGGAAAAACGGTTTCCCAGAGCCGCTGACCTCCTCCATGAAGCGAAGCGCGCGTTCGGTGACCTCTTCATCGATGGTCTCCATGCGCTTCTTGGTGAGCGGGCCCGTGTCTTCGATCCGCCCGTCGGCATAGCTGTGGATGACGCCCCGCGGGCCAAAGTGCTCGCGGAATGCCGGATCCTTAGGATAGTCCGGCTGCTCCGGCTCTTCCTCGGCGTTGAGGTGGTACAGGTTCCCGAAGAACTCGTCGAAACCATGGTTGCTGGGCAAGAACTCGTCCTTGTCGCCCAGGTGGTTCTTGCCGAACTGGCCGGTCACGTATCCCAGCGGTTTGAGCAGTTCGGCGATGGTGGGATCCTCTGGGCGCAGCCCAATGTCCGCCGCCGGCATCCCCACCTTGGTCAGGCCGGTGCGGATGGGGTTCTGCCCGGTGATGAAGGCGGCGCGGCCGGCCGTGCAGCTCTGTTGGCCGTAGTAGTCGCTGAAGGCCAGACCTTCCTGGGCCACCCGGTCGATGTTGGGAGTGCGGTAGCCCATCTGGCCCCGGTTGTTGTAGCTGATGTTCCACCAGCCGATGTCATCCCCCCACAGGATAAGGATGTTCGGTTTCTGCGTCTCTGCCATGGGGCATCTCCTCTGCTGGTTTGCGATCGCTCGGTCCTTCGATGCCCGCCTACGAATTTCTCCAAACCTTGCCGACCGGCGCCCGTTCGGGATTCTCAGCAGCCTCGTGAGCCCCGCGATTGTCGCTGCTCGCTGCTGATACCAGTCGGCGACGGTCCGGCGCAAAAGGAATCGTCGGGCTCGTCGAGGTGGTGAGATCCCCTCCTTCCCACCGCGCGGCCCGCGCCTCTGACAGTCTATGAAGTGGGGAGTGCTCATGAACCGCGTGACCCGATTCACCCGGGCTGCCATCGTGGTAGCCATCGTCATCCTCTTCAACGGGCTCGTGAATAACGCGGTGACTCCGTGCCGCTCATGCTCATGGTCAAGCGGCTGTTCTTCGACTCTTACGAAAGCACGCGACCGCTGTCGGCCCTGATCAGCCCCACTGTGGGTCTGCGCGGCAAGAAGAGGAGGGACGAAGCGGCCGTGACGGAATAGGCGAGGCGTAGCACCGACAAAGGATGGAGGGCCGCTCGTCATCAGAGTCCTCCCAACTGGGTGTGACGTCTCCGCAGCCTGTTCCTTTGCTCGTTCCTGTCGCTGGGAGGACGTGATGACACATGACAATGGGTCGAATGGGTCGGGACAGGCGGCCGGTGGTTTTGTCGGTGCGACCTAGTTCATCCGGTGGCTCTTCACCTGGGCGTTCGCCAAGCTTGTGTGGTGGGAGATCATTGTCGGAATCGTTATATGGCCCTACTTCCTGGGGGTGGCGGCCCGGTAGCCGGAAAAGATGCGTTGGCGGCGAGCCCCTCGATCGTCGCTCCCACGACCGGCTTAGCCGCGCTCACCGGTTCCGGGGCGGCTCGGGGTGCGGTGTCCTCAAGAAGTGTGAGCAGTCTGGTCCTCAGGTTCTCCCTGTGGTCGGCCCAGGTATGGGGTCCATAGCGACCAATCACAAACATGATGAAGAACCACAGGGCCGCCAACGCTACGACAGCTTCCAAAAGCCGCCCAACAGTGCGCCTCATGACTCCCTCCTCCCGTCTTCTTGCTTTAGCCCTGTGTGTATACCCACTTGAGAACGTGCGGTAACGGGTCATCGGGGGGTGTGGGGGGCTCAGGTAGCCCAGAAGCCCGATGGCAGAGTCTTGGGCGGGTAGATGGGAACGATGCCCGTGGCCCCGCGCGCTGAGGGTCCGCCCGCGGCAGTGCCTGCGCGAACCCCTACGCGCGCGTGGATGAGCCCTACGGGTTCTTCCATTCCCTCAGTTCTCGCACCTTCTGCAACAGGAGGAAGAACGCCGGGACAGCGAGTAGAACCACGATCACCCACAACCAGTATTGGATGATGAGAAGGATCGCTGAGACGACGGCCAGAAACGCCGCGATGCCGGAGATCGTGCGGGCGTACTCGGCCCGCAGGATAGACTCGATGACCACCAGGGCGACCACCATTATTACCAAGCCCATCCAAAGGTAGCCACGCGCCACGACCAACAACGTCACCATGCCGAACAGAATGATGCTGAGGCTGACCGCGCCCCAGGTCTCAGCGGCCCGGTTGAAGCGCATGGCAGACGGAGCCACCGGTTGGGCCAGTTCGCGGATGTGTGCTCGAGGATCGTCTCTTGTCCCGGCCTTGAGCCGGTTCAATCTTTGCCGGAGTGCGCCGAGCACGGCCTCGTTCTCGGATCTCTCTCTGCGTAGACCGCTCAGTTCCTGCCGAAGATCGGCACTTCGCGCTGTAAGGAGCTTGTGCCGCTTCTGAAGATGAGGATTGCCCTCCATCCCGGCCAACCGCACCCCGATCGCGTGCAACTCGTCCACCTTCTCGTCGATCATATGATCGATCTCCGCCCGGCGCTCCTCCAGGCGCGCACAATCCTGCTCGAGCAGGCCCATGGCGGCCATGGGCGGCGGTTCCTTGTCGAGCCCCGCGAAAGCCAGCGGATCGTACCAGGCGCCTCGGGGGGAGCCGTCGCGGTTGTACATGGGCCCGGCGGGAGCGTTCTCGCCAGAGATCGGGTCATGGGCAAACAGACCCCACAGACCCCGATACTGGCTTACCCAGGGAGTCGACTCGTCGATGACCACCGGCGTCCACCCATGCTCCTGCCCCGGCCCAATGCTCTTGCCGTCGCCGCGCGCGTAGTCCACGAAGGGGATACGCAGCGGATCGCGGCCTTTGGTCGCCTGTCCGAGGGTGCGGGTCCAGAAACGGTTGAGGGACCGGGCCATCGAGTACATCCATTTTGGCAGAGGCAGGCCGACCGCCGCCTGGTATTCACCTTGCCGGAAGTAGGAGGCATGAGATCCTGCCCCAGCCCACACCACCGGATGACCGCCCGCCAGATCGAGCTGTTCTCGGTCGTCCCAGCGCCGGCGCAGATCCTCGCCGTGGAAGTCGTGCGAGGCATACGCTGCCCATTCGGGCCACAGGCGACCGTCCTCTTCGTAAAGGTAGACGAGGACGTTCTCCCAATCGGATTCGTGATCGTTCACTCCATGAAACCCCGAGCGCCAGCTGTTGTAGCAGTAGAAGAACCAGTACTGAAGCACGGTCCAGCCTCCCTGCCGGATCACCCTGCCGTAGTACACGTATTTCTCGTCGTCCAGGACCATGTGGTGGTAATCCAGCTCCGCCGCGGCCGCGGTGAAAGACGACACCTTGCCCCGTAGCAGCAGGGAGAAGGAGAAGAGAGCATCGGCCAGCCGGGCCACCAATCCTCCCCGGGCCAGTCGCCCCACTCCCGGATGAAACACGTTCCCCGTCTCCCGGCGCAAATGGGCGATATCGGCCAGCACCCGGGCGCTGTCGGCCACACCCAGGGCCTCGGTGAAGCGGAGGAACTCGACGGTGCCGAAGGGATACTCCCGAGGTTCGACAAGCCTGTCGATGTCGAGATCCCCCCCTTTCACCAAGTTCTCCTCCCGGCCGTCGGGATAATGCGCCCAGAGGCCGGCCCGAGCAACATAGCGATCCACATCTGTGGGGAAGAACTGCTCGCCTGCGGTGAAGCGCACCACCGGTTCGAAGGTGCGGAGCAACTCCAGATCGGGAGTATCGACAGGCGCCGACACGCGATCATCCTGGCGGGAGTCACCAAGCTCGCTCATATCACCTCCTCCCTATGCCGAAGGCCCGGTGCACCGCGGCCAGGTTAAGCACCAGCACGAGCACCACCCCGGCCAGCATGTTGAGGAACCGGGGCTCGTCGCCGAAGTAGCGGACGAGGCCCACGGCGAGCGATACGGTGACCCAGGTCATGGCTGCCACCCAGGCCCATCTTCGCCGACGCAAGAAACCGATCAAGATTACGAGGGAGCCCACACCGTAGGCCAGCTCGAAGCTAGAGGCGAAAAGTCGGCGGCCGGCTTCCGTCAGGGCGTCACCTGCGAAGAAAGGTGGAACCGGTCCCTTCCCCAAAACCCCGAGATCGAAGAGCGCGGTGATGCCGCTGTAAAGCTGCACAGCCAAACCCAGGAAGATTATGAAGGCCGCGACCGCGATCGCGGCGGTGGGGCGCTTCTTCTCGATCTCATCCTGCCCCGCCGATCCGATGGCCCTAAACTGTTCCGCCATCTCGACCCCCCGACTTTCTGGCCTCAGTTCCTCAGCACCGTCTTGCGTCGCTCTCTGCGGCTCCGTCATACAGTGAGCCCCGTGAAGTGTTCGCGACCCTCGCGACCCTCGTGACTCTCGCCATTGATACCAGTTGCTGACCGTTTGACGCAAATGGAATCGACATCGCCGCGGCTGGACATATCCCCTCTGCGACGACTCAGCGACGAAGGAAATGCACGACGGCGCGTGGAAGTAGTCTGGAGACCGGCGCTTGGGGAGCCATCTCAAACCACTCATTCCCCGGCTTCGGTCTCTGGCAAACGACGAGCTGAGGAGCGCTCATGAACCGAGACGAAGAACCACCTGCCTCCTCGCCGGAGGACCCCGCCACGCAGGACCGGCCGGTCGAGCAAGACGGGCTCTCGCCTACCACGGACGTTTCCGGCCTTTCGCGAGGAGCGGAGACCCCTTCCCACGGCCTACTCCATAGCCCGACCGGCCTCCTTCTCGCCCTGGCATGTGCGACGATCGTTCTCTACGGCATGCGGTATTCCAGGTCTATCCTCGCCCCGATCCTCCTGGCAATGTTCGTAGTCATGGGCTTGAGCCCGATCTTGCAGTGGCTGAGGCGCAAGGGGATGCCTCCCTGGGCGACGATCATGGTCGTGCTCGTCGGTTTCGTGGCGGTCGCCGGCCTGATCGTGGCCATCATCGCCGCTTCCCTCGGACAACTCAACTCTACGCTTCCTGTCTACCAGCAGAATCTGACACGCATCGTTTCCGACGTGCAGAGCTGGTTCGCAGGTCACGGCATCGACATCGGCGGCCTTACCAGCAACGTCATCCGGCCCGATCGGATCATCGGGTGGATCTCCTCCTTCATACGCCTCCTCATAGGGCTGCTGACCAATGGGTTTCTCATCATCCTGATCGTGGCTTTCATGATCGCCGAGGTCTACTCGTTCCCACGGAAGGTGCACGACCGGCTCAGTATCAGCCCCAAGCTGGCCGAGACGTTCAAGAACTTCGGTGACGTGACTCGGACCTTCCTGTTCACCCTGACGTGGCTCAATCTGCTGACCGCGGTCATTGTGGTTGCCGTCTACTATGCCTTCGGGGTCGATTTCGCCTTGCTCTGGGGCCTGATGTTCTTCCTCCTCAGCTTCATCCCCAATATCGGGTTCGTGCTGGCGGTCATCCCGCCGTTCTTCGTCACCCTCCTCGAATTCGGCTTCACCCGGGCCGCCATCGTCGTGGCTATAGTCATCTTCTTCAACGGCCTGGTCAACAACGCGGTCACTCCTCGATTCCTGGGCCAGCGAACGGGCCTCAGTACGCTCGCCGTCTTCCTTTCCCTGGTGCTGTGGGCCTGGGTACTGGGGCCGGTAGGTGCTTTGATGTCGGTACCTCTCATGCTCATGGTGAAGCTGCTCTTCTTCGACTCGTACGAGAGCACGCGTCCCCTGTCGGCCATCATCAGCCCTTCGGGCGGCCCACGTAAAAGGAAGAAGCGGGATGGAGGGACTACAGCCGAAGAGCCTGCCGAAGCCTGAACTCGGGGTGATGCTCAGGAGGCGCCGCCCGCTCCGTGGCACTTCTTGAACTTCTTGCCGCTGCCGCACGGACAGGGATCGTTGCGCCCGACGGCGGCGTAGCGCTGAGCCTCCTCCTCGGCGGCTCGCCGCTCCTCCTCGGCCAGGATGGCCATCACCTCGGCCGCCGGCCGGCCTTGGCGCAGGAGGTCGGCCATGATGCGCATGGGGTGGTCGGCGTGCTCGAAGAAGGCCTGGAGGCCTTCACAGAGCCAGTTGAGCCCCGGTTCGCCGCCCGGTGTGGTCAGCACCCGGTTCTTGGGACACTCTCCGTTGCAGGCGAATAGCCAGCGGCAGTCACGGCAGAAGCCCGGCAGCGTGTCCGCCTTCGCCGCGCCGAACGCCCGCTGCTTGTCCGAGGCGACCAGCTCCCCCAAAGGTGTTTCCAGGATATTGCCCAGGAGATAGCCCGGCTCCACGTAGTGGTCGCAGGAATAGACATCGCCGGTGTGCTCGAGGGCCAGCCCTTCACCACAGGTAGGGCTGAGCACGCAGAGGCTCGAGTAGCCCCGCACGTAGGCGGCCAGCACCCCGTCGAAGAACAGCACGAACATCTCGCCCACGTCGTGCCGGACCCATTCGTCAAAGATCTGGGTCAGGAAACGCCCATACTGCCGGCCGTCCACCGAGCGGTCGGTGACCGCCGTTCCCTCTTGATCCCCGGTCTCGTTGTCGCGTTCGACGATGGGGATGAACTGGATGTAGCGGGCCTCCAGCTCGTCGCGGAAGAAACGGTAGACCTCCAGCGGATGACGGCTGTTGACGGCGTTCACAGTGCAGAGGATGTTGAATTCCACCCGGTGTTCCTGCATCAGCCGGACGGCCCCGACCACTTTGTCGAAAACCGAGCCACCCCGCCTGTCGCGCCGGTAGGCATCGTGCAACTCCCGCGGACCGTCAAGGCTTAGGCCGACGAGGAAACCCTGCTCGCGCAGGAACTCGCACCACTCGTCATCGAGGAGGACGCCGTTGGTCTGGAGCGTGTTCTCCACTCGCACCCCGGGGGGCGCGTATTTCTTCTCCAGCTCGACCGCCTTGCGGAAGAAGTCGAGCCCCATGAGCGTCGGCTCGCCCCCCTGCCAGGCCATGGTCACCTCGGGCACCTGGTGCGCCTCGATGGTCTGGCGGATGTACGCCTCCAGCACCTCGTCGGACATCCTGAAGGTGCTCCCCGGATAGAGCCGCTCCTTCTTCAGGAAGAAGCAGTAGGCGCAGTCGAGGTTGCAGCGCGCACCGGTGGGCTTCGCCATCACGTGGAAGGCATCCACCGTGCCGGTGCTGGGGCTCATCGGTCTCAGAGGTTCATCAGGCTGTGGAGTCGGCATGTCACGGTGATGCTTCCCCCAGGTAGCCCCTCCCTAACCTTTTCCGCTCGACAGCTGCAAAGGCTTGATTTGATCTAGCGGCCGTATGGAAGGGGGATGAAGCCGACGGCCGCCCCGCGGGGCGGCCGTCGGAAAGGGTGTAGTCGCAGCGAGGCTACTTGGCGACGTACTGGGCCAGCGCCGCCCCGCTCGCATCGCGCAGCCAGAGCTCGTCGCCGTCGATCGAATAGGTCGCCGTTTGTGGCAGTGCGGCCAGGTACGCGGCTTCCTGGGCCATCAACTCGTCGGGGCCCGCCATCTTGGTGCTCACGATCTGAGCGTCGATAGTCATCTGGTCCTGCCCGGAGACGGTGTATTTGGTCGAGTACTGGTTGATGCCGGCATTGCCTGCCAGGCTGCCATCGGTCCCAAAGGTGGCTGTGATGGTGCTGTTCGCCGCGATCGACTGGAGGGCGCCCTTGCCGTTGTTGTAGGCAAGAGCCTGCCATTCTGTGCCGGTCAGCGAAGCTGGCTGTAATACTTCGTACTTCACCAGCACCTTGCCTTTGTCGTCCAGGAGCGTCAGAGCCGCGTCGCTGACTTCGTATGTGGCCGCCTTCTGTATCGCAGCAAAGTAGGCCGCCTCTTGGGCCATCGCGTCATCGGGGCCGGCCATCATGGTGCTCGCCACCTCTCCGACCTGGATGGTGTTGCCGGGACCGGCCGTGTACGAGGCGCTGTAGCGGTTGACAGAACCGGAGCCTGCTACCGTGCCGGCGGCGAACCTGGCCGTGGCGGCACTACCCTTGGCAGTGAGCACCGACTCGACCCCCGCGATCTCGGTCGCTTTCCAGCTCTTGCCTTCGAGGGCCATCGAGTCGTCCGCCGTACTACCGCCGCCGCACCCGGTGACCGCTAGGAAGGTCAGCGCGAGTACCGCGGCGCCCATGATCGAAAGGACGGGCAGGGAACGCTTCATCTCATACCTCCAGTACTGGATCAGCTTTCTGGCAATACGCCACAATGCAGTTATCGACCAGAATCCTTGGCACTCAGCGACGAGTCCGACCGTCGGACGGCGTGGCCGACTGCCCGGGTTCCAGATGGGCCGGCCAGCTTCGGCAGGCGGGGTCATCACCCATCTCCGGCGCGTTAGTCGACAATCTTACCTCGCTGAGGCAGTTCTCAAACTACCGAGCACCCGGCGTCGGACTCGGCCGGCTTGCCTCCGCGGTCTGGATTTCCTATTGTTAGGCAATGTTCCAGCGCCCTCCCACAAGGAACGTGGAGCCGCCCCCTGCCACCGCGGGCTCCCCCGACATCGCTCTCGCGATGAAGCTCGTCGCCGTTCCCTCCCCGACGTCAGATGAGGCGGCGGCCCCGTCGGACACCCGCAGCGCAGTCGAGGTTGCAGCGAGCCCCGGTGGGCTTGGCCATGATGTGCTGACCCGGCCTGGCACAGCAGACTCTTTCGGTTCAATATGGAGCCGCAACATACCAGCCTTGAGGAAGGGGGGACCGTGGAGATCCTAAGCACCCTATTCACGATGGTGCTTGTCGTCTTCGTCGTCTCGATGATGCTCGCCGCAGGGCTGAGCACCACCATAGCGGCTCTTGGGCGGGTTT
>Ga0209254_10002982_pt1 | contig 15450 bp, 14 predicted proteins | sample FrelakmetDIP11DI_FD_187148 | JGI IMG/M metagenome (GOLD analysis project Ga0209254, IMG submission 187148) | Freshwater lake sediment microbial communities from the University of Notre Dame, USA, for methane emissions studies - DIP11 DI (SPAdes)... | ecosystem: Environmental > Aquatic >...
AAAATGTTCGTGACTAGTCGCAGTTTCCCTGTGCATCGCATTCATGTGAGCAGCAATCATTGTCCAGGCACTTGGTACATCCGCCTGAAGGCGGAATACAGATATTTCGATATTGTGGATTCAATTGCACAGAATTAAAGGATGCCAATAGATTGGGCGCTTCCTGGTCAAATTGATCTTTTGGTGCATATATTCCCAGGAGATAATCAATTATTGTCCCGTATCCAAAAAGCTCGCGCGTCTTTATCATAAATGAGCCTTCTACGGGAATTCCATCAATGGTGAAAGAACAACGCAAGGCCTTTGCGGAGGAGAGAGCGGAGGTGAGGGGGAGGCCGCTCAATAGCAAAACCACATCTTGATTTTGGTAGAAGCTTGCATCCTCGTAGCCTTTGATTTGGACATCTTGAACGCTGCTGCTCCCCGCGCTAAAATCCTCAGCCATATAGTCCTGTAGATAGGATTCAGGGGTTATACCCGAAGGCAGTATGTCAAAGCCCTCATGTAGCCGGCTCAAGTACACAATTCCCATCGGCGGGTTTGAATTGTCTTTTGCAGTAATCCCTGCGCATTTGAAACCTTCGACCTTCCAGTTCTCCTGCAGCGATACCACGTAATATCCGTCTGGGGACGAATAACTGCGGAAACTGCCTGGATCGACTTGACCGAGGCAGATATTGGCGAGGAAAGCCAGGAAAATAATCGCTTTGACGGATATAAATACGCAATTTTTGGGCAAGCAGCCCCTGAATCGGCTTGGACCGAAAATGCTTCGGCTTTCAGTTTCAGTGATTCGGAGAACGCTCATAATAATACTATGAAAGAAAAGCTTAATACCTTTTCCCGAGGAACAATCTCAGACTTCTTTATTCACCATTTTTCGCCCAGCCATCGGGCTCAATTCTTGCTGCTCCTGCTTTTCAATAATTCGAGATGCCCGCGGAAGCGCTCAGTTTGGGCCAACATATCCCTCAATACAAATCTATCTTTGCAGGATTTTTTTTGCTTCTTAATTGTTCATCAATATCGAGATACAAATATCGAGATTCCAATATCGAGATTTGTGGATTCATCATTCTGCGTAATCATAATGCCTGTATCCCTGCCGGTCTATGCCCACTAGGGCGAACTCCTGCGAAGGAGAGAACAAACTTCGTCCCATCTTTCCTTCATGCAATTTTTCATACTCCTCCAGCGAGATCTGCGTTCTATCGTTCAGCTTCTTTTCGATATCTCTTAGAGGAATAAAGGACGCCTCTCTCTGCACCAGCCCTGAGAAAACAAGCGCAGAGCATCCGCTTCCGTAAGCTCCGAAGCACACTCGCTCGCCAGGCTTGAGCTTTTGCTGTTCTATCAGGCTCGCCAGGCCCAGGTAAATCGACCCGGTATAAATATTTCCAACCTGGCGTGATATCATCGTTGTGTCCTTGACCTTAGCTTTAAATGCCTCCTGGAATGGACTCGACTTGGCAAACCTCTTGATAAAATCCGCCTCCGCAGCCAGGAAATCATCTTGGTTAGCGTAGGCTTTGGCCTTGGGCTCTTCGCAAATCTCGGCTTCGACCGCATTCCATCTGGGAAGCCCTCTCCATTCATGCCGGAAGATGGCGGATGCCGCATACTCCACCATCCTGGGATAAGGGATATGGAATATCAGGTGGGAAACATAGTCCGTTATGCATTCTCCGGTTTTTGGCATTATCAATCCTTTTTTCCGGGATCTTTTGGCAAAGACATCAAATGCTCCTTGCATGGCATCCAGGTAGCACTGGTTGCTGTGCTTTCCATTTACCACTGCGTTACATTCTCCAATAGGCCGGAAAAAATCGTTTTCATCTCTTGTGAAAAATCCGTAGTTTCCTTCCAGGCTGATGAGCCGAGGCCTTCTTTTTATCAGGAGCGATACCGAGCCTGCACCTTGAGTGTACTCTCCGGGAGAATGCAGGGGATACTTGGCTATGTCTGATGCGATCACCACTCCGACTAAATCATCCTCTTCTGCAGCCGCCCAGAAGCTCATGCTCTCCAAAGCAAGCGTGGTCGCTATGCAGGCCGACTTGAACTCAACCGTGCAACAGTCCTGAAAAGCGCCCTTTCCAAAGATCTTCTCCATCATGCCGATAACATACGTGCCGATGGCCTTGGCTTCGTCAACTCCTGATTCCGTGCCGATATATATTTTCCCGATCTCCTTTGGGGAAAGACTGTTTCTTTGCATCAGCTCTAATAGAGACATCGCAGCCATGGTTGCAGCATCCTCATGTGCATCAGGAATGGCCATGCGCTCAATTCCGATGCCTCTGGTTAGCTTGGCAGAGTCGATGCCCCGCAAATCGGAGAACTCTCCGGCCGCAGATAAGAACAGGTCTGGAACATAGATGGATAGATCGTCGATCCCTACCTCTTCATCCGGACATATTGTATTTTCAAAGATCGCGATCTTATTTGGATTCGCTCTTTTGCTGGGAAATCCGGTCAAGATTGATGTCTCCTAAACCAAAATGAGGAATGAGGAAATATTATTTCAGGATTTTGCTACCCTATTAGTTCTTCTCTTCTGCCTATTACTTAGGAAATTATATCAACGAGAAATGTCTATTATTATTAGCAATTTTGGGAGATATGAAGTATGACCGACGGTGACGTCTATAAAGTAATAGAGCTGGTTGGAACCTCGACCACCAGTTGGGAAGATGCGGTAAAGGCTGTTATTGACAGGGCTACAAAGACCATAAGAGATCTGAGAATCGCAGAGGTAAAGGAACTTGATGTAAGGCTTGAGAACGGCCAGATAGCCGAGTACAGGGCTAAGGTCAGGCTTTCTTTCAAGTATGAAAAGGAGACCGACTAATCCAGCAGACAAAAAATAGCGTATCAAGTGGTCCGCTGCCATCAATATATCTATCTCAAGTCTCTATCCGTTGATGAAACCATATGCAGCGGGCCTTTGGATTTGAGTGATACCATTATTTCCATTTCTGCTGATGCATAAGTCCAAAGCATAGGCTTTGCATTTTTCGGCCTTTCATTTGAATGCTATGATATGATCGAAAATGGCACTCTTATACTCTCACAAATTCGGCTTTATGTTATACTCAAGAGATTTTTCCGAATGCAAAGACGCAATGTCCATTTTCTTGCAGCTATGCAACCTCTTTTTGGAGTTCAATTTGGAAGAGATAGGGCCATAGCTTTCCGGTTACAAAAAGACGCTGCCCCTCCTGATCATAGGCGATGCCGTTCAATACATCCACATGTTGAAATCTTCGTCCACGGGATTCTTTCTGCAAGATCTCCTCTAGGTTTATCCAGCCCTTTACGTGTCCAGTCTCCGGGGAGATGATCGCGATCATGTTTGTCGGCCATACATTGGCGAAGATATCCCCATTTACATACTCCAGCTCGTTTAATCCTTTCACAGCCACTTTGCCGTCGAAAACTCTGATCCTCCTTTGTTCCTCGAAGGTCTCAGGATCGAGAAAATACAGGATCTCTGTGCCATCACTCATAATCAGCCCTTGTCCATTGGATGTTATTCCCCAGCCTTCAGTAGGATAAGAGAAGCTCGCGATCTTTGTCATATTTCCTTTATCATAGACCAATCCTATGCCGGATTGCCAGGTGAGCTGGATGATTTTGTCTTTCCAGAGGCTGATGCCTTCGCCAAATAAGTTATCTGCCAGCTGAATCTGCCTCAGCACATTGCCGGTGGTTAGATCGACATATCTTAGAGTTGAGGCCCCATATTGTCCTGTTCCTTCGTAAAGATTCCCACTGTCGTAAACCAGCCCCTGCGTGAAGGCTTCGCTATCATGAGGATAGATCTTTATTATTTTGTAGCTGTAGTGAGTGACAGATCCCAAGTCGCTTGAATTCGCCGCGCACTCGGCAACAGAAGATGCAAAAAAAGCACAGAATGCAAAAAGAATGATAAAATTCGTCGTATAAAATTTTATTAGGTTTACAGAAATCATCTTAATCATGATATTTGTACCCGTAGGCCAAATGGATTGGCACCTAAAGAATTTTTCGGCCAATGTCTGCATTTATGCCAGTGACGGCTGCAAACTGATATTTCGAAAGGCGAGACCCCAATGAAAGTAATAATAAACCATACCGAAGTGACTTTGGAGTTCATGCCGAGCAGAGGCAAAATTATTGTGGTCAAAGGGGACATTACTACCCTGGATGTCGATGCCATCGTGAATGCCGCCAACAACTCGCTCCTCGGCGGCGGCGGAGTGGATGGAGCCATTCACAGAGCAGCAGGGCCACAGCTGCTGGAGGATTGTCGAAAGCTTCGAGGCTGCCAAACAGGCAAAGCCAAGATAACAGCCGGCTTCAAGCTGCCTGCTCGCTTCGTGATCCACACCGTGGGGCCGGTTTGGCAGGGCGGTGATCGTGGCGAGGACGAGCTGCTGGCATCCTGCTACAAAAACTGCCTTAGTCTGGCGGACAGCAAAGGAATAAAAAGCATTGCATTTCCATGCATCAGCACTGGAGCTTATGGTTTTCCATTGGAGCGCGCAAGCAGGATTGCAGTTTTGGAGATGAGTGGCTTTCTAGAGAAAAAGGGCTCAATGGAAATATTAGCGGTGTGCTTCAACGAAAAGGCCTACAACTGCTATCTGAAGATGATAGACGAAAAAGAGCCGCGCATAATATAGGTCGAAATATGAAAATATGACATTAGTAGATAAAGTACAATCCCGCGATTACGATTGCAAACGATAAGGCTTTTTGCATGAGCGCACTCCTGCCCATATTTTCCTTTAGCGCATCTATTAACCCCGGCATAAAGAGACCAACTGCAATAATGAGCAAAATTGTAATGATCGGCTGCAGGGCCCCAATGCTCGTAACCACGGAAATGGATCCAATCCCATAGGCAAATATGGAAAATATGATTCCCAGGAATTGGAGGCTCTCCGCGGAAATCAATGCTCCTATGGCAAGGTTGCCTTTTTCGAAGTACCCCACAACCTCGTGACGAGTGGATTGAATGCTTATCAATGGTATGACACCCATTAGGCTGCCTAAAGACGACCAGGTATAGAGGTGCCATTCGTCAAAGGTGATTAATAGATATTTCATGGAAATGAAGTAAATTGCCGTGAGGATCCAGTAAAACATGAAAGGTTTGATCGCCGGAGACAAAGATGATAAAACGCCTGAACTCATCGAATCTTTGCGCCTAGTGGAGATCAGAACGGAGCCTACTAGGAGGAGCAATCCTCCTGCACAGGATCTTAGCTCAAAATTCTCTCCCAGGAAAAAAACGGAGCCTATAAGAACGAATACAGGATAAACATATTCCAGAGCTGCTACCTTCGATACCTCTTCCACCTGCATGGCCTTGAAATAAAATAGGGTCGGCAAAATCTGAAAAGAGCCTGCAATCAAAGCCCATATTGATTGCGGATAGATAAAATTCACACCAATTATTAATATTATGGGAATTGTGAATAGCTGTTGCGCCAATGCTTGGCATACTATGAGTCCTTTGGAACTGCCTGCATAGCTGTTGAGCATGAGTTTATCCAGCACGCCTGCAGCAGAAAAGAAGAGCGTTCCCAAAAGGGCAAAGGACAGCCAATCCATTTTCTCCTCCCATTTTCCCGGATTCCAGATCTATGCAACTGAGACATTGACTATTTACTTAATTGGCACATGATACGATTCGCCTAGTTAATAAACTTATCTAAAATTCTTAACATGAAATTTAATAATTAAAAATCCATTGGTTAAAAAGAAAATGAAGAATTCAATAGAAAGATATTGAAAAATTCTTTTTAAAAAATAAGAGGATATAGCTAACATACAAAAAATCTTAATTACAATCTTTTAATTTATAGAAGTCTTGCAGAATTTTTCGCATTAGTTAAGCAGGTGCAGATGCGACCATACTCACTCCGGCATCAGAAAATATAACTAATAATGGAAATAAATGCAAAATGAAGCGTTTGCCATGTCGGACTAACTCTTAAATCTATAGAAATATATTTTTTCTTTAAATTATTATTGTAGAGACAAATTCAATGGAGTGCCCAAGTGATTAGGAAATAGGAATGCTTCAGTAAATACTGGAATCGCAATACATGCAAATTATCAATCGTTTGCGATCCCATCAATTATTTTCATATAGCTTCAAGTTGAGGATAGATGAAGATTCGAGCACCGATAATTCCAATTGCCTAATTCACATCGCCAATTCCCATTGACAGATGGTATGGCATAAGGTGACCTTCAATCAGATGCGGTATGAAATGATAATATATGTATAAATTGGTAGTATATTTATTATCTTATTATTTATAGTAGATTCGTTGAATAAGATACGATGGTACATGTTATAAATGATAATGAGGATGTATCCTTATGCTTTGCGATAGAACTAGGACGAGAAGCGGCGACATGTCCCCCGAGCTTCAGGACAGGATAGACAGAATGCTCGATGAATTCATGCAAGCTGTAGATGCAATCACTCAAGACCGCCACCTCCAAAAAGGCATCGCCAGGAGCCAGCTGCCTTCCAGCATGGTGGCCATCCTTGACAGGGATACGCTCTCCATCCTTGCTCAATTCCGCAAGGAAAACAGGGTCTCCATGTATTTGCAAGCTCCTAAAATCTCTTTGACTCGCCAGAGTGCTGCCAATAGTGCGCAGTGGGAGTTCGGATTCGAAGATCCCTTCGTCATTCAGTTTCCTGCAATCTCACTGGAACAAAGCTCAGAGCAGCGCCGGCCTGATCTGGAGAAGATAGCATCTGAGCACATCGACTCCGAGTTCGTTAGGCTCATGGGCCTTCTTAGCCTGATGCGCACCAGACCGATTTTTGGGGCGGCGCCACCCCTATCGGACACAAAGTCAGCGCTCATTTTGTTGCCTCTAGAAGAGAAGTTCAACTTGAACAAGGATGCGATTTTGAGGGCAACGATGGCCTGTGGTCTTGTCGCCAAAGAGGCCAAAGACATGAGAAACGGGAAATCCTCGGTATATGAGGCATGGATGGATATAAACCAAAAAGGATTGATCATAGCAGATCTCACAGGAGCTGATCCGCAAGTTATGTACGCCTTGGGGATCGCTCATACCATCGGCAAGGAGACGATCCTGATTTGCCCGCAAGGCTCAAAATACCTGACGGACATTCCCAGGACCTATAGGATAAACTACAAAAAAAGCAAAGTAGGAAGGGCAAAGATTCAAGAGCAGCTCTCAGAGCTTCTCAGATCCCTGCTGGCATCCGCGGCTCCAATTTGAAGAATGATATGCTTATGCCACATATTGCCCGTCGGCCCCGAGTTCCTTTTTCGCGGCCTATAATGTTATATACGTCCTGCATTTATACGAAGTTGCGACTCCGTACTCAGGTCTACTAGCTTCACTTGACCCAGGAGGGGAAAAGAGGTTGAAAAACATAAAGATGGCAGTCGCAGGCTTAGGCAACTGCGCGAGCTCTCTGATTCAGGGAATCGAATACTACAAGCACGTGGACGAAAAAGATTGCATCGGCCTGATGCATTATGAAATCGGCGGTTACAGAGCCAGCGATATTGATGTAGTGGCTGCCTTCGATATAGATGCAAGAAAGGTAGGCAAAGATGTGAGTCAGGCCATATTAGCATTGCCAAATTGCACCAAAGATATTTATCATGATGTTCCCCTCAAAGGGGTTAAGGTCAAGATGGGGCCCGTTCTCGATGGAGTAGCGCCTCATATGATGAATTATCCAGAGGATAAAAGATTTCTTGTGGCTGACATTGAGCCCTGCGATGTCCGGCAAGAGCTGGAGAACAGCGGTGCAGATGTCTTAGTCAACTACATGCCAGTAGGCTCAGAGCAGGCCACTCGCTTTTATGCCCAGTCGGCTCTGGATGCGGGTGTAGGCTTCGTCAATTGCATGCCGGTCTTCATAGCTTCGAATCCAGAATGGGCCAAGAAATTTCAGGATAGAGGCGTTCCAATCGTGGGTGACGACATAAAATCTCAGATCGGGGCCACGATTGTGCACAGGGCACTGGCCCAACTCTTCCAAGACAGAGCCTGCATTATGGATAGAACCTACCAGCTAAACATTGGTGGAAATACAGATTTTCTAAATATGCTCAATCGCGAGAGGCTCAAATCCAAGAAGATATCCAAAACGGAAGCGGTGCAGTCCATCCTGGAGACTCCGCTTAGCGATGATGATATTCACATAGGTCCATCGGACTATGTCCCATGGCAAAAAGACAATAAGGTTTGCTTCCTGCGCATGGAGGGACGAATCTTCGGAGATGTGCCCATAAACCTGGAACTCCGCCTCTCAGTAGAAGACTCGCCAAATAGCGGTGGCAGCGCCATAGACGCCATTCGAGTATGCAAGCTGGCACTGGATCGAAAAATCTCAGGGCCGCTTCTGGCCATATCCGCATACACCATGAAGCATCCTCCCGTTCAATACCCGGATGAGATTGCAAAAGAAATGGTGAACCGATTCATCCGGGGCGAAGCTTGTGATCAGGCTGATGCCATGTTTGGCAAAATGCAGTCGGTAACCGCGAGGTAAATGGTCCAGTAAATGGTCTATTCTCGAATGCGTCTAAGCTCATAGTCCTCGGCAGGTACAATTGCGCCACAGCATGCCGCCTCTGACATGCTGCTTCAACGGATTCGAAGAGTTCCAATTGCGCCCTTTTCTATTTTAACCGGTTATCTCCTGTCGAATTGATAACATTTGAAATCCTTTTTTTGCGCAAAACCAGGGGCTCGTATCCAGCCCATGAATTTCGATGTGCTCACATGAGACCGAAAAATTATTAACTCTAAAAAGTTAATTATTTTAAGTGATAAATCTCTAATTTCCAAATCAAGGATGCAAGGCTAAGGTACTGCGAACAAATTGGAGGACGTGACATGTCGGCTCCTGGGAAGAATGGAATAGGGCGTGCATTGATAAAGATAGGGGTTGAGTCAACCAAAGCAAAGCTGCGTTGCGATATTCTTTCACATCCAGATAGATACTTCTTTATCCTCTTGCTAAGTGGACGCGCAACCTTATGCATTAGAACCTGCAATTCCCAAGGAGAAGATATTCGAGCGCAGATCATAGACGGGCTCGTGCTCGACCATGATGGAAATCTGATTTCGATCTTTGAAGATGACCTAAATGACATAGTCTCGGAGATGGAATATCGAAAAACAAGAACAGAGGATGGTGAAGAATATCCTCTATCACCTCACATGGCTTGGATCATCTCTACTTTGCCCGATATGATCGATTGGATCATATCATCTCTTTTGAATGACGATCGCAATATACTCATCAATACGTCTTGGGAGATCTAGCTGAAGTATGCATCAATTTTTCAAGATTGCGTTATGCGTGTCTATTGCCAATTCCTACTTCCAATAGTGATTGCCTTAAATAACTGATTGCCTCTAATAATTTATTGTAGCTGCTCTTATCATTCACCATTCTTATTCCTTGATCCTCCACCTAAAGCTATGTCCTTATGGATCAGAAATTGCGATATTATCCTCTCGGTGCAAGAGATCGGATCTAACTTGGGCAAAGAATTATCTCATCCGCAAACATCTCATCCGCAAACAGAAATTAAGAGAAAATACCAAGCGAAGAGGAAAAATGTTCATAAAAGATGTGGAAAGTTGTGTCAAATTTCAGGCCGAAGATAGTGTCCAGATCTGCGAGCTTCTTCATAGTGAACGAGATGGAATCAACCTGCCCTATAGCGTTGCTCATGCATCCTTGAATCCGGGACGAAAGTCAATTTCTCATCGACTTAAGTCCTCCTCGGAGGTCTATTATTTTCTGGAGGGCGAAGGTGTGATCTATATTGATAGCGAACAAGCTCGGGTTAAACCGGGTCAGGCAGTTATCATCCCTCCGGGCTCATGGCAGCATTTGTGCAATACCGGAACATGTGACTTGAAATTTCTTTGCATTGTCTATCCCTTTTGGCGAAAAGGGGATGAAGAGGTGCAGTCCATTGCATGAAAGGCGAAGATCGCGATTCAAAGAAGATCATGCTAAACGATTTTAAGAGCGGCGATGATGCCCTGCGAAAAGAGGCCGCAAGGATAATTCGCGAGAGACAAATCTCCGGTTTGGATGGCTTGGTTGGAGGTCTTCAGGCGGTGATCATCAATACCGAACCAGACCTGCAGAAGGCCGTTGTAGAGGATCTCTTGAGATATAGCGGCCTTGAATTTCATGGCGCCTACCAGGACGAACATTACAGGACATGCGTTCTCAAAGACCAGGCAGCACCGCAGTTTCGTTCAACAGATTTCCTGATACGATCTCGGCAAAGCGGTAAGAATCCTTTCCTGGATATCAATGACGCGCCTAAATCAAGGCGTCTTCCCAACACCAGGCTGGAAACATTCGTCTTTGAGGTCAAGGATCTGGAAAAGTACGTTTCGATCCAGACAACGAGGGGCACCAAATTCATCATAAATGATATTTTGAATTTTGATAACTACGATTTCATACAGACTGTGCCGTCACGCTGGACCGGAAACTCGCTGGGATTTATTCAATGGAAGACGCATAGAGGCGAATATGCATCCTTCCGGGATGATACCATTCCTTGGGTGCCGAAAAAACCTCCTCATCCTCTTCTCAATAATATCAAGTGGCTCGATCATGCCGCCACGCGCGTCAGGGCACAGGATCGAGATGCAGCCATTTTGGAGTTCATGAGCCACACCAACTACAACTTCGATTTCGCCATTTACGTTAGCAGTCTCAACTCCATCACCAGCGTGGCCCGGCTTTCTTCATCCGATTTTGCCATGGTCTTCACCTCCGGCATATCTCCTGATTTGGAAGACGGTGCATCCGGCCCAACAGAGAAGTTCATCCGTAACTATGGATTGCGAGTACACCATATTGCCTTCCAGACGGAGCATATCGAAGAGACCTATCAAGCCCTTCAAAATGATGGAATGAGGTTCTTAATCGAGCTGGTTGGGTCGCCGGAAGAAGGGCTCAAGCAAACTTTCACCGAGCCGTCAGAGAAAACCATGCTGGTCACCGAATATATCCATAGATACGGCGATTTCCAGGGCTTCTTCACCAGATCAAATGTGAAACTACTCACGGCGGCCACAGATAGGCAGTAACGGAAACAATAATATTTGGAGACTCCGAAGCTAGAGCAAAGCCGCAGGCAAATTAGATAAATGCTAAAGAGAATGGGAGAAAAGAAAATAAGGGCGAAGTCATTATGAAGAAAATGAGGCCTGGTGATCTTAGGAAGCTCATTTTGAGCTTGATCATATGCCAGATGGCTGGAGTATTGGGATCGTTCTTTACCCGCAGTTCCGTATCCACCTGGTACACGACCCTGGAAAAACCCTGGTTCACGCCTCCTGGCGCATCGATCGGCTTTGTGTGGCTGTTCCTTTTCACATTAATGGGTATATCTCTCTTTTTGGTTTGGCGTGAAGGACTGGACAAGCCTGAAGTGAAAGCTGCGATCTATATCTTCGCTGCCCAGTTTGTATTCAACGTAATGTGGTCCTGGGCTTTCTTTGGCTTACGATCGCCATTATCGGGATTGGCGGTGATAGCAATTCTATGGGTCTCTATACTGTTGACGATCATCAAATTTTGGCCCATTTCCAGGATTGCCGCACTCCTTTTGGTCCCATACCTCCTGTGGGTGAGCTTTGCCGCCTACCTCAACTACACAATCTGGTCATTGAATCTTTGAATCCATGAGACAAGAAAATGCAAAAGGCTCTCAGGCATTCATTTTGACCGATTGAATTATATGGTTTGCCAAAGAATGGTCTGTAAAAGGCAGCGCACCAAATGAGGTCAACTGCGAGATAATTGCGGCATTATGCTTGGGAAGAGATATTGCAGCCTTATGCTAGGAAAAGACATCACGGCCTTATATGGGAGGAAATCAAGCTTGAGGATGATGAGATTGGCGCTCATATTTGCCCTTTTAGCAGCTTTCTTCATTCCTGCAGGCATGGCTGAACAAATTTCAGGACATGCCGAAAGGGATTGGAATGATACTTCTGACAATTCCTCCAGCAACAATTCATCAATTCGCTTTGAAAGCCATAGCGGCATGATCAAAGCCCCTGTGAGCCTGTCGGTTGGAAGCGGTTACTATTCAAGTCATCCCATTTCATATGACTCAGGAATGGGCAGCAGGACCCAACTTGTGAATACCAGATCGGCCACATCTCTTATCCATGAAATCGATTCCGCTCATAAAATAGAAGGTGTGGCCGAGTTTTCAGCAGCGGACAGCAGCTATAGCTGGGATGATTCGAATTTCCAAAGCATAGCATCAACCCATATGAAAATTGATGAGAATGTCACCGATGGAAAGGTGCATATCGGAGTCTTCAAAGCAAACACACCGCCAGAAGGCTCCACGGGCAAAGAAAGAGAGAGACTTCAAACGAATGCATGGAAGCATCCATCTATAGAAATTGAAGAGGATTATATCGGGACATATCACATCTATAAAAACATCAGTATTAGCAGTTCCTATGGAATGGAAAATCTAAATGAAAGCTGGCTGAACTGCTGCGGCGGCGACTTCGAAATCTATCGGCATGAGCCCGCTTTTATCAGTGCAGATCAGGTTTTCAACTGCCAGTCAGGCTGCAAAGCCTCAAGTCGATCAATTGGGTAGCTGGACTGCTGAGAGTTTTGATGATCTTGATTCGATGATCTTGATAAAATGATCTCGATTCAATCAATATCCAATACTTTGATCGGTGAAGCTTTCGCTAAATAGATAAGCCATCAGCAACAATGGGAGTCAAGAGGTTTGAGCCATCCGGGAGGAGCCTGCCGAAAATTATTATCTTCATGAGGTTCAAGGCGTGGAGATGACGGTTTATGGATAAAGAACGGAAATATCCCAGAAGCCCATCTCATTCGGAAAATCTGATCGTGATCGGCGAAAGTTCTTGGGAAAAGGGGACATAGCTGTACTGAGTTGGTGATGATAATCATGATTTTCGAAAGAATTGTCTCCAAAGGACTGGCGCATTACTCCTATCTTGTAGGAGATAAGAATGAAGCTCTTGTAATTGATCCCAGAAGAGACTGCGAAGTCTATGTAGAAAAGGCAATAGCTGAGGGCATGAGGATCATCCAAATCTTGGAAACCCATCGCAACGAGGATTACTTCGTAGGCTCGATGGAGCTGTCGACTAAAACGGGCGCAGAGATATGGCACGCCGATGAGGAGTTGGATTATGTCTATGGTCAGGCTGCAAGACATGGTCAAAAATGGAAGATTGGCCGCCTGGAGATTGAAGCTCTGCTAACACCTGGCCACACCCCCGGAAGCATGAGCTACCTTCTCAGGGATCCCTCAGGACTGCCCTGGGTCGTCTTCACAGGGGATACGCTTTTTGCAGGAGATGTGGGCAGAATAGATCTGCTGGGCAGGCAAATGGCTCCTAAGATGGCATCCATGCTTTATGACAGCATCTTTGGCCTTCTTCTGCCTCTGGGCGATGAAGTCCTGGTATGCCCTGCCCACGGATCGGGCTCCGTTTGCGGCGAGTCCATTGCAGAGCGTTTATGGACAACCATCGGCCTGGAGCGAATGCATAATCCTCGGCTTCAAACAAAGAGCAAAGAGGAGTTCGTATCGGCCCTGCAAATGGATCAGCCAAAGAGGCCGCATTACTTCACCAGGATGGAACAGGTGAATTTGCAAGGAAGACCCTTGTTGGGGACCGCGCCCACGCCAAAGCCCTTGAGCCCAAAGGATTTTGAAGCTCTGGCCGGGGAAGGCGATGCTCAGGTGCTGGACACCCGCATGGAACTGGGCTTTGCAGCAGCGCATGTACCGGGCTCGCAATCCATCTGGCTGGACGGTCTGGCCAGCTTTGCCGGCTGGTTCCTCGATTACGACCGCGAAATATTGCTGGTCACAGAGTCAAATGATCCCTTAGAGGCCGCTCATATTCTCATTCGGCTTGGATTCGACAACATTGCAGGTAATCTGGCAGGAGGGATGCTCAACTGGAACATGTCCGGAAGGGAGTCATCTTTCATCAGAACACTGACGGTGCAGGATCTGTGCCGTCTCCTGGATGAGCAATCTCTCTGGATCCTGGATGTCAGAAGCGAGGGAGAGCTGAAAAGGGACGGGGAAATAGCCGGCTCTCAGCACATTCATATAACGCAAATCGCTGAAAGAAAAGACGAGGTGCCGAAAGATAGAATTGTTTATATTTTTTGTGGCAGCGGCATGCGCTCTATGATAGCAGCGAGCTACCTGCAAAGCCGAGGCTGGATGGACTTGGCGGTTGTCCTGGGCGGCATGGCCGGCTGGCGGTCCCGAAGGTGCCCTCTTAAAAAATGAAAGGAAAGGGATGACATAGATCGTCACACCTTTGAGCGACTTCGGTCGCCAAAGCCAGTGGGGAGACAGCACGCCTTCTCTTGGGCATCCTTTTTTCCAAGACCTGCAGGGGTCAGATTGAATACTATGGTTTTGAGGTTCGTCATCTCATCGATGCTGTAGCCGATGCCCTCTCTCCCCATGCCGGAATCTTTTAGCCCGCCAAACGGAAAGTAGCCTACTCCGTGAGATGGACAGTCGTTAATGGTTACCTCACCGCACTCCAGAGCCTTGGCTGCGCGCCACATCTTGTAGAAATCCTTTGTGAAGACGCAGGACTCCAGCCCATATCTGGATTGGCGGGCAAAGCATAGTGCATCATCTTCATCATCGCACCTGATGATGGTCACCACAGGTCCGAAGACCTCCTCCCTGGCGATGGCTGCATTTCGTGGCACGTGATCGAGCACTGTTGGCTCGTAGTAGGACCCTTTGAACTTACCTCCCCGCAGGAGTCGCGCTCCCTTTTCAATGGCCTCCTGGACCAATTTATGGATGCTTTGCGCCGCTTGGTTGCTTATCACAGGTCCAATGGCGACGGATTCAATCCTAGGGTCTCCTAAATCCCAATTATCAACCTCAGACACTATTCTCTCCACTAAGATTTCAGCTGCTTCTTTGACCACGAGGATTGCGCTTACTGCATCGCATCTCTGACCGGAATATTTCAAAGACCCAAATACGCATCTCTCTGCAGCAAAATCAAGATCGGCATCCTCCAAGACAATGGCATAGGACTTTCCCCCCAGTTCAAGGTGAAGCCGCTTCATCACCGCCATTTGCGATATCCTTTTGCCGACAGGCGTGCTTCCGGTGAAGTTGATCATATCCACATTGTCGCTTGTAACCAGTGCATCTCCTGTCTCTCCTCCCTTTCCTGTTATCAGGTTCAAGCTGCCCTTTGGAACGCCTGCTTCCTCCAGGAGCCTGACCAGGAGCGTGGCTGATATGGGATTGGAGCTTGATGGTTTTATGACCACACAGTTTCCTGCCAACAAGGCCGGCACGACCTTTGTAGCGGCTATGAATAGAGGATAATTGAATGGTACAA
>Ga0209254_10002983_pt1 | contig 15449 bp, 13 predicted proteins | sample FrelakmetDIP11DI_FD_187148 | JGI IMG/M metagenome (GOLD analysis project Ga0209254, IMG submission 187148) | Freshwater lake sediment microbial communities from the University of Notre Dame, USA, for methane emissions studies - DIP11 DI (SPAdes)... | ecosystem: Environmental > Aquatic >...
GGTCCGGCGGCGGGGCCTTGAGGCCGAGCATCGTCATCACGCCGTCCAGGGCCCCGCCCCGAGCCTCGCCCAGCGGCGCCGCGGCCGCCATCTGCCGCTTGAGGTCCTCGTACGAGCGGGCGGCGCGCGCGGCCGCGTCGAGGAGGGCCGCGTTCTGCGGGTCGTCGAGCGCCTGGTCCACGGTCGCGTTCGAGGCGCCGAGGGGCGCGCCCCTGAAGATTCCCTTCGCGACGCCGGGGGCGAAGTAGATCCACAGGCAGAAGAGCGCGAACCAGGTGAAGAACTGCACGGCCGCCAGCTTCCTCATGGCCCCGGGCATGGAGCCGATGCCCTGGAAGATCTCGCGGAAGGCGTGAGACAGGCCGGAGGTTTCCCGCTTCGCCTTCTCGAACGCCGCGAGGTCCTCGGGCGGGTACTCGGGCGTGGTGAGGACCGTGTACAGCACGCCGAGGAAGAAGACGAAGGCCCCGATCGTGAACGCCACGTGGACCGTGGGCGGGATCGCGCTCTCGACGGTGGACTCGCCGCTGATGCCGAAGCCGCGGGTGAGCACGTAGGGCAGGGCCGAGGAGAGGACCGCGCCGGCACCGATGAGCAGGCTCTGCATGGCGAAGCCGCTCTTCCTCTGGTCGTGCGGCAGCATGTCGCCGACGAAGGCGCGGAAGGGCTCCATGCTCACGTTGACGGAGGCGTCGAGGACCCACAGGAGGCCCGCGGCCATCCACAGGGCGCTCGAGTTCGGCATGGCGAGGAGGGCGAGGCTCGCCGCGATCGCGCCGCCGAGGAAGTAGGGGCGGCGGCGGCCGAGCCGGTTCCAGGTGCGGTCCGAGAAGTAGCCGACGATCGGCTGCACGATGAGGCCGGTCAGCGGCGCCGCCAGCCACAGGATCGGGATCTCGTTCTCCCGCGCCCCGAGGTACTGGTAGATGGCGCTCATGTTCGCCATCTGCAGCCCCCAGCCGAACTGAATGCCGAGGAACCCGAACGACATGTTCCAGATCTGCCAGAACGAAAGGCGAGGCTTTTCCATCAGCAGTCTCAGTCCTTGGCGGGGAGACACCGGCCGGAGCCCTCGGTGAGGGCGCGGAGCCTCCCGCGAATGCCCGGAGTCAGGTCGGACGCGGCGAAGCGCCACCGCCAGTTGCCGCCGGGGCGACCGGGCAGGTTCATGCGGGCCTCGGCCCCCGCGCCCAGCACGTCCTGCAGCGGCACGATCGCGGTGTCGGCCACCGAGACGAGCAGGGTCCGGATGAAGTCCCAGTGGATGGCGACTCCGTCCCCACCGCAGTAGGCGAGCGCCCGGTCGTGCTCCTTCTCGACCTCGGCCGCGGTGCGAGTCGAGTCCCCCACCCCCGCCGTCCACCAGCCCACGACGGTGTCGTTGTCGTGGGTGCCGGTGTAGACGACCCTGTTCCTGGGGTAGTTGTGGGGCAGGAAGTCGTTGGCCTGCGCGTCCGTGCCGAAGGCGAACTGCAGGATGGCCATGCCCGGGAAGCCGTATCGGTCGCGCAGAGCCTCGACTTCCGGCGTGATGACGCCGAGGTCCTCGGCCACGATCGGCAGCGGCCCGAGGGTGGCCTGGAGCGCCTCGAAGAAGGCCACGCCCGGCCCCTTCACCCACCGCCCGTCGACCGCTGTCTCTGCGTCTCCCGGCACTTCCCAGTACGCCTCGAAGCCCCGGAAGTGGTCGAGCCGCACGGTGTCCACGAGCGCGAGCACGGCGCGGAAGCGCTCGATCCACCAGGCGTAGCCTGTGCGCGCGAGCGCGTCCCACCGGTAGAGCGGGTTGCCCCACAGCTGGCCGGTGGCGCTGAAGTAGTCGGGCGGGACGCCGGCCTGCAGGGCCGGCCGGCCGTCGGCGGCGAGGTGGAAGATCTCGGGGTGCGCCCAGACGTCCGCGCTGTCCTGGGCGACGAAGATGGGGATGTCGCCCAGGATGCGGATTCCGCGCTCACGCGCCTGCCGCTGGATGCCCGCCCACTGCTCGAAGAAGAGCCACTGCTCGAAAGCGACCTCGCCCACCTCGCGCTCGAGCTCCCGTCGCGCCCGCTCGAGCGCCTCCGCGTCGCGGTTCACGAGCGCGCGGTCCCAGCTGCTCCACGCCGCCCCACCGTTCGCGCGCTTCAAGGCCATGAAGAGGGCAAAGTCGTGGAGCCAGGCCGCCTGCTCCTTCGTGAAGGCCTCGAGGGCCTCGCGGTGCCTTGGCGGCGCCTTCTTCTCGAAGGCGGCGAAGGCCTTCGCCAGGAGCGGCTGCTTGAACTCGATCACGAGCCCGAAGTCGACCTCCCCCGCCGGGAACGCGGGCCGCTTCTTCAGGTCGGAGGCGGCCAGCAAGCCCTCTTCGCGCAGGCGGTCGAGAGAGACGAGCAGGGGGTTGCCCGCGAACGCCGAGAAGCACTGGTACGGCGAGTCGCCGTAGCCGGTGGGGCCGAGGGGGAGGACCTGCCAGAGGGCCTGGCCGGTCTCCGCCAGGAAGTCCAGGAAGGCGGTCGCCTCGTGCCCCAGCTCACCGATACCGTGGGGGCCGGGCAGCGACGTGGGATGGAGGAGGACCCCGGCGGCTCGGTCTCCCACGACGCCTACTCGATTCTGACGAGGACGGACTGGTTGATCAGAAGGCCCTGCTCGCCCTGCACCTGGACGTTCACCGCCAGCAGGGCGGCCTTGCGGAAGTCGGGCAGGAAGTAGCTCGCCGTCTGGGGCACGGTGAGGGTGCCGCGGGGCTCGATGGTGTCGCTCCCGACGAAGACCTTGAGGTCGGCGCTGTCGAAGTAGGTGAGGGCGACCTGCGCGCCGGATTCCGGGTCGAAGACCTGCGAGCTGACGAAGAGCACCTTGCCACCTCCGCCGTTCGTCTCGGTGATCACGATCTTGTAGCCGACCGATATGGCGCCGGTGAGAGGGCTCTGGCTGCCCGGCACGGGGTTCGGGTCGACCTCGACGGTGATGACAGCCCGCTGCCCCGTGGGGGTCGTGACGTTGTCCCCGCAGGCCGGGAAGACGAGCGCTATGGCCAGGACGAGAGCGAGTCGGCGACGCAGTGCCATGGTGGGCCTCAAGCCTTCGGCTTCGGGGGCGGCAGCTCGGTCGCCTCGCAGGCCGAGGCGAAGCCCGAGCGGTTGTGGGAGCCGTCGCAGAAGGGCTTGTTGGCCGACTGGCCGCAGCGGCAGAGCGAGACGACCCGCCGGCCGGCGAGGCCCCAGCCCTTGCCGCTCTCGTCGAGGAGAGCGATGTCCCCCTCGAGGCGCAGAGGCCCGTTGTTCCTGACCGTTATCTTGAAGTCCGACATCGAGGCTCCTCGTTCCAGCGCGGGGTCGAATGGACATTCTAGCCCCTCCGGGGTCGCCGTGCACCGCGGCCCCTGGCCCGAAGCGCCCGGTAGCGTACCGCCGCCGCGAGAGCGCCCGCCGGGGCGGCGGCCCGCGCGGCCCGCGCTCAGGGCCCGGCGGAGGACTCTCCCGTCATCGCCTGGTAGAACGAGGCGAGCCCATCCTCGCGCCCTTTCTGGAAGCGCTTGTACACCCGGCCCACCGGGTTGCACCCGCGACCGTCGGGCATCTCGATCGCGACCGGGGAGCTGGCCACGACCCCCATGCCCAGCTCCTCCGTGCTGCGCCAGCGCCCTCGAGCGTGGCGCACCAGCACCTCGCCCACGTAGCAGCCCATCGAGAAGAGCAGCGGCTGGAGGGCCTCGAACCGCTGGTCGCGCCTCAGGTCGTCGATGATGCCGTCCAGCTGCTTCAAGCTCGCGACCCCGTAGTCGAGCGTCACCCCGTAGTTCTCCTGGACGATCGGCACCGCCATCGCGGCGATCTCGGCGGCGTTGGCGGCCGAGGGCGTCAGGCTCATGGGGTCATTCTCCACCACGCCGCCACCCGGCGGAAACCGAAGACGCGTCCGCCTCCCTCACCTTTCCCGCCAGCGGCCGCTGCGCCAGATCATGAGGCGGACCCGGGCGCTGCCACCCGTCACGCGCACCGCGGCCTGGCTGGCGTCGCCGGCGAGGTAGAACGTGCCCGGTGTCGCCGTCCCGAGGGGCGAGAAGGACAGGATGTCCGACACGCCAAAGCGCACGGGGTCTCCCGACAGCTGGCCCTGCTCGGGAGGCAGCGCGGGGATGCCTGGGTTGATGCCCACGCGCACGCCCGGGGCTCCTCCCGTGAGGGGGAAAGGCCCGGACACCAGGTGATCACGACCCGAGAGGATATCCGCCGAGCGCACGCCGTCTTCGTCGCCGTCCTGATAGACGGCGTACCAGACGCTGCCGTCGTCCCTTCGCTCGAAGCGGATCGCGGTGTAAGCAGCCGACCGAACCGCCGCCGAGTATGCGAGGCGGAACTGCGACCTGAACTGCTGGCCCGCGCCCACGAGGTGGGCATCGGCGAAGTGAGCGCGAAACGGGGGAAGGGCCACCGCCGCCATGACGAGGATGATCGAGATGACGACGAGGGCCTCGACGAGCGAGAAGCCTTGGTCGCGCATGGGAGCACCGTGAAAGAGCGGGGCGGCCCGGGGGGGCCGGGCCGCCCCGGCTCCCCTACTTCGCGGCCGCCTTCGGGGCCTCGCCGACGCTCAGCCAGGGCTCGATCTTGGCGAAGCTCTTCTCGCCGACGCCCTTGACGTTGATGAGCTCCTGGGTGGAGCGGAACGTCCCGGACTTCTGGCGGTACTCGACGATGCGGGCGGCGAGCTTGGGGCCCACGCCGGGCAGCGTGGTGAGCTGCTCGATGCTGGCGGTGTTGAGGTTGACCTTGGCGGTCGGGGCGGGCTTGCCCGCGGCCATCGCGGTCCCGGACACGAGCAGGGCGGCCATCGCGAGGGCCAACCCGGTGGCGACGAAGCGGCGAAGCGTCATGGGATTCCTCCTTGAAAGGTCCGGCGTTATTGCGACTCTCGCCGCGCGGCGGAGCCCCGGGGTGAACGGTGCGGCCTCGCGGACCGCCTTCCCGACTCACTTCCGAGGCGTCCCGGCGCCCGGTGTATCGGCTCTCCCTTCCGACCACCGGGCGCCGTGCCGCCGCACGACGCACCCTTCAAGGGCAAGGCCGGTGCCGCCTGCCGGCGCGGAAGTGAAGTGGCTGGAGGAGAAAGGGTTACGAGCGCCTTCGCATCTAGGGGAGGTGCCGCGGCCGTCAAGGACGATTGACGTCGCGGGCCAGCGAACACGGCAAGGCGGCCCCGCTCAATGACTTGCCCGGTGTCAACCGCGGCTGACGGCTCGCGCTGGAATCACTCGCGCGAGAAGCGCTTCAGCCAGCCCTCGACGTCGGTCTCGCGCTCGGGCTTGTCGCCGCGCGGGGCCGGGCGGCCCTTGCGCGCCTGCGGCTTCGTTCCCCGCGCGAGAGCGTTCCAGTCGTGGGCGCGGAGGACCTGCGCCCCGCGCGTCCGAGCGTAGGAATAGAGGGGCTTGTCGGAGGTCACGACCACGAGCTCGGCCGGGTGCTCTGCGCCGTCCACGATCTCGCGGATGACCGAGTCGGCATCCCGGCCCGCGGCGGGAAAGCGGAGAGAGACGGCCCCGAACTGCTGGTCTCCGAGGTCGGGTCGGGAGGGCGCTCCGTCGAAGACGAGCACGGCGCGGGCGCCCTTCGCCCGGCAGAAGGACGCCACGACCCTCAGGACCTCGGCCCGCCCGTCGCCGGGAACGGCCGGGCCGCCCCAGGAGCCGAGCAGGTTGTTGCCGTCGATCAGGTAAGGCACGTGCCGCCCGCCTCCGGCGCGGGCGAATCGGGGGTCAGATCCCCAGCAGACGCCGCATGAAACTCTGACGCTGGGACTGCCCTCTCTTCAGAAACAGCTCCTCGATCTCGCCCTGGTCCAGGTAGAAGCCCTCGCAGAAGGTGCAGCGGTCGATCTCGATGCCCTCGAGCGTCTCCGTCTTCATGTCATGGCCGCACTTGGGGCACTTCATCCAGTGGAGCTGCTTGAGCTTCCCGCGTTGTTCCTCCGTCTCCTTCGCCCGGCGCTCGGCCTCCCGCTTCTCGCGGGCCTTCTTCGAGTCCTCCAGGAGCTTCTTCTCGTTTTGGAGGAACCAGTCGTCCTCACGCTTGCGGCTCCGCTCGTCCACTGTCCACCTCCCAGCCCTCGGAGGCAGTGTAGCCGGGGCCTCGAAATCATGTCAACAAACGCAGCGGAACGTGCTACAATTTCTGGAGATTTTGGCCTGCGATCCGGGGAGAGTCCCCGGCCGACGCGGGCGGTGGAGGGCGGATGGCGGAAGCGTTCCCGGTCAGCGGGAACATCGAGCCGGCGTCGTTCCCCCATCTCCTCGTGGATCTGCATCGCCACGGGGCCACGGGATCGCTCAAGGTCACCGGCCCGGTGTATCCCAAGCAGCTGTTCTTCCGCGGGGGCCGCATCCTCTTCGGCTCCTCGAACGACCCGCGCGACCAGCTGGGCGCGATCCTCATCGAAAGCGGCCGCATCTCGCGGGAGCAGCTCGAGGAGGTGAACGCCAGGGTGGGCCCGGGCAACCCGGTCGCCAAGGTCCTGACCGAGAGCGGGTTTGTGAACCAGCGCGAGGTCGGCGACGCGGCGCGGGTCAAGGTCGAGCGGATCCTGGCCGACCTGCTGTCGTGGGAGGCGGGCTCGTTCGAGTTCGAGGACGGCGTCCTCCCGAAGGGGGTTGTGGACCTCAAGCTTTCCACCGAACGGCTGCTGCTCGCGGCGGTGCAGCGGGTGCCCGACCGCGCTTTCGCCCTGCGTCACGTGGACCTCTCGACCGTGCTCGAGCCGGAGCCCGCGGGCGATACCGCCCTATCAGAGGTGCGCGCCGAGGTCTGGCCCCTCCTCGAGCGGCTCGACGGGACCCGCAACCTCAAGGACGCCATCGCGCTCACCCGCCTCGACGAGTTCGAAGCCGCCAAGACCGCCTGCGCGATGCTGTTCCTCGGTATCCTGCGCCGCAAGGTGGGAGGCGGCGAGGAGCTCGACCTCGCGCAGGAGGCGCAGAGCGGGTTCGGCGCGGAGGCGCCGCCGATGTACACGGTGCCGATGGAAGCGATCCGGGAAGTGAGCGTAGCGGCTTCCGAGTCGACAGGCTTCGCCTTTTCGGAGGCTGAACCGGCCTTTCCTGCGGTCGATCCGGGCTTCCCTGCGGTCGATCCGGTCTTCCCTGCGGTCGATCCGGGCTTCGCTGCGGTCGATCCGGGCTTCGCTGCCGTCCAGACGGAACCCGAGAGCGAGGCCGCGACCCTCGTGTTCCCGTTCGCCTCCGCGGAGCCCGAGCCCGAGGTTCTCCCCACCGAGCCGACCGTAGTGCTCGACGCCCCGAGCTTCACGCTGGACGCTCCGTGGCCCCGCAAGGCCACCGACACGGTGCCCGGCGACCGGGCCGTCCACGTGCCGCCGCCGGAGCCGGAAGCGGAGCCGGCCGGCGAGCCCTTTGCGTACGCGCCGGTCGCGCCGGCCATTCCCGAGATCGCGCCGGCACCTGCTCCGACATCGCGCCCGACCCAGGAGGACCTCGCCGCGCTCGACGCGCTGCTCAACCCCTCGACCTCCGGACCGCCCGACAAGAGCCCGGTGGAAAGACCGCGTCCCGAGAAGTGGGAGCCTCAGTTCCGTCCGCCGACCAACCCCCCGCGCAGGGCCCCGGCTCGCCCCGTGGCCTCGTCGTCGCCCTCGCGAGTGCCGTTCTTCCTGGCTGTCGCGATCGGCGGCATTCTCCTCGCGACCGCGGGCGCTTGGTACTTCTTCCTGCGCGCCCCAGTCCCCGCACCCAAGCCCAGCCCGCTGGTGACGGCGCGGCCGACCCCGGCACCGCCGCCGACCACGCTGGCCGCCGCCACGGCTCCGACGGCCTCGCCCGTCGTCGAGCCGACCGCGGCCGCAACGACGGCTCCGGGCCCGACCCCGACGCCCGCTCCCGCGCCGGTCGCGACTCCGCCGCCGACGCCCGATCCACGTCCCACGGCGACCCCGCGTCCCACGCCCACTGCGCGCCCGACGCCGGCGCCCGTGGCCCCGGCCGCGGATCCGCACGCGCTCCTGGCGCAGGGCGCGCTCCCCGATGCCGCCCGCGCCTTCGCGGCCCAGCTCGCACCGGTGGCCCGCGGCCGCTTCACGGTGCAGGTCCTCGTGGCCTGCGCGCCGGAGACCATCCAGAAAGCCGTGAGCGCCGTGTCGGCGCAGGAGCTCCTCGTCCTGCCCGTGCTTCTCAATGGCCGCGCCTGCTATCGGCTGGGCTGGGGCGTTCACGACAGCCGCCCTGCGGCCGAGGCCGCGCTTCGCAGCCTGCCGTCGTACTTCCGGCAGGGAGGCCTGTCGCCTCGCGTCTCGCCCCTCGCCGAGATCCTCCCCTGAACGCGCGGCGCCGGCTCCTCCTCCCCGCTGCCCTCGTGGCTCTCGCGGGAGCGGCAGGAGCCGACTCCGTCGTCCTCACGAGCGGCCGGGTGATCGAGGCCGACCAGGCCTGGTTCGAGGGCTCGGAGCTCCACTATCGCCGGAACGGGGTGGTCTACGCGGTCCCCCGCTCGCTCGTTCAGAGAGTGGACACCGCCGACGGGAGCGCGGCGCTCGAAGACCCGGACACCCGCAAAAGCTGCGAGCGCCTCGCCGCCGGGGACCCGGCCGAAGCACTGCGCTTCGCGCGCCTGGCCCTCTTCCGCGAGCCCGCGTCCGTGCCTGCGCTCCAGGCGCTGGCCGCGGCCCAGATCGCCCTCGGCCAAGTGGCGCGCGCGAGAGAGGTCGTCAGGACTGCACTGGGCATCGAGCCGGGCAACGCGCGATCCCTCGAGCTGCTCGGGGACGCGCTGGTCGAGGGCGGCGACTTCGCCTCGGCCCGCGAGCCGTACCGCCTGTCGCTCGATGTGGCCGAGCAGCCCCACGTCAGGAGGAAGCTCGAAGCGCTCGGCACCTCCCCCGCCGCCGCCTCGAGCGCGCGATTCCGCATCCGCTACGACGGCGCCGCCGACAAGCCGCTCGGCCTGGCCGTCCTGGGCGTCCTCGACTCCGCCTGGGAGGAGTACGAGCGGCGCCTCGGGTTCGCACCAAGCCTGCCGGTCACGGTGGTGCTGCAGACGGCCACCACCTTTCGCGACACGACACGGGCGCCGGACTGGGCGGCGGCCTGGAACGACGGGACGATCCGCGTGCCGGTGATGGGCGTCGACCGCCCGACGCCCGGCCTCGTGCGGGTCCTGCGTCACGAGCTAGCGCACTCCTTCGTGGCCGCCCGCGCGGGAGCGAGATGCCCCACGTGGCTTCACGAGGGCCTCGCGCAGTGGCTCGAGGGCGGCGACCCCGAGCGCGAGGACCCGGGGCTCGCCCGCCTCGCACGGGAGTCCCGCCTGCCGCGCCTCGACTTGCTCGAGCGCCCCTTCGTGGGCCTGTCGGAGGCGGCCGCGACCGTGGCCTACGCGCAGAGCCTGTCGGCGGTGGCCCAACTGCTCAGGAGCGGGGGCGAAGCCGGCGTGCGCCGGCTGGTCGAGGCCCTGGGCCGCGGGCTCCCCGCCAAAGAGGCACTGCCCGAGGCTCTCGGGCTCAGCTACGGCGAGCTGCAGCGGGCCTGGGAGGCCCACCTGCGCGCTGCCGGCGGCAAACCGTCGCCGGCGTCCTAGGCACCAAGCGTTCGCGGAGCGGGCCTGTAAGCCGGATTCTGTCCCCGCCGCTTGCGCGGCGAGCGACGATCATTCCTCTAGCCCCGAGGTTACCCGCGGGGTCCAGCAACCTACCCGGGGGCCTCGGCCGGGCCGGCCTCAAACGCCCCTCTATTCGGTCTTGCTCCGCGTGGGGTTTTCCCTGCCCGCCATGTCGCCACGACGGCGGTGCGCTCTTACCGCACCTTTTCACCCTTGCCACCCGCGGGGTTTCCCCCGCGAGTTCGGCGGTGTGTTTTCTGTGGCACTTTCCCTGGGGTCGCCCCCGCTGGCCGTTAACCAGCACGCTGCCCTGTGGAGTCCGGACTTTCCTCCCCGGCCAATACGCCGCCGCGGCGATCGCCCGGCCCGCTCCGCGAACACCTCTAGGGTAGCACCTCGAAGCGTCCCCGTGAGGGAATCGCGATACTCGTCCGATGTACGATGGCCGCCAGCTTCCCCATGCCTTGCCCTCGTGCACTCCCGTCGCTGATCGTCGTCGTGGCGCTCGCCGCGACCGGCCTGAGCGTCCCCCGCACGGCCGCCTCCCCGCAGGAGACCGCGCGGGACGCGGCCGCGCCCCTGCGGGGAGACTCGGTTCTGCTCGCGGGTGGCCTTCGAGCCGACGTCGCGGTCCTCCGCCGAGCCTACGAGACGCTTCATCCGGGGCTCTACCGCTACAACACCCGGGCCGAGATGGACGAGGCCTTCCGTGCGCTCGAAGCGGAGTTCCAGCGCGACCGCATGCTGGCGGACACGTACCTCGCATTCTCCGTGTACGCGGCGAAGCTGAGGTGCGGCCACAGCTACGCGAACTTCCACAACCAGAGCAAGGACGTCCAGGACGCCCTTTTCCGCGCCGGGCGGGTGCCTTTCCATTTCCGGTGGCTGGGCCACCGGATGGTCGTGACGCGCTCATTTGCCTCCGACCCTCGGATCCGCGCGGGCACGGAAGTGCTCTCGATCAACGGCGTCCCCGTCGACGCCGTGCTGCGGCGGCTCATGACCGTGGCCCGGGCCGACGGCGGCAACGACGCGAAGCGACGGAGCGACCTCGAGGTCCAAGGCGCCAACCGCTGGGAGGCCTTCGACATCTTCTTCTCGCTGTTCTTCCCCTCGCCGGCGCCGCGGATGGCCCTGCGCGTGCTCACCGCACCCGGCGAGCGCGTCACCGTGCTCGAGGTGGACCCGCTCACCTACGAGCAGAGGCTCGCGACGATGGGAACCACCGGGGACCCGAGCGGCGGCGAGGGCGCGCCCGCGTGGGACCTCCGGTTCCTCGACGCCCGCACCGCCTGTCTCCGCATGCCCAACTGGGCCCTCTACGACAGCAAGTGGGACTGGAAGGCCTTCCTGGAGCAGTCGTTCGACAGGGTCGTGGGGCGGAAGACGCGCGACTTCGTGATCGACCTGAGGGAGAACGAGGGCGGGCTCGGCGTGGGCGACGACCTGCTGAGCCACTTGATCGCGAGCGACCTCCCGGCGGAGCCGGTGACGCGGCGCGTGCGTTACCGCAAGGTGCCCGACGACCTCGTGCCGTACCTCGACACGTGGGACCGCTCGTTCCTGGACTGGGGCGCGTCCGCGGTCGAGCCCAGCGCGGGCTTCTTCCGCCTGACGAAGTACGACAACGACGTGCGCGGAAGCGTGGTCCGGCCCCGGGCACCGCGGTTCACGGGCCGCGTGTGGGTGCTGGTCGGCGCCGCGAACAGCTCGGCGACCTTCGAGTTCGCCCAGGCCGTGCAGCGGAATCGCCTGGGCACCCTGGTCGGCCAGCCGACCGGCGGCAATCAGCGCGGCATCAACGGGGGGGCGTTCTTCTTCCTTCGCCTGCCCCGCTCCGGCCTCGAGCTCGACCTGCCCCTGATCGGCCAGTTCCCCGACGGCGAGCGGCCGGATGCCGGGCTGGAGCCGGACGTCCTGGTGGTCCCCACGGTGAGCGACATCGCAGGAGGCCGCGACGCCGAAATGGACGCCGTGCGGGCGCGGATCGCCGCGGCGGGCGGCTAGCCGTCCTTCTCCTGGCTGATGCCGTAGGCCTCGAGCTTCTTGTAGAGGTTCGAGCGGGGCGTGCCGATGGCGGTCGCCGTGGCGGAGATGTTCCAGGCGCTCTCGCGCAGCTTCTGGACGAGGAAGGCCCGCTCCGCGCCCTCCTTGAAGTCCTTGAGCGAGCCCGCGCCGCCGGCCGCGGCCGGCTCCTCGGCGGGGCGGCGCAGCACGTCGGCGAGGTGCTCGGGCTTCACCTGGTCGTCCTCGACCATGATGAGCAGTCGCTCGACTGCGTTCTTCAGCTCGCGGACGTTGCCGCGCCAGGGGTGGCGGCCAAGGGCCTCGATCGCCGCCGGTGTGAAGCCCCGGGGCCGCACGTTGTTCTCGGCGCAGAACTGCCGGGCGAAGTGCTCGACGAGGGGCGGCAGGTCCTCCGGGCGCTCCCGCAGGGGCGGGACGCGGACGGGGATCACGGAGAGCCGGAAGAAGAGGTCCTCGCGGAAGCGGCTCTGCGCGATCTCCTCCTCCAGGTCCTTGTTGGTGGCGGCGATGACCCGCACGTCCACCTGGATCGTCTTCTGCGAGCCGATGCGCTCGACCTCGCCCTCCTGCAGCACCCTCAGCACCTTCGCCTGGGTGCGCAGGCTCATGTCGCCGACCTCGTCGAGGAAGATCGTGCCCTTGTGGGCCAGCTCGAACTTGCCGATCTGCTTCTCGGTGGCCCCCGTGAACGAGCCCTTCTCGTGGCCGAACAGCTCGCTCTCGATCAGCTCCTCGGGGATCGCGGCGCAGTTCACCTGGACGAACGCCTCGTCTTTCCGGTTCGAGTTGCGGTGGATGGCCCGGGCCACGAGCTCCTTGCCCACCCCGCTCTCGCCGGTGATGAGCACGGTCGCGCTCGTGGGCGCAGCGCGGCGCACCGCGTCCCAGACCTTCTCGAGGGCAGGGCTGCGGCCCACCATCCGGTAGCGGTCGTCGAAGACCAGCTTCAGGCGGCGGTTCTCCTCGACGAGACGCTGCTGCCCGAGCGCGTTGCGGGCGGCGATCAGGATGCGCTCGCTCTCCGGGGGCTTCTCGATGAAGTCCCAGGCCCCGAGCTTCACCGCCTCGACCGCGGTCTTGACCGTCCCGTGGCCCGACAGGATCACCACGGGGGGCGCGGCGTCTCGCTCCTTGAGCCGCTTCAGGACCTCGAGCCCGTCCATCTGCGGCATCTTGACGTCGAGGAAGACGAGGTCCGGCGCCTCCTGCTCGGCGATCTTCAGCCCCACCGGGCCGCTCGCCGCCAGCAGCACCTCGTACCCCTCGTACTCGAAGATCATCTTCAGGGAGGAGCGGACCGCGTCGTCATCGTCGATGATGAGCACTCTGGCCTTCACGGGCGCTTCTCTACCTCGACGCGCGTCAGGAACGACGTCCGCTGGCTCGGGCGGTACACGGTGAGCCAGGCCGGCTCCCCGGCCGCGAGCGCTCCCACCACGCGGCGGTACGAGGCGGCGTCGGGAGTGGCCTTGCGGTTGACCTCGACGACCAGGTCGCCCTCTTCGAGGGCGTCCGTCCCCGGGTCGGCCCCCAGGACCTCCTGGATCGCCACCCCTACGCGGTCGCGGGGCACTTTCAGCTCGACCCGCGCCGCCGTCTGCAACGTGGCGACCACGAGGCCCAGCGCGTCGCCCTTCCTCGTCGGCGACGCCGCGGGCTTCGCCTTGTCCTCGGCGGGCTCGTCGTCCGAGCCCCGCTCGTCGAGCCGGGCCGCGATCGTGACCGGCCGGCCGTCGCGGACGACCCCGAGCTTCACCTCGGTGCCGGGGCGCAGCGCTGAGATCTTCCGCACCAGGGCGTCCCCGTCCTCGACCGCCTCTCCCGAGACGGTCGAGATCACATCCCAGCGCCGCAGGCCCGCCTTCGCCGCCGGCTCGCCCTCGACCACGTCCACCACCAACGCTCCGCGCACTTCGGAGAGCCCGATCATCCGGGCGAGGTCGGGGTCGAGCTCGTGGAGCTGGATGCCGAGGTAGCCGCGTTCGACGTGCCCGTGTTCGCGCAGCTGGCCCAGGACGGCGCGGGCGACGTTGATGGGCACCGCGAAGCCGATGCCCTGGGCCTCGCTGCTCACCGCCGCGTTGATCCCGACCGCCTCGCCCTCCAGGTTGACGAGGGGCCCGCCCGAGTTGCCGGGGTTGATGGCCGCGTCCGTCTGGATATAGGAGTCGAAGGCCTGGTTCCAGATCTTGCGTCCCTTCGAGGAGACGACCCCCACCGTGACCGTGTGGTCGAACTCGAGGGGGTTGCCGATCGCGCACACCCAGTCGCCCACCCGCAGGCGATCCGAGTCGCCCATCCGAAGCGAGGGCAGGCCCTTCGCCTCGACCTTGATGAGGGCGAGGTCGGTGTTGGGGTCGGAGCCCACCCGCCGCGCCGGCAGCTCCCGCCGGTCGGCGAACCGCACCCGGATCCGCCCGGGGCCCGGCACGAGGTGGTGATTGGTCAGGATGTAGCCGTCGGGGTCGACCACGAAGCCCGAGCCCTCGCCCCGCCGCGGCACGTCGAGCGCCGGCGCGTCCATGATGCCCTCGTGCGGGTTGTCGGTGGCGTCCTCGATCACGTCCACGTGGACGACAGCGGCGTTCACCCGCGCCACCACCTCCGCGAAGGACGGCGGGGCGCCGCCGAAGCCAAGGGGCGCGACGGAGACGGCCACCCGGCCACCTCCTCCCGCCAGGTAGCCGAGCGCCGCGGCGAGGAAGGCCGCGAGGGCCATGCCCATCACGGAGGCGGCGCGTGTCATTGGAGAAGTATACCCGTCACTCCGCGGCCAGCAGGGCGCGAAAGCCCGCCTCGTCGAGCGTCGGGACCCCGAGCTCCGTCGCCTTGTCGAGCTTGGAGCCGGCGTCTTTCCCCGCCACGACGTACGAGGTCTTCTTCGAGACCGAGGACGTCACGCGGCCGCCGCGGGCTTCGATAGCCGCCTTCGCCTCGTCGCGCGTCATGGAGTCGAGGGTGCCGGTCAGGACGAGCTGCTTCCCTTGGAGGGAGAGCGATCCCGGCGCCGCCACGCCCTCGTCGAAGCGGAGCCCCGCCTCCTTCAGCCGCTTCACCAGGCGCTGGTTCGCGGGGTCGCGGAACCAGGCGTGCACGGACTCCGCGACCACCGGGCCGATCTCGTGGATGGCCTGGATCTCCTCGACGGGCGCGTCGCCGAGCGCCGGGAGGCCGCGGAAGTGCCGCGCCAGGAGAGTGGCAGCGCGCTCGCCCACGAAGCGGATGCCGAGGCCGAAGAGCAGCCTCCGCAGCTCGCGGGAGCGGCTCTTCTCGATCCCGTCCAGCAGGTTCCGGGCCCCCAGGAAGTCCTTCTTCTTGCTCTTGGGCGCGAGAAGCGGCCCGAGCTCGTCGAGAGACAGCCCGTAGAGGTCCGCGAAGTCACGGACCATTCCCTTCTCCACCAGCTGCCGCACGATCGCCTCGCCCAGGCCCTCGATGTCCATCGCCTTGCGGCCCGCGAAGTGCTTGAGCCGCTCCTCGAGCTGTGCCGGGCAGGACGCGTTCGGGCAGCGCCGGTCCACCTCGCCCTCGGGCTTCACCGCCGGCGTGCCGCAGACGGGGCACAGCTCGGGAGGGGACCAGGGACGGGCACCCTTCGGCCTCTTCTCCTCCACCACGCGCACGACTTTGGGGATCACCTCACCGCCCCGCTCGATGAGGACGGTGTCGCCCACCCGCACGTCCTTGCGGGCGATCTCCTCCTCGTTGTGGAGGGTGGCCCGGCTCACGGTGGCCCCGCCAAGCGCCACCGGCGCGAGGTGGGCGACCGGGGTCAGCTTGCCGGTCCGTCCCACCTGCACCTCGATCGCCTCCACGGTCGTCGCCGCCTGCATCGCGGGG
>Ga0209254_10002984_pt1 | contig 15447 bp, 14 predicted proteins | sample FrelakmetDIP11DI_FD_187148 | JGI IMG/M metagenome (GOLD analysis project Ga0209254, IMG submission 187148) | Freshwater lake sediment microbial communities from the University of Notre Dame, USA, for methane emissions studies - DIP11 DI (SPAdes)... | ecosystem: Environmental > Aquatic >...
GCCGTCCAATTGATTTATAATTTACATCACCAGCGTTGCTTCTCTCCTCTACTGGACGGCATGACCGGAATCAGTGGACGATTTCAGCGGAATACGCACCCACCTATCCCAATATCCTCGCATCCATCTCATTCCTCTTCCCGCGTACGATCTTACTAACTATATGCGCTCAGGCGCCGATCTCCAATCTTGGTTCATAACTAAAATTGAATATTTATTATTTCCATTGGTGAGTCCATACCATTGACCATTGCACCAGTTAGACAATAATTTTTATTAGAACCAATCCCCATGTTTTCAAATAATAGTCTTGCAACCATTATATAATGTTGCAGTACTTGCAACATGCCTGCCCGATAATATGATCAATAGATCAATGCGCAACATAGATAAACGTTACTATTCAGATAGTTTTATGAATTCTGTCAAGAAATGTGATAAGGCGAATCCTTTCTGAAGGATGGGTCTGCAGAGGGGGAAGACCCATCCTAACTTTGATATAATGAAACAGCTTGATTTTCTTCCTCATAGAGATAGGATAAGGAGTGGATTATGAGTCGGGGGATGTCCCGAGCTGAACGATTACAGGAAATGATCTGGCTGTACCTGCAACGCGCCTACAGCGACATTGAGATGGCAGAGCGTCTCGAAGTGGACCGCACCACGGTCTATCGGGATCGTATGGATTTGTCCCTGGAGCATTTATTCGTCCAGGATGACCAGGGTCGATACCGGCTGGACCGCATGCAGTACATGCCCAACATTAAGCTTAACCTTCATGAAGCGCTTGCGCTCTATCTGGCGGCGCGTCGTGCTTCCCGCCAGACACGTATCGCCCAGCTGCACGTCGCCGGCGCCCTGGAAAAGCTGGCTCTGGCCCTCAAGCAACCCATGACAGAGCGATTAGTGAAAGCAGCAGACGCCATACTGGAGCAATCCGCCCAACCGGAGCGTGTGAAGGTGTTGGAAACGGTCACCCGAGCCTGGGTGGAACATCGAAAGGTGAAGATCACCCATCGTGCCCTGAAGGCTTGGCAATCGCGGAATTATCTGGTATGCCCCTACTTGATCGAGCCCTCCTTGTGGAGCGACGGCGCCTACCTGATTGGACACAGCGATGTGCACAAGGGTTTAGCCACTTTCAAGATCGAGCGCATCGAGCAAGCCGAGCTATCCATTCAGACTTTTTCTATCCCGGAAGAATTCGACCAGGAAGAGCTGCTTCGCTACGCCTGGGGAATTTGGTACGAAGAAGGCGGACCGATCACTGTGAAATTGCGATTCTTTCCTGGTGAAGCGTCCAGGCGTCTCAAAGAAAGCATCTGGCACCCCACGCAGAAGATCAGTGATTCGGAGGACGGGGGGTGCATTTGGGAGGCACAGGTGGCGGAGTGGCAGGAGATGGTGCCCTGGATTCGGGGATGGGGGGCGGATTGCGAGGTGGTGGAGCCGAGGGAGCTGCGCGAGGCGCTGGAGAAAGAGGCCAGGAGGCTGGCGAGGCTGTATGGGGTGGGTGAAATCAAACCAGAAGATAACCTGATTGCCCATTGGCGCAAGGGTGACGAACAAGCGCAATCACTGGTCGAGCATCTTACGAAAACAGCAGAAATTGCCGCAGAATTGTCCTCCAAAGTGAGTTTATCAGAGATTGGCAGAATAATGGGATTGTTGCACGACTTTGGTAAAGCTAGCAAGGAATATCAAGACTATCTGAAAACGAACGAAGGCTTGATTAAACCTGATGAAGATAATTATTCACAGGCAAAACGCGGCGAAATTGACCACTCTACCGCCGGGGCGCAACTGGTGTACGAGAAGCTCGCCAGCCGAGGGCAGGAAGGTAAGATTCTGGCGCAGTTTTTGGCGCTGGCGATGGCTTCGCATCACTCCGGGCTGATAGATTGCTTGAAGCCTGACGGCGCAAATGAGTTTGAGCGGCGCATCGCGAAAGACGATAAAGACACCCATCTGAAAGAAGTGCGGAGCAAACTGCCCGATAGCGAAAAGCAATTGGATGAAATTCTTGCACAACCGATTGAAAAGCGCTTTTATCAAGTCGTTTTCGATACAATGATAGAAGCCGCTGATTCCAAAGAAACCCGATGGTTCAAGCGCGGTTTGCTGGCGCGTTTCCTGCTTAGTTGCCTGCTGGACGCCGACCGCCTTAACACCGCCGATTTCGAGAACCCTGGCAATGAATCCATCCGCAATTATGGGAAATACATTTCCTGGGATGTTCTCATCGAACGCCAGGAAGCCAAGTTTGCGGAGTTCGCGCGAGAGACAGCGAAAATGAAACCAAGCCAGGCTTTGGAAGTGAATCAACTGCGGGCGCAGGTGGGGCAAGTCTGCCTGGAGTCGGCAGGAAAGCCCAGAGGCATTTACCAGTAGACCGTCCCTACCGGCGGCGGGAAGACGCTGGCAAGTTTGCGCTTTGCTCTACACCACGCGCGTGCGTACAAGATGGATAGGGTTTTCTACATCGTCCCCTACATCACCATCATTGACCAGAACGCTGACAAAGTGCGAGATATTCTGGAGCGAGCAAATGAGCGCGACAAAGTCGTCCTCGAACACCATTCCAACTTGACGCCCGAACAGGAAACCCACCGACATAACCTGCTGGCGGAGAACTGGGACTCCCCGATTGTGTTCACCACGCAGGTTCAATTTTTGGAAACGCTGTTCGGCTCAGGAACGCGCGACGCCCGCCGAATGCAACAATTGGCGAACTCGGTCATCATCTTCGATGAAGTGCAGACCATTCCCATCAAGATTACACACCTATTCACCACCGCCCTGCGCTTCCTTGTCCATGACTGCGGCGCAACAGTTGTACTTTGCACGGCGACCCAACCGCCATTCGACAACTTGGAAAACACCTACCGTGAACTGAAAATCACACCCGAACAGCACATCATCCAAAATGAACCGGAATTGTTCAAGCAATTGAAGCGGGTCGAAGTCCATGACGAGCGCAAGCCAAGCGGTTTGACCAATGCCGAAATTGCTGATTTGGTGGAATGTGCCTTGCAGGAAAAAGGTAGTGTCCTGATTGTGGTCAACACGCGAGCTTCGGCGCAAGCGTTGTATAAGGAAATCAAGGGGCGACAATTGTGCGCGGCGACCTATCATTTGAGTACCAATATGTGCCCCGCGCACCGCATGGACGTGCTGGAGAATAAAATTAAACCCAAGTTGAAAGCCAATGAGCCTGTGATCTGCGTCAGCACGCAACTAATCGAAGCGGGCGTGGATATTGACTTCGGCGCAGTTATCCGTGCCCTGGCGGGGTTGGATTCGATTGCCCAATCTGCAGGAAGATGCAATCGTCACGGGATGCGCGAGGAATTGGGTAGTGTTTGAGTGGTCAATCCACAGGAGGAAAATCTCGATTACCTGAAAGACATCAAAGTCGGGAGTGAACATGCCCAACGGGTTCTCGATGATTTCAGGGATAATCCTGATAAATTCGAAAATAACCGAATCGGATTGGATGCTGTTGCCGCGTATTACAATTTTTACTATCAATCCCAAAAACCCAAAATGGACTACCCAATAGATGCAAATTCGTCGATAGGAAGAAACGATGATTTGTTTAACCTGCTTTCGACGAATGAACTATCGACCAAAGCCCACCAAGCAATTCGCCATTCTGTGCCTGATATTCTTTTGCGGCAGTCTTTTCGCTCTGCCAACGGAGAATTTCACGTGATCGATTCACCCACGCGTGGCATTGTTGTGCCGTACAAAGCAGGTGATGAACTTATCAAGGATCTATGCAGCGCGTTTGGGCTGGAAAAGCAAGGCAAGTTACTCAAACAGGCGCAGCTGTATTCCGTCAATCTGTTCGACCATCAATTTAAAATATTAGTCGAGGCAGGAGCAATCCAGGAGGTGCAGGAAGGAGCAGGAATTTACTATCTTGACAAACAGTATTACAGCGATGAATTTGGCTGGAGCGATAAACCAGTCGGCGATATGGAAGTTCTTATCATAGGAGAGTAAAGGAGGTCTCGATGCAATATCAAAACAGGGTGATGTTCAAGGTGTGGGGCAGGTATGCCCTATTCACCGACCCGCTGACCCGCATCGGCGGCGAAAAATACTCCTATCAGGTTCCTACCTACGAGGCGTTGAAGGGAATTTTAAGTTCGGTGTATTGGAAGCCGACCATCGTGTGGGTAATAGACAAAGTGCGGGTGATGAAACCCATCCGCACACAGACGCGCGGCGCAAAGCCCCTCAAATACCAATCAGGAGGAAACGACCTGTCCATTTACACCTATCTTGCGGATGTAGAGTATCAGGTGCAGGCGCATTTCGAGTGGAATAAAAATCGCCCCGAGCTGGAGCATGACCGGAACGATCACAAGCATTATTGGGTTGCGAGACGGATGATCGAGCGCGGCGGCAGGCGGGATGTCTTTCTCGGCACGCGCGAATGTCAGGGTTACGTCGAGCCCTGCAAATTAAGCGAAGGCAAAGGCTTTTATGACAACTACGGCGAAATGTCCTTTGGGCTGATGTTTCATGGCTTCGATTATCCCGATGAAGGCAAGTCCAGCGAGTTCTGGGCGCATTTCTGGAGGGCGAAGATGGTTGACGGCGTTATTGAGTTTCCCAAACCTGATGACCCGAAAGAAATCATCCCTAAGTTTGTGCGCCGGATGAACGCCAACCCACCCGATACTGTTGGGCTGTCAGAAGAAGGTTTGCTCGAAGGTTACGCGGAAGGAGGGGCGTGAGATGAACTGGATTCAAAGCCTGTATGAGACGTATGAGAATTGCCAGAATGTGCTTGGTTATTCATCAGATACGTCTCGTCCTTTGCTTCCCATTTGCCATATTACTACTCAAACACACATTGAAGTTGTGATAGATGGCAAAGGGAATTTTCGCCGAGCGCGGATTGTAGATAAAGACGACTCGACCACTATTATCCCCGCCACAGAAAGTTCTGCTGGAAAAACAGGTATAAAGCCAGAATGCCATCCGCTTTCAGATAAACTTCAGTACCTTGCAGGCGATTTTATTGACTATGGCGGAGAAGTCACTTCGGGCTTTTCTAAATACCCTGCTGAACCATATCGAAATTTCGTTGAGTTGCTAACGAAATGGTGTCAGTCGAAACATAGCCATCCGAAAGCACGCGCAGTTCTGGCGTATGTTCAAAAGAAAAGCCTGATGCGAGACTTGGCAGCTCAGAAAATCTTGTGGCTAGACAGCAACGGGAAACTACAAAGCAAAGAGGATGCGAAGCGAGATAAAAACGTCAAAGATATTTTCTCAGTCGTCGATTCTCAAGATAAATCCTTCGTTCGGTGGGTAGTTGAATCTCCCGAAAGCAGCGAACCTAGTGCTTGGCTCGATAGAACTCTGTGGGAAAGTTGGATAAACAATTATTTGAACAATAGAACGAACACTGGTTTGTGTTTAGTAACTGGGCAAGACCAACTTCTCACATACAACCATCCAAAGTATATCCGCCGTGAAGGCGATAATGCCAAGATTATCTCAGCCAATGACACCAGCGGCTTTACCTTTAGAGGGCGTTTTATAGACGACGCTCAAGCCTATGGAGTCGGGATAGAAACATCCCAGAAAGCTCATTTTGCTCTCGCTTGGCTTATCAGCAGACAAGGTTATCAGGCAGGAGATTTGGCAGTTGTCGCTTGGGCAGTTTCAGGCGCAAAACTTCTCCAGCCTACCGATGATCCAATTGACGTGTTGGATAAGGACGCACCTACCGAAGAAAGCAAAACCGCCGACACCGCGCAGGAAGTCGCCATCCGGTTGAAAAAGAAAATTGCGGGCTACCGACAGGAAATCGGCGAACGTGGGGACGTGGTTGTTATGGCTGTTGACACCGCCACAGAATCAACAGCGCGGTTGTCTATCGTCTATTACCGCGCTTTGAAAGGTTCCGAATTCCTGGAGCGAATTGAAAACTGGCATGAGACCTGTGCCTGGAGGCACACCTACCACTACAACAAAGAACAAAAACGTTCTATCCCATTCGACGGCGCGCCCGCGCCTGCTGATATTGCCGAAGCCGCCTACGGCAGCCGGTTGGACGACAAGATCAAAAAAGCCACCATCAAACGCCTGCTTCCCTGTATCGTGGATGGTCTGCCCATCCCGCGTGATTTGGTGGAGTCGTTGGTCAGGAGAGCGTCCAATCATGCAGGTTTAAGTGGTAAAGACTGGAGCAAGGCGCTCACAATAGCCTGCGCTCTCTACCGAAAATATAAACAAAGAAAGGAGAACTTCGATATGTCGCTCGATGAAACCCGAAACACAAGAGATTATCTCTTTGGCAGGCTTCTTGCCATCGCCGATGTGATGGAGGAGCGCACCCTCTCGGAAGCCGAGAAAAAACGCCCGACCAATGCCACCCGCTACATGCAGCAGTTTTCACAGCGCCCTTTCAACACCTGGAAACAAATCCACGAACTGCTCACCCCCTATTTCATGCGGCAGGGTGATAACGCCTCTTACTACAAGTGGCTGATTGCCCAGGTAAAAGAACTATTCACCCCAGAAGATTTCACCAGCAACAAGCCGCTCACGGGTGAGTATTTGCTCGGCTATTACTGCCAGAGGCAGAAGATGTAGGAAAAGAAAGAAAAAACCGCTTCTGAAGATAAAGACAATGCCAATTCAAGATAAGCAATCCACTTCATCATCAAAAGGAGACTTTACCATGACTACCCTCTCTAAGAAAATTGACTTTGCGGTGATTGTGACTGTCAATCATGCCAATCCCAATGGGGACCCGCTCAATGGCAACCGCCCACGCGTTACGTATGAAGGCTTCGGCGAGATTTCGGATGTTGCCATCAAGCGCAAAATTCGCAACCGCCTGATGGAACTAGGACATTCTATCTTTGTCCAATCAGATGATAACAAAGTTGACAACTCTCCCAGTCTGCGAGCAAGAGCAGAAGGAGAACTGGGCAAAGATGTCTGGAAAGATAAAAACTTGGCAATAAAGGGATCATGTGAGAAATGGATTGATGTGCGTGCCTTTGGTCAGTTGTTTGCTTATGGTGAAGGCGCAAAGGGTGAGGGTGTTTCGATTGGCATTCGCGGACCTGTTTCCGTTCACCCTGCTTTTTCTGTGATACCAGTTTTAGATCGGAGTTCGAGCATCCAAATCACAAAAAGTGTCAAAGGGGATGTTAAGGATAAGGCATCTGACACAATGGGTATGAAGCACCGCGTGGACCACGGCGTGTACGTCTTTTACGGCAGCATGAATCCGCAATTGGCGAGCAAGACAGGCTTTTCGGATGAAGACGCGCAAGCCATCAAGGAAGCTCTGCGAACTCTTTTACGCAATGACGCATCTTCCGCCCGCCCCGAAGGGAGCATGACCATTCACAAACTTTATTGGTGGGAGCATAACAACCCGAATGGGCAGTTTTCTTCCGCCAAAGTTCATCGCCTGCTAAGGATCAAAGTCAAGGAAGGTGTGGAAGAACCAAATGATATCGAAGAGAATTATGACATCGAACTCGGCGAATTGCTTGGCTTGAAATACGAGGTGATTGATGGCGAGTAATGAAATCCGAATACTCCCCCGATGAGCTGCTGCCTCTTTCTGGCATCCAGCACTTCGTCTTCTGCCGTCGACAGTGGGCGTTGATCCAAATCGAGCGCCAATGGGAGGATAATGTACTCACTGCAGAAGGCAGGATTCTGCACACGCGCGCCGACGATCCATTTTTCACTGAGACGCGCAAAGGGATCATCACTTCCCGCTCCGTGCCAGTAGCCTCCTATCGATTGGGGTTGGTGGGTGTCTGCGACGTGGTCGAATTTACTGAATCGCCGGAGGGCGTCAGGCTCCCAGGACGGGAAGGTTTGTCTCTTCCTGCGCCGGTAGAATACAAGCGCGGGCAACCTAAGCGCGATCCGTGCGACGAAGCTCAGCTCTGCGCTCAAGCCATTTGCCTGGAAGAGATGCTGGTGGTCAAGGTGCCGGTGGGATACCTGTATTACGGGGAGACTCGGCATCGCATGGAGGTTGAGATGACTGCCGAATTGCGTCGACTGGTGAGTGAGATATCGGAAGAAATGCATTCCTATTTCCAAAGGGGCTACACCCCACGCGTCAGAACCTCAAAGGCTTGCCGCTCCTGCTCGTTAGCCGATATTTGTCTGCCGTTGCTGCAAGAAAAGACGATCACTGCTTCTCAATACATCCGAGAACAAATCGACGAGTATTAACCATGAAGAAGCTTGCCAACGTCCTATATGTTACCCTCCCAGAAGCATATCTCTGCTTAGACGGCGAAAATGTGGTGGTCAAGACCGAGGAAGAAATTTCCATGCGCCTTCCATTACACAACCTGGAAAATATAGTATGCTTCAACTACCAGGGCGTCAGCCCGGCTCTGATGGGAGCTTGTATTGACCGCAACGTGGGATTATGTTTCCTGACGCCTAATGGGCGTTTTCTGGCCCGTATCACCGGAAAAGTGAAAGGAAATCTGCTGCTCAGGAAAAAACAATACCAGCTATCGGAGAACAATGAGCTAAGCCTTCCTATCGCTGCTTCCTTTTTGCTCGGTAAGGTATCCAATTGTCGAAAGGTGATTGAACGCACGTTGCGTGATCATACCTTGCTGGTTGACACCCAAGCCCTAGCTCAAGTCTCCACGTTTCTAAAAGGAACCCTAAAAGCCATACCTCAATGCCAGGATATAGGAGAATTGATGGCATTTGAAGGAAGCGCGGCAAAATTTTACTTTGGGGTTTTCGACCAATTGATTTTACAACAGAGAGAGGAATTCGCCTTCAAAGAAAGGTCCCGGCGCCCTCCGCTGGACAACATGAACTCGCTACTTTCCTTCCTGTACACGCTCTTAACCAACGAAGTTTCCTCTGCTTTGGAGGCGGTTGGATTAGATCCCTATGTAGGCTTTTTGCACCAGGATCGCCCTGGTCGCCCATCTCTTTCCTTAGATTTAATGGAAGAGCTTCGCCCGGTTTTTGCTGATCGCCTGGCGCTTTCTTTGGTCAACCTAAAACAGATCTCTGGGAAAGGATTTTCGCTAAAAGAAAGCGGAGGCATCCTGATGGACGAGGAAACCCGTAAGACTGTGTTGAAAACCTGGCAAGAGAGGAAGAAAGAAGAGCTTCTTCATCCTTTCTTAAAAGAGCGAATTCCTTTCGGGTTGATACCACACGTTCAGTCTATGCTGCTGGCACGATTTCTACGCGGCGACTTAGACGCTTATCCACCCTTTTTCTGGAATTAGGAGGCCGACCATGATGGTTCTGATCACCTACGACGTGAATACGGAAACCGAGGCAGGGAAGAAACGACTGAGAAAAGTCGCCAAAGTTTGTGAAGATTATGGGCAACGGGTTCAAAATTCAGTGTTTGAATGTCTCATTGACCCTGCGCGCTTCAAATATTTGCAAGCCAAGCTGGAGAAGTTGATCGATAAAGATAAGGACAGCCTGCGCTATTATTACCTTGGCGACCAATGGAAGCGCCGAGTGGAGCACGTCGGGGCAAAAGCCAGCCTGGACCTGGAAGGACCATTGATCACTTGATTTGCGAACCTGATGTGGACACGAATTCTCGGTTTAGCTCGCAAGGATTTTGCACCTTAATAATTGAATATTCTGAACCAATCCACACAAAAAACTGTTCTTAATGTTGAACAGTGCCATATATAGGTATTGGTAGAGAAAAAACGCTATATTTAGCGGTCGCTCACCGTGTGGGGGGCGTGGATTGAAACACTGGCACTGTTATTAGGATGTCAGATCATGGAGTCGCTCACCGTGTGGGGGGCGTGGATTGAAACTCTCAAATAAGCTCTCAACCCCAAATCATCAAAGGTCGCTCCCCGTGTGGGGGGCGTGGATTGAAACATGTATGTCCTTATATGGATAGCACACCGTTAGAGTCGCTCCCCGTGTGGGGGGCGTGGATTGAAACAATACCCTGTTCCGCGTGATAGCTGGATTTCACAGTCGCTCCCCGTGTGGGGGGCGTGGATTGAAACAGTAACAATAGACTGGCAATCCTCAACCAGTCTATCGTCGCTCCCCGTGTGGGGGGCGTGGATTGAAACCCTTTAGTCGAAACGGTGTTATTTTTGTTTGCAGTCGCTCCCCGTGTGGGGGGCGTGGATTGAAACCTGGTAGCCAAGTCTGACGTCGCCAAGCAAGAAGTCGCTCCCCGTGTGGGGGGCGTGGATTGAAACATGTAGAGATGAGATATAACGATGTACCATTCGGTCGCTCCCCGTGTGGGGGGCGTGGATTGCATCATCCCCAACTCACCAGTTTCCCGATCATCGCCCCTGTGTGAGTAGCGACAATTGAAACAAGGCTCACTCAAGTGGTTTTCCCCGCTTACGAGACCCGTGAAATTTATTCGTCCAGGTCGCTTGATTGCCTTTAAAGAGGCTCCGAACCTTCGTTGAGAATTGCCAGGTAACGATCGTAAGCGAAGAGACGGTTGCGCTGCCCGCCGGTGATTTCCCTGGTGATGCCAAGGTCTAATAACCTTTCCATGGCTTTGGTCGTGGTAGGAAAAGAGAGGTCGGTGCGCCGGCAGAGATCGTTGAGGGAAGTGATCGGCCGAAGACAAAGAGAATCGAAGGCACGCAGAGCACTGGAAGCTGCTCGTCCTACGGATTGCACACGAGCGACGTCGTCGTTGAATAACTCCACCAGGCGCTGAGCAGTACGTACTGCGTTTGAGGCGGTGTCCTCCACTCCCTCTAAAAAGAAGTCCAACCACGCCTCCCAGTCCCCTTCGGTACGCACCATGTCGAGCAAACGATAGTATTCAGGGCGGTGTTGTTTGAAAAAGAGGCTCAGGTAGAGTAATGGCCTGGAAAGCACACCCCCTTGGTGCAAGATGAAAGCGATCAGCAATCTGCCGATTCGACCGTTCCCATCCAGAAAGGGGTGAATGGTCTCAAACTGAACGTGGATTAAAGCGGCTTTGACGAGAGTGGGATAGGGAACCTCCTCATCATAGATAAAGCTCTCGAGTGCCGCCATGCATTCTTCGACCAGGGAGGGTGGCGGTGGGACGAAGGCGGCGTTCCCTGGTCGCGTCCCGCCAATCCAATTCTGTGTTCGACGGAACTCACCAGGGGTTTTCTCGGAGCCCCTTCCTCTCGCCAGGAGAACCTGGTGCATCTCCCGAATCAACCGGTTGGACAAAGGAAAACCATCGTGCGACCTGGTCATGCCATGTTCTAAGGCAGCGACGTAGCCTGAGACTTCGACTACGTCGTTGAAGGGCGCTCCGGGTGCTTCTTCCAGCTCGAAGAGTAACAAGTCGGCGAGTGAAGACTGAGTACCTTCAATTTGGGAAGAGAGAACTGCTTCCCTTCGCACATAGGCGTAGAGGAAAATATTGGGTTCCGGCAGCAGTAGCGTGATGCTGTCCAGCCGTCCAAGGGCAAGGGTTGCCTGCTCCAGCAGACGCTGGCGGACGTTAGAAAAAACCAGGGGTGGCTCTGGGGGTAAGGGATGGGGGATAAAAGAACGGATTTGCTCACCGCCCACAGTGGTGATCTCATATCTACCTGTGTTTCCTCTTCTCATTGTTTCTCTATCCTTATTCAATCATGCTTAAATAAGCCATACTACTATTAAACGATACGGGGCAAAAGTTTAATAAGATTATATCACCTTCAGAACCTAAAACCTGGGGACAAGTACTTATGTGGGCATTGGTTATTACCGTCTGTTTCAACCCATCGATCCGAATAGAAGATATTGAAAGCTATACAGCTGGATCGTCACCGCTTTATGGGGGTCGTGGATTGAAACGGTTGAATCCAATGATCGTTCTTTGATCATTGGATCGTCGCTCCCCGTGTGGGGGGCGTGGATTGAAAGTTGTGTCCATAAGATGCTCGTAAGCCTCCTCTTGATCGATCCCCAGGTGACCTGTCCCATTTCCGGTGCGGTTACCCTAATTTGCATCCTCATCGAAAACAATAACAAAATTAACGTAATTGATGTATAATTACGTTAATTTTGTTACACTGATAATTATGAGTGCAATGACTAAATCTTTTGAAAATGCCCACCAGATATTCCTGGCTCACCATGGTATTCTGAGAACCGCCCAGGTTAAACGCTTGGGTGTCAATCAGAACACCTTGAAACAGATGCTCGAAGCGGGTTTGTTGACCAAAGAGACCCGTGGGGTTTATCGTCTGGCTTTTTTACCTCCCCTCTCCAATCCCGATTTGATCCAGGTTTCCATTCGCGCGCCATCTTGTGTGGTCTTCCTGATATCCGCTCTGGCGTTTCACCAGCTCACCACCCAGATACCAAACCGCGTGTTCATCGCTCTTCCCAAAAATGTTTTACCTCCCCGAATTGATTACCCCCCCATCAAAGTTTATCGCCTGTCGGATAACATCTATTCCGCAGGTATAGAAGCTCACACTCTCGACGGGGTAACCGTTCGTGTTTACAGCCGCGAAAAGACCATCTCTGATTGTTTCAAGTTTCGCCACAAAATCGGTGAAGACCTTGCCATCCAGGCATTGAAAGACTACCTGCGCCAACCACCTCCCGATATTCCCAAAATCCTGGAATTTGCCCGTCTCAACCGTGTGGAATCCATCTTGACTCCTTACTTGAAAGCAGCTCTCTAAATGGAACAAAAAGTGATCAAGGTTTTGCCAGCCTCCATTCGCTCCCGTCTCCAACATCTTGCCCGGGATCGGAAACGCCCATTTCAAGAGATCTTTTTCTATTATGCCATGGAGCGGTTTCTTTACCGCCTTACCCTGTCTCCCCATGCCAGTTCCTTTGTTTTGAGGGGAGGGCTGATGTTCGAAAGGTGGGGGTTGCCCAACCGCCGTCCTACTCGAGACATTGATGTCCAGGCTTATCTGACCAGTTCGATTGAGAACCTGACTCAGATTGTAGAAGAGATTTGTAATCAAGAAGTTGAACCAGACGGAATGGTTTACGACCCCGCCTCTGTTCATGGTGAACACATTACTGAGCTTTCCGAATACCAGGGTGTCCGAGTTCGCTTCAAAGCCTACCTCGGCGCTGCCTGGTTGGGATTGCACATGGATGTCAGCTTTGGTAATGTCATTACCCCATCGGTGATCCTCATAAAATACCCTACCTTGTTGGACATGCCCGAGTTTGAGATGCAAGGTTATCCGTACGAGACGACTATTTCCGAGAAATTTCAAGCCATGGTTTTCCTTGAGACCATCAACGACAGGATGAACGACTTCTACGACATTTTTCTATTGTCGCAGCATATTGAGTTTCGAAGCGCAATCCTGACGCAGGCGATCAAAGCCACCTTCAACACCCGGAACACAGAGATACCAGAGGCGGACCCCATCGCATTGACTGATCGTTTTGCCCATTCTCGTCAGCCCGATTGGAAACGCTTCCTGGAGCGCACCCGAATGCAAGAAATCGCTCCTGAGTTTTTTATCGATGTCGTGCACCAATTACGCTCCTTTCTGCTTCCCCCTACTCAAGCGTTGAAGGATAACATACCCTTCGACCAACACTGGAAGCCTGGCGGTCCCTGGATTAATTATCCGATTGGATGATCTCTAATCGCTTATTTTCCTACCTCCCCGGCTTCTCCCCCTGTTTTGATCGCCTTGAGCTCAACTTCAAGCACCTCATCATGCTTGTCTCTATCATCATTTCTTCATTCGGCAGCTTTGGAGTCACCCGCGCACTATGTTGTGACGTGGTCAATCCCCATATAACCTTCACCACCTCGGTGTCACCTCTTCTGTTGCATATTTGTTGGCGATCTCTTCATCACCTGCCAGCTGGTCCGCCAGGGCTTCGCTTCTGTCCTTGTCTATCCTCTGAGCATCGCTTTATACCTTCTATTCAGTTCGTACACCGTGATCAATGCCCGGGACTGCGACATCAGATCCTTCCCTGTGATGGGGTCACGGGGAGTTACATCATAGGATACATACAACCGGTTTCCGTGCCTACGGCACACCTCCACCAGCCCGATGTTGGTGGTGGGTACGCCGTTGTCTTCAATACAACCTTCTCTGGCCTCGAGCACTTGTACACCACCATGCTTTACACCGAAGTTTCAAATCCTCAACGGCAAGATGATTACCAGGGCATTCCAATCTTGGGTCCTGGTTCCGGGAAATTATCAATGAGTGGGCTGGGACTGACTCAACCACGCACATTTCGAGGATGGATCGAATCACTCGTAACTCCATAGTTGGAGGAAACCCGCCAGGATGAGATTATTGATATCATCCAAGAGAAAATAGGATAAAATCGAGGTACTGTGCATAAGCAATTCAGCATAGGGATGGAGGCATCAGTTGACTAACGACCATCTCAATCGGATCTATCATTTCAAAGGCAATCCACACCAAATTGGATTTGCTGCTGGGCGTATGCTCGGGAACCGGCTTGATCAGTCGCTCAAGCACTACATTGCCAACCAGCCAATTCCCAAGGACATGGAAAAATTACATACTGGTGCATTATCCTGGTTGTGTAGTTTACCGCATCGATTTCAGGAGGAATTTGAAGGCCTGGCTGAAGGAGCAAATATTCCTTTACAACTTCTTGCAGAATTTAATTACATTGAAGAATGCGACCTTATACAATGCAGCGGGGCAATTTATCCATTTGAAAACCAGGTTTGGGTAGCGCGTAACAATGACTCTTACGTGCCTGAACTATGGGGATATGTGACCATACGGGAAGTTGAGGGACGGATTCCAACCATTAGCTTCTCAATGGAAGGAGACATTTTCACCCCCACCGGGATCAATAAGGAAAAGTTATGGCTGCACTATAACTTTCTGTCTGTTTGGGATCAACCTTCGCCCAACAAACCTCATGTCCCTGCCTACGTATTTCTAACAGAAGCGCTGGAGCTTTGCCGTAACCTTAGCGATGTGGAAATGTTACTCAATGAAACCGATAGAGATGGCGGCATGTTATTATTTGCAGTGGACGGGAAAAAGAAGGAGTTCGCTCTTTTCGAGTGCTTATGCTCAAAGTATTACAAACGGGAACCATCCAATGGCTGGATTGTTGGAACAAATCATTTTTGTGCTTGTGAAGATCTGACTATAGGTGATGCGGATAAACAGCCGCTCGGAACCTTAAGCCGCTTCAGCCGGATGGAAAATCTTATTCAAACCTTATCCACTTCGCAAACCTCTCCCAATCTACCTGTCGATTTAATCCGCATCCTCGCTGATGACCAAATTGAAAGACGAGATAATAAACGTCTTGTGACCGTATATTCAAATGTGGCCTGTCCGAGTACTGGGGAGATCTGGTACACTTTTGGAGGCTATCCAGCAGCCAGCCAGGGGAATTGGCAAAGACTTGATTGGCCTTGGATAGATTAATTTGCACCTGCTGCCCGTAAAGTGGCGTCAAATCAGTGCTTCCTCCCGCCCCTCCTCC
>Ga0209254_10002985_pt1 | contig 15445 bp, 12 predicted proteins | sample FrelakmetDIP11DI_FD_187148 | JGI IMG/M metagenome (GOLD analysis project Ga0209254, IMG submission 187148) | Freshwater lake sediment microbial communities from the University of Notre Dame, USA, for methane emissions studies - DIP11 DI (SPAdes)... | ecosystem: Environmental > Aquatic >...
ATGGTCAAGCCCGAGCATGTCGTCCCGATCCACTATAATACCTGGGAGTTGATTGCTCAGGATGCTGAAAAGTGGTCCGGACGGGTCAGAAAATTAGGCGTGCAGGTACACGTACTACAACCCGGTGAAAACCTGACAATTTGAGATGAAGAGACAAGGTGCCTATGTTTGATGGATTATTTAAACGAAAAGAGAAGGAAAATGAGATCAGGAAAGCAGGTCGCCTGCCACCGGGTCAATCTCTGACCCAGAAGTTCCCGGTGCTCCACTATGGACCGGTCCCAACCTTCAATCCCGCCACCTGGGATTTTCGCATCTGGGGTGAGGTCGAAGAAGAAAAAACCTGGACCTGGGACGAAATTAACCAATTGCCGCGCACCACTCTAACCATGGATATCCATTGTGTGACTAAATGGAGCAAGCTGGATACCACGTGGGAAGGGATTTCCGTGCGGACGCTGGTTGACCAGGGATTGATCAAGCTTAAACCGACTGCCGGGTATGTGCTCCAGCATGCAGAGTATGGGTTCACGGTGAATCTCCCATTGGAAGTCTTTCTGGCAGATAATTTCCTGCTGGCTACCCATTTCAATGGACAACCGTTGACCTCGGAGCATGGTGCCCCGCTAAGAGGGGTGGTTGGTTATATTACAAATCGGGAAGACTTGATGACACCCTATTTTTGGAAGGGTGCCAAATGGCTGAGAGGACTTGAGTTCATGCTGCACGACCGCCCTGGTTTCTGGGAACAGGCTGGTTATCACAATGAAGCAGATATCTGGAAAGAAGAACGCTTTGGTTGATGATTCTGTAGCCAGATTCGATCACCAAAATATCTGACCAGAGGCATAATATCGATTTTTACTAGTATAAGTTAGCCACCTGACAGCTTGATTCAAGTCGCGTAAAACTGTCAGGTGGCTATTATATTTAATAATTGTTGTATTTTGCTTGATAATATGAGCCAACTCGGATGCCCGATGGCATTGTTAGGTACCGAACACCTGAGTGCGGGTACTCATTTGATTCTAATTGGTGGGATGATTTATCGTGATATAATCCGGATAATAAAGGTAAATATAGTATAATATTGTGAACATTTACCGAAAAAGTATATTAATTATTAATTTTCAAGAGGAGAAATAACTATGGCAAGCATGTTAATCACTCATACAGTAAAAGACTACGAAGAGTGAAAAAAAATGTTTGATTCTAAGAAAGAATTGCGCGCAACTAACGGAGAACTTTCACACAAGATATACCGCGATTCAACCGAACCCAATAAAATAACCGTGATTAATGAGTGGAATTCATTGGCCAACGCTCAAAAATTCGCCCATTCTCCTGAACTGAAGGCAGCGATGGAGAAGGCCGGCGTAGTGGGAGCCCCAACAATACATTTCCTAAACGAAGTATACGCGCAAACTGGTTTGACTCTGGTTTAATCCCGCCCCTCCTGAAGCCAGGAGGGGCTTATTTTATTTAAAATTTAGCTATTCCTCTTACCATCGTGATTTGAGCATCTTTCGCATTCGTATAATAACGTGTGAATGATACTTGGATAACCAAAAAGACTTTCTTCTTGATTTTTATCTCCTCTTATGGCAAACTGTAGGTAGCAAGAGTTTCAGTATAGGCAGAAGATGCGATTGTTATTTGAATCCTACCTGAATTATTCAGTATATATAAAAGGAGGCTAAATTGAAAGAACTTATCATGGGTGCTCTCGACCTGGCTAAGTTGCGCGGAGCACAGTATGCGGATGTGAGGGTGGTAAACCATCGCGAAGAGAGCCTTTCCGTTAAAGATGGGATTGTTGAGGAGCTGAGCTCATCCGAAACAGAGGGTGTAGGTGTACGGGTACTGGTCAATGGAGCGTGGGGTTTTGCTTCCAGCCGAAACATAACCAAGGAAGAAATTGATCATATCACAGCCCAGGCGGTGGCTATTGCCCATGCATCAGGGCTGGTGAGTGGAGAAAAGGTGGATCTCGGTCCAAAAGTGACCAACCGGGGCACTTACCAGACCCCTGTTCAGATCGACCCGACCAGTGTCTCCTTGGAAGATAAGCTTGCCCTGTTGTTGAACGCGGATACTGAAATGGGCAAGGTGAAAGGCGTGCGCACCCGTCAAACACACGCCACCACACTTAAACAACACAAGTATTTTGCGAATTCTGAAGGTGCGTTCACCGAACAGACCATCATTGAAACCGGTGGAGGCATTCAAGCCACAGCAGTGGGCGGTAGTGAGATCCAGGTACGCTCATATCCGAATGCCTTTGCACGCCAGCAGGTGACTGGTGGTTGGGAGGCGATGTTGAGCTGGGATCTGCCTGGTAATGGGCAGCGTATCGCCAGCGAAGCGGTTGCTTTACTGACGGCGGACCCCTGCCCATCCAACATAACCACTTCGCTCATCCTGGGAGGCTCGCAGCTGGCACTGCAAGTGCATGAATCCTGTGGGCACCCCACAGAGCTGGACCGCGTTTATGGTAGCGAAGCAGCCTATGCTGGTACATCTTTCCTGACCACGGAAAAACTGGACACATTCCACTACGGTTCGCCTGTAGTTAACCTTACAGCCGACAGTGTGCGACCTCTTGGTCTGGGCACGTTTGGCTGGGATGATGAAGGTGTCCCGGCTCAGTCCTCACCACTCGTCAGGGATGGGCTTTTTGTCGGATATTTAATGTCTCGTGAGACGGCTTCAAAATTAGGCCGCTTCTCAAATGGTTGTATGCGCGCCTCAGGTTGGAACCGCATACCTATTATCCGCATGGTCAACGTGAGCCTGGAACCTGGCACCTGGACGCAGGATGACTTGATTGCAGATACTGAAGATGGAATATTCATGGACTCCAACCGTTCCTGGTCGATCGATGACAAGCGCTATAACTTCCAATTTGGGACTGAGATTGGTTATGAGATCAAGAATGGCAAGATGGGGCGTATGTTGCGCACCTGCACCTACACTGGCATCACGCCTGAGTTTTGGAATAGCTGTGATGCTGTGTGCAACGCCGATCATTGGGTGATGTGGGGAACGCCAAACTGTGGAAAAGGCCAGCCATCGCAGGTAGCCCATACTGGGCATGGAACTGCTCCGGCACGTTTTCGCAACGTGAAGGTCGGGGTGTTGAAATAAGGGTGATTGGGTACAAGGAGATACCATGATTGAAGAAAAAGATGTACGAGAAATCTGTGAATCAATTTTATTACGCTGCAAGGGCAACCCGGTAGAAATCACCCTGCAATACACTGATTCGTCATTAACTCGTTTTGCCAACAACATCATTCACCAAAACGTTGCAGAGCGCGATGGAGAGGTGACCTTGCGGTACATGATTGGAAAGCAAATTGGCACAGCTTCCACCAACCGGATGGATAAAGCAGGCCTGGATGAGCTGGTTGTGCGTGCAAAATCCAATGCCAAAACCATCCCAGAAGACCCGAATTACCCTGGCCTCCCGGATCCTGTAACTTATCAACGCGTAGCCGCATGGGATGCTACCACAGCAGATTATTCACCTGAGAAGCGCGCCAGGGCAGTGGGCACAGTTTGCCAGCTGGCGGTGGAAAAAAGCTTGAATGCTTCCGGTGCTTTTACAACAGGCTCGGATGTTCTGGTGGTTGCCAACTCTAATGGAGTGTTTACTTACCACACCCGGAGTTATGCAGATTTCCAAACAGTGGTGATGAGCGATGATTCATCCGGCCGGTCCCAAGAGTCAGCCTGGAATGTTGACGATCTGAATGTGGAAGGTCTGGGAAAGGAAGCCATTGAAACGGCAGTGTGTGGTCAACATCCGCGTAAGATTGACCCTGGGGAATATACGGTTATCCTGGAGCATTATGCTACTGAAGATCTGATCAATAGTCTCAATTTTTACGGCATGGGCGCACAGGCTTTGCAGGAAGGCCGTTCGTGGATGAATGACCGGCTTGGGAAGCAGGTCATGAGCCGAAATGTAAGCATCTGGGATGACGGGCTGGATACGAATGGGTCACCGCTTCCATTCGATTTTGAGGGAGTACCAAAACAACGGGTGGATATCGTGAAACAGGGCATAGTGATGGGACCGGTTTATGACCGTTATTCCGGGGCGAAAATGGGTAAACCAAGCACTGGGCATGCCACACCGATCGTTTTCCGGGGTTTTGGTCCATTAGCTCTGAACCTGTTCATGGCGCCCGGTGATGTAACCGTGCAGGAGATGATCGCGTCTACCAAGTCAGGATTGTATATCAACCGTTTCTGGTACACACGCCTGGTCCATCCACGGGAATGCGCCATGACAGGTATGACCCGCGATGGGGTATTCAAGATCGAGGATGGCGAGGTAGCCTATCCGGTCAAAAACCTGCGTTTCACCATGCCCTACGTGCAGGCGCTGGCGAATGTGGAAGCTGTGGGGAAGGCCTCCCACTTATTGGTAAGTGAATTCGGTGGGATCAGTGTACGCGTCCCTGGGTTAAAGATCAAGGGTTTTAATTTCACGGGGAGTACGGTGTAACGAGAACGTTGAACGTTGGAACGTTTAAACGTTACACGTTGAATGCTAAAATGTGTAACGTTTTTATTTTGAGTTAGCTGCTTCCTTGATTTGTTCGACTTTACTGCACTCACCACGCCGTACCTGGAAAGCGTCAAAGTCGCGCGCCACAAAGGTGTTTGGGAAGACCGCTCGTGCTTCTGCGAGGACATCCCGCTCGCGGTAGCGGCGTGAGATATGGGTCAGGATCAGGTATTTGACCCCAGCAGTCACTGCGAGCTCAGCAGCCTGCCTAGCGGTGAGATGGGCGAACTGCTCAGCCATCTCTGTTTCTTCCTGCATATAGGTGGCTTCTATAATCAGCGTATCCACATCACGGACAAACTGCAGCAGCTCATCGGTCCGTCCTACATCACCTACATGCGCCAGCCGGGTGCCAGGTCGCTCTTCACCGAGCACCTGGTCGGGATGAATAACCCGACCATCTGGCAGGGTAATGGAGTTACCATTCACCAAGTCGCGCCGCCAGGGTCCGGGGGGGATAGTGAGCTCGTCAGCTTTTTCAGGCAGGAAGGGACGGCGGGTCTTTTCTTCAAACAGGTAACCGAAGCAGTCAGGTCCCCGGTGCCAAACCGGGAAGGCAGTGACCGTGAAATCGTCTTCATCAAAGATCGTGCCTGCTTTAATTTGAACCAACTGCAGATCCATGGGTGGCTTAGCACCCCGCAGCACGATACTGTAGATGAGGTCAGAGATGCGATCGAGCGCCCATTGCCCACCGTAAATCTCAAGCTTGTCGATAGTCTCCCAGCGCATGAAGGTGGAAAGCAACCCGGCCAATCCAAGAATATGATCCAGGTGACCATGGGTGATAAGCACGCGGTTCAAACGCTTGAAACCCAGGCCGGATTGCAGGATCTGGCGTTGGGTACCCTCACCACAATCGATCAGGAAACGGAATTCGTCATGGATGACCACCTGGCTGGAAAGTCCCCGGTGGACAGAGGGAGCGGAAGCAGAAGTACCGAGGAAGACAATTTCGAACAAGAGAACCTCTTTGTTGGGGATAAGAGCATTGGAACGGTAGAATTGTACCTTATTTTCTATTAAGGAAGACTTGGGGGAAATTTTTCTTTATCAAAATTTGAGGCAAATGTTTCTTCAAGATATGATATATATCCACGAACATTTAGAAATAGAAAATTTGATTGAATAAATTGGAACAAGAAAAGAGGCTAGATTAGTTGACACATGGAAAATATCAGTGTAAGTTAATATGGATAAGAATTCCATCAACATAAACCAAACATACAACAATGAGGAGCTCGCAATGATTATCCAGAAAAATAAAACGCTAACCATATTTTTGTGTTATATCGCATTATTTTCCCTAATTTCAATAGCCTGTTTCAATGCAACCCCGAAGCCACCTACTGCCACTGTTCAACAGCAGCTGCCTGCAAGTCAGGAAAGTTTGAGTGGACCTAACACCGCTCCAACAATTCCAACTAAGCCGGATGTGATCAAACCTGATCCCGAGCCTGATCCTGAACCTGAACCTGAAGCAGACCCCGTACCCCTCACGGTGTTGAACGCTGTCCCAGTAGAATTGGGCAAAACTGGATTCGGTCAAAATAAACAAGAAGCGGGATATGGCTTTAAATTAACGAACAATAATGTAGATGTAGCGATCAGGAGTATTCCTTTTCAGATTGCGGTTTACGATACAAATAACAAGGTTGTAGATACTGAAGGAGGATATACCGATTACATTTATGGAGGTGAGACGCTTGGTGTCGGTGGAACAATATATTTGGATGATGGGGTAAAGGTTGGAAAGATCGAAGTCCAGGTCAGCGAAGGTGAACCAATCGTGGCTGAATTCACTGAACCATTTACTGTCGATAATGTTATTTATGTTCCATCCGAGTATTCTTCTTCTGTTAGGGGAGTGATCACCAACCCATATGACCAGGACTTAACCACATTAAAGGTTTCAGCAATCCTGTATGACGAGGCCGATAACATCATTGGGGGAGGAAACACTTATTTGAGCTTCTTATTAGCCAATAGCTCATCAGGGGTGATCGTTCCTGTTAGCGGCAGTACTAACGTGTCTCGGGTAGAGCTATACCCATCCATAACGAATATTTATGAATTTGAGAACCCTAACCAAATACCAGAAGGGGTGAGTAATTTGTCAATCATAAAACAAGGGTTTGGCCAAAACAATACAAGTTTGGGAATTGGAATGACGATAGAAAATCCTAACCAGGGTTATGCAATTGAGAGTAGTATGTATCAATCTACATCGTACTCCAATGATGGCTCTGTCCTTGGAGTTTCAACAGGATATATTAGTTTATTATTACCAACACAGATACTAGGGATATCAGATGCTCAATACCTTGACGAAGGGGCTATCGTTAGCCGGGTTGATGTTCGGATAAAAACAGGTTATTTTACAGAATCGAACATAATCCCAATATTCACCAGTGAGAATATAACTTTTATCCCCGATGAATATTCCCCACAAGTCACCGGTGAAATTGTTAGCCCTTACAGTAAAGAAGTTTCGAATGTTCGAGTGGATGCAATCGCTTATAACGATGCGGGCGAGATCATTGGCAGTGGTTATACCTATCTCAATTTTATACCAGCAAATTCGAAAGCTGCTGTTTCAGTATACATGACCGTCGCTGAGACTCCTGCAACGGTCGAATTATATGCGGCACCATCCGCACTTTCTGACATTGTGGAATAATTCGATATGTAAACCTATCATTGAAATAGTTTGGTTAATCATCGGCTGATTGATTGTTGGTTCCTAATCAGAAAATCAGTACGACGCACCCTCGAAGTGCGTCGTACTGATTAATCAGACCAGTGTGCTATAATGCCAAAGATGACAGAAACAGCCAAACCGCAGAAACGCAGGCAAAGCAGTAAAAATAGCACCCGCAAATATGCCAAGACAAGTCGTGGAGGATCGTATCCGCGCGGTGCTGCGAAACGCGGCAGGCCACCCGGAAGCAAATCAGCCAAAAAGAATGGAAATTCCTCCGGGAATGCACGCAAGCCGCGCAAGGCCACCGTAGGCATCCTGGGATCACTCTCTGCGCTTTTGCGGGGAGCACCGCCGCCAAAACAAAGAGGCAGACCGCCAGTGGTTAATACGCCACCCCCAGCGGGTATGTCGCTGGACCGCAAGATTGACCTAGTGGGCATCGTGTTGTTATTCATCGGATTACTGACACTTCTGAGCCTGGTTTCCGCCAGCCATTATGCTGCAACTGCCAGCTGGCTGAGTTTCCTTGGACGTGCGTTCGGTTGGGGAGCCTATCTATTCCCGGTCGGGCTGACGATTGTGGGTTTATGGCTGGTACTACGCAGTTTTCAGCGGGTCCCGCATGTGGCTATTGAGCGGATCATTGGGGTGGTATTGTTGTTCCTCGATATCCTGGGTTGGCTACATTTCTTTTCTTTCACAAAGGATGCTTATGCACTGGCGGCTGCCAATGCTGGCGGGGGATACGCGGGAGCATTCATTTATGAAATCCTTTATACCAATCTTGGAATAGCTGGTGCTGCCATTACCCTGTTTGCCTGGCTGATCATCGCCTTGATCCTGATATTGGATGTATCGGTGGTAGAGCTGGTACGCTGGGCGCCACCACTGGTCGTCAACTTCCAGGATGGCATCCAGGATTGGATGGATGAGCGTCGCAACCATCGTGCATCGACGGCAGCAAAATCGAAGTCTTTAATAAAAGAACCTGGTCCACCTGCAAATTGGCCGGAATTGGAAACCTTGCCCGGTTCCACCCAAATGAGCACTTTGGATACCAACAAACCGCGCCCCTGGGCATTACCCGCCATCGACCAAATCCTTGAAAAGGGTAATGCGACCGTTTTTGATGATGACGTCGATCGCCAGCGTGCCAGGGTGATCGAGGAAACATTACGAGTACTGGGTGCGCCGGTCAATGTGGTTGAGATCAACCGTGGACCTACGATCACTCAATTTGGCGTGGAACCTGACTTTATCGAGACACGTGGCTCACGCACCCGGGTGCGGGTGGCAAAGATTGCCTCGCTGGTAGATGACCTTGCGCTTGCCCTTTCAGCCCGGACGATCCGTGTGGAAGCCCCGGTACCAGGTAAAGGCTATATTGGTATCGAGGTGCCCAACGAGCAGATCGCGGTGGTGACACTGCGGGATGTGGTTGAAAGTGAAGCTTTCAGGCGATTAAAGTCATCCCTGCGTTTTGCATTGGGGCAGGATGTGGCGGGTAACGCAGTAGCGGCTGATCTTTCAGCCATGCCGCACCTGTTAATCGCCGGTCAGACCGGTTCAGGCAAGTCGGTATGCGTGAACTCATTGATCTGCTGCCTGTTACTTCATAATACCCCGGATGATCTGCGTCTTATCATGGTAGACCCCAAACGGGTGGAGCTCACCAACTATAACGGCATCCCGCACCTATTGGCACCCGTCGTGGTAGAGACCGAAAAAGTGGTGGGTGTGTTGCAGTGGGTGCTGCGCGAAATGGATATGCGTTACCACAAGCTTGCCCAAGTGGGTGCACGGAATATCATGGAGTACAATGCGCGCCTGGAAAGCCAGGGTGACAGAAAAGAGAAAAAGCTTCCCAAGATGGTGGTTTTCATTGATGAGCTGGCAGACCTAATGATGCTGGCGCCGGATGAAACGCAGGGTGCCATCACCCGTTTGGCACAGCTCTCACGTGCTACGGGTATTCATCTGGTGATCGCCACTCAACGACCTTCTGTAGAGGTGGTGACTGGCATCATCAAAGCCAACTTCCCAGCCCGCATTGCTTTCGCCGTGGCTTCCAACACCGATAGCCGGGTGATCCTCGACCAACCCGGTGCAGAAAGGTTGCTCGGTCGAGGAGATATGCTCTTCCAGGCTCCCGATGCACCGGCTGCCATCCGCATGCAAGGTACTTATCTGTCGGATAGTGAAATTCTCAGCCTAGTGAGTTACTGGCAGAGCTTTTACCCCAGCACTTCCCTGGCACCGAGTATGGCGGGTGGAATCCCGGATGCAGCTCTCTCAGGGATACCGCTGGTGCAGATGCCATTATGGGAGGATATGCAAGCCCAGGAAGAAAAAGACCCGCTGCTGGAGGAAGCCATCGACCTTTCACGCCGGCAGGGACGGGCTTCTGTGTCAATGATGCAGCGCCGCCTACGGATTGGTTATACGCGGGCATCACGCCTGGTGGAAGCCATGCAGGAAAAAGGTGTGATTGGGAAGGAAACCGGTCCACTTGGATATGAGATCCTGGATTATGGACAGGCTGCACCGCCGGCGGATGAGCAGTGACCCATCCCTCGGGTGACTATTTGAGATTGTAAAAGGCGAGAACCATTCCTTGCAGGGTGCGTATATAGTATATATTGTTTTCTGGAGATAAATATGTTCCCAAAATCAAATCGAAAAATAACTACCTCTCAAAGTGGAAGTTTCTTCCAGGATCTATCTTTGCGTATCAAACTGATCCTGCGTTTGTTAGGAGATTCGCGAGTTAGCCCAATGCTTAAGCTGCTTCCAATCGGGTCGCTGGTGTACCTGGTTGTACCCGACATCGTGGTTGGACCTATCGATGATGCAGCTGTCATCTGGCTGGCGACTTATTTATTTGTTGAGCTCTGCCCACCTAATGTGGTCCAGGAGCACCTGGATGCTTTGAACGCCACCCGCAAGGTGATGGACAGCTACGAGGAGACATCACAAGCGGATACGCATGGTGAAGTGATCGATGGGGAAATCGTGGAGAGTGACCCGGAGGAGAAATGAATCGTTCCTTCCTTCCGCTTTTCATTCTGTCAGCATTTGTGTTGGCTGGATGCAGCACTGCGACGTCAACGCCAGTCCCAACCAGCAAGCCCACGCCAGGTTTAATCATCCGGGTGCCATCACCAACATCAGGGATTTCTCCCTCTCCATCCAAAAGACCCACGATTGAGCCTACACTGTCAGTGACCGGTACGGTCACAGGCACGATCACAGTCCCAACCGCAACACCCACGCCAGTGACGGTGATTGAACTACCGGACCCATCGGGTTATTCCTGGCAGTTGGTCGTAAATGGTTTGGATAAACCTGAAGGTCTGGTGAATGCTGGAGATGGCTCGGGAAGATTGTTCATCATTGAACAAGGCGGTCTGGTTCGGGTGCTGAAGGATGGTAAACTTCTTTCAACACCATTCCTGGACCTGTCCACAAAAGTCAGCTGTTGTGGTGAACAGGGCTTATTGGGACTGGCTTTTCATCCAAAGTATATCGAAAATGGATATTTTTACGTTGACTATACTGAAAAGGTAAATAACCAGCTATCCACTGTTGTTTCCCGGTATAGTGTGTCGGTAACTGACCCGGATCAGGCAGACCCGACCAGCGAGATGCGACTGCTGCACATTGAACAACCTTTTCAAAACCATAATGGTGGAGAGCTCCAGTTTGGTCCAGAAGGCTATCTATACATCGGAATGGGCGATGGTGGTTCGGCTGGTGATCCGCTTGGAAACGGCCAATCTCTGCAGACCCTGCTGGGTAAAATCTTGCGTATAGACGTGGATTCCTCGGAACCTTATGCCATTCCACCCGGGAACCCATTTGCTACTGGGGGAGGAATGTGGGAGATCTGGCTTTCCGGCTTGCGAAACCCCTGGCGCTTCTCGTTTGACAAGCTGACTGGCGATCTGTACATCGGTGATGTTGGCCAAGATTCCTGGGAGGAGATCGACTACCTTCCAGCAGGCAGCCCAGGGGGAGAGAACCTTGGTTGGAATTATTTCGAGGGTAACCACTCATACCGCGGCTCAGCTCCACTGGATGCAGTATTTGTGATACCAGTGGCAGAATATGGGCATGATGAAGGTAATTCTGTCACGGGTGGTTTTGTCTACCGTGGAAATGCTCTTCCAGCCTGGCTGGGAGTGTATCTTTATGGGGATTTCAGCTCAGGTCGGGTGTGGGCATTGCTGCATTTGCCGGATGGAAGTTGGCAAAATGAACTGATGTACAAAACAGGCACCAGCATATCATCGTTTGGTGTGGACGAGAACGGTGAAATATACCTGGTGGATTATAGTGGTAATATACTGACCTTACGATGAAAATCTCTGCCTGGCGAGAAAGCGTTCGCTCCAGGGGATGTTTTTTTGTTTCGATTTTGAGGCAGGTAGTCAGCCTGCTTTTGCTGACGATGCTATTCATCCAGGCATGCCAGCTGGTGCCGCAATTTTCCAACCCGTCAATTGTAAGTACTGCCAGTCCTTATCCGACAGTAGCTGTTCCCCTGTCTTCTCCACAACCCGCTGACCAATCTTCTATTTTAATCACAGGAATGCCCCCTATACCGGCAAATCTTACCCATTACACCTTACGCGTTGACCTTGATTATATAGGCCATGCGTTTACGGGGTATACCCGGATAGATTACACCAACACAGAAGACTCAACTTTGGATAGGCTTTATTTCCGCTTGTATCCCAACCTTGGGCAGAGTTACGGAAATGGCAGGGTCATTATCAATCCTGCCAAAGTGAATGGACAGCAGGCTGAAACCAAGATGAGCCTGTTTGATTCGGTCGTGGAGGTGAGGTTGCCAATACCACTCAGCCCAGGTGAAAAGGTTCAGATCAGCTTTGAAACCAGTGGGAGCATCCCGGTTGATTTTATGGGAGATGGTTCCAACACTGGTTATGGCATGTACAATTATTCACAGGGAGTGATGGCGTTGGCAAATTTCTACCCCATGCTGGCGTTTTACGAGACGGGAGATTGGTGGCTGGATGCGGTGTATCCGTTCGGAGATTCGGTTTACAGCGATGCGGCATTGTATACCGTGGAACTTCTTACCGACCCGGAAATGGTAATGGCGACCAGTGGAGTTTTGGTGAGCCAACAAGTGGTGGATGGTAAGGTAATGCGCCGGTATATCAGTGGACCAGCACGAGATTTCTTCATCTTATTCAGCCCAGATTACCAGGTCACCAGCCGCCAGGTGGGAGGGACTACAGTAAATTCTTACTACCTGCCAAAGGATGCCGCTGGTGGAGCACAAGCCCTGGAAACTGCTGCCCGTTCCCTGGAAATCTTCAGAACCCTGTTTGGTCCCTACCCACTTAAGGAATATGACATTGTTGAGGCGCCCCTTAACCAACCCAGCGGTTTAGAATTTCCAGGAATGGGCTTGATTGCAGAGCGACTGTATGCGGACCTGGCAGCACCAGATTTCAATGCGACGGTAGCACACGAGGTAGCACATCAATGGTGGTACAACGTGGTTGGAAATGATGTCTTCCGTGCTCCATGGATGGATGAAGCAATGGCAACTTATTCATCCATCTTATATTGGGAGCAGGTGGGCGGTGCGACAGCCAGGCAGCAAGCACTGGATTATTACCAGGAGAGATACAGCCAAAACACCCAAAATGGTTGGGATGCGCCGGTGACATCTCCCATGGCTTATTTCCAGGAAAGCAACCGCATCCAATCCTATAGCCCCGTTGTGTATGCGAAGGGTGCATTATTCTATGATGAACTGCGCAGGACGATCGGTGATCAGGCTTTCTTCAAAGCGCTCCAGTTTTATTATGGCTCACACTGGTTCACGATCGCTTCAACCAGTGAGCTATTGGGAGCCTTCCAGACCGCCACGGAGATCCAATTGGATGATTTCTACCAAACCTGGTTGTATTCGCCAGAGGTAACGATACCTCCAACTCCAACCCCTGCGACTCCTGAACCATCCCAGACCCCAACCTTTACTCCCACTCCAATGCCAACGGAGACCCCGACTCTTGAACCTACCCATACGCCACCGCCAAGGGGGATGGTGTTTGCAGCTATTGGTGATTATGGTGGGGGTAATAGAGGTGCGGCGGATGTGGCGAATTTGATAACAAGCTGGCAGCCTGAATTTATCATCACCCTGGGGGACAATAATTATCCAGTTGGGGCGGCAGACCATATTGATGTTGCCATAGGACAATATTTTCACCAGTACATTTATCCCTACCGGGGTAATTATGGTGAGGGGGCGGATATCAACCGCTTCTTCCCATCCATTGGTAATCACGACATGATAACTGATAACGGGCAACCCTATTTTGATTATTTTACCTTACCGGGGAATGAGCGTTATTATGACTTCGAGTGGGGTCCCGTGCATTTGTATGCACTGAATGATCTCGGCACGGATCCTGATGGGTCGAGTGCTTCTTCAATTCAAGGAAAATGGCTACAAGAGAGATTGGCAACCTCAACCTCAGCCTGGAATATCGTCTACATGCATGCCCCACCGTATTCATCAGGGTTGCATGGCTCCACGGAATGGGCACGCTGGCCTTATGGCGAGTGGGGGGCGGATGCGGTATTCTCAGGGCACGACCATACCTACGAACGCCTACTGGTGGATGGGGTCACTTACTTCGTCAACGGGATGGGTGGTTTTGTATTGTATGATTTTGTAAATATCCTGGATGGCAGCCAGGCACGCTATAACAGCGACTACGGCGCTATAAGGGTGGAGGCGACTGATGAGTATCTTTTATTCCAGTTCTTCAATCGAAGTAACGAGCTGATAGACCAGGTGGAGTTGAGGAAGTAAAGTAGCAATTAGGTGTTAGCTAGTTAGCTGTTAGCTAGGGAAAGATGGGGATTGTTTCAAAAAAAACAATTGCATTCAATTAATTTTTTTGAGGGGTATGAGCCAACAAGGTGCAATCCTTTCACCGCTGAGCAACTGTGTTTAAAGTCAAGGGTAAATGGTAACAGAATTGGTTTTCCATGGCTGCATATCCCGGATCATAGCATTGAGAATAGTTAGGAATTTTCGCATACATGCCACCAATGCAACTTTCTTCAGCTTACCTTCATTCAATAGATGTTTGTAAAAGACCTTGATCACTGGATTTGAGCGAGCTGCCGATATCGTAGCCATGTAGAGTACATTTCTCACATCTTCTCTGCCTCCTTTCGTCCTACGTTTTCCACGCCTGTGACCACTTTCATCGTTGAAAGGGGCTACACCAACCAAAGCAGCAATCTTTTTACGGTTGATCGTTCCCAGTTCAGGCAATCCTGAGAGTAACTTGGCACACAAGACTGGGCCAACACCTTTAGCACTACGCAGGATTTTTTCCTTCTCCTTGAAATGTGGGGTTTGCTGGATCTGGTCATCGATCTTTTTATCCAGTTCTTTGAGTTCTTTTTCCATCCAGGCAATGTGTTCTTCGACTTCGGAACGCATCGACAGACGAGTAGTGGCTAGATGATTATTTTCAATTACTAGCATGTCGAGTAATTGACGACGACGAACCATCAATGCATTCAAATACTGTTCTGCTTCACCTGGTAGACGGGACAAAGGTGGTTTTACCGCTTCTCCGAACTGGGCTAGGAGATGGGCGTCTAGCTTATCCGTTTTAGCTAATAAACCAATCGAGCGAGCAAAGTCCCTGACTCGCTTAGGTTGAACCAAGGCAAACGGTAATCCAGTCGCAAACAACTCAGTGATCAAGGCTATTTCTAAACCACCGGTTGACTCGACAATGACCAATTCAGGCTGAATGGTTTTCAATCGTTCAATGGTGCGCTGGATGCCCAGCTGATCGTTATTGGCCTTCCAATACTCACCATCTTTTCCAATCGCAATATCAAGCTGGGACTTTGATACATCAATGCCTACATACACACTGGATTGATTATTACTCATTTCACACCTCGCTAGCATTATAATGAGAAGGACCCGTTCTAGCGTGAATTCGGGCTTTATGCCCATGCAACTGTTCGGGTTCAATTGGCTTTGGGCACGGCGACCTCGCTCAGCGACGGTTTACTCACACCAGAACACATGACCGGCCTGCCGTGCCCTCTTTCCTAAATTCTATACCCTTCTATGAATATACTAG
>Ga0209254_10002986_pt1 | contig 15443 bp, 15 predicted proteins | sample FrelakmetDIP11DI_FD_187148 | JGI IMG/M metagenome (GOLD analysis project Ga0209254, IMG submission 187148) | Freshwater lake sediment microbial communities from the University of Notre Dame, USA, for methane emissions studies - DIP11 DI (SPAdes)... | ecosystem: Environmental > Aquatic >...
GCAGGCGCATTCGTCATTTTAATTTAACGGGCTCCTTTTCCGAATAATACCACTTTTACTGTCTCAAAGATGATCATCAAATCAAACAGAGGGGATAAATTCTTAATATAGTAAAGATCGTACTTGAGTTTTTCCAGGGCATCCTCCTTGGAGGCCCCGTACCGGTATTTGATCTGTGCCCATCCTGTGATCCCTGGCTTGACCGAGAAGCGCTGATTGTAATACGGAATCTCTTTTTTCAGTTGTTCAACGAAAAAGGGCCTCTCAGGTCTCGGGCCGACAAAGGACATATCCCCTTTGAGGACATTAAGCATCTGCGGAATTTCGTCCAGCCGCCACTTCCTGATCCAGCAGCCAATACGGGTAATCCGTGCATCATCCTCTATAGCCCATACCGGACCATTGACCTCAGCGTTTTGAACCATTGACCTGAATTTTAGAAGTTTAAAGACCTTTCCGTTTTCTCCCACCCTTTCCTGTTTGTAAAAGACCGGCCCACGGGAGTCAATCTTGATCAGGATAGAAACAATCAAAATCAAAGGAGAGAGGAGGGCCAGTCCAATCAAGGAAAGGGTAAATCCCGTGACTCTTTTCACCCAAACCGTTAATTTCGATTTTCTAAAGCCATCTGAGAAGATGAGAATACTTGGCCGGAGGTTCTCCACCTGGAGTCTTCCTGTCAAATGCTCGTAAAATTCTATCCCCTCCTCTATGGCAATCCCTTTCACCTTACAGTCCAGGAGCTGTGTTTCAGGGAACTTCCCTCTCATTTCTTCGAGGGCGACAATGATCCGGTCCACACTCTCTCTTGTAACAAGGTCGATAATCTGAGACTGATCACCCACCACGGTAGGGTTGATTAATTTTTCTCCAACTTTCTCCGGGCTATCTGTGATAAATCCAATGACCGAAAATCCGGTATCTCCCTGCTCAATAATATCTTTTGCAATATTTTTAGCTAACGGACCCGTGCCAATAATCATGATCTTCTGATCCAACTTTTTCGTCCGCAAAATATGGTTGTAGAGGATCCGCCAGAAGACAATGACCATCCCCATGAAAATGAGGCTGATGAGAAAGATCCCTCTGCCGATAATGATGACTGGAAATAGGTAATAAATCGCAGCTAAAAGGATGGAAGATACCCCCAGAGATTGAAGGAGCCGGATGGACAGCTCCAGATTGCTTCGAAAGAACCTTAAATCATAAAGGTCGAAATAGTACAGACAGAGCTGGACCAAAGCAACGATCAACAATGCTTTCGGGAAAAGCCCTTCGTAGGTTGAGATGCTTCCGGGGTCGCTGAGAAAACGCAGATAGGCCCCGAGGACCACCATCCCCAGAATGAAGAGGCTCTCCAGAAAGAAGAAGAACAGTTTGCGTGTCGGAATATAGTGGTTAAAAATATTCAGGATCATTTATCATCTCTGTAAATGACGCCGGCATTAAATGCCAACGCTACGGCTATCCGTTCTTTCGGGTAAATCGAAACCGTTTTCCCCACCGGCTTTGCGGCTTCGCTCCGCTTTTTCCATATCCATACTGGTAATAGTAGTCACCCGAACCAAAATAGCGGGAAAAGAGGCCGGAAGATTTAAATTCCACCACATTGAAGACAACCCCCAGAATCTTCTCCTTTTCCAGATTGGCAATCGCCTGTTTTACGGTCTCCCTCGGTGTCACTCCCGCCCTGACCACGAGGATGATCCCATCGACCAGTTTCCCCAGAACCTCGGGCTCCGTGGTGGCCAGAAGAGGAGTCGCATCGAAAATGACATACCGGTCGGGATATCGTGATTTCAACTCATGAACCAGGGCCTCCATTTTATTCGACCCGATCAGTTCAGTGGGGTTATCTTGAACGGCCCCGCCGCAGAGGACGCTGAGCCTTTCCACCTCTGTCTTGATCAGGAGTTCGGGGATCTTCACATTTCCTGTCAGATATTCGGATAAGCCTTTTCTGCCGTTCTGGCCGCCAAACCATTGTGAAAGCGTGGGATTACGAAGATCACAATCCACCAGCAGGGCATGTGCATGGAGATCCGTAGCAATACCGCCTGCAAGATTTGCAGAAACAAAGCTCTTCCCTTCTGAACTCGTGGCGCTGGTCACCATGATGGTTTTTGTAAATTCGAGACTTCTTTGCCGGAGGAGATAGGTTCTCAGTTTCCGGAACTGTTCGGCAGCCAGGGACCCGCGCTGGGAAAAGGTAACAAGTCTCTGGTCAGATACGCCCCCTGCTTCAACTGGGAAGACAGGTATGGCCTTCTGTCTCTCCTTCTTTTCCTCCTCCTCAACCTCCATCAAGAGGGGAGCCTCCTTCATAGCCTCTCTCTCTCTCTCCTTCTCCGCTTTCTCTAACGCCTTATAGATTTTGCTCATGGTTCCTCCATTCCATCTTTTCACCCCCATCTTCACCGCTCCCCCCTCAAGGGGGAGGAAAATATCGTGCCTCCTGATAGCGGGAGGTGGGAGTATAAAATACTCTCCCTTATCTATTGGGCAGAGGGAGAATGCGATAAATCCATTCAACGACATTTCTAATCGTTTGTAACCACCCTGCGATATCTAAATGTTTGCTCAAAAAAAGTCCGAATTTCCATAAAAAGAAGAATCCCCCAAGACATAAACCCGCAAAAATTCCCCACAAGAGGAGATTTCTGATTCGTCTTCGATTCTTTGGCAGGCCTATTCCTTCCAGATTATGGATCACCTCATGAATGATCCTGTCTCCGATCACTTTCTGATCGGTTGCATATCCTGTCAGCAGCGCATTATCACAGACAATATTGATCAACCGGGGAATCCCTTTAGAATAACTGTAAATCTCATTCAGAGCCTTAGGGGTGAAAAAATTCGGATCGACGGCCCCTGCTATTCTCAACCTTTTCTTAATATAATTTCTTGTCTCTTCTTTATTGAGGGTCTGGAGGTGGTAACGGAGGCTCACTCTTTGTTTCAATTGCCGGAATTGAGGACGACTCAAAATCTCATTGAGCTCCGGTTGTCCCATCAGGATGACCTGGAGGAGTTTACATTTAGAGGTCTCCAGATTGGTGAGCAGACGAACCTCCTCAAGAAGCTTCGGGTCAAGGGCCTGTGCCTCATCGATGATCAAAACTACATTTTCATGCCGGGAGTAACAGGCCAGTAAAAAATGGTGGAGCTGAGAGATGTATTGCCCCTTCGACCTCTTCTGGCCTTTCAAACCCAGATCCTCACACACATAGTGAAGGAAATCCGTGGAGCCCAAATTGGGATTGAAAATGTAGGCTGTTCGGGTATCCCCATCCAAGCGGCTCAGGACCGTCTGTACAAGAGTGGTCTTCCCGGTTCCAACCTCTCCGGTGATAACGGTAAATCCCTTTCTCTCCCTGACCGCATAGGTGAGGTGGGCCAGGGCTTCTTTGTGACTTTCACTGAGATAGAGAAACCTCGGATCCGGCGTGATCTCAAAGGGTTTCTCCCTGAAACCGTAGAATTGATTATACATAGACTAAGCAGCCTTTTGTTCAATCTTGGGTATATTCGCCAGCACCTTGAATCCGAGGGTTGCCTCCAAATCCTCCGCATCCCTGAAGGAGCGGTCCATCTGCTCTCTAAAGAAGGCCATGCCAAACCCGGAACCTATCCCCAGCAATAAGCTAAAGAGAAGGATTTTGGGGATATCGGGTTTAAAAGGTTTTTCCGGAATTCTTGCCGGATCGATCACCTTAAATTGTTCCCCTTTTTGGCGCCGTTCCAGATTCTCAGCCTGCTGGGCTTCCTGATTCTTCCTCAAAAGAGTTTGATAAGTCTCCTTGGTGTTCTGGTAATCCCGTGTCAAATTGGTCATCGCCAGTTCCCGGATAGGGGAATTTTCTATTCTTCCCTGGTATTCTGCCATCTTGGCTTTGGTTTTTACTTCTTCGTCCTTTAGCCTTTTAATGTCCAAATCCGTAACAGCCAGTTGGCCCTCCATCTCTGCATAAAAAGGATCAATCCCCGACCCCATTTTTTCCTCCTTCTTTTTTCCCTGCGACACTCCGGAAGCAGCAGTAATAATTGTCGGGGAAGAGATCTCCTTCTCCACTTTCTCATCTTCGGCTTGTTGCATACTGCTTTTGCCGTTTTCAATCTTTTTTTCCAATTCAGCAATTCGCTTTTTCGTACTGATAACATCAGGGTACTTTTTTGTATATTTTGTCTCCAATTCGCTCAGATGATTTTTCAATTGTTCGAGCTGTAACTCCCCAGGGTTTCTCACTCTTGGCTTTAGCGGCGGAAGGGACGAAGTTTGCGTATTTGAAGGAGGAGCCTTTTCCTCTTCCAAAACTTCTTGGCGAGTTAGAAGGGTAGCCATGTTTCTCATTTCAGTGAGTTGCTTTTGTATGATCAGCTTGCGATCCTGTGTCGATTTCAATGTATCGCCAATTGTCTGAAGTTGCTGTTGAAGTTTCCCCAAAATGCTTAAATTGGTATCCCGTTGGTCTGGAAGCTCGTACATAAACTGTCTTTTAAATTGAGTGACCACTTTCTCCTGTTCTTCAAGTTTTGCCTTTGTGGCGTTCAATTCAATAGAAAGGAATTCCGTAGTTCCCTGAGCCTGTTGTTCCCGAAATTTAAGGTTCTCTTCAATGAAGAGGGAGGCTAACTTATTTGTAACCATGGTGACCACTCGTGGATCTTTACCGACGTAAGAAATGGTAAAGTAACTTTCTCTTCCTCTGATTTGTACCGTAATATCTTTACGCATTAATTCTACGATCTCTTCGCTGGTGAGGGAATTGACCTCCTCTTGATAGAGTTTGAATTCAGAGATAATCTGTTCTAACCGTGTTCGGCTCATAATTTCCTGGCCAATGGATTGGAGTCGGTCTTCAATCCTCGAAGTGACGGTGGGCCTAACATAGTCCACTGGAACCTTTTGCGGAGTGACCAAAATAAGCGTCGCAGCACGGTATTTTGGGGAAGCGGTAAAACAATAGACTGCGGCAACTAACATTAAAATTGAAAGTGGGAGGAGAATATACCATATCCGCCTCCAGAAAATTTCAATATAATCATGAATATTAAAAGACTTTTCAGTATTGATCATTGGTCTTACCTCCAAAATTTTAAAATGATTCAAGTCGTCACGGGTTCAAGAATCCAAGGAGCCCTTCCAATCAAAAGGTTGCCGTGAGTTTCAAACCCCCTCTAATATCCCTGTAACTTTCTATCTTGAGATTTGAATGGTTCTCCGTGTAAGAAACCTGTGCCGATCCGGTCAACCATTTCAGAATCAAATAGGAAGCATCTCCCCAGATTCCATAGACCCACTCTTTCCGGTCAGAGCTGTATTCCTCTCTTGCCACAGACCCAGTAAGCCCGAGACTCATTTTCTGTGTTAACTGATGTTTGATCGTCCCGTACACCGCGTAGGTTTGTGTAAATCCCAAATTCTGGGCCGTGCCATAGTCTTCTGTATACCCTCCATTAAAGGCGAGCGTATAAGTGGTCTTTTCCGTTTTCTTCGTAAGACTTAGGTTGAAGCTGGGACCATCCGTTTGTTCACCTCGAACTGGCACTTGCCAGAACCAACCTACCTGGGCCGTACCGGTCAGTGTCGGGCTAAATTGATATTGGATGCCAAGGCTTGGATTGTAAACATTATAATCGACACCAGGAGATTTAAGATCTTGATATTCAAAGCGGAATTCTCCAAAGATCGAGGTTCTCGGATCGAAACGGTACGTGTAACGAGGAGTCACCGCATTAGTGAGTTGATCCGGAGAACGCTGATAAGTGTAATAAGTAAGATAATAATCTAAAGATATTCCGTTATGGATATCGAACCAGTAGGTGAGTCTTGGGTTAATCGTATTTTCCATACTGTCTTCAAATCGAGGGTTATTGCTATTTATATTATAATAATTGTTTCGATAAAGTACGGAAAAGAGATTTTCTTGTCCAAATTTGTAGTCTATGGATGGTTGAAAAACATTCCGGATGTAAATCGCCGGTTTCCCTCTCACGGTTGAAAGATAAAATTGGTTTGGCCCACTCGCATTATATATATTCTCTTTTGCCGCATCAGATCGGGTGATATAATCCGTGATTCGAAAAGTCAGTCTTGGAGTCAATGCATACCAAGCGTTAAGGGCAGATGGACCGATACTGAGAAAATTGAGATCATGATATTTTGCATAAAAAATATAACCCGTCTGAAAGTTCAGGTCGATTCCGTAGTTCTTCTCTGCCTTAGAATATGTCAGTCCCGTCGAAACATTAGTGATAAAATCATCTTTTGTGTTCTTATTCGTTGAATAGATATTACTATTATATTCTTCTTCAACAGTCACAGAGAAATGAAAAGGAGAGAGAAAATCCTTTAACTCCCAAGCATGAATTAAAGGGGTTTCTAATAACAATAGAAACGACACTATTCCCATGATCCAAACCCAATTTCTTCCTTTTTTCATAATCGCCCCCTTTTTATTCATGTTTTTATTCATGGACATAATTCCTTTAAGGCACAATGATCGTATCACCCGACTTCAGGATAATATTGGAATCGAGGTCTTCTCCTTTAACAATTTTCTTATAGTTGATGGTAAATCGTTTTTCCTTTCCATCCTCTTTTCTGATAATGATTATTTTCTTTTGATTGGCCCACTCGGTGAGTCCCCCTGCCATGGAAATGATCTGAGCAAGAGTCGTATCACTTCTCAGACGGTAAATACCTGGTTTGCTTATTTGGCCTGAAACATAAACTTTGAAGCTATTAGCTTCCATAACAACAACAGCAACATTGGGATTTTCAATAAATTCTTTCAATCTCTCGGTCAATTTTTCCTTCAATTGGAGAGGGGTAAGCCCTGCTGCCTGAATCTCGTCGACGAGGGGGATGGAGATCATCCCATCCATTCTTACCGAAACCGTTTTGGTTACGGTTTCCTCCCTCCACACATGGATATAAAGAACATCCTCAGCCCCTATGATGTAACGGTCACTATCCGCAGCGACTTCAGCCTGGGCCTCTTTTTTCAAAAGAATCTCTTTGCCAGTTTGAGGGTATGCGATTGGAGTCGATATACAAAAGATCGCTAACCCTATGATTCCGACGGTCACTAATTTTTTCATTTCGTTCTCCTTCGTTTCCTTAAGGGTTCTAGGATCCAAGAATTCGAGGGTTCCGGGTCTTAAAACATTTCACTGGCCCCCTTGACCCTTGGTTTATCTATACCTCTGCTCCCAATGCCTTTCTGAGGAGATCGCCTGTGTCCGCTCCATTCATTGGAAAACAGACCTGATCGACCATCACCTCAAACCCTTTATTGTGAAAATCGTAATATTCCAGAGTCTTTTCATGGCGTGATTTAGCATGACCTCCTGCCAAAACATCGGCATAGGGGAGAAGAACAGCTAGCTTATGCTCCCCCAACGAACCAATGAGGTCTGTCTCCCGTACCTCCCTTGTTAATAATTGTATTAAGGTCTGGTAACAGGTCTCAAATCCATTTCCATTATCCTCTTTTAAGGATGTTTTAATCTTTGGAATAAGGATGAGAAGGCAGAGAAAGTTTTGGTAACGTCGAGCCCGCTTCACCTCAAGGTCTAAAAGAAAGAAGAACAGATCTCGATCCAATACCCTTCCATGGGATGATCTAAACTCTCCCATGAAGGTCTCCCTGTCACCTGCCATCACATTCCTCCTGCCCCGCTTGAGATGGGGCCAACGATTGAACCGGCCATCTCTCCCTTTCCCTGATACTCCCTCCCTTTATTTAAATGGTATTTCTCAATTTTATAGAGCAACGCCTTGTAACTGATACGGAGTAATTTGGCCGCCTCCTTTCGATTCCAATGGGTCTCATGGAGGATGGCATGTAGGAGATCTTTCTCCGCTTCTTCACCCGCCTTTCTTCCCACTTCCTTCAAATTGAGGAGCGGTTCTCCGATGCCGTGGGGCCTTAAGGATTCGGCTACGATCTCGCCATTCTCCTTTTTTCCGAGAAGCATTTGAATGACCGCCTCTTCATCCGATGTGACAACCAACCGCTTGACGATGTTCTCTAATTCCCGGATGTTTCCCGGCCAAAGGTATTCTTTAAACATCTTGGTGGCTTTCGGCGAGAGGGGGGGTACATCCCGTCTATATTTCTCTTTAAAAAAATTGAAGAAATATTGGGTGAGTGGAAGGATCTGTTCCTTCCGTTCTCTTAAGGGAGGAACCGTGATGCTGATGACATTAATCCTATAGAAGAGGTCTTCACGGAAAAGCCCTTCCATCATGGACCTTTCCAAATTATTTTTTGTGGTGACGATGACCCGGGCATCGATCTGAACATCCCCATCTCCTCCCAATCGAGAAAATTTTCCATCCTGGAGGACTTGAAGAAGTTTGCCCTGGATGGAAATGTCTATCTCACCGATGTCATTTAGCAATATTGTACCTCCATTGGCTAATTCGAACTTCCCCGGCTTCTTGAGGTGGGCTCCTGTAAAGGCCCCCTTTTCAAACCCAAAAAGCTCGCTTTCAAGGAGGCTTTCAGGAATTGCAGCACAATTCAGTTTTACAAAATGGTGTTTTGCCCTCGGAGAAATATCGTGAATCGTCTTGGCTATTAATTCCTTCCCCGTTCCGCTTTCGCCTTTTATTAAAACCGTGGTATCGGTCTGTGCAACTTGATCAATAATGGTTTTGACCTTTTTCATCTTTAAACTATTATAAAAAATGATTTTAGAAAAGTTATTCATAACAATTGAATTGAAAAGCAATTAAAGTGCCAACCAAATATAATTTATTGCTAATTTTGTAACCTTTTGTAACTATATGGATTTCTTTGCTTAAAAGTTGAAACAAATTACACATTTTTTTTAAAAAAAATAAAAAAGTGGTAACGATTCGGGAAAATGTGATAAAATGTTACCACTTTTTCCCCTTTATCATCGAAAAAAGGACAGGAGGTTTTCTTTTTCAAAGACATTTTGATTTGATGTTTTTTCTTTTTTCTTTATAATCAATGATCAACTCCTTAACATGATATAGAAACTTAAGCCGTCAGAGGGACAATGAGTTTGTCAAGGCCACTATCTTTAATCTTATAAAGGAGGGCTTTATAGCTAATATTGAGGAGTTGGGCTGCTCTTTTTCTATTCCAGTTCGTTATCTGCAAGGCCTTGAGAATGGTCTCGGATTCCGCTTTGATCGTGGCTTCTCTACAGGCATCTTTCAACGAAGGCCAGACTTTGGAAAGGCCGATGGACTTTCCTTTTTCGATGGTCGCATTCTCGATGATCCCATAAGTTAATTCATCCATAATCATCTTTTCGTTTTCAAGAATCACGTAGCGCTGAATGACATTTTCCAGTTCTCGAACATTTCCCAGCCAATGATGTTGTTTAAAATACCTCATGATCTTGCTCGATAAGGGGTGTACCTTTTTCTCGTATTTTTTGCTGAATTTATCTAAAAAATATTCGATAAAAACAGGAATTTCCTCCTTCCTCTCCCTCAGAGGAGGAAGGGTAACGTTGACTACATTTAGACGATAATAGAGATCTTCACGAAATCGTTCATGGTTCACCATTTCTTCGATATTTTTATTTGTAGCAGCCAATACCCGAACATCCACCCATATATCTTTCTTCCCTCCCAATCTTGAAAATTCCCTGTCCTGAAGCACTTGTAAAAGCTTGCTTTGGAGAGAGTGGCTCATCTCTGAAATCTCATCTAAGAAGATCGTACCGGTGTGGGCGAGTTCAAATTTTCCTAGTTTCTGCCGGTAAGCCCCCGTAAAAGCACCCTTCTCATAGCCAAATAGTTCACTCTCCAGAAGTTCTTGCGGAAGAGCGGCGCAATTCACTTTGACAAATGGCTTTTCTTTCCGAAAAGAATTGAGATGGATCGAGCGGGCGACCACCTCTTTTCCAACGCCGCTTTCCCCCTGGATCAGGACCGTCACGTCTGTATTGGCAACCTGATCAATCAGTTCTTTAATTCGATGCATTTTTTCACTTGCATAGATAAAAATTCCGTTCTCACGAGTCATTTCGCCGACTTCCACAAAGGCGGGAGGGGCGGCAGGCGAAGGCTTTTCAGACCGCCTCATTAAACGGTGTATTTCCTTTATTTCTAAAAAGAACCGTGAAGAGGTGAGAGCCATTCCGACCTGGTTAGAGATATAGGACAACACCCATTTATCTCCTTCGTTGAATGCTCCTTTTTGTGAATGACTGATGTTAAATACTCCTACGACTTGATCCTCTTCCCTGATGGGAAAACAGATCAGGGAATTTACTTTTTCGCTCAAGCCATTTGCCTTTAAGAAGTGGGGCTCTTTTTTCACATCATTCAACATGATAGCCTGTCCTTCTTTGAGAACTTTCCCCGCAATACCATCTCCAGATTTAAATCTTTCTCCATTTTCAGGTTGTTCGGGGTAAAAAACACTCTTTTTTTCACCCTTCCCTCGGGCTGAACGAACCACGAGATATCCGGAAACGGGGTCTTTCAACATCAGAGAGCAGTTTTCGGCATCGGTCTCTTCGATCACAACATCCAAAATTGCCCTGCAGGTTTCACCAAAATCAGGCACATGACGCATCGCTCCCTGAACCTTCTGGAAGAGGCCGAATGCCCTGTTCCCTTTACCCATGAAGAAAGGAATGTCTGAGGTATTTTCAAACCTTTTGAATAGAGAATTCAGTTCCATGATTTCACTCCTCGATCATTTTTCGAACCCATTCTGCCTTCGGTTCGGTTGGACTACCTTCCCACTCTTACCTGCCCAAATTTCTTTCGCTGTTTCAATCCGCTTTTAAGGTGGAAAAGAATTTTTTCGTAAGGCATCGGCTTGACAAAGAAATCGTCAACTCCTCTCTCGATCACCTTCTGATGCTCCTTTTCGCCAATCTTCCCATCCGCCATCATCATGACATAGAGTTCGGGGAACCTTTCCCTTATTTTTTTAATGATTTCAAAAAGGTAAAGATGATCCACGTTAAGATCAACAATGACCCCTGAAACCTCGAATTCCTGAAAATTGCTTAGTAGCCTATCAATGGTATTGACCGGGAGCACAATATATTCCTCTTTTTCTAAAAAGGTTTTTAGATGAGAGGGGTCCCCATGTTCTTTATTGAGGATGAGAATAGTTTCTTTTGACATAGGTAGAAAAAGGTTAAGCTTAACGGTGACCCTGCCTGCTGGCAGGCAGGGAGGCCTATATCGTTAATAAAAGGCTAGTCCTCTAATTCTTTGAGCGTAACCTTAACCAATTGACCTTAGGTTCGTATTTAATAGCAATAATAATACCAATCTATTGGCTTCTCCTAAAAAATTTGTAATCTATCGATTTGATTGATGATTGATGAGAGAAAGCCTTTGAGAAATATTTCGATAATTGTTCAGATGAACCTTTTGGCACCTAAAGTGAGCCAACGGGCACATTGGTGGAAAATAATTTAAATCATTTCAGGTAGTTTCGGTTCTGGAAGAAAAAGGTAGGCTAATGATGGGGATATTCCTTTTGCATCTCTTGAACCACACCCCTGAGGGGCTCTGGAAGATCAAACTGATCAGGATAGGTAAAACATTGAAATGATGAGGCTTGAACCATCGCACTTAAGAGATCGTCAGATATCCATGAGGGATCATTTCGAATTAAATCTGAAAGCCTCCCCCCCAAGGCTTGGGAACCCATCTGGTTGGTATCAGGAAGGAGGAGGGCAATCTCCCCATTATTCTTTATCATGAGATCCTCTTCCCTTATAAATTTTCTAATCCTCCTTGCAAGTTCACCATAAAAATGGTCGTATCGTTCCCCACCCTTCTCCTTCGCCTGGGTTTGGATGAGGATTACCGAGAAAGGATGGTGGTGCCGTCTTGATTTCTTTAATTCCTGTCGAAGACATCTTTTTAAAAATATTTTGCTGAATATCAACTCCTCAATATTTCTTGCGATGGGATCAAGGAGGTTCAATCTTTCTAATTGGTTGACCTTTATGATCACCTCTCTTTGCTTCAATCCCTTTTTAATACGGATGATGATTTTTTGAGGGGCATAGGGTTTCAAAATAAAATCATCGACTCCAATGTCAAATAGTCTCTCATAGGTTTTCTCGTCTACGGTCGCATTGGTCACCACCATGATGTATGTTTCAGAAGATTTCTCTTTCATCCATTGTATCATCTTCTGGAAAAGCTCAAATGGAGGGAGATATTCCATGAGGACCACTGGGTATGATCTTTTATTAAAAAGAAGGTAGGCCTCATTTATTGTGCCCGCTGTCTCGACGAGATACTTCTCCTCCTCTAAAATCATCCGGTAGGCATTGAGGAGGTTTTTAAAAGGGTCGATCAAAAGAATCCAATCCTGGTCCATCATTTTTCCCTCAAAAGATGTGAATGGCTTAAATCATCTCTTTTTAGAGACTTGAGATGATATTTATTGATTCGATTCGAAAGCATTTTCCTTGTAAATCCAAGTAGTTCTGCTGCCTTTTCTTGATTCCAGTTGGTCTCTTTCAATTTAGTAAGAATTGTTTTTTTCTCAAGATTTTCAATGATCTGCATTAAGTCAACCTTCCCCATTTTCCCAACCCGAACATCTTCCACATTTAAAAGAAGATGAGAGGGAAGGTCGGCGATGGTTATGATATTCTTTTTACGGAATACAACCATCTGCTGAATAATATTGGCTAATTCCCTAATATTTCCAGGCCAGGAAAATGTTTTGAGATGTTCGATCACCTCCGGTTCAATCCTGATAGAAGTTTTCCCATCCCGATACTTCCCGAGAAAATAGTTTACCAGCAAGGGAAGATCGGAGAGACGCTCCCTTAGAGATGGCAGAGTAATGGGAACAATACTTAACCGATAATAAAGATCTTCTCTAAAATTTCCTTTCCCAAATTCCTCCTTAAGATTTTTATTGGTGATGGAGATGATTCGAACATCGACCTTCGTCGACATAGAATCTCCCACCCTTTCAAACTCCTTTTCTTCGATCACTCTTAAAAGGGTCTTTTGAAGATTGAATGGAATTTCACTGATTTCATCTAAGATCAAGGTCCCTCCATGGGCGGCTTGAAAGCGTCCGATTGTATCCTTGACCGCACCTGTAAACGCTCCCCTTTTGTGACCAAATAATTCCGTTGTGAGAAGGCTTTCCGTGAGCGCTCCACAATTGACGGTCACCAACGGTTTTTCCCGTCTCGAACTATTGTAATGGATCGTTTTTGCAATGAGGTCTTTCCCCGTCCCGCTCTTCCCCTGAATGAGAATGGTCGCATCGGTCTTGGATACTTTTCCAATCGTCTCAAAAATTTCAACCATTTTGGGGTGATTCCCGATAATATTGGGGAAAGAATATTTTTCAGTCACTTCTCTTCTTAGAGAGTCGATTTCCCTCTCCATCTCCTGAGTTTTGATGGCTTGCCGGATGATGGTGATAAATCTCTCTATATTATTGAAAATCGGTTTTTCAAAGAAATAGAATGCCCCTTGCTTGAGGCTTTCTACCGCCATCGAAACGGACCCATAAGCCGTGATGAGGATCACCGGAATGTTTGGATGGTTCTTCTTTACCTCGGCGAGGAGCTCCATGCCGCTCAAGTCAGGCATCTTCTCATCGGTCACGATCACATTGATGGGATTCACATGGAGCGACTCCAATGCGTCTCTTCCGTTTCCGGCCGGAAGGACATTAAAACCCTCATCGGTGAGAACCTCACATATTCCAAAAAGAGAATTGGGTTCGTCATCGACCACTAAAATATAACCTTGAGACGTCACGATGCTTCTCCTGGGGTATCTTCTTGAAGGCGGGTGATGGGCAACCTCACTTTAACTGTTGTTCCCTTCTTTTCTTCGCTTTCGATATGGATTGTCCCATGATGACGTTCGACAATGATTCTTCGACAGAGGGCCAATCCTAACCCATTTCCCCTGGGTTTGTTCGTAAAAAAAGGACTGAAGAGAAAGTCCATCGCTTCCTTCTTTATTCCTACCCCCTGATCCGTAAAAACAATTTCTATCATTTTTGGGGATTCATGGGTCTGGGAGGCCTCGATCAATAGTTCCCCCCCCTCAGGCATCGACTCAAAGGCATTTTTAATGATGTTTAAAAAGGCTTGTTTAATCTCCTCATAATTGACATAAATCTTTGGGAGATCAGGATCAGCTTTGACGGTGATCTCGATTATTTTTGATTCGGATTCAAACATGTGAGTCAGCATGCTCAAGGTCACTGAAATCACCTCCCGGAGGTTCACCTCGGTGAAACGAATGAAATCGGGAGGTCTTACGAAATTGAGGCACCCCTGAACAAAATCATTTAAGTGCTGAACTTCCTCATGGATGATCTTGATGGATTGGGTGAGAAATGGATCCTCTAAATTACAGCGCTTTTGGATGATGGCCATGGCGCCCGCAATGGCATGGAGGGGGTTACGAATCTCATGGGCGAGAAATGGGAAAAATATTTCAAGAGAGGGATAGGGTTCTAACCGTTTGTCCTCAAGTTGGGCATCATGGATTTCTAAAGCGTTTTTAATCGCCTTGATAAGGATCTGAGGTACCACAGGTTTTGTGAGAAAATCGATAGCCCCTTTTCTCATCATGTCGATGGCTATCTGGTCTCCTCCATAACCGGTGATGACCACCACGGAAATATCTTTATTGACCTCCTTCACTTTCTCCAATACCTCTTCTCCCGACATGTCAGGCAGTTTCATATCAAGGAGAATGAGCTCCGGATTCTCTGTTGACGCTTTTTGAATGGCCGTTTTTCCATCTAAGGCAATAGAGATTCGGTAATCCTCCTGTTCCAAAACTCTCCGGATGAATTGAACGAAGTCGATGTTGTCATCCACCACTAATAGTTTTCTTTCTTTCTTTTTCATATCAGCCCAATATTATAATAAAATTTGATGACAATCAACTAAAACTTTTTCAGACTCCATGGGGGGACCCAATGTTTGTCGTTTTCGAAGCTCGTATCCCTGTCTGCCGACAGGCAGGGAGACTCGCGAATAGAATCTGGATGCTCATAACCGATGAATGTTACCCCGGATTTAGGTCAGGGTAAGGAGGCCCGTATCAATTAGAGACAAGGAACGTTAAACGCTGAACGATGAACAGTGTATCATTCTTTTTGTTCATTGTTCGTTGTCCATAGTTTATTGTTCGCCACGGGCTTCGTCACCGTTACCCATTTTTTTTGTTTCTTGACACGGAAGCGAGAAAAAGCTATGGAAGACCGAAGGAAAGGGGAAACGTCTTGGCCAAATCAAGGCAAATAACGTAGCCCGGAACAGGACAGGCCGATCGGAAAGGGAAGGGTTCGATGAATCGAAATTTTAAGGAAATCATTGGTGATCTTAAATCTTACCTTGAATATCTCAAGGGATTGGGGATCACTGAATTGCCTCTCTTTAGTAACGGGAATGAAAAAATCTATCAATCAGACGTTTCA
>Ga0209254_10002987_pt1 | contig 15436 bp, 17 predicted proteins | sample FrelakmetDIP11DI_FD_187148 | JGI IMG/M metagenome (GOLD analysis project Ga0209254, IMG submission 187148) | Freshwater lake sediment microbial communities from the University of Notre Dame, USA, for methane emissions studies - DIP11 DI (SPAdes)... | ecosystem: Environmental > Aquatic >...
GCAGCTGACACTGTTGCAATAGTGAATGATGGTCTTGCCCACCGGTAGGCGGTAAATCAGATTGTAGAAAGTCGCCACACTGTCCAGTTCGGCTGGCGACATATCGAGCAGGCTGGCAATGTCCTGGATGTTCTCGTCGGAGATCCACCCTCGCTTTTTCTGCACGATTTTCAAGGCCTCGATGGCTGCAGCCGACTTTTCCGGATAGTGGGATGCCTCCTTACGAATGGCTGCGATTTCGGCTGGACTCAGATTCATGGTCTGGCTCCGTTAACGGTCCACATCCGCCATGACGAAATCGATGCTGCCGAGGATCGCGATCAGATCGGCCACCATCATGCCGCGACACATCAGGGGAATCATCTGCAGATGAGCGAAAGACGGTGTGCGTATGCGTGTGCGGTAAGACATCGTGCCGCCGTCGGAGGTCAGGTAATAACTGTTCAATCCCTTGGTTGCCTCAATGGTCATGGAAGCTTCCCCCGCCGGAATGACGGGGCCCCAGCTTACGTTCAGGAAATGCTGAATCAGGGTTTCGATGTCGTGCAGTGTACGTTCCTTGGGAGGTGGCGTGGTGAGCGGGTGCTGGGCCTTGTAAGGTCCCACCGGCATATGGTTCACGCACTGTTCGATGATGCGCAGGCTCTGCCGCATCTCCTCGACTCGTACTTTGCAGCGGTCATAACAGTCCCCTTCTTGCGCTGTGGGGATGTCGAAGTCGAAGTGCTGGTAGCCCGAATAGGGGCGGGCCTTGCGGTAATCCCACGGGAGGCCGGTTGCCCTTAGCCCGGCGCCGGTCACGCCCCATTCGATCGCATCGGCCGTGGTATAGGCGCCGATCCCTTTGGTGCGCCTTTGCAAAACTCGGTTTTGCATGACCATCTTGTCATACTCATCCAGGCGTTTGGGAAAATAGGCGATAAACTCGCGGATTAGCCGGTCCCAACCCATCGGCAGGTCCATGGCGACACCACCGATGCGGAAAAAGCTCGAATGCATGCGTGCGCCAGTGAATGATTCGACAATGGCGAAGACCTTTTCACGATCGATGAACATATAGAAAATCGGCGACATCTGTCCCACGTCCTGGGCGAATGTGCCGTAAAACAGGAGATGACTGGCGATGCGATAGAACTCGGAAATCAACACGCGGATGACCTGTGCACGTTCCGGTACTTCGATGCCCGCAAGTTTCTCCACCGCCATCACATAGGGCAGATTGTTCATGGAGCCGCCGAGATAATCGACCCGGTCGGTGTAGGGGATGTAGGTATGCCAGGATTGCCGTTCACCCATCTTCTCGGCACCCCGATGGTGGTAGCCGATATCGGGAACGGCATCGACGATTTCCTCGCCGTCCAGTTGCAAAGCAATCCGAAATACGCCGTGGACGCTGGGATGGTTCGGCCCCAGGTTGAGGAACATGAAATCGGAGTCCTCGCGGTGACGCTGCATGCCCCATTCTTCCGGAACGAAGCGCAGCGCCTCCTGTTCCGCCTCCTGAACTTCGTCGGGCAGACGGAATGGCTCCATTTCGGTGGCGCGCGCGGGATGGTCCTTGCGCAGAGGATGGCCGTCCCAGGTAGGAGGCATGATGATGCGTCGCAAATTCGGATGGCCAGCAAAATGGATGCCGAATAGATCCCACACCTCCCGCTCATACCAATTGGCCGCGGGCCACAGGGGGGTAATGCTCGCAACGCTGGGGGTGCCTTCGGGAAGCGCAACTTTCAGACGAATGTCCTCATTGCGAGCGAAGGACAGAAGATGATAGATAACCGTGAACGCAGTGTCTGGCAATCCCTGGCGGTGCGTACGCACCCGTTCGTCCTTGGCCGTGAGGTCAAAGAGCATCGGGTAGGGCGCCTCGATCTCGTGCTTGAGATGGCCCAGGACAGGGAACAGCAGTTCCCTGGTCAGCCACAGGGTGGGTATTCCGTCCTGGGTCGTCTGCGGTAGCAAGCCAGACGGACCGAATCGTTGCCAGAGTGATTGCACGATCGGCGGGACGTCTGCGGTTTCAAGCGGCGGTCTGACGGCCTCCATAAGCTTCCGACCTCAGCTCATTTCAGATGAAACGGGTCGTCTAATTCCCCGGCGCGGACCCGATCCGGTTGCTTCAGGTCGCGTTGGCTCGGGTGTGGCGCCATTTCGATGCCTTGCGGACCGATCACCCAGCTCAGCGGTCGCTTCTCCTTGCCAACCGATTCCTGCAGCAGGATCAACCCCTGCAGAAGCGCCTCGGGGCGCGGCGGGCAACCCGGCACATAGACATCGACGGGCAAGAATTTGTCCACGCCCTGAACGACGCTGTAAATGTCATACATCCCGCCCGAGTTGGCGCACGATCCCATGGAGATGATCCATTTCGGTTCGAGCAGCTGGTCATAAAGACGTTTGACAACAGGGGCCATCTTTCTGAAGACCGTGCCGGATATGACCATCAGGTCGGCCTGGCGGGGGCTGGCGCGGATCACTTCGGAACCAAAACGGGCTATGTCGAAACGACTGGTGAACGCCGTCGCCATTTCGACATAACAGCAGGAAAGCCCGAAATTGTATGGCCAGATTGAATTCTTGCGGCCCCAGGTAACCAGTTCGTCAAGGCGCGCAAACAGGAAATTGCGCCGAATCGCTTCTTCGTAAGTTTGTTGCCCCGGCTGTGGAGCCGCCCCCTGGTCTGTTGGCGTGAGCGTCCAGCGCATCGGGTCTCCTAGGGGTTGGTGTTGCCGTCTGCGGCTTTCTGACGCTGGGTACGCCAGTCAAGCGCCCCAATCATCCAGAGATAAGCCAGGGCGGCGAGTAGAACGCCGATGAAGATCAGGATTTCGACATAGCCTGCCCATCCGCTCTCACGGAAGGCGATCGCCCAGGCAAAGATGAAAACGGCTTCGATGTCGAAGATGACGAAGAAGATGGCGATGAGGTAGAAATGAACGGAAAAGCGCAGCATTGGGGATCCGGTTGCCACGATGCCGGATTCGAAAGGTTCCAGCAAGGCCTTTGCCGGGGTCTTCGTCCGTTCGCCGAGCAGATGCGACAAGCCCATCATGATCGCGACAATCGACAGCACCGCCGCGAAATAGGTCAGCAGGGGCCAAAGATTCGAAGTTGGGGCAACATCAGGATACATATCCTAGCCTCGGGTCGAGCTACCGGACGGAGTCGGTCCCAGAAATTAGGGAGAGTGGCGTTTCGCAGCTTGATTTTTTTCAAGCCGGAACCTCGCCATCACCTCTTTGACTCAATCAACTGAGTCAAGTTCTGTGGTGCACGCTAAGCCGCTTGCTTGAGTTCGTCAAGGGAAAATTGCCAACAGAAAAAATTGCTCAGTCAAGCGAGTTCTCGATGCCTGACCAGAATGTCGTAAGGCGTCACCTGGAAATGACGCGACAAGGCTTCGACCAGATAGACCGAACGATGTTGGCCGCCGGTGCAGCCGATGGCAATGGTGAGATAGCTTCGGTTCTCCGCCTCGAAGCGGGGTATCCAGCGCTGCAAAAAAGCAACAATGTCCTCCAGATAATCCCGAACATCAGAGCTTTGCGCGAGAAATTCGACAACCTCCGCCTCTTTACCGGTCTTGCTTCTTAGGGACGGCTCCCAATGGGGGTTCGGTAAGCAGCGGGCGTCGAAAACGAAATCCGTGTCCAGGGGGATACCGTACTTGAAGCCGAACGACTGGAAATAGAGCGACATCAGCCGATCTTCTTTGGCTCCGATCCGGACGCGGATCACTTCGCGCAGTTGGTGAACGTTGGTATAGGTCGTGTCGATGAGGAGATCGGCCTCCTGGGCGACCGGCTCCAGAAGTTGTCGCTCGAGTTCGATGGCCTCGGACAGGGGATGGGTCGAATCGGTGAGCGGGTGTCTGCGGCGAGTTTCGCTAAACCGCTTCAAGAGTGTGTCGGGTTCGGCTTGCAGATAGAGCACTGCGCAGTCGATACCCAACTGCTCCATCATTTTCAGGGTGTCCGGGAACTGGCTGAGGCTCTGACTCTGATTGCGTGCGTCGATGCCCAGCGCGGTTTTCTGGAAGACGCGCTGGTTGGCGATCATCGCCTGGGTGACGAAGGCGTCGAGGAGCGCCACCGGCAGGTTGTCAATACAGTAATAGCCGCAGTCTTCCAGCGTTTCCAACGCAATACTTTTTCCCGAGCCGGAAAGTCCGCTGACAATAACCAGTTTCATGGAGTAAATCGCTGAATTGCGTTGGGTTTAGAAAATCCGCTTTCTCTCATTGGACGGTGGAATGGACATGGCCTCGCGATATTTGGCGATGGTTCGGCGGGCCACATTGATGCCTTTGGCCTTGAGCATGGCGGATATGGTATGGTCGCTAGCCGGTTTGGTCGGCTCTTCCTGTTCCAGGATTTCCTTGATGAAAGCCTTGATCGCGGTGGCCGAACATTCTCCGCCAGAGTCGGTGGAGACATGGCTGGAGAAGAAATATTTGAATTCATAAACGCCATTGGGGGTGTGCAGGTATTTTTGTGTCGTTACACGTGAAATGGTCGATTCGTGCATCCCCACCTCTTCGGCCACATCCCTCAATACCAGGGGCTTCATAGCCCGCTCCCCAAATTCCAGGAAGTCCTGCTGATGCTCGACAATGGAGCGAGCAACCTTGATCAAGGTTTCGTTGCGACTCTGAAGGCTCTTGATGAACCACCGCGCCTCCTGTAGGTGGTTTTTCATGAACACGTTATCAGCGCTATTGTCGGCGCGCTTGATCATGCTGGAGTAAAACGGGTTGATACGAAGTTTGGGCGCAATATCCGGATTGAGTGACACGACCCAATCATTTCCCTGTTTGACAACGAACACGTCAGGGATCACGTACTGGGAGTCCTGGGTTTCAATCCGCCTGCCCGGTTTCGGTTCTAAGCTCCGAATGAGTGCGATGACCTGGATCAAGTCATCGTCGGAAAGCTCCAGGATGCGTTTGAGTTTGGTCAAATCGCTTTTCGCCAGGGCATCGAGATGCGCCGTCACGAGTTCCAGCGCCTTTGCTTTCTGGGGGGTCTCGTCAGGCAGCTGACAAAGCTGGATGCGCAGGCAATCGGCGAGGTCAAGGGCGGCGACGCCCGGTGGGTCGAAGTTTTGCACGCTGTGCAATACCGCCTTCACTTCGTCAAGCTCGAGGTCCTCGATCTGGTTCAACAATCCCTGGTGGATTTCTTCGATCGTGGTCGTCAGGTACCCATCTTCGTTCACCGAGTCGATCAGGGTGGTGGCGATGGCGTAATCCTGCTCGCTGAAAGGCATCAGCTCAGCCTGCCATTGCAGGTGATCATGCAGGGTCGGAGCGGGCGCGCGCTGGATAACAAAATCGTCATGGTCTCCATCGCTGGGGGGCGCGGTATGGGCCTGTATGCTGTCGTAGACGTCCTCCCACGAAGTGTCGCCCGGCAGTTCCTGGGGAATGTCCGATTGGGCGTCCAGGTTGGGTAGTTCAGTGTATTCGGTATCCTCTCGGCGGGTTTCGACTTGATCAGAAGCGTCCGGAAGTGCAGGTTCCTCCTCGCTCGCCTCCAGCATGATATTTGAATCGAGCACATGCTGAATCTCTTGCTGGAGATCGAGCGTGGATAGCTGTAGCAGTTTGATCGCCTGCTGCAGCTGCGGGGTCATGGTGAGTTGCTGACCGAGCCGAAGTTGGAGGGTTTGCTTCATGTCGACTTAGCTAGAAATGTCTGCCTGATGATGGTGTGGCTTTTGCATCTATTCTAGTCCAATTAGGATGAATGCAATCGCTTCCCGTGCACTCTCATCACTACAGGGCAAAATTCTCGCCCAGGTAAACCTTACGAACTTCTTGATTCCGTACGATTTCGTCGGCGCCGCCCTCGGCGATCACACGGCCTTCGTTAAGGATATAAGCGCGGTCGCAGATGCCCAGGGTTTCGCGTACATTGTGTTCCGTGATCAGAATGCCGATGCCGCGTTTGCGCAGATGATTGATGATTTTCTGGATGTCGATGATGGAGATCGGGTCGACGCCGGCGAATGGTTCGTCAAGAAGCATGAATCGCGGCTCGGTGGCCAAGGATCTAGCGATCTCAACGCGGCGCCGCTCGCCGCCGGAAAGGCCGATGGCGGGTTGCTCGCGCAAATGCGTGACGCTGAATTCTTCCAATAACTCCTCGATGCGCAGGTCGCGTTGTCCGTTGCTGAGATCGTCGCGCAGTTCCAGCACCGCGCGCAAGTTATCGGTGACAGTGAGCTTCCTGAAGATCGAAGGTTCTTGCGGCAGATAGCCGATGCCGAGTCGCGCACGCGCGTGCATCGGCATATGGGTGATGGTCTGCTGGTCGATTTGGATGCTGCCGGTATCCGGAGCAATGAGACCCACGATCATGTAAAAACTGGTAGTCTTGCCGGCCCCATTGGGCCCCAACAGGCCGACGATTTCCCCGCTGTGGATGGTTAGGGAAACGCCATCAACGACTTGGCGTCGGTTGTAGCTCTTGGTCAGGTCAGTTGCGCAAAGGATCGTCATGAAGTCTTCGGGGTTATTTTGGCGGTGCTTTTTCGCTCGGTTGCAGCGTGACATGGACACGTTTGCCGCCGCCGGAGGCCAGACCGGCTTTCATCACTGATTTCCGGGTGTCATATTCGATGCGGTCGCTGGCGACGCGGTCGCTGGTGTCGGCTTCTGCACCCTGCCATACCAGCGCCTTGTCCAAGAGGATAAGCAGGCCGGTTTCGGGGAAGTATTCAGCTCGTTGCGAAGTTCCGTGCATGTCTTCCTTGGCGCCTTCCGGGGTTTGCTTCAGGCGGACCGGGTTGCCCGTGGCCACGATTTTCTCGGTCTTGCCATCTTTTTGGTAAACGATCATTTGGTCGGAATTGACCTCCAGGCTGCCCTGGGTTGTCTTGACGTTGCCGATATAGACGGTTTCGCCCTTCGCCTCATCATAGGTGGCGGAGTTGGCCTCGATATACATTGGCTGCTTCGAATCGCTGTCCAATGCGGCGGCGGAAAAGGCGGCCGCAGCCAGGACCGTGAAGCAGAGCATCGGCTTAATGCATTTCATGCTTTCTCCGCACATCGGCGAGTAAATTGACATTGAGCGCGGGTTCGAAATGAACCTGCATGCCGGTCCCGCTGAGTTCCTCTTGGGGGGCCAGTATGCGGACATGCGCTTGAGTTTCTGCGTAATCCTTATCGGGTTCCACCTTGACGTCTTGAGTAATGATCTGCACAACTCCACCCTTGCCCGTATCTCGAGTGATCAGGACGTTGCCCCTCAGGTAAATGACCGTGCCGCCGGAAGTCGCTGTCCCGCTTTCCGCATGAATCACCCAAGGCGGCTTACCATCCTGTTTGTAAAGGGTCATGACCGGTTTCTCCATTTCGGTACGGTCATCGTCTTGAAAGTGGGTCATGGCGACGGCAAAGAGCAATTCCTTGGGCTTGCCTTCCGGCGTCAATACAGTTCGGGTCATATTGGTCGAATAATAGTCAACCTGCGACCGGTCGGGCTGCGGGGCTTTCTCCTCGGTCGGCGCCAGCCGGTCGGCCAGCCACCAGGTGGCGGCGACCAGCAAGAGCAGCGCAGAATAGATCGCAACCGTCTTCGGCGTGAGCATCGCGGAGCTAGAGGTGATTCTCGATGACTTGATTCAAGTTGCCTTGGGCTTCCATGATCAGGTCACAAACTTCGCGTGCAGCCCCAGCGCCTCCAGGATTGGAAGTGCGCCAGTCGGCATAGCGCAGGATGGAGAAATGGGCGTCAGCGACGGCAACGGCAAGACCAACCCGGCCCATGATGGGCAAGTCGAGCAGATCGTCGCCAACATGGGCGATTTGATCAGGCTTTAGATTCAGCTCGCGGCAAAGGGATTCGAAAGCCGCCAACTTGTTCTCTTGGCCTTGAAAGACGCGCTCGATGCCCAAATTCTTCATCCGCTGCGTAACCGATTTTGACTGTCTCCCAGAGATCACGGCGACCTCCACACCCGTCTGCCGCAACAAGTTGATTCCGAGGCCGTCTCGTGAATGAAAGCTCTTGTATTCGCGACCCAGTTCGTCAAAAAACAACTTGCCGTCAGTCAGTACGCCGTCCACATCGAAAATCACTAGACGGATCTTTTTCGCCTTTGCGCGAATGTCTTGCATCACGTTCCCCTCGCTCGACTGAATCAAACTACGCCCGCGCGGAGCAGGTCGTGCATGTTAAGTGCGCCGACCAGGCGGTTGTTGCGATCAACCACTAGGAGCGCGTTGATGCGCTTATCTTCCATGATATGGACCGCTTCCGCCGCGAGACGATCGGCCGCAACCGTGGTGCAACGCCGCGTCATGACTTCGGAGATGGCCGTGGCATGAATGTCGTGGGCCTTTTGGAAGAGCCGGCGTAAGTCACCGTCGGTAAAGATGCCTTGAACGCACCCGTTTGCATCAATGATCGCAGTCATGCCCAGTTTCTTGGCGGTCATTTCCAGGAGCGCATCTCGAATCAGCGAAGATTCAGGGACCTGCGGAATCGCGTCGCCTGTGTGCATGACGTCCTCGATCCGCAAGAATAACCGCCTGCCCAAGCTGCCGCCGGGGTGAGAGAATGCGAAATCTTCCCGGGTAAAGCCCCTCGCTTCCAAGAGGGCCACAGCCAAGGCATCGCCCATCACGAGGGCGGCCGTGGTGCTGGAGGTCGGCGCGAGCCCCAGAGGGCAGGCTTCCTCCCTGACGCTGGTATTGAGATGAACGTTAGCCTGCAACGCCAGCGTCGACACGGGGTTACCCGTCATGGCGATCAGGGGGGACCCGATCCGCTTGAAGATGGGCAGAATCGTCAGAATTTCTGTTGTTTCGCCCGAGTAGGACAGGGCCAGCAACACATCTTCCGGGGTGATCATGCCGAGATCGCCATGGCTGGCTTCGGCGGGATGGACGAAAAAGGCCGGGCTTCCGGTGCTTGCCAGGGTAGCGGCGATCTTGCCGCCGATATGCCCCGATTTACCCATACCCGTGACGACGATTCGTCCTTTACACTCGAGCATTAGACAACAGGCTTCGGTGAAATGCTCGTCGATCTGTTCTCCCAAGGCGGAAATCGCCTCGGCTTCGATCCTAATGACCTTAAGGCCCTGCTGGCGCAGGTTCTCTCTATCGCAAGTCGCCATCATGCATGAGTCGCTACAGTTGGCAATAGCCGCAATCGGAATAGTTAGCAGACATTATGCCATGAACATGAAGATGTGTTCAGGATTGTGTCCCGAATCAGAAGGGCAGGACCTAAAGTTGACTCTGATCTGAATGGTCGGGGACAATACGTCCCTTTTGAAGTTGGATCGACATGTCCGCGGCTATTCCATGACAGGCGCCTTTGCCGAAGCAGACATACTGGTTTCCATTAGGGATCTGACTTTTTCCCGCGGCACCAGAAAGATTTTCGATGGCGTCAATTTGGAAATTCCGCGCGGGAAGATCACTGCCATCATGGGGCCGAGCGGAACCGGCAAGACAACCCTGTTGAAAATGATTGGCGGTCAGCTGCGACCGCACCATGGCAGCGTAACGGTGGATGGGCGGGTCGTACACAAGTTGCGACTGAGTCAGTTGTACGAACTGCGCAAGCGCATGGGTATGCTGTTTCAGAGCGGCGCCCTGCTGACGGATCTAAGCGTTTTTGAGAACGTTGCGTTTCCCCTGCGCGAGCATACCAAGCTCCCGGAATCGATGATTCGCGACCTGGTCCTAATGAAACTGGAGGCCGTGGGGTTGCGCGGCGCGCGCGATTTGATGCCCAGCCAGCTTTCCGGGGGTATGGCGAGGCGGGTTGCATTGGCCCGCGCCATCGCTCTTGACCCCCTCATGATCATGTATGATGAGCCATTTAGCGGACAGGATCCGATTTCGATGGGCGTCCTGGTGCAGCTGATTCACGATTTGAACGATGGACTCAGTCTAACCAGCATCGTCGTCTCCCATGACGTCAAGGAGACCGCCACCATCGCCGATTACATCTATCTGATTTCGGAGGGCACGGTGGTAGGACAGGGTACTCCCGAGGAAATCGAACGTTCGGACTCGCCCTGGGTGCGTCAGTTCATGCACGGTCTGGCCGACGGTCCCGTGCCCTTTCATTATCCGGCGTCCGATTATGCCAGCGACCTCCTGCGATCTCGCCAAGCAAGTCAACGCTCATCACTCTGACGGGCGCAAAGGTCATAGAGCGCATTCATTTTCAACATGCTGGAACCCGTACAAAAGGTCGGTCGGAGCACACTGGACAGCCTGCAAAAGCTGGGGCGGGCCAATCTTTTTTTGCTTCACGTTCTGACCGGCATCCCGGACATTCTGCGGCGCTTCAGGTTGCTGTTTGCCCAAGTTTATTCGGTGGGTGTCCTCAGCATTCTGATCATTGGAGTGTCTGGCTTATTTGTCGGTATGGTATTGGGGCTCCAGGGTTATTATGTGTTATCCGACTTCGGCGCGGAGCAGACCTTGGGCGTCATGGTAGCGGCTTCTTTGGTGCGGGAACTCGGTCCGGTGGTGACTGCGCTTTTGTTCGCGGGCCGTGCGGGGTCCGCTCTAACCGCTGAAATTGGCCTCATGAAAGCGACCGAGCAACTGTCCGGCATGGAAATGATGGCTGTCGATCCGATCAAACGCATCATCGCGCCGCGTCTGTTTGCCGGCATCATTTCCATGCCGTTACTCGCCTGTCTATTCAGTATGGTCGGGGTCATGGGGGGGTATTTTGTCGGTGTCGGACTGTTGGGTGTGGACGAGGGCGCCTTCTGGTCGCAAATGCGGGCGAAAATTGATTTTTACGACGATATCCTCAATGGCGTGATCAAAAGTCTGGTGTTTGGAGTCGTTGTCACATGGATCGCGGTCTTCGAGGGTTACGACTCGATTCCAACGTCCGAAGGTGTTAGCCGTGCCACGACGCGCTCCGTTGTTTATGCTGCGTTTGCCGTGCTTGGATGGGATTTCGTGCTGACCGCCTTGATGTTTGGAGAGGATTAATGCAGCCATCAAGAGCGATTGAAACCTGGGTAGGCCTATTCGTGGCGGTGGGGATGATCGCCTTGTTCTTCTTGGCGATGCAGGTGAGCAATCTGAGCGACCTGCAAGTCGATGACCAGAGTTACAAGATTACCGCGCGCTTTGAAAACGCAGGAAGTCTGAGAGTGCGGGCGCCGGTCTCCATGGCAGGTGTCCGCATCGGGCGCGTGAGTGCGATTCGGTTCGACAAAGATACGTATGAGGCGGTCGTCGAGATGCGCATTGAGCCCGGCTACGACACCTTGCCCACGGATACGACCGCCAACGTGTTGACCGCAGGATTGCTGGGTGAGCAATACATTGGCTTGAGCCCGGGAGGGTCTGAGGACTATCTGAAAAACGGCGATGAGATTGAGTTGACCCAATCCGCAATGGTGCTGGAAGAAGTTATCAGCCGCTTCCTCTTCAATAAGGCTGAAGGCGGTGGGGATAGTAGTCAAAGCGATGCCGGAAGCACGAAATCGGGGAAGGCTTCCAAGAAATGATTGCGAACTTTACCTGCCATGCCCGGGGCGCTCTTGAACACCGGTAACGAGCTGTTCCGGATCAGGGAAGTCAACCACGGTGAACGTTTCGCCCTTGAGGGGGAGTTGAGCTTCGCCTCCGCATCGGTGGCCTTGAAAAATACAGCCAAATTGTTTGCATCATCGTCCGCAACCGTCTTTGACCTGGCGGGGATTGTTAGGGCCGATAGCGCCGGCGTGGCGCTCTTGCTGGAATGGCAGCGCCGCGCCGAAGAGGCTGGCGTTAACCTGCATTACGTGAATCTGCCGCCGCAACTTGAGGCGATTGCGCGGGTGGTCGGAGTTGATGACATCCTCTCCATTGGTTGAAACCTGAGCGCTTTGCAAAGGCCGAAGCCAAGTCGAGAGTATTTGAATAAAGAGTACCTAAAAAATGGATAAATTGCTTATCTGTGGCGGCAAACCCTTGGTTGGCGAGCTCCGCATGTCCGGCGCGAAAAATGCCGCGCTGCCTATTCTGGCCGGCGCGTTGCTATCCGAAACGCCGGTGATCATCGGTAACGTGCCGCATTTGCACGACATCACCACCACGATGGAGCTTCTCGGACGCATGGGTGTGCACCTGGTGGTCGATGAAAAACTCAACATAGAGGTCGATTCCAGTTCGATCAAGAGCTTTTATGCACCCTATGAGCTCGTGAAAACGATGCGCGCGTCGATTCTGGTATTGGGACCTCTGGTCGCGCGGTTTGGCAGGGCTGAGGTTTCGCTCCCCGGCGGTTGCGCTATCGGTACGCGACCGGTTAATTTGCACTTGGAGGGCCTCACCGCCATGGGTGCAGACATCACCGTGAAAAACGGATATATCCATGCCTCAGCCAAACGTCTCAGGGGCTGCCGGTTGGTGTTGGACCAGATCACGGTAACCGGCACGGAGAACCTGATGATGGCTGCAGCTCTGGCCGAGGGTACGACGATTCTCGAGAACGCGGCCAGGGAGCCCGAGGTGGTCGATCTAGCCAACTTTCTCAACGAAATGGGCGCCAAGGTGCATGGCGCCGGGACCGATATTCTCGAGATCGAAGGCGTCGACGGTTTGTCAGCCAATGGCTTACATTACAACATCATGCCCGATCGGATCGAGACCGGAACGTACCTCGTAGCCGCAGCTATCACCGGGGGGCGGGTGAAGCTGAAGAACACCCGCCCCGATATCCTGGATGCGGTGCTAAGCAAATTAAGCGAGGCCGGTGCGAAACTCACCTATGGCGACTCCTGGATCGAACTGGATATGGAAAACGCGCGGCCCCGGGCGGTTTCTCTCAGAACCGCACCCTACCCTGCTTTTCCGACTGACATGCAGGCGCAATTCACCGCCATGAACACGATTGCGGAAGGGGTTGGCGTCATCACCGAAACGGTGTTCGAGAACCGTTTCATGCATGTACAGGAAATGCGGCGCATGGGTGCGGATATCAAACTGGAATCAAACACGGCCATCATCAAGGGCATCAAGACCTTGACCGGCGCGCCGGTGATGGCCACCGACCTCCGCGCTTCCGCCAGCCTGGTGCTGGCGGGCTTAGTGGCTGAGGGGCAAACGATCATCGAACGCATTTATCATATCGATCGGGGATACGAGTGTATCGAAGAGAAATTCTCACAACTCGGCGCAGAAATTCGCCGCATTCCCGGCTGAGATCATCATGCTCACTATCGCCCTATCCAAAGGCAGAATTTACGATGAGGCCATGCCGTTTCTTGCCGCGGCGGGCATAACGCCCAGCGTGGATCCGGACAGGAGCCGTAAGCTGATTCTCCCGACCAACCGGGAGGATGTACGGGTGCTCGTGATTCGTGCGACGGATGTGCCCACCTATGTCGAATATGGCGCGGCGGACCTTGGCATCGCCGGCAAGGACGTCCTGGTCGAGTACGGTGCGGAAGGCCTCTACGAGCCGTTGGACTTGGGTATTGCCCGTTGCCGTTTGATGACGGCTGCTCGCGTGGGTGCCAGTTTGAGCGGACGGCGTCTGAGGGTTGCGACCAAATATGTCAATACTGCGCGCCGGTACTATGCTCAGCGCGGGGTGCAGGCGGAAATCATCAAGTTATATGGTTCCATGGAACTGGCGCCACTGGTGGGGCTTGCCGACTGTATCGTCGATCTCGTGGATACCGGCAACACGCTCAGGGCGAACGGCCTTGAGCCGCGGGAGCTAATAATGGAAATCAGCAGCCGGTTGGTGGTCAACAAAGCGGCCATGAAAATGAAACACGATGCCGTTTGCGGATTTGTCAAGCAGTTGAGTGGTATCGTTACCCATACCCGTCAATCCAGCGCGGCGGCGTGAACGACATGGCAGAATTCCACATTACCCGACTGAACGCTGCAGAACCTGATTTTTCAGGCAAACTCAAACGGCTCCTAGCGCGGAGCGAATCGGACGACGCTGCGATCCAGCAGCGGGTATCGGAAATCATCGGTCGGGTCAGGCAGGCGGGCGATGCCGCGGTGCTCGAATACACCCAGTGCTTCGATCAATACGCTGCAAAGGATGCCGGTGAACTGGAGTTATCGCGCGATTCCTTGCGTGAAGCGTGGGCGGATCTGCCCGCAGCCCAGGCCGACGCCCTCAGGAAATCGGCCGAACGGATTCGGGCCTACGCCGAGCGCCAGAAAATGGAATCCTGGCGGTACACGGAAGCGGATGGAAACGTACTTGGCCAGCAGGTGACCCCACTCGACCGGGTCGGCGTTTATGTGCCGGGCGGCAAAGCTGCCTATCCGTCGTCGGTGCTGATGAATGTCATTCCGGCCAAGGTTGCCGGGGTATCCGAAATCATAATGGTCGTCCCCACGCCCCGAGGCGAGGCGAATAATCTGGTTTTGGCCGCGGCGTATCTGTCCTGCGTCGACCGCGCTTTCCGGGTCGGTGGTGCGCAGGCCGTGGCGGCTTTGGCTTATGGCACGGAGTCGATTCCGCGGGTGGACAAGATTGTCGGCCCTGGCAATATTTTCGTGGCGACGGCCAAGAAACTCGTGTTCGGGCAGGTGGGCATCGACATGATTGCCGGTCCCTCGGAGATTCTGGTCATCAGTGATGGTGGCACCGACCCCGACTGGCTCGCAATGGACTTGTTTTCCCAGGCCGAACATGACGAAGACGCCCAAGCCATCTTGATCGGCACCGACCGAGACCATCTCGACGCGGTCGAGGCGAGCATTGCCAGATTGTTGGACGGGATGGAACGGAAAAATGTCATCGCGGCGTCGCTATCCGTGCGCGGCGCGCTGATCCAGGTGCAGGATCTGGCGCAGGCCGCCGACGTGGCAAACCGCATTGCCCCCGAGCATCTGGAGCTTTCGGTGGCCGACCCGGACGGCCTCGCCCAACAAATTCGCAATGCTGGTGCGATTTTTATGGGCCGTCATACCGCCGAAGCACTGGGTGACTATTGCGCCGGACCTAATCATGTCTTGCCCACCTCGGGTACGGCGCGTTTCTCCTCCCCCCTCGGCGTTTACGATTTTCAGAAGCGTTCCAGCCTGATCTTCTGTTCGGAACGTGGCGCGGATGATCTAGGCCGAACGGCGTCGGTGCTGGCCCGAGGCGAGGGCTTGACCGCGCACGCACGCTCCGCCGAATACCGCATCCGGCGCTAAGTCAAGTATGCATCAGCTGGCAGGCAAGGTCAGGTCCCTGCTCAGGCCAGAGGTCCTGGCCTTGTCGGCTTATCATGTTCCGGATTCTTCCGGCTACATCAAACTCGACGCGATGGAAAATCCCTATGACTGGCCGCGCTCCATGGTTGATGAGTGGCTGGACAAGCTTCGCGGGGCAAAACCCAATCGTTACCCGGACCCTGCGTGCGGTAGGCTGAAATCAGTCCTGCGTGCTGCCAGCAACGTGCCCGATGCGGCTGAACTCATTCTGGGCAATGGCTCGGA
>Ga0209254_10002988_pt1 | contig 15435 bp, 18 predicted proteins | sample FrelakmetDIP11DI_FD_187148 | JGI IMG/M metagenome (GOLD analysis project Ga0209254, IMG submission 187148) | Freshwater lake sediment microbial communities from the University of Notre Dame, USA, for methane emissions studies - DIP11 DI (SPAdes)... | ecosystem: Environmental > Aquatic >...
CTCGGTGATCGACGGCGACGGGTATGCGGCTCTCAAGGCGCACCTGCCGCCGCGCGAAGGGCGCGGCCTGGTACTCATCGACCCGCCGTACGAATCCGAGCTCGAGTTCGACAAGGTGCTGGCAGCCCTCGAAGTCGCGCACGAGCGCTGGCCTGCCGGCATGTACTGCATCTGGTATCCGCTCACCGACCGAGCGGGTCCGGCCCGCTTTCATCGTGGCATCGAGAGAGCAGGCATTCGCAAGGTGCTCGACGTGACGCTGCACGTGCTGCCGGCCGACGCGCAGGTAGGGATGGGTGGAGCGGGGATGGTGATCATCAATCCGCCGTGGCAACTCGACGAGCGGTTGCAGGAGTTGATGCCGGAACTGCACGGGCTGCTGTCGCCGGAGGGTCTCGGCGGCAGCAGCGTCGAGTGGATCGTCCCGGAGTAGCTCGCCCGGGCGAGAGGATACCCGGCAGGATGCCACTCGGCTCCGGTGCCGCGAATCTGCTCTTTCGCATCGTTGAGCGAGGCTTCCATCATCGGTTTCCGGGATGCGCTGATCGTGGCGGCCGCAGAGCAGTCGGGCGCGGAGACTCTCTACAGCGAGGACCTGAACGACGGACGGTTGATCGCCGGCGTTCGCGTCGTCAATCCGCTGCGCTGGGTTTTCGTCGGCCGGCGGCCAGCTTCACGCAATCGGCGCGCCTGAAGCACCCGACCGTATGGTCGTTGACCATCCCCGTCGCCTGCATGTGCGCGTAGATGATCGTCGAGCCCACGAACCTGAACCCGCGCTTCTTCAGGTCCCTGCTGAGCGCGTCGGACTCCGCGCTGGTCGCCGGCACCTGCTTCATCGCGGTCCACTCGTTCACGATCGGCTTGCCGCCGACGAACGACCACAGGTGCTGTGACAGGCCACCGACCTCGTCCTGCAGCTTCAGCACGGCCTTCGCGTTACTGATCGCGGATTCGATCTTGAGCCGGTTGCGCACGATGCCAGGGAACTTCATCAGCCGCTCGACCTTGCGCTTGTCGAAACGCGCGACCTTCTCCACGTCGAAGTCCGCGAACGCCTCTCGGTAGCCCTCGCGCTTCCGCAGGATCGTGGACCAGCTGAGCCCCGCCTGGGCGCCTTCGAGGATCAGAAATTCAAACTGCGTGCCGTCGTCGTGGGCCGGGACACCCCACTCCTCGTCGTGATAGCGGATGTAGGCTTCGCTCATGCCGCCGTAGGACCACTCGCACCGCGGGCGGGAGTCGGGAGCGAAGGACTGCGTGGAACCCATTCAGGGCGCCCTCGCGGACCTGTAGCGCACGCCCGGAATGGACTGGAAATCCACATCCTGCGTCCACAGCGTTGCTCCGAACGCACGTGCCGTGGCGAGCATGATGCTGTCGGCCATCGGCAATGCCTCACGCCGGGACAGGCGCGCGGCGTCGATGGCCAGCGGCGCCGAAAGATCCACGATGCTCCCCTGGTACATCAGCGCGATCGCCTGCAGCGCAAGAGACTCGTCGCGCTGGGCAAGGACGCGCTTGAACACCTCGAAAATCGAAAGGGTCGGCACGAGCAGATCGGCTGTCGCTTCAACCGCCGGAGCAAAGAACGTCGCGTTCGGACCGCCGGCCAGGTACTCGAGCCACCCGGACGAGTCCACGACGTTCATACGCGGCCGTCGTCGCGCGGCACCGAAGTATCGATGCCTTTGAGCATTCCGCGGCTCTTGCGGATCGAGCGGACCGGGATCAGTTCGATGCGGTCACCGTACTGGATCGCCTGGACCTTCTGGCCTGGCTTGATCCCCATGGCTTCCCGGATGGCGAGCGGAATCACCACCTGGAACTTGGGGGAAACCGTCACTGTGTGCGTCATACGATATCCAGATCGATCCGGTACCTGTAATACGACCGGATCGTAGCACCCGCACGACGCCGTCACCAGCCTGGAATCGTGCGCGAACCTGCAAAAACGCCTGGCACGAGAATGCCGGCTACCACACCACCGCGGCGGCGACCCGCGCGGCGACCTGCGACAGGTCCGCGCCCGTCGGGCCGAGCACGGCCACGCTGCCAGGGCCCGCCGGCAAAATCGTGCCGACATAGCCCTGCTCGGCGAACTGCACCGGCGCCGTCACCTTCTCGTTGCGCAGCACCATGACGGTCACCGGTCCGGCGTCCGTCTGCACGACCAGGTGCGGCACTTTCCGGCCGCGGAATTGACAGGTCTGCGCGTAGCTCACCATGCCGGCGTCGGACCGAAACCGGATGCCGCCGCGCTCCATCACCCGCTCGACCTGGGACGCATCCTCGGGCGCGGACGACATCACCATCACGCCCGGCTCGTGAGCCATGTGCCTGACGACATCCTGCGCAAGCGAGGCGCGAGGCCCGCTCACCCACAGCAGCGATCCAACTAGAACGCCACCCGCGATGCTGGCCGCGAGCGCCATCCAGCGACGCCGCTCGATCCGCGGGAACGCCACCACGTTCGGCGTCACCGCAGCCGCATTCCGTTCCGGCACCGGCACGCGCAGCGCAGCCAGGATCCGCTGGTCGAGTTCCAGCGTCTGCCGCAGGAACTCGGCGCACGTCGGGCACACGTCCCGGTGCGCAGTGGCCTCGACGCCCAGATGTCCGGGATCGGCGCCCGCAGCCCGGCGAAATTCGACGCAGTCCATGGTCATGCCGACTCGCCGCTCGTCGTGAGTCCCAGCTGCCTGCGGAGCTTCTGGCGTGCGCGGAACAGGCGCGTCAGCACGGCACCCTGGGTAAGCCCGAGCTGGCCCGCGATCTGCTCGGTCGTGAAGCCCATCAGCACCTGCAGCACCAGCGGCTCCCGGTAGTCGTCCTCGAGCGCGAAGATTGCGCGGCGCACGTCCATCGTCTCCTGTTCCTCTTCGGCTGCGAGTTCCGGCGACTCGCTGTCAATCAGCTCGTCCACCTGCACGGTCTTGAATCGCTTCCTTTCGAACAAGCGCGCGTGCTCCCGTCGGATGATCGTCAGCAGCCAGGGCTTGACCGCCGACGTATCGGCCACGCTCCCCCGCGAACGCCAGGCCCTGAGCATCGCCTCCTGCACGACGTCGTCGGCCACCTGCCGGTCCCGCGCCAGCCAGAAGGCAAAGCGGAAGAGGTCCGGCCGAAGCTCTTCGCAGAGCCGCGCGAATGCGGATTCCCCCTGCTTTCCGGCGAATGGCGCGTTCATGTATAAAGACCGGGCAACTGACGACCTTATTTCGGTTCGGCGGGTCGGAATCGATTGCCCTTGCCCCGCCCGGGTCGGGCTCGCCCGGCAACATAGCGCCTGCCCCGACGTGGACGCAAACCCGGACCGGCCGGGACTGGAGTTCAGGATGACCCACCACGACACGCCGCCAAGGTATCCCCGCATCCGCATGCGGCGCATGCGGCGGGACGAGTTCTCGCGGCGCATGATGCGCGAGACGACGCTGACCGCGAGCGACCTCATCTACCCGGTATTCGTGATGGAGGGGTCGAAGCAGCGCGTTGCAGTGCCCTCGATGCCCGGGGTCGACCGCGTGACGGTGGACGAGCTCGTGCGTGACGCCGAGGCGATTGCGAGGCTCGGTGTTCCGGCCATGGCGCTCTTCCCGGTCACGGCACCCGAGGCCAAGTCCCTCGACGGTCGCGAAGCCTGGAGTCCGGAGGGCCTCGCCCAGCGTGCCGTGCGCGCGCTCAAGAAGGCCGTGCCGGAGCTGGGCGTCATCACCGACGTCGCACTCGACCCGTTCACCACCCACGGCCAGGACGGCATCATCGACGCGACGGGTTACGTCGTGAACGACCTGACGGTCGAGGCGCTCGTGAAGCAGGCGCTGTCGCACGCGGCGGCCGGCGCGGACATCGTCGCGCCCTCCGACATGATGGATGGCCGCATCGGCGCGATCCGCGACGCACTGGAGGCTGCCGGCCACATCCATACCCGCATCCTTGCCTACTCGGCCAAGTACGCGTCGAGCTTCTATGGACCGTTTCGCGACGCCGTGGGCTCCGCAGGCAGTCTCGGCAAGGGCAACAAGTACAACTACCAGATGGACCCGGCGAACTCCGACGAAGCGCTGCGGGAAGTGCAGCTCGACCTCGAGGAAGGCGCCGACATGGTGATGATCAAGCCCGGCATGCCGTATCTCGACATCGTCCGGCGCGTGAAGGACCGCTTCGGCGCGCCGACGTTCGTCTACCAGGTGAGTGGCGAGTACGCGATGCTGATGGCAGCCGCGCAGCAAGGCTGGCTCGACGAGCGCGCGGTCGTGCTCGAGTCACTGACCTCGATCAGGCGTGCGGGCGCTGACGGGATACTGACGTATTTCGCCCGGCGCGCGGCGCAATGGCTCAAGGAGGGCGGGTCGTGAACATTGGTCGGCGGAGAATCGACGTGCCGGCGTAGCCTGCCACCCCGGCTCCTGCCACCGACCGCCACCAGCCACACCATCGACGACGTCTCGCATGCCAGCCTCCTACGGACTCTTCGGTTACCCGGTCCAGCACAGCTGGTCGCCGTTCATCCACGGGATGTTCGCGAAGCAGACCGGGCAGGACATGGAGTACCGGCTCTTCGAGTCGCCGCCCGAACGGTTCCGGAGCGAAGTGCTCGGGTTCTTCAGCGGCGGCGGAAGCGGACTGAACGTAACCGTTCCACACAAGCGGGCAGCGACCGACCTCGTGAACGAACTGACGCCACGCGCGCAGGTCGCCGACGCCGTCAACACGATCGTGCGTGTTGAAGAACGTCTCGTCGGCGACAACACCGACGGCGCGGGGCTGATCACCGACCTGACCCGCAACCTGAAGCTCGAATTCTCCGCGCCCCGAATCCTGCTGCTGGGCGCCGGAGGCGCGGCGCGTGGCGCTCTCGGTCCGCTGCTCGAGCTCAAGCCACGCCTCCTGGTCGTCGCGAACCGCACCGAAGATCGCGCGATCGAGATCGCGGAGGAGTTCGCGTACCTCGGGCCGGTCAGCGGCTGTGAGTTCTCCATGCTCGAGACCCAGCGCTTCGACCTGATCGTGAACGCGACGTCCGCGAGCCTGCGTGGCGACGTGCCGGCAATCCCGGCCGGCGTGGTCGACTCGATGACGACCTGCTACGACATGGCGTACGGCAGCGGCGACACCGCGTTCGTGACCTGGGCGAAAGCCCGCGGCGCCGGCCGCGCCGAACAGGGCTGGGGGATGCTGGTCGAGCAGGCGGCCGAGGCGTTCTTCCTCTGGCGCGGCGTTCGGCCGGACACGGCGCCGGTCCTTCGCGCGCTGCGCACGCGCCCCGCTAAGGCGCCCCGTAGTCCTTCTTGAGGGCCACGTACCAGGCGGCCATCGCAGGGATCCGCGCAATCTCTGCCCCGGTCAGTTCGCGCACGCGTCGGGCCGGGTTACCCACGTAGAGGCCGCCGGATTCGAGCCTCTTTCCGGGGGTCACGACGGCGCCGGCGCCGATCATGACTTCGTCTTCCACCACCACGCCGTCGAGCACGATCGCGCCGATTCCCACCAGCACCCGGTTGCCGATCATGCAGCCATGCACGACGACCTTGTGCCCGATCACCACGTCCTCGCCGATGAGCAGCGGCCAGCCGGTGTCGTTTCCGGCATACGGCCGCGACACGTGCAGTACGCTGCCATCCTGCACGTTGCTGCGTGCCCCGACGCGGATGTGGTTGACGTCGCCACGCACGACTGCCATTGGCCAGACCGAGGCCTGGTCACCCAGGACCACGTCGCCGATCACGAGCGCCGTGGGATCGACGTAGACACCCTCGCCGAGCGTGGGGTGGATTCCCAGGTAGGGTCGGATTGGCAAGCCCGTCATCTCCGAAATGCGACGCCTAGTCTAGACGGTCGGGCCCCGGAGCCTGCAATCTTGCATGCGAGCGGCATCCTTGCCGCCATGGAGCCCGCAAGATGATCGTCGTACTCCTGCTGTTCGTCGCGCTGCTGGTGGTCGCTGCCATCTACGTCATCCGCGTCTATAACGGCCTCGTCGCGCTGCGCGCCAACGTGGGAAAGGCCTGGTCGAACATCGACGTGCTGCTGACGCAGCGCCACGATGAGCTGCCGAAGCTCGTCGAGACCTGCAAGCGCTACATGGGCTACGAGCAGGAGACGCTCGAGCGCGTGATGCAGGCTCGCTCGGCCGTCTCCAAGGCCCAGGGCAAGGGCGACGTTGCCGCCGTGGGGGCGGCGGAGCAGCAGCTGCGCGAAGGGCTCGGACGCCTCTTCGCCGTGGCCGAGAACTATCCGGACCTGAAGGCCGACCAGAGCTTCCGCCACCTGCAGGGCCGCATCACCGGGCTCGAGGAGTCGATCGCGGACCGTCGCGAGCTCTACAACGAGGCCGTCAACCTGAACAACATCCGCGTCCAGACTTTCCCGGACCTGGTCGTGGCGCGCATGTTCGATTTCAAGCAGTCGCCGCTGCTCGAGTTCGCCGAGGAGCACAGGCGCGACGTGGACCTGGGCAAGCTGTTTGGCTGACCCGTCCGACTTCTGGTTCTGGGTACTGACGCTCGGCGTCGCGATCTCGGGCGGCGGCTGGTTCGCCTTCCGCTCGCTGCACATCGCGCGGCTCATCGAAGACACTCCCACCTCGCGAGTACGCTCGGCAGCGCAGGGCTATGTCGAGCTGGCCGGACGTTGCCGGCCGCTCGATGGAACGCAGAATCTCGCGCCGCTCACGCAGCGCCCCTGCGTCTGGTGGAAATACCGGGTCCAGCAGAGGACGGAGTCCGGGCCGAGCGGCAAACGCCGCCAGTCGTGGCGCACGGTCAGCTCGGGGCGTTCCGAGCAGCCATTCATGCTCGACGATGGAACCGGCGAGTGCGTCGTGCAACCGGCCGGCGCAGAGATCCTGGCCGGAGAGTCGACCACCTGGTACGGAAGCACACCCTGGCCGACCCAGCCCCCGGGTGCGCGACTGGTGCGCTCGCCGGGCCATCAGTATCGTTACTTCGAGGAGCGCATCTACGAGCTCGAGCAGCTCTGCGTCCTCGGGCAGTTCGCGACACATACGACCGACAGCAGTCACGACCTGAAGGCAGAGACCGCCGCGCTGCTGGCCGAGTGGAAACAGGACCAGGCCGGGCTCGCCGAGCGCTTCGACCGCGACCGGGACGGCCGCATCAGCCTGAACGAGTGGGAGCAGGCACGCGAGGAAGCCAGGCGCACCGTCGCGGAGCGGCAGATCGAGCGTCCGGTGCAGGCCGCCCTGAACGTCGTGAGGCGTCCGGAAAGCGGACAGCTGTTCCTGATCGCGGCCTTTCCGGGCGGCGACCTCGCGAAAAGATACCGTCGGCGCGCCATCATGGCTTTCGTCGGGTTCGCTGCCGCGACCTACGGGCTCGGCTGGCTGCTGCAGGGGGTATTCGGCGGAGCCGGCCGCTGAGCCTAGAATAGCGGCTCCTCCACCCTGGCCGGACGGGCTCGATGTCGAATCCCTTGCTCACCGATTCCCCGCTGCCGGACTTTCCGGCCATCGACGCCAGTCACGTCGAGCCTGCGATCCGTCAACTGCTCGACGGCAACCGTCGTGCGCTAGCCACGCTCATTGCCGGCGGCGCCGAGGGTTGGGACGGGCTCGTCGCCCCGATCGAATGCATGCACCACCGTCTCGCGCGAGCCTGGTCGCCGGTCGGGCACCTGAACGGCGTCATGAACGGCGATGAGCTGCGCGTCGCCTACAACGCCTGCCTGCCGCTGCTGACCGCGTATCACACCGAGCTCGCGCAGAACGCCGAGCTTTGCGCCGCATACCAGCGCGTCCTTGACCACCAGGGTCCGGGACTCGACCCGGCCCAGCGCAAGCTGCTCGAGAATGCGCTGCGGGATTTTCGCCTCGCAGGTGTATCGCTGCCGGCGGATCGCAAGCAGCGCTTTGGACAGGTGATGGAGCGCCTCGCCACCGCACAGGCGAAGTTCGACGAAAACGTGCTCGACGCGACGAACGCCTGGTCGCGGCAGGTCGCGGACGAATCCGAGCTTGCCGGCCTGCCCGCGAACACGGTGCAGCGTGCCCGCCAGGCGGCCGAAGCCGGCGGCCGGCCCGGCTGGCTTCTCTCGCTCGATGCGCCGAACTACCAGGCGGTCATGACGCACGCGCACAGCGATGCGTTGCGCCGCGAGTTCTATGAGGCCTGGGTCACGCGCGCCTCGGACCAGGGACCGCACGCCGGGCAGTGGGACAATTCACCGCTCATGGCCGAGATCCTTGCCTTGCGCAGCGAGGCGGCCAACCTGGTCGGCTTCTCCAGTTTCGCCGAATATTCGATCGCCACGAAAATGGCGCACAGGACCGGCGAGGTGCTCGATTTCCTGCGCGAACTCGCGCGTGTGAGCCGCCCCGCGGCCGCCCGCGAGTTCGCCGAGCTGGAGCATTTCGCGGGCCGGCCTTTGAATGCCTGGGACGTCGCGTTCTATTCCGAGCGACTCAAGCGCGAGCGGCTGGACGTGTCCGAGGAGGCTCTGCGCCCCTATTTTCCGCTGCCCCGCGTGCTGGCGGGGCTCTTTACGGTCGTCACGCGCCTCTACGGCGTGCGCATCGTGGCGCGCCGGGACGCTCGCGTGTACCACGATGATGTCCGGTACTTCGACATCGTGGACCGCGACGGCACGCCGCGCGGCGGCTTCTTCCTCGACCTCTACGCCCGGGCGAAGAAGCGCGGCGGCGCATGGATGGACGAGTGCGTTGGCCGGATCCGCATGGCGGACCGCAGCGCCCTGCCGGTCGCCTACCTCGTCTGCAACTTTTCGCCGCCCGTCGGCGCACAGCCGTCGCTCCTCACCCACCAGGAGGTGCTGACGCTGTTCCACGAGTTCGGCCACGGACTGCACCACATGCTGACACGCGTCGACTACCCGAGCGTCGCAGGCATCAACGGCGTGCCGTGGGACGCGGTCGAGCTGCCGAGCCAGTTCATGGAAAACTTCGCCTGGCGCGACGAGGTGCTGCCGCTCATCTCGGCTCATGTCGACACCGGCGAACCGCTGCCCGCCGAAATGCTGAAGAAGCTCCAGGGCACTCGCGGCTTCCAGGCGGGCATGCACACCGCGCGGCAACTCGAGTTCGCGCTGTTCGATTTCCGGTTGCACGCGGAATACGTGCCGGGCTCGCCGCCACGCATCGCCGAGACACTTGCCGAGGTCCGCGACGAGGTGGCCGTCGTGCGGCCGCCGGCGTTCAACCGCTTCCCGCACAGCTTCCAGCACGTCTTCTCCGGCGGCTACGCCGCCGGCTACTACAGCTACAAGTGGGCGGAGGTGCTTTCGGCGGATGCATTCGGCGCGTTCGAGGAGCAGGGCGTGTTCGACCGGGTGACTGCCCGCCGCTTCCTGCAATCCATCCTCGAGCGCGGCGGCAGCCGCGATGCGATGGAGGCATTCGTCGAGTTCCGCGGGCGCAAGCCCGAGATCGCACCGCTGCTCCGGCAGTTGGGACTGGCAGCGTAGGGATGCTGATCGCCACCTGGAACGTCAATTCGCTGCGCGTCCGGCTGGCGCAGATGACGGACTGGCTTGCCGCGAATCCGGTCGACGTGATCGTGCTGCAGGAAACGAAGCTGCCAGACGCGGATTTCCCGCGCGACGTGATCGAGTCGATCGGCATGCGTGTCGCCTTCAGCGGCCAGCGCACCTACAACGGGGTCGCGATCCTCGCGAAGCAGCAGCCGGACGACGTGGTCGCGGGTATCCCGGGCTTCGACGACGAGCAGAAGCGCGTCCTCGCGGCCACGGTCGGGGGCATACGCATCATCGACGTCTACGTCCCGAACGGGCAGACGGTAGGGTCGGACAAGTTCCAGTACAAGATGCGCTGGCTCGATGCCCTGCGCGCTTACGTGGCGGCCGAGCTCGAGCGTCATCCGCAGCTGGTCGTGCTCGGGGACTACAACATCGCGCCGGAGGACCGTGACGTACATGACCCCAAGGCCTGGGAAGGCTCCGTACACGTGAGCGACCCGGAGCGTGCTGCGTACAGGTCGCTGCTCGCGCTCGGGCTCGAGGACTGTTTCCGCCGCTTCGAGCAGCCGGAGAAGGCTTTTTCGTGGTGGGACTACCGGATGATGGCGTTCCGGCGCAACGCAGGTCTCAGAATCGACCTGATCCTTGCGAGCACGAAGCTGGCCCAGAAATGCGTGGAAAGTCGCATCGACAAGGCGCCCCGCAAGCTCGAACGGCCCTCCGACCACGCGCCGGTGCTCGCGACGTTTGACATATAGGCGCAACCGCGACAGGTGTCGATTTTCTTTACTCTGGTGTTCCGGCGTCGAAGGAATAAACTCGCCTGAATTGGGAGAATCGAGCGTACAGACGTTCGTCCAGAGAACAAGACTTCCGCGATGCGATACCGACGCAGCGACTACGACGTTACCAACACCGTGCAGGTCAGCTCGGCCGCAGCCGTGCGTCGCGCAGTCGAAGAGATCTTCACTCAGACCTGGCCGGGCGGGTCCGTCGACCGTATAGCCGCGGCATTCGCCGACTTCGAGCGCCTGTTCAACGGCCAGTTCCCCGGCTATCTCGGCTGCGATACGGTTTACCACGACCTGCAGCACACGCTCGACGACACGCTCGCGATGGCGCGCCTGCTCGCCGGCTACGACAAATCCCATGCGCCCGACCAGCGCCTCGGCGCCGAGCGCGCGATGATGGGAATCATCGTCGCGCTATTCCACGACGCGGGCTACATCCGCCAGACCGACGACACGCAGCACCGCAACGGTGCGGAGTTCACGCTGACGCACGTCAGCCGCAGCGCGCGCTTCCTCGCGAGCTATCTGCCGACAATCGGCATGGCGGAATGGGTGCCGGTGGCGACGCAGATCGTTCATTTCACCGGATACGAGCTCAAGTTCGACCAGATCCGCCTCGACGACTCGCGCGACCGCAAGGTCGGACACCTGGTCGGCACCGCGGACATGGTCGCGCAGATGGCCGACCGCTGCTATCTGGAGAAGTGCCGCGACCGTCTCTACCCCGAGTTCGTGCTCGGCGGAGTCGCGATGTCGCGCGGCACCGAAGGCGACCTCAAGGTCGTGTACGGATCCGGCCTCGACGTGCTGCGCCATACGCCGGAGTTCGTCGCCGAGACGATCCGCACGCGGCTCGATGGCGAGTTCGGCGGCGCCTACCGGTATTTCGAGGTCCTCTTCGGCGGACGCAACCCCTACATGGAAGCGATCGAGGGGAACCTCGCCTACCTGAAGATCGTGCTTCAGACACGGCAATGGTCGATGCTGCGCCGCGAGCCGCCGTGCTTTACCTGGGAAAAGAACCCGCTGCAGAACATGCGATCGCTGGTGATCGATCGACTCAAGACGACGGTAGCCGCCGCCTGACGGGGAGCTGCCCCTGCGGGACTATCGGCGCGTCCCCTGCCCCCCGAGCGCGTCGAGCAGCGCCAGCGGTTCGCTCGACAAGTGCAGCAGCGCGTGGTGTTTCGGTTTCAGGAAACCATCGGCCATCGCGCGCGCGAGGAACGCGATCAGCCCGTCGTAGTAGCCACCCACGTTCAGTAGTCCATTCGGCTTCGTCTCGAGTCCAAGTTGCGCCCAGCTGAGTGCCTCGAAGAACTCGTCCATCGTGCCGATTCCGCCCGGCAGCGACAGGAACGCGTCCGACAGGTCGCCCATGCGCACCTTGCGCTCCGTCAGCGTCTCGACGATCTCGAGCTCCGTGAGGCCGTCGTGCCCGACCTCCCACTCGTAAAGGAAACGCGGGATCACGCCGACGACACGGCCGCCCGCAGCGAGCGCCGCGTCCGCGAGCACCCCCATCAGTCCTACGCTGCCGCCACCGTAGACGAGAGTCCAGCCGCGGCGCGCGATCTCATGCCCGACCGCGCTCGCAACTTCGGCGTACAGTGGACTGACTCCGGGCGACGAGCCGCAGAAGACGCAGATCGCGCGGGTCGCCTCGCTCATCGCGACTGCGCCGACGGGCTGGTGAGGGACCTCAGGAATGCGGCCGGATCCTCGCCCCTTTCGAGCGTCTCCACCAGTGCCGAACCGACCACCACGCCGTCCACGTGCCCGGTCATGCGCTCGACCTGCTCGCGGCCGCGGATTCCGAACCCGGCGCAGACCGGGATCGGCGACACGGCGCGCACGCGGTCCATGTAATCGAGCACGTCCTCGGGTACCGTGACGCTCTTGCCCGTCGTGCCCGTCATGGTCACTGCGTACACGAATCCCTGGCTCGCCTCGCAGAGCATCCGGATCCGCGCGGGCGGCGTCACCGGCGTGACCATCTGCACCAGCGCGACGCCGACACGGTCGAAGGCCGCGCGCATCTCGGCGCTTTCCTCGTAAGGCAGGTCGGGGATGATGAACCCGGCGACACCGGACTCGACCGCGGCCTCGGGCAGCCTGTCGAGTCCATAAGCGAGCAGCGGATTGAGGTAGCTCATCAGCAGCAGTGGCGCATTCGGCCGCGGCTGCATCTGCCGCAGCTCGTCGAGCAGCCACGGCAGCGTGAAGCCGCCACGCAATGCCACCTGGCTCGCCCGCTGGATGGTCATGCCGTCGGCCATCGGATCACTGAACGGCACGCCGATCTCAACGACGTCCGCCTCGCCGCCGATCGCCGCGAGATTGCGCCGGAAGCCCGCGCGGTCCGGGAACCCGCCGGTCATGAATCCGACCACTGCCGGACGACCCGCCGCTGCGGCGGCACGAATGGCGGCGCTGATCGTATCGCGTGGCTTGCCTGTCACAGCTTCCCCTTCAGCAGCGTGCGCTGCAGCGTTGGCATGTCCTTGTCGCCGCGCCCTGAGAGCCCGATCAGGATGCGGCTGCCTGGATTCTCTCGCGCATGGCGCTTTGCGCCGGCAAACGCGTGGGCGGTCTCGATCGCGGGCAGGATGCCCTCGGCCTGGCAGCACTCGGCCAGGGCCTCGAGCGACTCGTCGTCCTCCGCCGCTTCGTACTTCACGCGTCCGATGCTCGCTAGCAGCGCATGCTCGGGACCGACGCCCGGATAGTCGAGGCCGGCCGACACCGAATGCGTCTCCTGGATCTGGCCGTGTTCGTCCTGCAGCAGCAGCGAGTAGCAGCCCTGCAGCACGCCGGGGGTGCCGTAGGCGAGCGATGCCGCGTTCTGCCCGAGGCCCGTGCCTGAGCCGCCCGCTTCGAGTCCGAGCAGCCTGACGCTCAGGTCGCGCACGAACGGGTGAAACAGGCCGATCGCGTTCGACCCGCCGCCAACGCAAGCGACGGCGACGTCGGGCAGCGCGCCTGCCTGCTCGAGCATCTGCGCGCGCGCCTCGACCCCGATCACGGACTGGAACTCGCGGACGAGATACGGGTACGGATGCGGCCCGACCGCGGACCCGAGCAGGTAGTAGGTTTCGTTCGGGTCCGACACCCAGTCGCGCAGGGCCTCGTCGATCGCTGCACGCAGCGTCTGGTCGCCACCGGTCACGGGCACGACCTCCGCACCCAGCAGTTTCATGCGTCCGACGTTAGGCGCCTGTCGCTCCATGTCGATCGCGCCCATGTAGACGACGCAGGGCAGCCCGAGGCGGGCGCACGCCGCGGCCGAGGCGACGCCATGCTGGCCCGCGCCGGTCTCCGCGACGACGCGCTTCGCACCGAGCCGCATCGCGAGCAACGCCTGGCCGATCGCGTTGTTGATCTTGTGCGCTCCGGTGTGCGCGAGGTCCTCGCGCTTCAGCCACACCTCGGCGCCCCAGCGGCGCGACAGTTCGCGGGCCAGCGTGAGCGGCGTCGGTCGCCCGACCCAGGTGCGCAGCTCCGACTCGAGCTCGGCCCTGAACTCCGGATCGCGCAGCACGGTACGCACGCCCTCCTCGAGCCGGTCGAGCGCGGGCACCAGCGTCTCCGGCACGTATCGTCCGCCGAACGGACCGAAGCGGCCTCGCTCGTCGGGGAACGCGCCGCTCAGCGTCTGCGCGAGCAGCGCGTCGCGGTCGATCTTCAGGGCATCGGCTCTCATCAGCGATTCTCCTCGAGGGTCCGGACTGGCTCCGCCGCGCGGGCTGCCTGGATGAACTCACGAATCTTCACGAGGTCCTTGACGCCACGGCCGCTCTCGACGCCGGAACTCACGTCCACGCCGAACGGTCGCACGCGCTGCACGGCCTCGGCGACGTTTCCCGCGCCGAGGCCGCCAGCGAGGACGACTTCCGTCATTGCGGCGATCTGCGCCGCTTCCTGCCAGTCCGCCTGCTCGCCCGCACCGCTGCGAGCGCTCTCGAGCAGACAGCGCTTCGGCAACGACGCGCGCCGTGCCCGTCCGCTGCGCAGAACCGGCAGCACGCGCTGTCCCGCAGGCAGGCGCAGCGCCGACAGGTCCTCGGCATCGGTCTGCACCCAGTCCGGCTGGATCGCGGCGACGACCGTCTCGACAAGGTCCTGCGACGGATGCAGGAATACCGCGACCCGCTCCACGCCGGGCGGCACGTGCGATTGCAGGGCCCGCGCCGACTCGATCGTCACGTTGCGCGACGAGGCCTCGTGAAACACGAAGCCGACCGCGTCGGCGCCGGCCAGCGCCGCGGCCTCGATCGCCTCGCGCGTGCTCAGGCCGCAGATCTTGATCCAGAGGCGGGACATTCGCGACTCAAGGCAGGGCATCGCGGCCCGCATGGACGAACTCGGCGACCGCACGTCTCGCATCCCTGCGCTTCATGAGGCTCGTGCCGACGAGCGCAAGCCGATACCCGAGGCCCGCCACGCTCGCGGCATCCGCGGCGCTCTGCACGCCGCTCTCCGCCACGCACGGCCAGTCAGGCGGCATCCGGCCGCGCAGGTCGGCGAACCGGTGGAAGTCGATCTCGAGCGTATCGAGGTCGCGGCAGTTGAGTCCCATCAGCACCTGCTCGTCGCGTCCCTCGCGTTCGCGCGCGATCTGGCCCGCGATCTTGAGGTCTCCGGCGCTGAACGCCTCCAGCAGCACGAACAGCCCCTGCTCGGCCGCGCAGTCCATCATCGCGACCAGCCGATCGTGCGGAACCATGCGGACGATCAGCAGGACGCCCGACGCGCCGTAGGCTCGCGCCTCGAGGACCTGGTACGGATCGACCAGGAAGTCCTTGCGCATCGCAGGCACGCCGTATGGCTGCAAGGTCTGCGCCGCGAGGCGCAGGTGATCGAGGTCGCCGTCGAAACGGGCCGGCTCGGTGAGGATCGAGCAGATGGCGGCGCCGCCCTCGGCATACGCCTCGAGTCGGCGCACCGGATCGATGGTGCCCGCCGACAGGTCGCCGACGGATGGGGATCGAAGCTTCAACTCCGCGATGATGTCGAAACCATGTCGCTCGAGCTTCAGGGGCGGCGGCGTAGGTGTACCGAGCGCCGCGGCAAGCAGCGCCGCTTCCGGCACGCGCTCGCGAGCCTCCTCGAAGCGCTGGAAGCTGGAGCGGACCATTTCGGCGAGCAGGGACATAGGAAGCGGTTAGTGATCAGTGATCAGCCGTTAGTG